>Ga0105240_10000106_pt1 | contig 171825 bp, 148 predicted proteins | sample KBSC54metaG_FD_80426 | JGI IMG/M metagenome (GOLD analysis project Ga0105240, IMG submission 80426) | Corn rhizosphere microbial communities from Kellogg Biological Station, Michigan, USA - KBS C5-4 metaG | ecosystem: Host-associated > Plants > Roots > Rhizosphere > Soil | place: Michigan...
AAAACTTCCGGGGGTATGACCAGCCGGATATTTCCATAACTGTAACTGCGTTCGGAGGAAAGATATTTTGCTAAGAAGGGTTTGTAGAAAAGGGTCACCAGCCGCTTGATGATTCTTTGCATATTTTGGTACAGTACGGGGACTAAGGTAAGGGAAAAGAGGGTTATAGACGTACTCAATCCGCAGTGACCATAAACTGCCTTATATAAACGGCCGATCTGGCTGGATCGTACAAGCGTAATATGTAAACTCCCTGGGCACCGCAGGATCTAACGTCTAACCGTACGACCTGCCAGCTTCTATTGACGTCAACCGACAAATGCTTTATGGTTCGGCTGGTGATATCCTGTATCTGCAAGTCATAACTCCCGTTGTCAAAGTTGGTGAGGGACATATTCAGATAGCCATCTTTCACCGGGCTGGGGTAGATTGAAAAAACTCTCCCCGAACCGGATTTGCCCGCAAGAAGACGTTTTGAACCGGAAGGCTGTCCCAATACATTTCCGTTTGCAAGGTCTGCCGCAGGAATGACCGATCCGACGCCAGAAACTTTGGTTGCAGTCAAATTGTTTATATCGACCTTGAAATATGCGTTTGACGGGCTCTCTGTGGCGCAGCTAACGATCAGGGCGCCGTCATCGTCAACGGCTGCACCATTAGATGTGAAGCCAGCCGGGAGACCCGTGATCATTCCCCGGTAAGTTGCTATCCTGGTATGTACATCAATGGAAAAAATATGGTTATAAGCTGTTATGAGCATTAATTCCCCCGTGATCGTACTTACCATATCTCCTCCCGAAGAAGAACAAAGGGTATGCACGGAGACTGTTGTATTTGCAGGGTTGTCTATCAGTTCTCCCAGGTCGGTGATCATTGTATTGTCTCCGGTAGTAAATCGGATCAGGTGATCCCCGTCATTCGACAATGCATAACCGACGCCTCCCGGAGCGATTACCATCCGGGTAATTTGATTAGGGGCATCGAAGGAACCCTTGCTGACGCCGAATTCCTGAACAGTGACATAATTGAAAATGGCCGATTTGCGATCCCCCACGTCGATATAGCGAAGTTGGTTAATCCCGAGCGGCGTATAAAACAGACGGCTATGTATCTCGTCATATGCGGCTGCGGCTACGCTGGTAGCCATAGGTAGCAGAAGAGTATCCTTTTGCAGTACCGGGTCGTTCTTGTGAATTATCCGGCGGCTTATGGTCTCGCTGATCTGGTAGAACTGCCCTTCTTCGTAAACGGATCTGATCATCCGGCCGGTGTGAAGATCGACTAATTTGATGGTCGTCCCATTTAGCGAACCGGGCTGGCTGTAGGTGAAGGCATAGGCCAGATTTTGACCGGCTACAGGAAGCGAAAATAGCAGATAGAATGAAAGGTATAGGGGCAATCGTTTCATAATAAGCTGTTTATTGGTTCATTATAAATTACGAATAAATTTTATGATAAAAAAATAAAAAACCACCGTTGAAAAAGGCAAGATGAAGGCCCGTTGGTTTTCCACGAGTAGTATCAGTTCGCTTCATTACCATGTCGACATTGATCACAATGATCGTTGGATTCCAGTCCTCGAAACGGGAAGCAAAATAGACAGTGTCTACATTGACCAGGACACAGTGGTGGTACAACTCCCTCCAAAACGTTTCCTCCTTTTGTCCGGTTGCTGTGGCAAACTTCCAGGCTATCTTTATAATAGCCTCTTCCAGCTGGATATGTCATGACCGTCAGACTCAGAAAAGAGAATCTGAAGTGCATTCTCATATTTTCCGACCATGCGGTAATGAATTGTATTGAATTGGTATAATGGCGTGTGGGATGGGTTGGGGGAGTTAATAAAAAAGGCCGCATTTCTGCGACCTTTAAAGCGTGGTGTGGGGCGGGATCGAACCGCCGACACAAGGATTTTCAGTCCTTTGCTCTACCGACTGAGCTACCGCACCGCCTGACTCTTCTTCCTTTTGGGAAGGAAGTTTCCCGATTGGGGTAGCAAAAGTAATACTTTCCCAGGAAGTTTCCGAAATTATCAACAGGAAATCCTCAAAAAAGCGGGCGAAACAGGCCTGATATTGGTGAGCCTGGCTTCCAATGTCGTTTTGATAAGTTACCGATTCTATCCCCGGATCGATACCAGCCTGATCAGCCGGCCCGGCGATACAAAATTTTCAAGCCAAAAATGCCCGATTCTTTCTAATTTGGCTCCGGTTAAGTAATAACTATCATATGAGTTTTATCGACAAATCCGCTGAAGAGCTGAAAAAATTCGGGGCCAGAAAAAATGAAGAATATACAAATGCAGCGCCCTTTCCCAATATTCATTTTGACGATTTTTTTATCCCTGAAAAGCTAAAAGAAGTGTTGGCTGAATTTCCGGATCTCTCCAAAAAACCGGATATCAGGTTCAATGATGACAATCAGATCAAACGGGCTTCCAGGGGAGAAGCAAGGTTTGGGGAAAAGACGAAGATCTTCATGCATTATATGAACTCGGAGCCTTTCCTGGAATTTCTGGAAGCGCTCACCGGTATCGAAAACCTGATCCCCGACCCTCACTTTGAGGGAGGAGGATGTCATCAGATCCTGCCGGGCGGCAAACTGGCGATCCATGCGGATTTCAATAAGCACCCTGCGACCAAACTGGACAGAAGACTGAATGTGCTGGTGTATTTGAATGAGGATTGGGAAGAATCCTATGGCGGACATTTCGAACTATGGGATGTGGAAATGAAGGGTTGTGTAAAACGCATATCGCCTCTTTTCAATCGCATGGCGATCTTTTCGACCACCAGCACTTCCTATCATGGACATCCCGATCCGCTGACCTGCCCGGAGGACAGAACGCGTAAATCAATGGCGCTGTATTATTACACGAATGGCCGTCCGGAAGAAGAGAAGGGTGATGCGCATCTTACCCTGTTCAGGGACAGACCACAGGATGCAGGAAGACCCAAATACAAAAAGCCGAAGGGATTGAAAAAGCTCTACCTCAAGCTGACAGGAAAATATTAATGCAATATGCCTATTGATCGGTGAAAGGCGCCGGGCATAGCGCGGCAACCAACAGGATACTGCCTGGATTAGCCGGTCACATGCCGTATTCACTGAGGAATTTGATCCGCATGATCTTCAGCTGCTCCCAGGTGAAATTCCCTTCGGACAGCTCCTGCTGTGCGACCTGCAAGCTGCTGGTCTCGCAGCCTTTGAAATAATCGATGATCTCTTCCTGCTCGTACTCATCCAGCATTTCATCGACGGCATAGTCCAGGTTAAGCTTGGTACCGCTGGCGGCAATGGTCTCCATGTCTTCCAGCAGGGCGTCCAGGCGCAGGTCCTTATTTTTTGCGATGGTTTCCAGGGGGATCTTTTTGTCCACCTGTTGTATGATATATACCTTGTTGACGCTTTTGTTGACAACGCTCTTCATCACAAAATCGTCAGGTTTCTCGATATCATTTTCTTCCGCATATTTAGCTATCAGCTCGATAAAAGGCTTGCCGTAGCGGAGCGCTTTACCCTTGCTGACGCCCTGGCATTTCTCCAGCTCCTGTGTGGTCGTGGGATACAGGGTGGCCATGTCCTGTAAGGAGGTCTCCAGGAAGATGACAAAGGGAGGGAGCTGTTTCTTTTTGGCTTCCTTCTGCCGGAGCTCTTTTAAGAGCTCGAACAGCTTTTCGTCTGTGGAAGCGGTGCCTCCAGCCTGTTCGCCTTCTTCCTCATCATCCGCGTTGGCTTCCTCAAACAGGTTGTTGAGCACGATCTTGAAGGAACGGGGCTTTTTCAGGAAATCCTCGCCTTTCTTCGTGAACTTCAGCACGCCATATTCTTCGATATCTTTTTTTAGCAGGTCTTCCAGCAGCAGCTGCCGTATCAGGGAATTCCAGAAGTGTTCCGGTTCTTCCCTGCCGATGCCGAACTCCGCAATGCCTTCGTGGCGGAACATATGTATCTGCGGCGTCAGCTTGCCTGTCAGGATATTGACGGTATAGCCGGTGGCGAAACGTTCGTCCAGGGCTTTGATCGTCTTCAAAACTTTTACGGCATTGTCCTTTGCCTCTACCCTCTCCTTTGGATGGAGACAGTTGTCACAGCTACCACAATTTTCCGTAGTATATTCCTCACCAAAATAGCTCATGAGCACTTTCCGGCGGCAGACGCCTGTCTCGGCGTAACCGACGGTCTCATTAATAAGCTGTGCGCCCACTTCCCGTTCGCTCAGCGGCTTGTCCTTCATCAGGTGTTCCAGCTTGGCGACGTCCTTATGGGAATAATACAGGATACAATTGCCTTCCAATCCGTCACGGCCGGCACGTCCTGTCTCCTGGTAGTAGTTTTCGATGGATTTGGGAATATTGAAATGAATGACGAATCTGATGTCGGGTTTATCGATGCCCATTCCAAAGGCGATGGTGGCTACGATGACCTGTACGTCCTCGTTTAAAAAGAGGTCCTGTCTTTCCGCCCGAAGCTTGCTGTCGAGACCCGCGTGATAGGCTACAGCCTTGATGCCATTGGCGACCAGCATATCGGCCAGCTCTTCGGTGGTCTTCCTGTTGAGGGTATAGATAATGCCGCTTTTTCCCTTGTGCTGGACAATATAGCGGACAATACTCTTGATGGTCTGATCTTTTTTGATCTTGGGCTGTATCTCGTAATATAAATTCCCCCTGTTAAAGGAAGAGATAAATATTGTTGGGTTGCGCAGTCCCAGGTTCTTTACGATATCGCTTTGTACCTTGGGTGTGGCTGTAGCCGTCAGGGCAATGACGGGTATGTTGGGATTGATCTGGTCCATCATTTCCCGCAGACGGCGGTATTCCGGCCGGAAATCGTGTCCCCATTCCGAGATACAGTGAGCTTCGTCCACGGCGAAGAAAGAGATCTTCAGATCGCTGAAAAACTCCATGTTTTCCTGCTTGGTGAGGGTCTCCGGAGCTACATACAGCATCTTGGTATGACCGTTGAGCAGGTCCTCATGGACTTCGCGGATCTGTTTTTTATTTAAGGTGGAATTCAGAAAATGCGCTACGTTGTCTTTGCTGCTATAGCTGCGTACCAGATCTACCTGATTCTTCATCAGGGCGATGAGCGGGCTGACGATAATTGCCACTCCCTCGCTGATCATGGCGGGCAGCTGATAACAGAGACTTTTTCCGCCGCCGGTAGGCATGATGACGAAAGTGTCCTGCCCGGCAAGCAGACATTGGATGATAGCAGACTGATTGTCTTTAAAGGCGTCGAAGCCGAAATGCTCTTGTAACTGGGCCTGTAGGGAATCTGAAGGATTGGTTTTTTCTTTTACGGATCTGCTACTGACGGCCTTTGTTTTTCTGGTAACGGTTTTTTTAGTTGTGGTTGTTGCCATGCTCGATTGTTTTCCTCCTCACGGTTTACGATAACCAAAATACCCTGAACTGCCGGAAGTAATTATTCACGAGTTAGGATTAACAGGTGAATAAAGGCCAATTATGCCAATGTTGCTCAGAGCCCGGCTTAAGGGGTTGGCGAAGTTACACAAAAAACGGGGTAAGGCATAAGCCATTTCTGTTAAAATTGGACGGGCTATCATAAATATAAGAAAAAATAATATGTATTCACGGTAAAATAATTATCCATATAATTATTTGGCACTCAGATTGTAATGAAATAAAGCCTGGTTTAATTCTATCAATTGGTAGAAGAAAACTCTTATAGGGCAACAGGAGGCCCTGTCGCCGGTAAAAACGGAGGATAATACACGGATATAATGTAGGTTTGCGAAATCTTTTATGAGCAAGGGCATCAATATTCTCGAGACAGGCAGGAATACCATCCGGATGGAAGCAGCATCGGTAGCCGCCCTGGAGGGGCTTTTGGATGCCGCATTTGAAGCGGCGGTGAAGCTCATTTTCACCTGTAAGGGCCGGGTGGTGGTCAGCGGCATCGGGAAGAGTGCCATCATTGCGCAAAAGATCGTGGCCACGTTCAACTCAACGGGCACGCCTTCCATTTTTCTCCACGCTGCCGATGCTATCCATGGCGACCTGGGCATGGTACAACAGGACGACATTGTGCTTATCATCAGCAAAAGCGGGGAAAGCCCGGAAGTCAAAATGCTCCTTAGCTTTATCCGCAATTTCGGCAATCCACTTATCGCAATGGTGGGCAACCTGCAATCCGTACTGGCCAAGCAGGCCAATATTGTGCTAAACACTACAGTGGACCAGGAAGCTTGTTTGAATAATCTCGCGCCTACCAGCAGCACGACCACACAAATGGTAATGGGAGATGCCCTGGCTGTAACCCTGATGGAAATGCGAGGGTTTAACAGCGAGGACTTTGCCCGATTCCATCCAGGAGGTACGCTGGGGAAGAAACTATATCTGCGGGTACAGGACCTATATATCCACAATGAGCGTCCTCAGGTTCCCAGTTCGGCCGGTCTCCGGGAGGTGATCATGGAGATCACTTCCAAGCGTCTGGGCGCCACGGCAGTCACCGATGAAAAGGGCAGTCTGCTGGGTATTGTAACGGATGGAGACCTTCGCCGCATGCTGGAAAAAAATATCAATACCGATGGGATGACCGCCCGGGACATTATGACCACCCGTCCCAAGACGGTGGATGCCGAGGCCCTGGCCATCGAGGCGCTGGATCTTATGCGTACTTATGACATCACCCAGCTGGTGGTAACCGGAGCCACCGGCTATATGGGCTTTATCCATTTGCATGACCTTATCCGGGAAGGGATCATTTAAAACGTTTTATGAACAAACATCATTATGTGGTCATTATGGCGGGAGGCATCGGCAGCCGCTTTTGGCCAATGAGCCGTCAGAATTTCCCCAAACAGTTCCTCGACATTTTGAATACGGGGAAAACGCTGATCCAATGGACCTTTGACCGGTTTGCCTCATTTATTCCCGCGGAGAATATCTTCGTGGTGACCTCGAATGAATACAAGGATATCGTGCATGATCAGCTGCCGGAGCTGCCCCTGGAGAATATATTGGGGGAGCCCTCCCGGAAGAATACCGCACCGTGTATCGCCTATATCTCCTTCAAGCTGCAGCAGAAAGACCCCAAGGCCTCTCTCATCGTCGCACCGGCCGACCATCTGATCATGGATAAGAAAGGGTTCACCAAAGTGTGCCTGGAAGCGCTCAGCTTTGTGGGTAAGCACAACGCCTTTATCACATTGGGGATAAAGCCCACTTATCCCAATACCGGTTATGGCTATATCCAGCACGAACAGCATTCTGTGTCCGACAATGTATATAAGGTAAAGACCTTTACCGAAAAACCCAACCTGGAGCTGGCCAAGACCTTTTTGGCCAGCGGGGATTTCCTGTGGAATGCGGGTATTTTCGTCTGGCAGGTGAAGAATATCATCCAGGCTTTTGAGAAATATCTCCCGGAGATGTATGATGTCTTTGCCGCAGAAAAGGAAAAATTCAACACACCCGGTGAAAAGACGGCCCTGGAACATATCTATCCGTTGTGCACCAATATCTCCATCGACTTTGGTATCATGGAAAAGGCGGATAATGTATATGTCATCCCCTCTTCTTTTGGCTGGAGCGACCTGGGTACCTGGAACAGCGCATACGAAAATCTTGAAAAAGACTACCTGGCGAATGCCGTTGCGGGCGATAACGTGGTGGTGATCGATGCTACCAAGTGCGTGGTAAAGGCTCCCAACGACAAGTTGTTGCTATTGCAGGGCCTCGATGATTTTATCGTCGTGGACACGAAAGATGTGCTGTTGATCTGCAAGCGCGAAAAAGAGCAGGAGATCAAGGAATACGTGGCTGAGCTAAAGCGCAGCAAAGGTGATCAATACCTGTGAGGAAGGTTTTGTATATTCGTTAAATGTCTCCCCACCCTCTCCATAACATCCTTTTCCTGGATATCGAAACGGTGTCCCAATATCGCTCGTTCGAGGACGTACCGGATGAATGGAAAGAGCTATGGCGGCATAAAGCAGAATCCCTGTTAAGGGATAAGCAGCCTGTTACGCCCGAGGAGATCTATGGACGCAGCGCTATCTATGCCGAATTCGGCAAGATCATCTGCATCAGCTGCGGCATCGTCTCGGGATCGCCTACGGATAGAAAGCTGTCGTTGAAGTCCTTTTCCGGGGACGATGAAAGAACGCTGCTGGTGGGATTTGCCGACCTTCTGCGTAAATGGGCCCCGGATCACTCGAAGTATCTGTGCGCCCACAACGGTAAGGACTTTGACTTTCCCTATCTCTGCAGGCGAATGGTCATACATGGTGTGACCATTCCGGCCGTCCTGAATATTTCCGGTAAAAAACCCTGGGAAGTGCAGCATATCGATACCATGGATCTCTGGAAATTCGGGGAGTATAAAAGCTTTGTCTCTCTCAATCTGCTGGCACGCACGCTGGGCATTCCCACTCCAAAGGACGATATCAATGGCAGTCAGGTAGGTGAAGTGTATTGGTCCCAGGGCGATCTGCCCCGTATCGTCACTTATTGCCAGAAGGATGTCATCACCGTAGCGCAGGTCTATCTTCGCATGCACGGCGAGTCCTTTATCCGGGAAGAGAACATAGAATTTAAATAGTAGCATCGTCATGACCTCTCCTTTTATATCCAGCAAGCTGCCCCGGGTGGGGACGACCATCTTCACTGTGATGAGCTCGCTGGCTGCCGAGCTGGGGGCGGTAAACCTGGGGCAGGGATTCCCGGATTTTCCCATGAGCGGGAAGCTGATAGGGCTGGTGGATAAAGCTATGCGCGATGGATTTAACCAATATGCGCATATGCATGGGCTGCAGTCCCTCCGGGAAGTGCTGGCCGGGAAGATCGGGTTTCTCTATGGGACGGCTATCGATCCGGCGACGCAGATCACGATCACTCCGGGAGGCACCTATGCCATTTATACGGCACTTACTACAGTCCTGCAGCCGGGAGATGAGGTGATCGTCTTTGAACCTGCGTATGACAGCTATATCCCAAACATCGAGATCAACGGCGCCATCCCTGTACGGATACCCCTGAGTTTCCCGGATTATCGCATCGACTGGGAGGAGGTGCGCCGCCGGATCACGCCCCGGACGCGGATGATCATGTTCAATTCACCGCATAACCCTACCGGCGCGGTGCTTCGGGAGAATGATATCACCCAGCTGAGAGCTTTGGTAAAGGACAGTGGGATATTCATTCATTCCGACGAAGTATATGAGCATTTGATCTTTGACGGGGTGCCCCACCAGTCTATTTTAAGATACCCCGATCTTCTGCAAAGGAGCTTTGTCTCTTTTTCCTTTGGCAAGGTTTACCACTGTACGGGCTGGAAGCTGGGCTACAGCATCTCCTCTCCCGACCTGATGGCTGAGTTCCGGAAGGTCCACCAGTTCAACTGCTTCAGCTGCCATACACCCTCCCAGGTGGCTTTGGCGGAATTTCTCACGGATAGAAATTCATATCTGGAGCTATCTCCTTTTTTACAAGGGCGGCGGGATTATTTCCAGGACCTGATGCGGGCAACGCGCTTTACCCCTCTTCCTTCTTACGGCAGCTATTTTCAACTGTATAAGTATGACCGGATCAGCGATGAGAGCGATAAAGAGTTTGCCATACGGATCACGAAGGAGTATGGTGTGGCCGTTATTCCGGTGTCGGCATTTTATACAGAAGGTAAGGATGACAAGGTGGTGCGATTCTGTTTTGCAAAAAAAGAGGAAACATTACAACGGGCGGTGGAACGGCTGATCAAAATAAAATAGTCCTATGAGACGGATATTCGGCGCGATAGTTTTTTGTTTGTTTATGGCGGGATGCGGGGGCGGAGAAAGTAAGAAAATTAGAAGTAGTGACACTGTTGAATACACCGGTACAGAAACGGATACGGTAAGCGAAAAGACGGTGGCAGCCCCGAATGACAGCGCCATTGTGAACGGTGAGGATATCAATCGCATGCCCCATTCCATCCACCTGCAGAAAGGAATAGACCTGCAGCTGAATATCCCGGCGGGATATAAGATATGCGTCGCTTTCGAAGGGCTCCGCCGGCTCCGTTTTCTCACAAAAAGCCCGGACGGCAGACTTTTCGCTACGGATATGTTCAATACCAGCGACAACAAGCGAGGCCGCGTGTATGTTTTTGAAAGCTGGGATAGTGCGGCGCATGTTTATCGAGGTATCCGTACCTTTTTGGACGGGCTCCATAACCCCAACCAGGTGGCATTTTATAATGATAAAGGGCAGGATTATATCTATGTTTCAGAGACGGGAAGGCTGAGCAGGTACCCTTATCACACCGGGGATACTGTGCCTTCGGGCCCTGCGGAACAGATCGCTACCTGGCCTGATTATGGACTGGACTATAAATATGGGGGATGGCATCTGACACGCAGCCTGGCCTTTCATAAAGGAAAACTGTATGTCAGCGTCGGCAGCAGCTGCAATGCCTGTATAGAAAAAGAAGATGTTCGTGCCACCATCCAGGAAATGAACCCGGATGGCAGCGACAGACATGTTTTTGCTATGGGTCTGCGCAATTCCGTAGGCATCAGGTGGGTGGATGACCGGCTATGGGGAACCGGTATGGGACGGGACTTGCTGGGGCCGGACAAGCCTGAGGACTTGTTGCAGCAGATCGACCGGGATGTCCACTATGGATGGCCGTATTATTTTCAATATAACAAACAAATTTATCCGGATACGGCCATGCATCGGATGGCAAAGGACGCGGGTGTGCCATTACCGCCCCCGCCCCCGCTGGCTTTCTGCGCCTTCCTGGCGCATTCCGCACCGCTGGGTTTTGACTTTTTCGGCGGTTTCCAGGACACGCTGCTGCGCAACGCTTTTGTAGTGACCTTACATGGATCGACCACCGTCTCCCGGCAGCGGGGCAACAGCCTGGTGAAGATAACGGGAGCCGGTCGCTATACGACCGTCATCGACGGGTTTCTCACGGGCAGAACGGAGGCGGACCGCAAAGGGCGGCCTTGTGATGTGATCATGAATGACACGCAATCCTTTTTCTTCACGGATGATAAGAATGGGGTGTTGTATTATGTTTGGAAAGAATAAATTTAATACGAATTGTTATGGCAAGTATCGACACGGTGGTCTTCGACCTGGGAGGAGTGCTGATCGACTGGAACCCTGAATATCTTTACAGGGAGATCTTTCCGGATGAAGATGAACGGCACTGGTTCCTTTCCCATATCACCACGCTTGACTGGAATGAGGAGCAGGATGCCGGCAGGACGTTGCAGGAGGGAACAGAATACCTTGTACGCAAATTCCCGGAGCATGAAAAGAATATCCGTCTTTACTACGATCGCTGGAAGGAGATGCTTGGCGGTCCGATCCATGAGACGGTGGAGATCTTCCGGCACCTGAAAGAGGTTAGCAAGGTACGGCTGTATGCGCTCACCAACTGGAGCGCCGAGACCTTTCCCATCGCATTGGAGCTGTATGAGTTCCTTCACTGGTTTGACGGCCGGCTGGTGTCGGGCGCGGAAAAGATAAGAAAACCCTCTCCGGGGATCTATCAATTGCTGATAGAGCGGTTTAATATCGATCCTGCAAAAGCTGTTTATGTTGACGATAACCTCAGGAATGTCATTCCTGCCAGGGAGCTGGGTTTTTATGGTATTCATTTTACGAGCCCGGCGCAATTTTTCCAGGAGCTGGCGATGCTGGGGGTCTGGTAGTTATTTTAAGAGCTGGTAGACGATAAAGCTGACGACATAGGCCAGGCCTGTCATATATATGAGCTGAATGGCGGGCCATTTCCAGCTGCGGGTTTCGCGACGAACGACGGCCAGGGTGCTCATACACTGCATCGCCAGCACGTAGAATACCATGAGAGAAAGGCTTGTCGCCAGGGTATATACCGGTGTGCCATCCTGCCGGCGGGCGGATCGCAATCGCTGCTGCAGCGTCTGTGGGTCAGCGTCCTTACCGCCTTCCACACTGTAAAGGGTTGCCATGGTGCCTACGAATACTTCTCTTGCCGCGAAAGAGGTAATAAGGGCAATGCCGATCTTCCAATCATATCCCAGCGGATGAATGATGGGTTCTACTACCTTGCCCAGGATACCGGCGTAAGAGCTTTCCAGGAGGTCTGCCTGTCTGTTCTTGTCCAGCTCCCCGGCCTTATCCGGGTGCTGCCGGACCTGCGCTGCATAGGTCTGTTCGATGGCCTGTCTCTTTCCACCCGGGCCGAAAGTGCTGAGCGCCCATAAGATGAGGCTGATGACAATGATCACCTTTCCCGCGTCCACCACGAAGATCTTTGCCTTGTTGATCATGGTGACCACTACATTATTCCAGCGGGGTGCGCGGTAAATGGGCAGCTCCAGGATGAAAAAGCTTTTTTCCTTTAGTTTGATGAACGCTTTGGCCACATAGGAAACAATCATGGCCATGACGAGCCCCAGTATATACAGTCCCATCATGACAAGCCCCTGGAGATTGAAAATGCCTAACACACGTTGGTTGGGAACGGCCACGGCGATCAGCATGGTATATACGGGCAGCCGGGCGCTGCAGCTCATAAGAGGGGTGACGAGGATGGTGAGCAGGCGTTCCTTTTTATTTTCGATGTTACGGGTGCTCATGATGGCGGGTACGGCGCAGGCAAAACCGCTGATCATCGGCATGACGCTCTTGCCGTTCAATCCTACCTTTCGCATGAGCTTGTCGGTGAGAAAGCTGATACGGGCCATATAGCCTGTGTCTTCCAGGATGGTGATCAACCCAAAAAGGATCATGATCTGGGGTACGAAGACCAGGATGCCGCTGAGACCGGCCAGCAGTCCGTTGATGAGGAGATTGCTCCACCAGGCCTCGGGAAGCAGGTGGCTCAACCCCGCTCCCAGCCGGGAAAAGCTCCAATCGATGGCGTCCATGGGATATTGCGCTATCCAGAATACGCTTTGGAAGAGGAGAAAGAGAACGCCCAAAAGGATAATATAGCCCCACGTACGATCCAGGAATAATTTATCCAGCTTCTCCGTGAACAGGGTCTTTTGCAAGGGATCCGGCTCGGACACCGTATGCTGCATGATATTCTTGATGCGGCTGTAGCGCTGCATGATCTCGTCAGCTTGTATCCTGGTGTGGTTGAAAGCATGGACGCTTTCTATATGCTCGATCTTGTCCTGAAATTCCCGATTGAAGTCAAAGTGCTCGTGGTTGATCAGGTAGTGGATGGCTGTGTAATCGCTGATCTCCTTTCCGTTGAAAAGAGCTTTTACATCCCGTATAGCGCCCACGGCCAGGGCATTGCCTGCGATAAAATCCCTCGGCGGCGCCTGGCGGAGCTGCCGGGCCCTCAGCTCTATGATCTTTTTCAGCTGGGGAATGCCCTTATTCTTACGGGGGTTGACGGAGACGACGGGGATACCCAGCTCGCGCTCCAACCCTTCCACGTCGATGTCAATGCCTTTGGAGGCGGCAAGGTCCATCATCGTGAGCGCTACCACCACAGGTATTTTCAGATCGATGATCTGGCTGCAGAAGAGAAGGTTTCTTTTCAGGTTGGAGGCGTCCACCAGCAGAACCACCATATCGGGATGGATACCAGGGTCCTGGCCTAACAGTACTTTGTAAGTGACCCATTCATCGGCACGCTTGGGATAGAGGCTGTAAGTACCGGGCAGATCGATGATCCGGACGGAGTGACCGGGGGAGAGTTCCGTGGCACCTGTCTTTTTATCGACGGTGACGCCGGGAAAGTTACCCACTTTCTGGTTCAGGCCGGTAAGGGCATTGAAAAGGGAGCTTTTTCCAGAGTTTGGATTGCCCACCAGTGCGATATTCAGCGTATTCTTTTGTTCCACCCGGATAGTTCAGCGTGCAAAGGTAGGTGATATTCGCTGCTTGTGGTTTACGAGATCGGGTGTTTAAGGTTTGGGGGCGATGCTGTGCCGGTCGCTGCTTCTTTCGTACCGATGCCGGAGGCATCTGGCGGGGCTTATGATGCGCCTTCGGCGAAAATGCCTGTGGCATTTTAGGCGGGGCCTATGATTCCCCGTCGGAGCGACGGGGTCATAACGCCTACGGCGTTATTATTAACTTCCCGTTCTCGTAGAGTGGAAGCACGGGTGCTACATCGGGGGTTAGGCAATAGTGGATGTCCTTTTCCAGTCCATAACCTGAAAGCCGTTGATAATGAGAGGCATTTTTTGCCTTCATAAACTCATACAGGTCTTTTTTCGCGTTCAGGTATACGGTTTCCGCGATCTGGGAGGAGTCGCAATTGATATTAAAATTTTTCTTAACCCTATTGATAATGGCGCCGGCAAAAAGCATGTCTTCAATGTTGACCCGGTCTTTCCAGGCGGCGCAGGCCAGCACGACGGGTTGTTCCTGCGTCAGCAGGTAGTCACAGACGGCGCTCAGATTGGGAAAGGAGCCTGTGATGATCTGTCCGGCGCCTCTGTCCAGGGCCATGTGCAATAATTTGGTTCCGTTGGTAGTAGTGAGGACCAGGGTCCTTCCACCGATGAAGTCGGTGGGATATTCAAAGGGAGAATTGCCGTGCTGTAGTCCTTCAGCAATCTGTCCGTCCCGTTCGCCGGCAGTGATACCGTCGATCTGACGTCCTAACTCGATGCATTTGGCGACACTGTCTACGGGTATAACGCATTTAGCGCCGTTATGTAATGCGGTTGCGATGGTTGAAGTGGCCCGGAGGACGTCAATGATCACCACGATGGCGTGGTTGAGATCATAGAGGTGCAGCAATGCAGGTGATAGAGCTGTATATAAACTGGGTCTGGAATTTGTCATAGCGGAATAGTCTGCAAATGTAAGCCTTATAGGACTTTTATTTGTCTAAAATAAACTTCCATTTTTCAGACTCAGCGTATTCCCGGATCATATGGTTACGTAATTCCAGTAGTTTTTTTAGATAGTCGGTGAGGAAAAGACGATTGGCGAGCTTGCCCAGTCCCCCGTAGGGGGATTCGAAATGAAAAAGATCTATGACGAGCGTACCGTTACCGATGCGTTTGAAATGGTGTTCATGCCTGAGGCTTTTGAAGTCGCCTTCCACCATCTCGTCGGTGAAGGACAGGGGGCGATTCATGGCTGTAATACGGCTGCGGAGTATGCGGGTCTTAAAGAAGTGACGGGCCTTCCATGTCACTGTTTCGTCCGGTCCGATAAGGCCGGTGACAGTGCCGGCAATCGCTTCTTCTCCTGTATGCGCCAGGGATTTCCTGTGCAGGTCGATGCTCCGGCAGAGATCGAAGACGCGTTCAGCAGGGGCGGCAACAAACGTTGTCAGATGAATAGTGGGCATGCCCAAATATCCAAGAAAAAATCATTCCAAGCTTGGGTATTTGCCTGAAAAAATGTTTAGCGCCGGTCCTTCTCAGCTGAAAGGAAGCTTTACGACCTTGGCCAGAAGCAGCTTATCCCGTACTTTGATATAGATGGTAGTATCGAGTTTGGAAAAGACCGTGCTGACATAGCCCATGCCAACGGCTTTTCCCAGGGAGGGGGATTGGGTACCTGAGGTCACCTTCCCGATGGGCATGCCGGAAAAGTCTTTTATCTCGTAGTCATGGCGGCAAATGCCTTTGTCGATCATTTCGAAGCCTACCAGCTTCCGGGAGACGCCTTCCGTCTTTTGTTTTTCCAGGATGGGCCGGGCGGTGAAATCCTTGGTAAACTTGGTGATCCAGCCCAGACCTGCTTCCAGGGGAGATGTGGTATCATCGATGTCGTTGCCGTAGAGACAATAGCCCATTTCCAGGCGAAGGGTGTCCCTGGCGCCTAATCCGATGGGTTTTAGGCCCTGTGGTCCGCCGACCTCGAATATTTTATTCCAGATGACGGCTGCCGCGCCATCCTTGTCCTCGAAGTATATTTCGATGCCCCCGGCGCCAGTGTAACCGGTGGCGCTGATGAGTACATTGTCTACTCCGGCGAAGCGACCTTTTTCAAAAGTGTAATATTTCAGGTTGAGAATGTCGATGTCTGTGAGCGCCTGCATGATCTTTGTTGCGTTGGGTCCCTGGATGGCCAGCAGGCAGGTCTTGTCTGAGATGTTATGCATCTCGGCTTTGTGCGTGTTGTGCTTTGAGATCCAGTTCCAGTCCTTTTCGATATTAGCGGCGTTCACCACCAGCATATAGGCTTTATTGGGCTCCAGGCAATATACGATAAGGTCGTCGACGATACCGCCCTGGTCATTGGTGAGCGCGCTGTACTGCGCCATACCGGCAGTCAGTTTTGCTGCGTCATTGGTCGTCACCCGTTGGATCAGATCAAGTGCATTTTCCCCTTTCAGGATGAATTCGCCCATATGGCTTACGTCAAAGATCCCGGCATTGGTACGGACGGCCTGATGCTCGTCATTGATGCCGCTGTAGCTGATGGGCATGTTGTATCCGGCGAATTCGGCCATTTTGGCGCCAAGAGCGATATGAAAGGACGTGAAAGGGGTGGACTTCATACGATGTTATTTATTTTTTTCAATGGACGTATGGAATCCGCGGGGCGGATTTCATGAGATGGTTTTTAGCGCGGCAAAGGTAGGGGATTTGGATTGTAGTTGGAAGTTGCCGGATAGATGGGGTTGGGAGAGTTCCGGGGCTGGGGATCGACCGGACTAAATAAAAGGGCGTCACAGACGCCCGGAAAACAAAAGGCCCCCGGCAAAAGCCGGAAGGCCTGTGTTCCAACTTCAACCAACTATTGAAATAGTGCTGATAGCAGATATAAATGGGTGTCTGTGGTGGCCTTAAGGGCGCCCGTTTTTTTTGCCGTGTCGGCTGTAGCCGCCGGGTGAGCGGGTTTGGAAGGCGTATGGTAACGATAGCCGGGGTCTTCGTCTGAATTCTTGTTCTCATCGTTCTTCCTGTCCTCTTTTTTGTCTTCCTTTCTTTCTTCCCTGGTGCCGTCCACTTTCCTTCTGTCCGAGCGGATGAGCCCTTCATTTGTCATGGTATATTCCTCATCCTTGGCCCAGCCATACTGGCTGCCGACGATGATGTCGTCATCCCATTCTCTTATCCAGTCATCGTCGTCCTGGTTCTTGTGCCTGTTCCACCGTATATTCCTATTCCGGATGTCTATATTAAACCAATCGTAATTATCGACGGTATGGCTGACGAGAATGCGTTTGCCCACGGGTATTGAGACGACTACGAGCACCTGCTGGTTACGGAATTTCTGCTCGCGGCTGACAGTGAAACCCTGGGGCAGATAGAGTATGCTGTCCATCTGCTGTACGGGGAACTGGATCTGCTCAGCGAGGTGACGAGCGGCATTGCCGTTTTGCCCGTGACTGAACTTGAAAAGGCGTACGTGATAGCTGGAGTCTTCGCTTTTGGCAAGGTTGACCCGGACTGTATTCAGGATAAAGCTGTCTTCATTGAGGTTGTAAAAAGGGGTGTTCCTGTCCCAGTCCCAATTGAACCAGTCGTCTCCGTCAAAGTATTCGTGTTTACCTTCCACTGCTTTTACGATCAGCTTATTATGAGAGGGGGGCGATAAGGTTAGCTCTTCTTCCACGTGTTGGCGGCTACGGAAGTTATTTACAGCGACCCCTATCAGGGTAAGGGTGCTGAACAGGCCAATGACCCAAAGGGTGATAAAGATATAGCGGAGATAAGGCTGGCGTGAACGAACGCCGGTGATGCGACGGATCAACCAGACCAGGAGGCCAATGACGGGTACCACCAGGAAGAGGAAGAAGCTTGCCCAGGCCAGCATGTTTTGCCAGAATCCAGTGAGGATATAGTTCTTGAGTGTAAGGACCCCATGCCCCCGGAAAAGAAGGCTGATAAGAACCATGACCAGACAGAAGGCGATCAGCCCGGCGATGAACAGGAAAAAGGCTTTAAACAGTACGCCGATGGCATGTCCAATGCCATTGCCTGTCCTGCGGGCGACAGGGGAGACTTCCTCCGCGAAATTCTGGGCGCCTTGTTTTACCTGCTCGCCTGTTTTTTGAAAAGTAGATTTCATTTCATTGCCGAGATTTCCCGCCCGTTTAGCGAAGGTGTCCAGGTCGCTCTTAATGGTATTCTTGATCGATTCGATGTCTACTTTTTCACCACGCATTTCCAATTTTTCTGAAGCGGAGGTCGCCTCAGGGAGGATTATCCATAAGATGATATAGCTAATGAACAGGGTGCCGCCAAAACCACCTGTAATAATACCAGGATTGTCCCAATCCCACCAAAGGTGCCGGAAAATAGAGGCGAGGATGCTTAGGATTATCGGGAGGGAGAAGATGAGCCGGGGGATCCATACCTCGATGTGAAAATAAGCTGCCAGGCCGCTGGCCACGCCGGCGATAACCCGGTCGTCGGGGTTACGGTATAGCCGCTTGCGGGCTGCCGGCGGCAAGGTCCTGGTAGGCAGGACCACCCAAAGGATGATATACAGGAGGAAGCCGGCTCCCCAGCCAAAGGTGATCAGGACAAAGATGATCCGCATGATGGCGGGATCCAAGCCCAGGTAATTGGCCAGGCCACCGCAAACGCCTCCCAGGATCTTCTCGTTTTCGGAACGATAAAGCCGGCGGGGTTCGCTGCTGGTGTGTTGTGAGGATTGTTGTTCCTTGGAGTAGGCTCCTTGCCCGGCACTGGCTGTGGTGGGTTCTTCGTCCCCAAAGTCTTCAGGTCTCCCCATGCTGGCAATGATGGCATTTACGTCAGCATCTGTGATACAGGCGGCACCCTTTTTCAGGGTTTCAGAGAAAAGTTCGGCAAAGCGATTTTCGATATCGCTGATAATTTCATCCCTACCCTCTTCATTAGCAAAATGCCTGCGCAGACTTTCAATGTACTGTTGCAGTATTTCATAGGCGGTTTCCTCGATCGGAACCACCCGGCTATGAAAGTTTATGTTGATAATCTTTTTCATTTGAGTTGTATTTGAAGGTTGAAATTGAAACGACAGGGGTTTTAAGGTCTTCAGCTTTTGTTGGCCAGGGTATGGACGGCATTAGCCAGTTCGTTCCATGTGGCTTCCAGCTCGCTGTAGAAGGCCTCTCCTTTTGGCGTTAAGGAGAAATATTTGCGCGGAGGACCCGAGTTGCTTTCTACCCAACGATAGGTGAGCATATCTGCATTCTTCAGCCGGGTCAGCAAAGGGTAAAGGGTGCCTTCCAATATATTCAGATTGGCGGCCTTCATCTCTTCTACGATATCCGAAGGGTAGGCCTCGCCGCGCCGAATAACCGAGAGAATACAAAACTCCAGGATACCTTTCCGCATCTGGCTCTGGGTGTTCTCAATATTCATACGCTTCGATTTTAGCTTGTACGATGAAATAATTCTCAATGTCAAGTCAAAGGTAAGCACATTTTTAGTACTATGCAACACAAAGTACTGAACTAAGGAAGGTAATTTTTATAAACTACTAATGGAGATTAACTGAAAGCCGCTCCGGGTAAGCGTTTGAAGCTTAGAGTAGTCTGAACAGGGGAAAAAGTGGATTGTAGGAGTGGCGGAAACTGCCGGATGAACGGTACTGAAAAAAGATATTTAAGGGGAAAATGGACCCCTATGTACATGTTTTTTAAGAAAAAACTGCAAAAAAACAGCAGAGATTAAAAATCAATTAAAAACTATAACCAAAAACCACTAGATTCGTAGTACCGTAGATACTATCTGATACCACACATTATCGACCCTGAACACAATGATCAGTAACTTCAAAAGCCTCGCTGCCGAGGAAAAGGTCCTTATCATAACAAAGCTGATACTCTGTTTCTTAGCAGGCGTCTTGTCTGCTTTTTTATTGTTTAAGGTCCTGAACTTATAATTAACCGCATTATTTTTTGAGACCTATTTCCCGTAGACGCTCGTCCAGGTATTCCCCTGCTGTCACGTCAGGATATTGTTTGGGATGAGCAGAGTCGATGCAACCTGGAAGACAGGCGAGGCTCATCGAGCTTTTTGGATGCAGGAAAAAAGGAATGGAAAACCGGCTTGTTCCCCACAGCTTCCGGGGAGGATTCACCACCCGGTGAGTAGTTGACTTCAATTTATTGTTGGTGAGCCGCTGCAGCATATCTCCTACATTTACAACAATTTGCTCTGGCAATGAGGTGACCGGCACCCATTCGTTCTGTTTGGATAGGATCTCCAGACCGTCTGCGGAAGCGCCTATGAGCAGGGTGATCAGATTGATATCCTCATGTTGTTCAGCACGAATAGCAGAGCGCGGTTCGCCGGTGATGGGAGGGTAGTGAATAGCTCTCAGGATAGAATTCCCGTTGTGCACATACTGATCGAAATATTTTCCATCAAGTCCCAGGTACAAAGCGATGGCTTTGAGCAGTTTGCTGCCGGAATCTTCGAAGGAACGGTAAGCTTTAAAAAAAGTGGGCGTGAAATTGATGACCTCCGTCACTGTGACATTGGGGGGGTACTCTGCGGCAATGGGATCGGCATCCACTACGGTCTGTCCAAACTGAAAGAACTCTTTCAGGTCGGCGGCTTTGCTGCCTTTTGCATGTTCTTTGCCAAAAGAAGTATAGCCCCGTTGGCCGGCCAGTCCCGGGATCTCATATTTCTTTTTTACATCCAGTGGAAGGGAGAAAAATTCTTTTGTATTCGCATAAAGCTCGTTGATCATCTCGTCTGTAATACCGTGATTTTTTACTGCTACGAATCCAACGTCTTCATAGGCCTTGCCAAGTGCATCCACAAAGGATGCCTTTTGTTTTACGTCACCAGAAAATTCAGCGAGATCTACTACCGGAATAGCCATGACAAATGTGTTTGTGTTTAGATGAAGGTTTACGATTAGTGTATGAGTAAAATTAAAACATTTTGGCACATCGCAGACGGGGTTTTCCGCAATGGATGAGTTCCGGGGGGCGTTTTATGCAGTGAGAGTGCAGTGAAAATGTCCGGGCGACGGGGCCCCGGAAATGTAATCCCTACCCGGGCTTCGTTGCCAGGGCCGTCACAGCCGTCTGTTCTGCCTCAGGGAGGTCCATGAGCGCATAACGTTTAACATCGTTGATGAGGGCCTCATCCAGGAGGGAGACCACGTTTTGATAGTCGGATTCGTGGGATGGCTTGATCAGCAGCATCAATTCAGAACGAACCGGAGGTTCGTTGTCCGAAGGACAGATATTAGATGTTTCCGGAAAATGGGTTATATTTTTTCAAGAAACCCATTTTCCGGACATTTTTCTTCCACCTTTGTAGGTGCGATCCATCGCCAGCTGTTTCTGACGAATGATGTCGCCGATGCCGTCATGCTGACGGTAGCTGGTGACGCCATAGCTGCCTTCTTTTAACGATTGGTCCAGCTCGCCGTTGTAATAGAATATCTTATTGTTGTCAAGAGCTATCAGCGTAAGAGCGGCATTATTGCCCAGCTTCATGGGTTCACCATTGGCCGGCATGCGCAAGGTGGCTGCCCTTGGCTTGGTCCAGGAAGTAGACACCATAAAGAAAGTGATGAGGAGAAAGCCAAGGTCCACCATGGGTGTCAGATCTACACGGGTGGACATTTTCATACTGCGGCGCCCTCCCCGTTGACGAACGTGCGGGGCCGCGCTGTTAAGCTCTGCCATAAAATTATTTCTATTGAGAGCCTAAACAGGGGGAATTCCATAAATGCGCCAGCCGACAGGGCTCAATTAAAACTCTGCGTTCTTCGGTGCTCTCGGGAAAGCAATAACATCCCGGATATTCGTCATACCCGTAACAAAAAGCATCATTCGCTCAAAGCCCAATCCGAATCCGGCATGCGGCACCGAGCCAAAACGTCTCGTATCCAGGTACCACCACATTTCTTCTACGGGGATGTGCATATCCTTCATGCGGGTTTCCAGTTTTTCCAGCCGCTCCTCCCTTTGTGAGCCGCCTACGATCTCGCCAATACCCGGAACGAGGATGTCCATGGCGGCGACCGTTTTGCCGTCGTCATTCTGCCGCATATAGAAAGCTTTGATATCCCTGGGATAGCCTGTGACGATGACGGGTTTTTTAAAATGTTTTTCTACCAGGTAGCGTTCATGCTCGCTTTGCATGTCGATGCCCCATTTCACCTCATACTGGAACTTTTTCTTCTTATAGGCAGGTGATTGAAGAAGGATATCGATGGCTTCGGTATAGCTGATGCGCTCGAATTTATTATTCACAACGAATTCCAGCTTTTCTATCAGCCCCATCTCGCTGCGTTCGGCCTGCGGCTTTTGTTTTTCTTCTTCAACCAACCGCTGTGCGAGGAATTCCAGGTCCTCACGGTTGTGCTCCATGACATACTGTATGAGGTACCGGATAAAAGACTCTGCGAGTTCCATATTGTCTTCCAGGTCATAGAAAGCCATTTCAGGCTCGATCATCCAAAACTCGGCCAGGTGGCGGGCTGTATTGGAGTTCTCTGCACGGAAGGTCGGACCAAAAGTGTATATCTCGCTAAGCGCCATGGCGCCGAGCTCGCCTTCCAACTGGCCGCTGACGGTAAGATTGGTTGCGCGTCCAAAGAAGTCTTCGCTGAAGTCGATGCTGCCATCGTCCTTACGGGGAGGATTGTCAAATGGCAGGGTGCTTACACGGAACATTTCTCCTGCCCCTTCAGCATCGGAAGCCGTGACAATAGGTGTGTGCAGGTAAACGAATCCTTTTTCGTTAAAGAATTTATGGATGGCGAACGCCAGGGCATGACGTACGCGGAATACGGCTCCAAAGGTGTTGGTCCTAAAGCGGAGGTGAGCGATCTCCCTGAGATATTCCAGGCTGGGTCTGTTCTTTAACTGCAATGGATATTTTTCGGGGTCGCAATCTCCCAGGATCTCCACCGTGCGTGCTTTTACTTCTACTTTTTGTCCTTTGCCCATAGAAGGGATCAACGTCCCGACAACTTTCAGCGATGCGCCCGGGGTGATCCTTTTTAGCAATGAGTCGTCAAAGGCGCCCAATTCCACCACGATCTGAAGAGTATTGTTGGTGGAGCCGTCATTGAGGGCGATAAACTGGTTGTTACGGAAATTCCTTACCCATCCCATGACCGTAACTTCCTGGTTTTCCGGCTCGGTGGCCAGCAGCTCTTTCACTTTGACTCTTGTATTGAACATATTTGTTTTTGTTAGGGACGGCAAAGATAAAGCAAGCGGGGGGATTGGCGTCTTCTGAATGTTTTGGAAAATCATGTTTGCCGCTTTGCTAAATTTGTTGGGAAAAACCTTGTTTTATGGAAAAGAATTTGATTGAAAGCGAATACAGGGCCTTTGTTACTGAAATAAAGGCGAAGGTCTACCAGTCGCAGCACCAGGCGTTAAGACAGGCAAATACATTTCTCATCAATCTTTATTGGGAGATAGGCAAGAGCATTGTTGAAAAGCAGGAAAGGCCTGGCTGGGGGAAGTCTGTGGTGGAAAAATTAGCAAAGGATCTACAGGAAGAATTTCCAGGTATGGATGGGTATAGCAGCAGAAACCTATGGCGTATGCGCATGTTTTATCAGGAATATAGAATTCTGCCACCGGTGGTGGCAGAAATTAGCTGGAGCCATAACCTTGTCATTATGGAAAAGTGCAAAGATGCCAGGAAGAGACAATTCTATATAGGAATGACTACAAAATATGGATGGACAAAAAATGTACTGATCCATCAAATTGATAATCAAAGTTATGAGCGCTACCTACTTGGCCAAACCAATTTTGACAAAACATTACCAGATAAGTATAAACACCAGGCAAAGCTGGCTGTTAAGGATGAGTACAATCTCGAGTTCCTGGAGTTGACTGAAAAGCACAACGAAAAGGAGCTGGAGCTGGCCATAATGACGAACATACGTCATTTTTTGAACGAAATGGGAGGAGATTTTGCATTTATCGGCAACCAATTCAAGCTGAAAGTAGGGTCGGAGAACTTTTATATAGATCTTTTACTGTTCCATCGGAAACTGAAAGCCCTGGTGGCATTGGAGCTGAAGACAGGTTTTTTCAAGCCGGAGTATACAGGGAAAATGAGCTTTTATCTGACGGTATTAAACGAAAAGGTTAAAACAGAAGATGAAGTATCTTCGATATTTTAATAAAATAACAGATGAGCCGGGACGACTGGCAGTATGTCGGTATTTGTGGATTTATTCGTAAAATAAAACGGTCTGTTGGGGTATAACTAAGAAAAAACTTGATATTTTTGTTTACGAAACCCCTGTAAGACAGGTGGTTTCAAAAATTTTTTTTGATTTTTCCCTTTTTATGCTAAAATTGCAGTGGAATTAAGCTGATCAGTTTCTCTTATCCAATGCTCACAGCTCATCAGTTTTAACTCATTCCGTTCATCAATAATCAAAATTCATTTTTCACATTTTCAATTAGACAGACCAGACTGTTTGAGAATGGTGTTCAACTCTCAAGTTATTTTATGTACGATATTCTCCAATTGAACGACATGCTCGTTCCTGAGCTGCTCGATATTGCTGAGCAATTAAAGATCACAGGCGCTAAAAAGCTGGATAAGCAAGAGCTGGTATACAAAATACTGGACAAGCAAGCTTTAGAGAAAGACAGCAAGCCTGAAGCGGCCGACGACAAACCCAAGCGTAAACGCATTATAAAAACCACGACAGCCAATAGCACTGAAGAAGCCATTGTGGAAAGCGGTCTGGAAGAAAGATCCAAAAAGACAGATGCAAAGAAGGACGCCCGCAAAAAAGAAGAAAAACCTCTTCTGAAAAAAGTAGGGCGCAAAAAAGAAGACGCCGAAGAAGCACCCGTACAGGCGGCTGCGGCACCTGTGGCAAAGCCACAGCCCGTGAAAGTGTCGCCTCCTCCTGTTCCTGAACAACATTTGATAGAAGAAGAGGAAGAAACCGAAGAAGACGAATCTCCCCGCCAGATATTACAGGACGACTCCGAATCCATGCAGGATGTGAATCGCAGCGGCGACTCACAGGCAGGAAAACTTTATCCTCAGCGCAGGAATGAAGTTTCCAATATCGAATTCGACGGTGTGATCCAGGCTGAAGGCGTATTGGAAATGATGCCTGACGGGTATGGATTCCTGCGCAGCAGTGACTATAACTATCTCTCCTCTCCCGACGATATTTATGTAAGTCCTTCCCAAATAAAATTATTCGGATTAAAGACCGGGGATACTGTACACGGTGCTGTCCGTCCTCCCAAGGAAGGTGAAAAATACTTTGCCTTGTTGAAAGTCGAGACGATCAACAGCAAAGGCCCCGAAGAGGTACGTGACCGCGTGCCCTTTGATTACCTGACACCGCTGTTCCCTTTTGAAAAGTTGAATCTTTTCACTATTCCCAGCGACTATTCCACACGTATCATGGACCTCTTTACCCCCATCGGTAAAGGTCAGCGTGGACTGATCGTAGCACAGCCCAAGACAGGTAAGACCATGCTGCTGAAAGCTGTGGCCAACGCCATCGCCGCCAATCACCCGGAATGCTATCTGATGATCGTACTGGTGGATGAGCGCCCTGAGGAAGTGACGGATATGGAGCGTAGCGTAAAAGCTGAAGTGATCGCATCTACCTTCGACGAGCCCGCTGAAAAACATGTAAAGGTTTCCACTATCGCTTTGCAAAAAGCCAAACGCCTGGTAGAATGTGGCCATGATGTGGTGATCCTTTTGGATTCCATCACTCGTCTGGCCCGTGCCCACAATACAGTAGCTCCTGCCTCCGGAAAGGTATTGTCCGGTGGTGTGGAAGCCAACGCCATGCAGAAGCCCAAACAGTTCTTTGGTGCCGCCCGTAAGATCGAGAACGGCGGTTCGCTCACGATCCTGGCTACAGCCCTGATCGACACCGGCTCCAAAATGGATGAAGTGATCTTCGAAGAATTTAAGGGTACAGGTAATATGGAATTGCAGCTGGATCGCCGCCTTGCCAACAGACGGATCTATCCTGCTATCGATCTCGTTTCCAGCTCTACCCGCCGGGATGACCTCCTGCTGGAAAGGGATGTATTGCAAAGGATGAACCTTTTGCGGGTCTACCTGAACGATATGAACGCAGAAGAAGCCATGAATGAGCTCCTGAAGCGCATGCGCGGAACGAAGAGCAACGAAGAGTTCCTGGCCAGCATGAACGGCTGAACGTCAATCAGAGGAGCAAGGCATCGATCTTCTTAGCCAATGCTCTATCCTTGTCTGTAACAACGTCCCCCGCATCGTGGGTCGAAAGCCAGATCTCCACCTTGTTGTAGACATTTGTCCATAAAGGGTGATGGTCCATTTTCTCCGCCGCCAGGGCTACGCGCGTCATAAAGGCGAAGGCCGATGAAAAATCCTTAAACTGGAATTTTCGATAAAGGGCATTGTTTTTTTCTTCCCACATATGAATGATTTTATGGTGTGAATGCAAATTACAGACCGGCAAGGAGCTAAAATATCAGATGCCCTTTATTTCGGATCTTATCCTGCAGCAGCTCTGTCACCAGTTGCACGGCAGGCATGGTCTTTATGCAATTGATCAGGTCGCTCAGCTTCTCATCCGTCACCATATCCCCTTTCAACAGCCATAAAAAGTCCAGGTGCTTGAACTCCGGCAAAAGATACTCCCCGTCGAATTGATTGTTGTAAAGAAAATGCTGGAGGGAATTATTTTCTTCATGGAATTCATAAACGCCAAAGAAATACTTCCGCTGTTTTTTGGTAAGCTGTATCTCAATGTCATGATTGATGCGGAAATCAAACCGCAGCCGGTGATTCAACTGCCAACAGAACTGGTAATCCTTCACGGGCGCCACCACGCCCAGGAGGCGGGCGCCTTCGAAGAACTCCTCCGTCATGTCGTCTATGTTTAACTTCAGCTTCATTTCAGGCGAACGATCAGAATTGTACAGGTGACTGGAGCGTGTCGTTGCCCCGTTTGTATCTCACTATCGTGGTATCTCCTTTCTGGAACTTCGACAAGGCCTCCATATATTTTTCCAACGAGGGAACCGGATAATCACCCAGCTGGACAATGACATCGCCGGCTTTCAGGCCGGCGCGTTGTGCCGGTCTACCCTCGCTGATCCCATCGGCCCTCACGCCATTGCCATTGAAGGTATAGTCGGGCATGATGCCCAGGGTGACTGTAAAGTGCGGATTGTCCATTTGCATTTCTTTTGTTTTTGTGAAGGCAAGTTTGCCTTTTTTATTGAGACCTTCCACTACTTCATACACATACTTCACGACCTGGAGCTCACCTGTATAATTGATCTTGTCGGGGTCATCCGTCGGTTTGTGATAATCTGCATGAAGCCCTGTAAAAAAGAACAGAACAGGAATATCTTTTCTGTAGAATGAAGTATGATCGCTGGGGCCTACCCCGCTGCTGTCATAATGAAAAGTAAAGAATTTTTTGTTCTGTGCATTGTCGCAGGCTTCTGCCCACATAGGAGAGCTGCCGTAGCCTCCGACGTTCAGGGCATGCGTGCTATCTTTCAGCCGGCCCACCATGTCCAGGTTGATCATATAATTTACCCTGGCCAGATCGATGGTAGGATGGTCCACAAAGTATTTTGATCCGTACAAGCCCAGCTCTTCTCCCGAAAAAGCGATAAACAGATAATTGTTCCCTTTCAGGCTTGATGCTTTCAGCAGCCGGGCCAGCTCGATGATGGCCGCTACTCCGCTGGCATTGTCATCGGCTCCGTTGAACACCTGTCTTTCAGGACCCCGGTAGAGCCCGTTACTATCCTCTCCATAACCCAGGTGGTCATAATGAGCCCCGATGACGACAGTGGTGGGAGCCCCGTTGTCCAGGTAGCCGATGACATTGTGACCAGTGCGTTTTTTCTCCTTAAAACTTACTTTTAGCTTGATATCCAGGCTGGCGGACTCGTCTTTGAGGTATTTTCTCCGGGCTTCCCGGGTGATGTAGAGCAAGGGAAAGATTGCAGGTTCAGACCGGTCCTTTGGATCGAAGGCCAGGTTATCGGCTATTTTGGAGGTATTATACAGGATCAGGGCTGTTGCACCCTTTTTGGCGCATTCTTTTGCCTTGGCGCGGATGGCCCCGGGGAGATCAAAATGGGGGTTGTTTTTGTTGGTCTCCAATAAATCCTTAAGGTCCAGGAACCAGGGATCTCCTTTTTCCTGCAAGGCGATGGCCGGGGTGCCGGCGACAGCTCCTACGGCACTAATAGAGAGAGGAAAGAAATCTTTGTTGATAATCAATGAGTTGTTGTCGATCATAAGAGAGGTTTCTCCAGTGATCTGACGTCCTTCATTGACCTCGAAAGCCTGTTTCCAGCCATTATTGTCCCCTTTGGGCTGAAGACCGGACCTGGAAAAACCAATGCTGATATAGTCTCCCGCTGACTGTTCGCCGGGAGTGCCTGTGCGGCGGCCTTCCAGCTTGTCGTCGGCCAGGAAGCGAATGTGGGTTTCCAGGTTGGTAAGGGTGATCTTATCGGCTTTTCTTAGTCTTTGGGCAGAAACGGTCAGAATGGGTAAGAGCAGGGTAAGTATGACAATCTTGATACGAAGGATCATAAAAATCGGTTTAACAAGATGCACCGGATTCCATCCGGTATGGCAAAGGTAGGGGTCAGGGAGGCTTCTGAGTTAACCCAGGATTAATAATTGGGTAAAACTTTTCTACACTCATCTTTTTTCCTTTAGTTTTGCAGATTGCCCTTGCCGGAGAAGGGTATATTGTCAATTTAAAATATGGCATTACCGCACCTTATTAAGTATGTATATACCAATGGGACGGATGAAGTGATCCGTCGGGGAAAAAAAATCCATGCCATTGGCTATGTCGAGCTGGTAGAATACGATGAGCTGTTTGAGTCGGTGACCTTTCGGGTAAAGGACGACAGCTATACGACCTATTATAAGGTATACGTACAGAAGTTCAAGGACGCCAAGACGCTTTCCATTCGTTGTAGCTGTCCGTATAACCTGGGCGATATCTGTCGTCATGAGGCGGCCGCGCTTATCCAGCTGCAGGAGCTGCTGGACAGGAATATGCTGAAGGCGGAAGAAGTGTTATACGATCAACAGCATACGGTGGTCAAGATGAAGTTCATCGACCTGAAGAGCATCCGTCTGCTTTGTAGCCAGGAGACGCTCGGCGAGGCGGAAAAATACCTGCGGACACAAAGAGCCAATATCGAATATGCCAAGGACGAGATCGTAAAGGCATCTGTCGAGCTGGATGGAAAGATCTACCAGGTCGTACTGCGGAAGAATGAAGAACGGAACTTCGACACCAGCAGCGATTACCCGGATACGGCCCATCCGCTGGGCCTGCCCAAGGTCATCGTTTTTCTTCAGCTGCTGCATATGCATGGCGCTCACTATTTTGACAGCATCCGCAACTGGGATAAGGAAAAGAATAAATTATTGGAAGCATATGGCTATTCCCTTTCTGACGATCTGAAAGGAAAGTTTGAGTTTAGCTATAAGGACGGCAAGCCTTTTCTGCGCGTGCTGGATACTTCCATCAAGCGTGTTGCGCCTGTGGCTTCAGGCCGTCCCAAGCCTGCCGAGGCCGAGGTGCCTGCAGCCCTGGTGACGGAAGAAGAAAAGACGATGGGGGTCGCTCAAAGACTGGGGATCGTATTCAACTTCAATCACGGCAGCTTTCCCGGTTTCGCTCTGGATGCGGTGGCAGGAGAAAGCAATGAAGAACAGTCGGCCTATACAGGGAAAGTGGAGAAGATGGACCTTAGCAAGTTCGTCAATACGGACCCTTTTTCTGAATTCGATAAACAACTGATCCCTTCTCTCCGTAAGATGCAGGGACCGGAGATCAGCAAATATCTTAACCGCAATTCCCCTTTCAGCGGTATCTGGGAGAATATCATCCATCATGAAGAGGATGATCTGCCGGAGGAAACAAAAAAGCTGATGGTAGAGTACCTGCATCCCAAGCTAAAGAAGCTGTTTGTGGAAGTAAACGCCAATCCTTTTGTTTTCTTTCTCAACGGGCACAAGCCTTTCAAGACGACCAATCTCCAACCCATCGGGCTTTCAGGCGATACTATCACTCCTTTTTTCAGTGTATCTCCCGAAAAGGATGGCTTCGAGCTGACCTGTTATGTAAAGATCAACGGCCAGCCGGTGGAGCTTTCTCAAAACGAATGTAAGAGCAGCCTTCTTTTCTTCAACAATAATAACCTGTACTGTTGGAACAAACCTGAAGATATTGCCCTGATTGAAAAGTTCTCGGGAAAAGAGAAGTGGCTCGTCGATGCCGGCGAATGGCCCAGGCAGTTGAAGGAATTCATCCTTCCCCTGACACGGGAATATCACGTAGATTTTGACAATACCCTTGTAAAAGAGGTAAAGGACGGCGAGCCCGATAAAAAACTGCTGTTGCAGGAAAAAGGCGATTATCTGGTATTTCAGCCGCTGTTCTCCTACAAGGGATTCGAGACAAGGCCGGGTGGTAAGGACGAGATCATTGTGCCTGATGGCAAGCAAGTGCTCATCGTGCATCGTAACAGGGAGGCCGAAATGCAGTTCTTCCGCAAGCTGGAATCCCTTCACTCCCAGTTCCTTCATCCTGAAAGCTCGCACAGCCTGGCGCTCAAGGGCGCCGACGTATTAAAGAACAACTGGTTCTTTCTCTTCGTGGACGCCATGGAGGAAATGAAAGTACCTGTGTATGGTTTTGAGGCCTTGAAGAACTTCCGGTTCAACACCGCCAAACCACAGACCAAGATACATATCAGCAGCAATACCGACTGGTTTGATGCACGGGTGGACATTGTGTTCGGCGATCAGCGGGTGACCATCGCGGATGTCAAAAAGGCCCTGGCCAACCGTCAGCAATTCGTTCCCCTGGATGACGGCACATTGGGTGTTCTCCCGGAAGAATGGATAAAGAAATATTCGCTGCTGTTCCGCGTAGGGGAAGGTCAGCGTAATCAGCTTCGTCTGTCGAAATATCATATGAGCGTCATCGATGAGCTGTATGACAATCGAAATGAAGAGGAGCTGATCATCCGGCTGGAGGAGAAATATGAGCAGCTGCGGGAATTCAACCGTATCAAGGAGATCCCCGCCCCCGCCCACCTGGAGCCTATCCTCAGGCCGTACCAGGTGCATGGCTTCCATTGGCTGAACTACCTGCAGGAGGTAAACTGGGGAGGTATCCTGGCCGATGACATGGGTCTTGGTAAGACGATACAGGCTTTGTCTTTCCTGCAGCATTTTAAGGATGCCCATGGCCGGCTCAGCGCCCTGGTGGTTTGTCCCACCACGTTGATGTTCAACTGGGAAAATGAAATAAAGAAATTCACTCCCGCCCTGACATATCATATTCACCATGGCGGGGACCGCACCCGCAATAAACAGGCATTGAGCGAATACAATGTCATCATTACCACCTATGGCACATTGCGCAGCGATATCAAGCTCCTGCTGGAGTTGCCTTTTGATTATGCCGTGCTGGATGAATCCCAGGCGATCAAAAACCCCAGCAGCAAGGTGACGAAGGCGGCCTGTCTCCTGCATGCGAAGCATCGTCTGTGTATGAGCGGTACTCCATTGCAGAATAATACTTTCGACATATTCGCCCAAATGAACTTTCTTAACCCGGGCATGCTGGGCAGTATCGAATTTTTCCGGCAGGAATTTGCCGTTCCCATCGATAAGTTTGGCGAGCAGGACAGGAAGGATCATTTGCGGAAACTGCTTTATCCCTTTATCCTCCGGCGGACGAAGGAACAGGTGGCCAAGGATCTTCCTGAAAAGACGGAGACCATCCTTTTCTGCGAGATGGAGGATGAACAACGGAAAGTGTACGATGCTTACCGTAACGATTACCGGGATAAGATCCTTGGTACTATCGAGACGCAAGGTATCCAGCGAAGCCAGCTTACCATCCTGCAGGGTCTGATGAAACTGCGGCAGATATGCGATTCACCGGCGATCCTCAATGAACAGGACCGTTATCCCAACCATTCCATCAAGCTGGATGAGCTGGCGCGCGAGATCACGGAGAACATCGGTGACCACAAGGCCCTTATCTTCTCTCAATTCCTGGGTATGCTGGCCCTGATCCGTGAAAGACTAAAGGAGCTGGATGTCAAGTTTGAATATTTCGACGGCAGCACGTCGGCACAGGAAAGAGAACGGGCGATACAAAGCTTTCAAACGGATGACTCCTGCCGGGTCTTTCTTATATCGCTAAAAGCGGGTGGTGTGGGTCTCAACCTCACGGCCGCGGACTATGTATATATTGTCGACCCGTGGTGGAACCCTGCGGTGGAACAACAGGCCATTGACCGAACCCACCGTATTGGGCAGACCAAGAACATTTTTGCCTATCGTATGATCTGTAAGGATACGATCGAAGATAAGATCCTGCAGCTACAGGAAAAGAAACGCGTTCTCGCCAAAGACCTCATTGCCGACGACGATGGCTTTGTAAAGAGCCTGACAAGGGCGGATGTGGAATATTTGTTTTCTTAGGTATGAGAGTTTATAACTGTTCACCGGTAAAAATTCCATGAAGCCGGGCTGGTTCACCCTGCCGGCACCCTATTTTGCCATTAGTATATCCCCGATTGCGGGGGAAGAAACCCGCTATTATTTTTGAGATCCATGGGAAAACACCTTTAGCTCAAAAAGATAGAATATGGTAAAGTATGTACTCTTTGTTACGATAGCTTTGTGTTTTCATGCAACTTATTCATTTTCACAGGGAAAGATCAGAGGTTCTGTGAAGGGCACTCTCGTGGATACCGTGGGAGGGACGCAGGTGCTCAGTAATGCCACGGTTGCCCTTATGCCCGCCAAAGGGGATTCCACCGATACAGATTTCATTATCACCGACAAGAAAGGAACTTTTGCTTTCAAGGGATTGGATTCAGGAACGTATCACCTGGAGATCTCTTATCAGGGATATGACCCTATCCGCAGGACTATTACTGTTGATGCCACGAAACAGGACTATGATCTGGCTGTGTTATATATGCAGCGCAGCAACGATATGATGCAGGCAGTGGTTGTTCAACGGCCTCCTATCAGCGTCAAAAAGGATACCGTGGAATACAATGCCGGTATGTTCGCTACCAAGCCCAATGCGGTAGCGGAGGATCTGTTGAAAAAGATGCCGGGTATCCAGGTGGATAAGAGCGGAACTGTCACGGCGCAGGGAGAGACGGTGCAACGGGTGCTGGTGAATGGCAAGCGTTTTTTTAGCGACGACCCTAAAATGGCGACGCGCAACCTGCCTCCCGATGTCATCGACAAGATCCAGGTATTCGATGATCTGAGCGACCAGAGCAAGTTCACCGGGTTTGATGACGGCAATCGTGTCAAAACCATCAACATAGTCACGAAGAAAGATAAACGGCAGGGCTATTTCGGGAAGCTTGTTGCCGGTGCGGGAACAAATGAGAACTATGACGAGGTTGTCAATTTACATCGATTTGACGGCGAGCAGCAGATATCCCTGATGGGACAGGCCAATGATGTCAATAAGCAGAATTTCTCCCAGGCGGATATTTTTGGTTCCGGCGGTGGACGTCGTGGCGGGGGCGGAGGATTTGGCGGCGGCGGCGGTGGTGGTGGTAACAGCGGCGGCAGCAGCAGCGGCATCACCACTGTCTGGGCTGGTGGGGCTAACTATCGGAATGCGCTGAACCCGAAGACCGACCTGACGGCAAGCTATTTTTACAATCAGCAGCATGTCTCTGTCGCCCAGCAGGACAGCATCATCAAACCGACGAACCAGGATACCACTCAAACCAGTGCAGGAAACAACTATAGCCTTTCGAGAAGCGAGAATCACCGGATCTTCGCCAACCTGGAAGAGCGGTGGGACAGCAGCAATTCCCTTGTATTCCGGCCGAACGTGACCTTCCAGCATAGTACCCCTTCGGGATCCTCTTCCAGCTATTCGGTGGATAATTTTGGGAATAGTATAAACCGATCGGTCTCTTATAACAATAGCTATACGCAGGGATTTAATATCAACGGCACGAACCTCCAGGTACGGCACAAGTTTAAAAAGCCTTTCCGGACCATCTCGCTGGACATGAATATAACGTCCAATATCAACAACGGCACCGGGTTTAACAACGCCATCAATAACTTGTACAAGCTGGGCAGGACAGATACCCTAAATCAGTATTACACCAATTCTTATCATGGTACGACCCTGAGTCCTACGATTTCATATACGGAACCCATCGCCAAGGACCAGATCCTGGAGTTCAATTATAACCACTCGTATACCAACAACAGGACCCTAAACAATACTTTTGATTTTTCCCAGGCGACGAACGGCTACACAAGGTTTGACAGCCTGTTCAGCAATTCCTATAAGTTCGTGTCCAATTCGGACAGGGTTACCCTGAACTACCGGATACAGAATCCCAAGTATAATTTTTCCGCCGGATCGGGCATACAGTTCACCAATTACAATAGTCAGAACCTGACGAAAGGCATTACGGTGGCGCGCAATTATGTAAACCTCACGCCTACCGTGAATTTCCAGTATCTGTGGTCCCGGACCTCTCATCTCCGGGTGTTCTATTCCGGCAGGACGGGTCAGCCTACGGCTTCGCAGCTGCAACCCCTGACCACAACGGGAGACCAGATCAGCTATACGGTGGGGAACCCGGACCTGAGACCCCAGTTTACCCATAGCCTACGGGTGCTGTATGCCAATTTCCAGCCGGCCAATCAGCGGGTGCTCTTTGCCACGGTCAACGCCAGCACAACTGTCAACGATATCCAGACCCTTTTCTGGTATAATGCGAAGGGAGGACAGACAACCACTTATGTCAACCTGAACGGCACGTGGAATGTTTCCGGCTATTTCAATTACGGTTTCCCCCTGAAGAAGCCCAAGTCGAACCTGAACTTTATCACCAACGTAAATTATTCGCAAAGCCAGTCGTTATGGGCGCAGGACTCCCTGGCGGCGTTGTCCCGGAACTATCAGCATCTTTTTGTTCACAATACTACCATGACGGAAACGGTGAGCTGGACGACGAATATCAAAAAGAATTTCGACATGAACTTCAGCTCCGCCACCACCTACAATATCGCGAGAAGACAGTCGGCCCTTACTGCGAAGACGCCGGGCGGGCAGAACAACAATAACCTGAATTATTTTACGGAGGTGCTTTCGGCGGAGATCACCGCTTATACCAACAACGGCTGGCTGATAGCCACCACTTTCGACTATACGTATACCAACAACCAGGCCAGCGGATATAATGCCAGTGTGCCCTTGCTGAATCCCAGCATCGCGAAGCAGCTGTTCAAAAAGAAGAACGGTGAGCTACGGCTGACGGTATTCGATCTGCTGAACCAGAATGTGTCTGTGACGAAGTCGGTGAATGCCCAGGGACAGATCACGTACAACCGGACCAATGTGCTGACACGTTATGCGATGCTGACCTTTACCTACAATCTCAACAATTTTGCCGGGGCCAATCAGCGGCGGATGCCGGGATTCTTCCCTGGCCGTCGTGGTATGGGAGGATTTCGGGATGGCGGAGGAGGTGGGTTCCATGGAGGGCCGCTGGAGTAAATTTGCCCATAAAAAAACCGCCATCCGGCGGTCTTTTTTTTAGTATTATTATTTTCTGCGCAAGTGGTGATCCGTATGGGTCACCGGCGACTGGCCTACGAGAATAACGGACAATATAGTACCCAGGAAACGGGAAATTTTAGAAGAGGGCCTGTATATGTCCTTGTAAATCTTTGTGTTACGTGTGTCGAAAGACATGTGGTCCTTATTCATTGACATTGGGTTTAAGATGCTGGTTTAAGTAGTTTGATCAGAGTTATGATAATATATAACGTAAATCTACAAATTTATTGTACAACTTATCCACAATAGTTTGTTAAGCCACGTAAATTTCCTATTGTGAGGCGAGGGGAATAATTGTACTTTGCCGGCAAATCCTTTCTATGAGAAACAGTATTCTCACGATTGCGACGCTGTTGCTTTCGGGTGAACTCTCGGCGCAGGGGGTTTTTTCCAATAAGACCCAATCCGTACTTGAAAAAGTCATCCAGGATTATCCCAACCATTTTCATAACATCAAGGGGGAGCTGATCAACCAGGCTCTTCAGACGGCTGAATACAGGTCCACCTTACAATTACCCGGCAGTCCTTCCTGTATGGTAGTGCTCACCGGAGCCGGAGCTATAGCCAGTGAAGGTTATAGCTGGACCTGCACCGTCCTGGACACAGAAAGCTTCGATAAAGCGCGTGAGCGTTTTCATGATGTCTATGGACAGCTGAGTAACAGCATCATTACCCTGGGAGCGCAAAAGACCTTTATTCTAAACGGGCAATATGAGGACCCTGCCGTGGATAAGAAATCCACCCGGGTGGTCTTTTCCCTTCTGCCTGGCGTAGGCGACATGAAGAAGCTGCGGGTAGAGCTTTTATTGCAGCATGAGGATAAAGGGTATAAGATATTGCTATCTGTGAATGATCATGACGCCATGCTGGAGGCTGTGACGGTGAATTAGGGACCCTTTTTAACCTTCATTAACCTTAAATCAAAGCTGGTTAACCCGCCGGGTTGGCCCGTACGGGTATTTTCGTTGTCTATATGGCAACCAAATACTTCTGTTCGGCCTTACTCTGTATCGTATCGCTGCAAGCCCTCGCTCAGACCGACGGCCACGTCCATGGTAAATTGATGGATACGGCGGTACACCTGCCTGTACCAGATGCCACTGTAACGGTGCTGAATATCCGTGACTCTTCCCTGGCGGGCTTTGGCCGGAGCATGGCTTCCGGCATTTTCCTGGTATCCAGGCTCAGGAACGGGACATACAGGTTATTGATATCCCATGTCGGTTACAAACCTGCCAGCCGGAATTTTGTCGTCTCAGACCTGGTGAAGGACATCGATCTGGGAGAGATCGAGCTTTTGGATAACAGCCATGTGCTGGACTCCGTTACGGTAAAACAGGAGGTGCCGCCTGTCGTTATCCGGCATGACACCATCGAATTCAATGCAGCGTCTTTCCGCACCAGGCCCGAGGCGGTGGTGGAAGACCTGTTGAAGAAGCTGCCCGGCGTGCAGGTGGACAAGGATGGCAATATCAAGGCGGGTGGTCAGCAGGTAAAGAAAATGCTGGTGGATGGGAAGGAATTTTTTGGGAATGATCCCAAGATCGCCTCAAAGAATCTTCCGGCAGATGCGGTAGACAAGGTGCAGGTATTTGACAAAAAATCGGATCAAAGCGAGTTTACAGGGTTCGACGATGGCAATAGCCAGCGGACGATCAACCTTACCATCAGGAAAGATAAGAAGCATGGCGTATTTGGAAAGCTGACGGGCGGTGGGGGGGACGGCAGGTATGAGGCGAAGCTCAATCTCAATCAATTCCGGGACAATCGCCAGCTGTCGGTCCTGGGTATGTGGAACAATACGAATAAACAGGGCTTTTCCTTCCAGGATGTGTTGGGTTTTAACAACGGCGGCGGCATGGGAGGTGGTCCCGGGGGTGGCCGGATATCACTGGAAGGCAACCAGGCCGTGCCCATACAGGACCTGGCGCAAAATAACCAGGCCATAACGACTACCAGGGCGGGAGGGGTTAATTTTAACGACACCTAGAAAGGGGCGATGGAAGTTGGCGGCAGCTATTTCTACAACCGGGCGGATGACCATATCCGGCAGAAAGATGCAAAGCAGTACCTTTCGCCGGAGAATTCCTTTAACCAGGATCATATGGGCGCCACTGACAGGACCAATGAGAACCAGCGGATCAATATCTTTTCCGATACCCGTCTGGACAGCCTCAACTCTCTGAAATTTACCGGCTCTTTTACCTACCAGCGCAGTAACAGCCGTAACTCCGGCATTGACAGCAGCCGCTCACGGGACAATAACGAGCTGCTGAATACGGCCGCTTCCCACTCTTTGGCGCATACCAGTGGATATACCTGGAGCAATAATGCATTGTTCCGTCACCGGAGTGCTACCAAAGGCAGAACCTTTTCGGCCAATCTATCCTTCGGATTGAACGATAATGATGGCGGCGGGACGTTGTATTCGATCAATCATTTTTATAACGCAGGGACAGCGGATACTTTAAACCAGGCGTATAACCAGTCTGGCAACGGGAATAGCTATGGCACGGTGCTCAGCTATACCGAACCTTTGTCCAAAAGGTCGTTGCTGGAGGCGAATTACAATTTTTACCAAAGTCACTCTTTTGCGGGCAAGCAGACCTTTGATGCGGATGTCAATGGAAAGTTCACTGTGCCCAACCAGCAACAGACCAACGATCTACGTAATACTTATACCTATCACCGGGAAGGGCTGGCGTTCCGTCACCAGTCGATGGGCCTCAGCTTTACGGCCGGCTTCATGCTGCAGCAGGCGTCTTCGGTCAATGTGTTTGGATACATCAGCAAGGACAGCCTGCTGCGGCAAACCTTCCATAATCTGCTGCCGAATGGTCTTATCCAATATGAGATCAATAAGTACCGGAACCTGCGTCTGCAGTATATGACCTATACCAATCAGCCTTCTCTCACGCAGCTGCAGCCTGTGCCGGACAATTCCGACCCGTTGAATATCAAGGCGGGCAATCCTGGTCTTCATCAGGAGTATTATCATTCAATGCGGATGAACTATGTGGCTTTCGATCCTTTCAGACGCACCAGCTTTTTTGCCATGGTGAATTACAACGGCATACGGCACCGGATCGTAAATGACGATGAGCTTGACAGCACAGGGGTACGGACATCCCGGCCTGTGAACCTGGATGGGCTTTACCAGGTGAGTGGATTTGTATCCTGGGACTTTCCTTTACGGGCGATCAGGAGTATGGTAAATTTGAAAAGCGATCTGCAATACGACCATAATGCCAGCCTGGTCAACGGCGCCCGGAACAATGGCAATACCTGGACTGCCAGCCAGGGGGCCGACCTGCAATTCTCCTGCAAAGAGCTGCTGGATATCAGTGGAGGGGGAAAAGTGGAATATAATGACGCACGTTATTCCCTGCAGCCGGGGCAAAACCAGCATTACTGGACGGAGACGTATACAATTGATGCTAACTGGTATCCGACACGGGTGTTGAGTTTTGCGAGTGATCTCAACTATATTCATCGCAGCGGTCTGCCCGCGGGCTATAACAGCAGCCCGCTCGTCTGGAATGCGGGGATAGCTGCGCAGGTATTCAGGAATAAGAAGGGTATGTTCCGGCTGCAGGTGTTCGATATCCTCCGGCAGAATACGGGATTTACCCGTAATACCAGTCAAAATTATATCGACGATGTATCTTACAAGGTGTTGAACAGGTATTGGCTCCTGAGCTTTACATACAGCATCAGCCGGTTTGCCGGGAAGGCGGTGAAGGGTGGGATGGACCGGCGAGGGCCGGATATCAAGATCGTTAGGTAGGGTAGCCTTATGGTGTGATCCCTATCGCGATGGGGTCAGTCATCGTTGGAGCCGTACTTCCATCGTCTCTCCGTCCACCGGTCCGGACGTGTGCTCGTGAATGATCTTCCAGGTCCCCTCTTTTTTCCGGGCGACCCAGGTCAGGCGATTTTGCAGGTAGCGCAGTTCCTCCCCTTTCTCCGATATGGCGGCGAACCGGGCGAAAGCCGTGGCAACGGCCATGCCGTCAGTCTCCTGGATCCGAATGTCGTCGAAGGTGACGACTACCTGCTCGGTAGTGCTCAGGGATGAGAACCAGTCCCGCGCCATTTTCCGCCAGGGGGTAAGGCCATCGTAGGTCCACGCCCACATATCGAAGACGCGAATGTTGTCGTCGAATATAGAAATGAAGGTGTCGAGATCCTTGCGAAGGACGGCGGATTTATACGTCTCGAAGAGGGACTGTATTTCTTTCATGGCGCTGGTTCTTTTTGACAGTGAGAGAACAGACATTGGTACTATTCAACGGAAAAAATGACATTTTGTTCGGTCCGGCAGGTATTGGTACAGGTGTTGATGATGGCTTTTCGTTAAAGCTATTCCATATGGCACCCAATTCGTATACTATAGCTTTTACCTATCTCCTGGAAGACGGCAAATTCAAGGTAAACCTGATTGCCGACGTAGAAGCTATCGAACCCTACACATTGTACAGCGTTAAAAATCTCAGAACCACCCGGTCAAATGAACGCCCTGTTCTTCCGGATGTGCAGCTGAAGAAACACAAAGGTCGTTGGGTCCATCGGGACAGCGAAAAGGAGTCCGAATTGAGCAGGGCCATCGGGGCTGCGATCGAAACGTCCAATGGGCATGAACGTCCTTCCGGGTCTTTATCAGAGATGCACCCTTAATACTCCATCAATCTCTGTACATATCCATCCAGCCTTGATCTGGCTAAAAAGTTCTTTTCCAGCTCAATATTGAAAGGAACCGGTGTATCCAGGGAGGCACACCGCAGTACCGGCGCATCCAGGGACGAGAAGCAATGCTCTCCGATCCAGGCGGCGACCTCTGCGCCTACACCTCCTGTAAGGGTATCCTCATGCAGTACCAGCACTTTTCCTGTCGCGGATACTGCGGCACGGATGGCGTCGTGATCCATCGGCAACAGTGTGCGGAGGTCCAGTATCTCAAAAGATATGTCCGGATGTTTTTCTGCATATTCGGTCGCCCAATGGACGCCTGCGCCATAGGTAATGATGGTAAGGTCCTCTCCCTGTCGCACCCGGCGGGCTTTACCGATCGGGGTCTCGTAAGATCCGTCCGGCACCATCCCGCTGATGCTGCGATATAGCGCCTTATGCTCGAAATACAGGACGGGATTGGGATCGTTGATAGCGGCGATCAGCAGGCCCTTGGCATCTTCCGGAGTAGCCGGATATACGACTTTCAATCCGGGTGTATGTACAAACCAGGCCTCGTTGCTTTGGGAATGGAATGGTCCTGCCCCTACGCCCGCACCTGTCGGCATCCTGATCACCGTGTCGGCCTTTTGCCCCCAGCGGTAATGGATCTTCGCAAGATTGTTGACGATCTGGTTGAAGCCCGATGTCACAAAATCCGCGAATTGCATTTCCATCACGCTTTTATAGCCTTCCAGGCTTAGCCCTAATGTACAACCGATGATAGCGCTTTCACACAGCGGAGTGTTCCGCACCCTATCCTTTCCGAATTCATCTAAAAACCCCTCCGTGATCTTGAATGCTCCTCCATATTCGGCGATATCCTGTCCCATCAATATCAGCTGGGGATGCTGCTGCATGGACTGCCGCAGCCCGTCTTTGATGGCATCTATCAGCCGCTTCCCGGAAGAAGGGCCTTTGGGAATGGAAGGGGCGCCGGTCGATGCAGTGGAAATGGGACTTGCCGGAGTGGCAAGGCGGACAGGGGTTGATGAGGATGCGGCCGGTTTTATCGGCGCCTGCGAGAATTTTGTCTTACGGAATTTCGATGTGGTATATGGATCTCCGGGTTGCGGTTCTTCGGGGAGCGTAGCGGGTGGCGGTGGCGGCTCCTGGGATGCGGCTGCCGGCTCCGGGGAGGGTTGATCTTCCCGCGCTGCATATACATCCCCCAACTCTTCATTCGTATCAGGCGTCAACGGATGGGTATCCGGCACAGCCGCCAGCTCGGATTCTATATACTGCCGGATCTCTTCCTGTATCTTCCCTATCAGTTCATCATTCAGCGCGCCCTGCTCCCGTAAAAAATTCTCAAAATTCATCACAGGGTCCTTACGGCCCCAATCCTCCAGCAAAGCGGGCGGAACATATTTGGTGCCGCTGGCTTCTTCATGCCCTCTCATGCGGAAGGTCATACATTCCACCAGGTAGGGACGCTGATATTTTATACAATATTCCCTGACACCTTTCAAGGTATCATAAACGGTGAGGATGTTGTTCCCGTCGATACGCACTCCTTGCATTCCATATCCTTCCGCCTTATATACCAGGCTCTCGCACCGGTATTGTTCCGAAACAGGCGTACTCAGTGCGTATCCATTATTCTCCACGAGGAAAATGACGGGGAGGTCCCATACGGAGGCCGTATTCAGCGCCTCATGAAAGTCCCCTTCACTGGTGCCTCCTTCTCCCGTGAAAGCAAGGGCTGCCTTTTTCTTTTTACCCAGCTTATATGCCAGCGCTACCCCGTCAGCAATGCCCAGCTGAGGTCCGAGGTGCGATATCATCCCGCAGATGGCATATTCCCGGCTGCCGAAGTGAAAGCTCCGCTCCCGGCCTTTGCTATATCCGTCCCGGCTTCCCTGCCACTGGAGGAATAGCTTCGCCAACGGCATTTTCCGGGTGGTGAATATGCCCAGGTTGCGATGCAAGGGCATGATCCATTCGTCGGCTTGCATCGCCATGGCGGCCCCCACGGCGATGGCCTCCTGTCCAATGCCGCTGAACCATTTACTTATCTTCCCCTGGCGCAATAGTACCAGCATCTTCTCTTCTATCATCCGCGGCAGTAAAATGCTCCTGTAAAAGTGAATAAGCTCCTCGTTGTTAAAGTTCTTTCTATCGAAATTCATACGACTATACTACTGATGATAATATAAAAGAAGTCTCCCGCCTCTACGACAATCTATTCTTCCCTCCTTTCCTTTCTCGCATCCTTATACAGGATAGAAGTGAGAATGGATAGTAACAGGCTGAATAAAAGCGCCCATCCAAAGCCGTCGACCCGGAACCCGCTTACAAAATTTCCGGCCAGCAGGACAATGGCAGCATTGATGACAAAGAGGAACAGACCGAAAGTAAAGATCGTGATCGGTAAGGTAAGGATGATCAGTATGGGCTTTAGCAATGCGTTCAGGATAGCCAGCACCAGAGAAAACACCAATGCCGTCCAAAAGGTATCGATATAGACACCCTTCATCACCGCAGACAGGCCAAACGCGACAATGGCCGTAATCAGGATGCGGAGAAGAAAGTTCATGCGAGGTTTTATTTATGCATCAATTTAAGACTTGTAGACAATATTCTTCCAATGAATTTAAAGCGTGTTTAAAATGTTGTATAATTGTCTGATTAACAGTAGCCAGTGCGGTCCTGAAGCAGATGATGGGTATCAACAATAGCATTATATCACCACCAATTCGAAGAATGCTGCGGGGTCCAGGTATCGATTTGCCAATTCCTGCAGCTCTTCGGCGGTGATGGTCTTTACGATGCGGATCCCTTCATAGAAATAACGCTCATCGAGGTCATTGAGAATGAGGTTCTTCCAGCGGCTGGCCACCTGGAAAGGACCGTCCAGGTCTCCCAGAATGGTACCGATGGTGAAGTTGCGGGCCATTGCCAGCTCTTCTTCGTCGATGGGTTCTTCGCGTAAAAGCTGCATTTCCTTGTATACTTCTTCGATGGTAGCCCGGCATACCTCTTTTCCGGCTTCCGTGGTAATAAGCAGGGCGCTCTCCTGCCGGTTGTTCAACAGATAGCTGTAGATGCCATAGGTATATCCTTTATCCTCGCGGATATTCGTCATCAGCCTGGACCCAAAAAATCCGCCGAACACGTTATTCAGCACCTGTACTTTCTGAAAGTCAGGATGGTGGCGGTTGGGAAAGTTCCGGGCGATACGGATAGATCCCTGTACGCCATCGGGGTCATTGGTGATATCGTATTTTTTTTGTTGGGCCGGGATGATGGGCGGCAGTGTGGATGGGTTCTGTGGGATGGGTGCATGGAGTGGCAGGCTGCCGAAGTCTCTCTCCAGCTCTTCCAGCAGCGTGGCCGGCAATTTCCCGGCTACGATGATCCTGCAGGCTCCATGGCTGTAGTTCTTTTGAAAAAAATCAAGGAGATCCTGTCTTTGTAAATGCTGGAAGTCTTCCAGATGGCTGTATTTCCCGTATGGGTGTTCCTTTCCATACAAATAAGCCTCGATCAGGCGTCCCGCGACAAAATCGCTCTTTTTCAGGTTTACCTGAAGGCGTTGCTGTCCGTTCTTTTTATAAATGGCCAATTCCTCTTCGGGAAATATGGAGTCCGATATGAGCTCGGCTACCACCGGCAGCAGCTGAGAGACGTGCTTGTTCAGACAGTGCAGGGTGATATCCGCCGTTTCGTGATGAGAGGCCCGGCTCAGAAAGGCCCCGTAGTATTCGAAGTGTTCGTTTATATTGAAGGCCGTGCGGGTGGAAGTGCCGTTTTTCAGCAAAGCGCTGACAGCAGCGGCAAGACCATTCTGTCCTTCATATGAGTTGCCTGCGTCGAAGATCCAGGTGATCATCAGGGCGTCCTCGGTACCCAGGTCGATGGCATACACTTCCACTCCATTACTGAGCACGTGTTTCTTATATAAAGGCAATTGCAGATCGAAGTCCCTGGCGTCCTTGATGGGTGGCGCGATCGTCCTATTTAACATGGGAAGCCCCTCCTTTGGGTTGTCCGCTGTGATAGTAAAGTGTGTTGCTGTTGTTGGGGTCGAATAGCTGCCGGCTGGTAGTCAGTATGTCTTCGACGGTGACGGCCTGGTATTTTCCCAGCTCGGTGTTCATCATATCGGCGTCGCCGAGCAGCTCATAGATGGCGAGGCTATTTGCCCGGTTCATCACGCTCATATCTTCAAATACGATGGCTGACTCTGTCTTATTCTTTACTTTCGTCAACTCTTTTTCCGATATTTTTTCGGATTGCATCCTTTGCAGCTCGGCTTCCACTGCCTTATCCGCTTCTTCCAGGCTTACCCCTTTTACCAGCTTGCCTTCGATGACCAGCAGCCCCGGATCCACGGAGCCTGTATGATAACATTCGATCTGGCTGAATAATTTCTTTTCCTTGATCAATGCCTGGTGCAGACGCGAAGAACCGCCGCCTCCCAGCACTTCCGTGATCAGGTCGGCCACATAGTACCCCGGTTCCTTCCGGGATGCCATGGGATAGGATTTGTACAGGGCGTCCAACGGTACGTCGGCAGTCACGTCCAGCCGCCGCATTTCATGCTGGCGGGGTTCCTGCGGCAGGCTCCGTACATATTTCTCTCCGGAGGGGATATCTCCGAACCATTTCTCCGCCAGCTGCCGAACCTGCTCCGTCTTTACCTTGCCGGCAACGACAAGGATCGCATTTACGGGCCGGTAATATTTAAAGAAGAATTGCCGGACATCCGCCAGCTGCGCGTCTTCGATATGGCTCAGTTTGCTGCCGATGGTCATCCACCGGTAGGGGTGCTGTTTATATGCCAGCTCCCGCATCTTGAACCATACATCCCCATAAGGCTTGTTGATGTAATGCTCTTTGAATTCCTCACAAACTACTTTCCGCTGTACTTCCAGGCTCTTTTCGCTAAAAGCGAGGGACAGCATCCGGTCGCTTTCAAGATAGAAGGCCGTCTCGATATTCTCGGCGGGCAGCTGGATATAGTAATTGGTAAAGTCGTTGGTGGTATAGGCATTATTCTCACCGCCCGCCAGCTGTAAGGGTGTCTCGAAATCCTCGATGTTCACGGAACCGCCAAACATCAGGTGCTCAAACAAATGCGCAAAACCTGTTTTCTTCGGATCCTCGTCCCTGGCTCCTATGTCGTACAGCACGTTTACTACCGCCATGGGGGTGGAATGATCCTCATGCACCAATACCCTTAGCCCATTGGACAGCTGAAATCTGTCAAATTTTATCATAAAGTGAATTCCTTCCTCTTGTAAAGGGAGGACAAATTTACGGAAAGTTTAAAGAATACTTCTCACCCGCATAACATGCTCCTGGAGGTCTCCATTCCGCTTGACGATGATCTTTACCTTTTCGCCGACGCTTTGGAGGATATTCTTGTATATCTGGATATTATTACTGAAATTATTATTTACGGCGATCACTACGTCATCCAGCTTCAGTCCTGCCTTATCCGCCGGAGATTCCGGCATGACATCCCCGACCCTGATCTCCCCATCCACCCAATAGATGCCCAGTCCTGTATAGGAGTAATCGAACTGGTCCCGGTAGTGCGAATTCGGGAGCAGGTATATTTCCCGCTTGTCATAATTCAGGGTTACGTTAAAGCGGCGAAGGATGTCATTTCCCAGCAATCCTCCCAGGTTGGGATAGGAGGTCACGTTGTAATCGTCATCGAAAACATATGTCGGCACCCTGCGGAACCTGTACGGGCCCACCCTGACCTCTTTCAGCGTGGTAAGCTTCATGTTCGCTTTACCGCCAAGACCCTGCGCCTGGGTTTGGTAAAACTTCCTTTTGGGATCGAAAATACTGCTGTCATTGACGAAATCGGAGGACAACAACATACAAAGTCCGGCGCCTGTATCAAAATAGAATCTTGCATCGATGTTCTCACCATCCCTTACGGTGGCGCTCTGGATCGGCAGGCTGGCGATGACGGGTTTCAGCATGTGGCCGCCTTTGGGGTATTTAAAGGTTCCCTTGCTGTAAACGTATACCCTGGAGCTGTCATAATCGATGTGGACGATATAGCGGGAAAAAAAGCTGTAGCCGATGATGCCGTCTACCTTTTCTCCATATACGCTGCTAAGGATGTCGTAGTCGTTTACGTGAAAGTTGAGGCTGTCCACCTGCAGACCCGGCAGGTGTAAGATCTCATTATAAATAAATTTCACTTGCCGTACGCCGGCAATGCCCAGGATCGTCTTGTCGGAGGGAAGGGAGACTATGTGCAAACGCTGACAGGTAGCCGAATCCAGGGAAATACCTCCGCTCCCTGTATCGAGGATGAAATTCAGGCTATCCGGATAATCGCCTACACAGGCTCTTATCAGGATCACACCGCCCGTGAACACAGTGAACGGGAAACTGGTGATCAGCCTGGACGCGGGCGCTACGAACTTCTCCTGTGCCGATGCTGCCAAAGGGCGATTGGTAAAGAAGAGGGACGGGATCAACATGAACAGTAAGTACCGGAAGAATCGGAAGGGTTGGTAAGGCATGAACGGGTGTTTTTTCTGGCAAGACATATCGCGTGCAATTCGCACACTAAATATATCACGATTTTATCGTTGTGACAAGCCATTCATCCTCTTTTTAAACAGGCGTAAATCACGCTTAAACCAGAAGCGGCCGGGCTTCAATGGAGTTGGGAGATGGCAGGGGTTTCTACGAAATGCCCTTTTCAATGGATACACGGATCGAATGGATGGACAAGCCGTGCGGAGGGATGGTTTGCAGAACGAGCCGGAGGGTGTACATTTGCAGAGCAAAGCGGAACACAATTCCGCACAAACCGCCGACAATGAACTTACCGGACCTGTATAAAAAAGCTTACGACCGTGAATTTTTAGACATAGAAGAAGGTGTTTTTCTCTTTCAGAACGCCCCTCTCACCGAGCTGATGTACCTGGCCGACGAGCTGCGTAAAATGCAGGTGCCCCATGGAAAGGTCACCTGGCAGATCGACCGGAATGTCAACACCACCAATGTCTGTATCGCCAATTGCAAATTCTGCAATTTTTATCGTATCCCCGGTCATGCCGACGCCTATATCACGAATATCGACACGTATAAAAGAAAAATAGAAGAGACCTTCCGCTGGGGAGGCGATCAGCTGCTGCTGCAGGGAGGACATCATCCAGAGCTGGGGCTGGAATTCTATACGACGCTTTTCCGCCAGCTGAAAGAATTATATCCCACCCTGAAGCTGCATACGTTGGGCCCGCCCGAAGTTGCGCATATTTGCAAGAAGGAAAAAATGAGCCATCGCGACGTGCTGGTTGCCTTGCATGCAGCGGGAATGGACTCCCTGCCCGGCGCGGGGGCGGAGATCCTTGTAGACAGGGTAAGGCGCCTTATCAGCAAGGGAAAATGCGGCGCGCAGGAATGGCTGGACATCATGCACGAAGCCCACAAGCTGCATATCACTACCTCGGCTACCATGATGTTTGGACATGTGGAGACCCTGCATGAACGTTTTGAACACCTGGTAAAGATCCGGGAGGTCCAGTCCAGGAAACCGGCCGATGCAAAAGGCTTTCTCGCCTTCATACCCTGGACCTTCCAGGATGTCGATACCTTGCTCACCCGTATCCGGGGCGTGCACAACCTCACTACTCCTGAAGAATATATCCGCATGATCGCCATCAGCCGGATCATGCTGCCCAATGTAAAGAACATCCAGGCATCATGGCTCACAGTGGGTAAACAAACGGCTCAGCTCTGCCTGCATGCGGGCGCCAACGATTTCGGCAGCATCATGCTGGAAGAAAATGTCGTGAGTGCCGCAGGCGCCCCTCACCGGTTTACAGCCAAAGGCATCCAGGAGGCGATAAAAGAGGCGGGCTTCGAACCTCAGCTGCGCAACCAGCAGTATGAATGGCGGGAACTGCCGGCAGCTATGGAAGAACAGGTCATAAACTATTAATTTATAAGGGATAAGTATTTACCCTAGTTTTTTTGTAGTTCCGGAAACTTAAATGGGCGATTTTACGTTTCTTATTGGTATTTGACCCTTACCATATCAATGAAAAGCCCGTTTCGCAAACTTATACGCATATCGGTAATCCTGTTTGCCCTGGTACTCCTGTTTAATTTTTTCGGGTACTATCTAAACCATCTTAAATCATTAGAAAACAAGGAGTTAATAGAGGCGATCAACCAATCCGCCCACCAAAAGGCGCTTAGCCAGCTCATTGCGAAGGAATCCATTTTACTGCTGAATGATCCGGAGAAGAAGGTGGACCATTTCCTGAGAGACTCCCTTTCCCGGCATCTGGGTACTTTCCAGACAGCACAGGATCTATTGCTGAAACAAGCGGGGGCAGCCAAACCACCCGTCCCGGATAAAATATTCCAAGTCAAGCTATTATTAATCGGTTCCCAACCATTTTTTCAGTCCATGATGGCCATCGGCCAGGAGCTGGCGCAGGGTGATCCCTCCCTGGTGGCGATCAACAGACAACTGTATCTGCGCGATCTCTTAAACAGCGAACAGAAATACAGCGCCCGCCTGGGACAGGTCGCCGCCTATTACTCGCAACTGGTAAATGAAAAGGACAGCGAGGTATCCACGATCGACACGGGCAAATTCATTTCTTTGATCATCGCTATCATCTGCCTGGCCCTTCTCGTATTGGAACCGGCCTTTAAAAAAGGAGAAAGAAATTACAACGAGCTGCAAAAAGCACGCAACGAATTGCTGAATGAAAAGAAATTCCTGGCGTCTATCCTTCAATCGCAGACCAACTATGTCATTCGCATCAACCGGACGGGCCATTTTACTTATGCCAATCCAGCCTTTCTGAGAACTTTTGGGTATAACGAACAGGAATTGCCGCATACTCTTTTCTATACCACGATTTTTCCAAAGGATCTCGCACGCTGTAAGCAGGTGGCGGGTGAGTGCTGGAACAACCCGGGTAAAATTTCCCGCCTGCTGATCAGAAAACCCATCGGACAAACCCGCCAGTTCCTCTGGACGGAATGGGAGTTCCTCGCATTGCAGGATGAGAATGGACAGGTGAATGAGATACAGGGCATCGGGCTCAACGTCTCGGAGAAGCTGCAAACCCAGCAGGTAAAAGAAGACGCGATCCGTACACTCTCCTATGCGATGACCTACGCCAAAATGGGCTCCTGGAAGCTGGACTTCCTCTCCGGGGAGCTATCCCTCAGCAAGGAGTTCAAAGCGCTTCTGGCAATGGATGAAGAAGATCCCGATAAGATTTCCATGGAGGTCTTTTTGAACACCTATATCGTGCCGGAGGATTTCAATCTTGTATCCGACGAACTGGCCAAGGCCATCCGGCATAAGGAAAACACGGGATATGAGACCTCTCTTTCCTGCCGTGTGATCACGAAGCAGGGATGGATGCGCTATCTCTCCATAAAGGGCAAGGTGGTGGATGAGCAGGTGGAGTTCGGCATCGCGCAGGATATTACTTCGCAAAAAGAGTCTGAGAATGCCTTGCTCAACAGCGAACAGAAGTTCCGGCTATTGGCAGAGAACTCAGAGGACATTATCAGCGTCCATGCTATTGACGGCACTATCTGGTATCTCTCGCCCAGTGTAAAGACTGTCCTTGGGTATGAGGTGGACGATGTCATCGGTCGCAGCTTCGAACAATACGTTCATCCCGACGATCGCCAGAAATTCCTCCGGGCGGGTCAAATGCCTTCCTTCTCGGGCAAGGACAGCATTATCGTGCGCTATCGCATTCTCCGTAAGGACGGCAGCTACATCTGGCTGGAGACCATCATCAAGCCTATCGTCGACGAAGAGGAGCTGGTCAAGCTGATCTGCACTTCCCGCAATATTACGGACCAGAAGATCGCGCAGGAAAAGCTGAAAAAGAAAGACCAGCTGCTGCATGCTGTAGCGCAGGGCACTCACTCGCTGCTGATCAATACCAACCTGGACCAGGCTATCAGGGAATCCATACATACCCTTGGCAGCAAAGCCCTGGCAGACCGTGTCTATGTGTTCCAAAACCATTTTGATGCCGCACAGCAAAAGTGGTTCGCTACGGAAACCTACGAGTGGACGGAAGACCCTCTCGACATGCGTATCGACAGACCTGTGGTAAAGAATATCCCTTTCGACGAGATCAAAAAGATCATCGAACCGCTGATGGCCAAACGTCCTTTTGTCAGCTATAAGAGCAGGGAAGAAGACCCCCAGCTGGTGGAGATCTATAACAGAAGCACTGTCCTGTCTTCTGTGGCCGTCCCCATCTTCCTGAAGGATCTCTTCTGGGGCTTTGTAGGGTTCGATGCGCTCAGAAAAGAAAGGGAGTGGTCCGAGGCTGAGTTCTCCATCCTCCGGTCATATGCCTCTTCCCTGGCGGCGGCCATCGATCGCAAGCAGATCGAGGTGGAGCTGGTGCAGGCCAAAGAGCTGGCTGAATCCGCCAGCCATGCCAAAAGCGAGTTTATGGCCAACATGAGCCATGAGCTGCGGACGCCTATGAACGGCATTATCGGATTTACAGACCTGGTGCTGACCACAGAATTGCAAAAGGCCCAACGCGATTATTTACAGAATGTAAAAAAGTCCGCTTATGGCCTGCTGGGCATCATCAACGACATCCTGGACTTCTCGAAGATAGAGGCCGGCAAACTGCTCATCGATCATACCCTGTTCAAGCTGGATGAGCTGATAGAAGAAACGATCGATATGCTTACGCTCAAAGCCTTTGAGAAAAAGCTGGAAATGCTGTATAGGGTAGATCCTTCCATTCCCTCCCAGTTCCTGGGCGATCCCGTCCGTATCCGGCAGATCGTGGTAAACCTGCTGGGCAATGCCATCAAGTTTACCAGTGACGGGGAGATACTCGTATCCATCCGAAAGGAGGGCGAAAGCCATCTGCACAATGGGAAAAATTATATGAAGCTTGCCATCCAGGTAAAGGATACGGGCATCGGTATTCGCAAAGAGAAGCTACAGAAAATATTTGAAAGCTTTACGCAGGCCGACACTTCCACCACCCGTAAATACGGCGGGACGGGGTTGGGTCTCACCATCTCCAGAAGTCTTTCTGAGCTGATGGGCGGTCATCTTACTGTAGAAAGTGAACCGGCAAAAGGCAGCAGCTTTACCCTGCACCTTATCCTTGAAGTGGCCAATGAACAAACCGAAGTTCTGCTGCCCAAAGATCCTTTGCTGAAAAAAGTGCTGATCGTGGATGACAATCATTCCAACCTGGAGCTCATGAAGGAGAACTTCGGGTATTTGAATATCCGGGCAGAGGTGGCGGGCGGTCATGGGGGGGCATTGGAGAAAATCAAAGAGGCCATCGCCGCCGGCGACCCTTTCAACCTCATCGTTACCGATCACCTCATGCCGGGAATGGATGGTATCGCCCTGGTAAAGGAAATAAAAAAGATTTTTCCCCGTCAGGAGCTGGCGTTCATGCTCATGTTGTCCTCTCCCGAAAAAAATATCTATCATAGCGAGGCTGTAAAAGCCGGGATCAATAAGTTCCTTTCCAAGCCTGTGAAAATGCATGAGCTGCATGCTACCCTGCTTTCGCTCTTTGAAAAGAACATGCAAAACGACAGTCTTCATCCTTCTCTTCCCAACAACGTGGAAAAGATCTCCGAGCCCACTTCCGTCATGGTAGCCGATGACGACCCTATCAATATGCTGCTGATCTCAGAGGTCCTGCGCAGGATGGGGTTCGAGGTCATACAGGTCAGCAATGGACGGGAAGCCCTGGACAGGCTGCCGCACTGCGAGCCTGTCATTATCTTCATGGATGTCAATATGCCTGAAATGGACGGTTATACCACCACCCGGGCCATCCGTAAAATGCCGGAACCCTATTGCAATATCCCCATTGTGGCGCTGACGGCCGATGCGATGAAAGGCGACAGGGAAAAATGCCTGGATGCAGGTATGAACAATTATATTTCAAAACCCTTCCGCCTGGAAGAGATCGACGAGGTGCTCCGCAATTATACCCTGGTGGTATAGCTCATGACTACAATATACACCGGTAACCCACGCCTTTGATGGTGATGATCTCCAGGGATTCATCCTCTTTCAGATAGCTGCGTAGTTTGGTAATGTATACGTCCAGGTTGCGGCTGTTGAAAAAGCTGTCGTTACCCCATAATAGTTGAAGGATGTCCTTGCGATCGATGACATTGTCGCGATGGGTATAAAGGTACTTGAGAAGTTCGTTTTCCCGGAAGGACAGCTTACGTTGTTCCTCACCCAGTGCGAGGACCTGCTTTTTCCAGAGAAAGCGGTATCTGCCGATGTTTACAGGTCCGTCGGTCAGCGCTGATGTGGGTTGAGTCTCTCTGTTCCGGAGGGTATTGTGGATACGGACGATCATCTCTTCCATGCTGAAAGGCTTCCGGATATAATCATTACCTCCGAGGGTAAAGCCTTTTACTACATCTTCCGTCCCGCCCTTTGCTGTGACAAAAAGGATAGGAATATCTTTATCCAGGCTGCGTATCTCCTCTGCGATCTCGAACCCGTCCTTATTTGGCAACATGATGTCGAGGACACATACATCGGGAGATAATTTCCTAAAGGAAGACAGCGCTTTCGCGCCGTCGTTCTCCATAAGGACCTCGAACCCGCGGCTTTCCAGGCTTTCCTTTACGATCTTGCCTAAGAAAAGTTCGTCCTCGATATACAGTACTTTTATTTTAGGCATAGCCGCGGGGGATTTTAAGTTTGAATTGACTGCCCACGCCTTCCTCGCTACGGACGTTGATCTCTCCGCCGTGCCGCTGGACCACATAGGCTACGTAACTCAATCCCAGTCCATAGCCTTTGACATTATGGTGATCGCCGGTAGGTACCCGGAAAAATTTTTCGAATATCCGGTCCTTATAGTCTGCGGGGATGCCTATGCCATTGTCCGTAACGGACAGCAGGAGAAAATCCGGTTCCTGGTGGAGGCTGATCAGCACTTTGGGGTCGGACCGGGTGTATTTCAATGCATTGTCCAGGAGGTTGAAAACGACGCTTGTAAAATGCAGCTTGTCTGCCCGCAAATGGAATTTGTCTTTGCGGGGCTCGGGCGGTCCCGCCGTCAGTCTCACCTTTGCCTGGTGTTTTTCGAACTGCAGCCGCATAGAGGTCATGACGTCCTCTATCAGCGCTTTCATGTCGAACTCGTCTTTTCTCAGCTCTATCTCCTGTTTTTCAAAAAGCGACAGCTTCAGCACCTTGTCCACCAGCAGGGAGAGGCGCTGCAGCTCATGCGTGCTGATCTCAAGATATTCTTTGGTGCGGACGGGGTCCTTCAGTGCGTCGAACTCCTTCAGCGCCTCCACGGCTACGGTTACTGTCGCGATAGGTGTCTTCAATTCATGTGTGATATTGCTGATAAAGTCGTTTTTCAGTATGGTCAATTTCCGTTGCTGCCGCCAATTACGGTAAAGGAGGAGAAAAGAGAGAATGGTGACCCCCACCAGCACCAGCGACAACAGCACCTGCGGGCCCAGCCGCCGTGCCGTCAACCAGAAAGTATTCCCAAGGTGCAGTTTATAGATCCTGGGATTGGAGAATCCGAGTATCACCTGCTCGTCCATGAGGCTGTCGGAGAAAAAAATATCCTTTTTCCTGTCGGCAGGCGTTACCGTCACGCTGAAAGGTACCTGGATGCTTTCCCGGGCCATCACCTGTCTGAACTTTACATCGATCTCCTTTATGGTCACAGAGTCCTGCAGCGAGTCCACCCCCGACAGAAAGTCGGCGACCCTGGCCCGGGGCGTTTTATAGAACATAACGTGCAGGTTGCTGTCCGGCGGCGGCTCAACTCCTGCGCTCCTGCCCATGGTGACCGTCATCGACTGTGCATGCGATTTTCCCAGGCTGTCCATGAACACGCTTTTCCGGACGACATTTACCATGTTCATTACGCCTGAAGGTTCGGGCATCCGGAAACTGAAGGAGGTATCGAGATGCAGCTTGGTCGCCTGCAGCTTGAACAGCGTCTCCCGGAAAAGCAGGTGCGCACGCAACGTCAGCAGCCTGTCCTCTTCCACATAGCTCTTGCGCAGCCAATATGCCTGAAAGAGTACGATCGCGGCGATCGTCAGCACCATGAGCGTTATGGATATCCTTAGCCTGTTCATGGCATTAAGGTATAAAAAAGGAGCTCCCTCTGTGAAAGTATTAACCTTAATTAACATTAAACCCAGCCGTATTAACCAGGTTTGCTGAGGCGCCGGGATAGATTTGGATAAAAATAAGCTATGATGCCGGGTAAAAAAATGTTGTCCATAGTATTGGCTGGTCTCTTTTGCGTACAGTCTCTTTATGCCCAGAATGTCCTGAAAGAGGGCCGCGCCGTATATGAGCGGAAGGTCAATGTGCACCGGCGCCTGGAAGATGAGAGCATGAAAAGCTTGGTGCCCGAGTTCAATGTCTCCAGGACGGAGCTGCTTTTTTCTTCCGATGAATCGCTCTGGCGGAATATAAGGGAAGAAGAGGACATCCGTGATCAGGCGGGAGAAGACCATGATCGACCTGTCATCCGCATGCGTTTCGGCGGCGGGGATGACCAGACATACAAGAACTATGCGACGCAGCAGATGGTACAGCAACGGGAGATGGGACCCAAAAAATATATCATCGAGGACAGCTTTCCGCACCAGGTATGGAAGCTGGAGGAAGATACGTTGCGGGTGCAGGGGTATTTGTGCAGGAAAGCCGTCACCAGGACGCAGGATGGGCGGTCTGTGGCGGCGTGGTATACGGAAGATATCCAGTCGCCTTCCGGTCCCGAGGTTTATGGCGGACTGCCCGGACTGATACTCCGGCTGGATATCAATGAGGGGGAAATGGTGTATACAGCGTTGGAGATGCATGCCGGAGAGGCCGGCAAGGGACTGGTGCAGGCGCCTGCTGAAGGTAAAAAGATCACCCGCGCGGCATTCCAGAAAATGGCAGACGAACAGTTTGGACCGGGAGGTCCCGGGGGCAGGCCGACGATAAGGATCATCAGGAATTGATCCTTTAACGCATATTCTCTTTTAACACTCTTATAAAATTCCCTCCAAGGATCTTTTCTATGTCAGTCTTGCTGTAGCCCCGCTTGAGCAATTCCCGGGTAATCAGGGGATAGGTGGACACGTCGTCCAGTTCCCGGGGTGCGGATTCGATGCCGTCGAAATCGGAGCCCAGGCCTACATGGTCTGCGCCGATCAGTTTTACGATATAATCGATGTGATCGATCAGCAGGGACAGGGGCGGCCGCAGGGCGCTGCTTTCCTGGGGATAGGTATGTGAAAAAAACTCATTGATGGCATAGCCGGGTGTATTTATCGCTTCCAATGAATCGAGCTGTTTTTTGTGAGCGGCTTTAAAGGCGGTTAGTTTTATGACGTAGGTACTATCCAGGAAGCCGGAATAAAAATTCACCTGGATCACGCCTCCATTCTTACCGATGGCTTTTATCTGATCATCCTTCAGATCGCGGAATACCGGACACAGCGCATAGACGGAGCTGTGAGATACCAGTACGGGTTTGGTAGTCGTGTGAATGACATCCCGGAAAGTTTGTTCGCCTACATGGGAGAGATCCACCAGCATTCCCAGCTCGTTCATGCGTTGTACGATCTTTTTACCTTTTTCGGTCAGTCCGTAAGGTGTGACAGTCCATGCGTGGCTGGTCTCGTCCCTGGCTGAGGTAGCCCAGGAGGTGCTGTTGTTCCAGGTGAGGGTCATATACCTGACGCCTCTTTTAAAGAGACTGTCCAGGTAATCCATTTCATCCTCGATCATATGTCCGCCCTCCACGCCCATCATCGCTGCCAGCTTGTGGTGGCGTATTGCGTCCTGCAGTCCGGCCGGATCGGTGACGATCTGCATCTTACCGGAATTCCGGCCGGCGATGGCATATAGGGAATCGATCTCCCGGAGGGCCTGGTTGAAGGCGCTGCCTTTGCCAAAGCGATCGTCGCAAAAGATCGAGAACACCTGCACGTCCACCCCGCCCTTCCGGAACCGGGCCAGATCGGAGTGGGCTTTGCCTGTGAGATCGTCCTCGATGTGCATCCCGTGCAGGACGACGCCGGACAGCACATCATTATGTGTATCAACGACAATTGCCTTTTCGTGAAGCCGCTGGTAAGACTGGGCGGGAAGAAGCCCGGGGAGGAGTAAAAGGAATAGCAGGGGGCGAATAACCTGGAAGTTTTGCACCTTTCTTGCACAATTGTTGAAAATTTCTTGCATTTTGCTACTTTAGTATAAATAGGATAAGGTTTAATGGTAATGGAACTGATTAGAGCAACCTCCCCCCAAAGGGAGGTTTTTGTTTTCGCCCCTGCTCCGTTTTGTTTTCGGCCGAAGGTTACTCTCCGCTTCCTTTCTCTCCCACGAACCATTGTTCTTTATTGCGGAATAGCACGTTGAAGGTGGTAAAGCTGCCATAGATACGGGTGATATATTGCTGGAGGCTGACCTTATCTTCATCGCTCAATCCTTTGTGACCATTGATCTGCTGCTCCAGTACCCGCAGTCTGTCGCGGGCCATGACGATCTTATGGAAAAAGACATCGATGGGCACTTCCTTGGGTTTGATGGAGCCGTCAGCAGATTTCAGCACCATGGTGCCGCCCCTCCATTTGTCGCCCAAAGGCACGTTCTCGGTAATTCCGCCCCAGAGACGGAGTATCTTCAGAAGCGATCGTTCCACATCGGAGTGTGTTTCGATCTCTTCCGTCACATTTTCGGGGATGATCTCGTCCAGGTGGCTGTCGTTCTTGTCGACCTCTTTGATGCCATGATTGATAAAGGAAATGAGATAGGTGGCGTAACGGATGCCAACAATGACGCCGGGGCCGTATTGGGTATGCTGGAGACGGGTGCCTATTCCAAGCGTTAATTGATCCATAAGCGTGGAGTTTTTGGACAAATATATGCGTTAAGACCGGGGTTAGGGCTGGTCCTTTCTGTCCGCCTTGTATTGTTTGAACGCTATCTTAATATAGTCGAAGAAATCGTAGTCGGTGGCTTTTTTGCAAAATTCGTAGGAGGGTCTGTATCTTACCATAAAGCTGTCCAGCTCTTCCCCATCCAGGCGGGTGAGCTTTTTGACGATGTAGGGGCTGAAACGATGATCGACATATTTTTCCTGTTCTTCTTCCACCAGTCTGCCCTGGAAGGCCAGCATGCGGCGGGTGCGGTCCCGCCGGAAGACATTGATCAGCTCGTCAAGGTCTACTCCCGCTCCCAAGCCTCCATTGGTAGTTGGACTGGTGAGCTTAAAGCCGGGCTTTTTAAAGTCGAAAGCCTTGGCGTAGTCTTTCCGGTTCTGCAGCGAGTCCATGCGGTAGTTGCGGGGCATGACCTTTACTTCCTTTAGTTCAAGGGGGTCTACATGAAGGGCGATGTCAAATCCCGACATGGAATTGATGTCTTTGACGGGAAATTTTTGGGTGGATCTGCCCAGGTAGGAGAAAGCGAGGGAATCTTCCAGGGGCACTACGATATAGTAGTTGCCATTGGAATCCGTTGTTGTGCCTTTTCCCGAAACCGTCATGACGCTGACCCCTTCCAGTGGCCGGGTCCTGTACATATTATATACCGTCCCATGGATAGTCACCTGCTGGCCCCAGGCCTTTCCACAGGCCAGGAATGACAATGATAAGATAAGGACCAGTAATGCTTTATGGGTAGAATGGGCCAAAGGCGATCTTTTAAAAGTGATATTACTACCAAATCCGGATATAATCTTGCCGGGGAGGAGGGTTTAACGTTTTTTTTCATCGGACAGCACCTCCTCTATGATCCGGGGAAAGTGCTCATGTTCCAGCCAGTGCACTTTCTGTGCCAGCGTCTCTGGTGTATCGGTATCCTCTATAATACAGGCGGCCTGGAAGATGATCTGTCCATGATCGTATAATTCATCTACATAATGGATGGTGATACCGGATTCTTTTTCTTTCGCGGCGATGACGGCTTCATGTACCAGGCGTCCGTACATACCTTTTCCTCCGTATTTAGGCAGGAGCGCCGGATGGATATTGACGATCCTGCGGCTGTATGCCTGTACCAGTGCCGAAGGGATCTTCCATAAAAAGCCTGCTAATATGATGAAGCTAATGTTTAGCTCCTGTAGCTGAGGGATATAGGTATCGCCCCGGAAGAATCTCTCTTTTTCGATAAGGAGTGTGGGAATGTGCTCCTGTGCGGCAATATTCAGCACGCCGGCGCCAGGTTTATTGCAAACGATCAGGCTTATTTTGATGGAAGGATGCTGACGAAAATGGTCGATGATACGGGCTGCGTTGGAGCCGGCCCCTGAAGCGAAAATGGCAATCTGCTGCATCCGCAAATGTATGATGCATGGAGAAAATAAAAATGATATACTGCCGTTTATAGAGCCTCAGACATAAAAATCCTGCACGTCTCCCACCCGAAAGGAACATTGATTTTTGTTCAAAAATTCTGCTGACAGTAATATGACAGAAGGTCATAGCTGATTTGTACAATTCGCTGAAATCCACGTCAGATGCGGCAAAAAAAATTTTCACCATGTTGATATATTGTTAAAATCCTGACTTATTTTTGCAACCTGTTAAGGAGATTTTTCCACATTTATACAACAGATTGTATATATGATCAACCAAAGGCCGATTGTAAAGACATTAATTTTCAGTATCCTCCTCTCCTCGCTGGTTTCAATGGGATTTATGGGTTATGCGCAAGATGGGAAAGCACTGTTCCAAACGAATTGTGCGTCCTGTCATAGTCCTGTTAAGGTCGTGCTTGGCCCGGCGTTGAAAGGGGTGGAAGAGAGGGTGCCGGATAAGAAGCTGTTGTATGACTGGATCAAGAACAACAAGGCGGTGCTGGCCGCAGGCAATCCTTATTTTACTGCGTTGTACAGCCAGTTCAACAAGACGCAGATGAACACCTTTCCCAACCTGACGGATAAGGATATCGATGCGATCCTGAAGTATGTGCAGGATTATAAGGTGGAAACTCCTACAGGCGGTGGCGAAGGCACTACTCCGCAGAAGGAGGAAGGCGACAGCACCCTGCTGTATGGTATCCTTACCCTGATCCTCGCTATCATTATGCTGGTGCTGCTACAGGTGAACAGCAGCCTGAAGAAGCTCTCCGACGACAAGGAAGGCATTCCTGCACAGGAGCCCATTCCTTTCTATCGCAACAAGGTTTACATCACATTCGTCATACTCATCCTTTTCATTCTCGGCGGCTACTGGGTTGTCCAGGGTGCTATCGGGCTGGGCCGTCAGAAGAATTATCAGCCGGAGCAGCCTATCTTCTATTCGCATAAGGTGCATGCCGGTATCAACCAGATCAGCTGTCTTTATTGTCATACCAATGCCTGGGAGAGCAAGCATGCTACTGTACCTTCCCTGAATGTGTGTATGAACTGTCACGCGGCGATCAATGACTACTCCAAGGGTCCGAAACTGTACCGTGAGGATGGCAGCGAGGTGGATGGAACGGCCGAGATCCAGAAGATATACGAGCATACAGGATATGACCCCAAGACGCAGCGTTACAGCAATATCGCGAAAGCGACGCCCGTAGAATGGGTGAAGATCCACAATCTCCCTGACCATGTATATTTTAACCATTCCCAGCACGTTCGCGCCGGCAAGGTGCAGTGTCAGACCTGCCACGGTCCTATCCAGGAAATGGATGAGGTAAAACAATTCGCCGAGCTGAGCATGGGCTGGTGTATCAACTGCCACCGTACCACCAAGGTCAATTTCGGCGACTCCACCGGCAATGGCAACAAGTTCTACAGCATCTACGAAAAATTCCATAAGGATCTGAAAACGGGTAAGGTCGATAGCGTCACCGTTGAGAACATCGGAGGTACCGAGTGTCAAAAGTGCCACTATTAACATTACCAAGATTGTAAATATATATACCGTAAAATTCAAGCCCCTTATCATCTGTCCGGAGTCCGGAGTCTGGGGTGAAATTTCTCAAATATGAGCGACAAAAAGTACTGGCAAAGTTTCGGAGAGCGCAATAACAGTGAAGCGTTTCAGAAATCAACGGAGAATGAATTCAATGAGGATCTCCCGTTGGAAGGCCTGGATGGAAAAGGATTGCTCGATGCGAAAACCCCCCGGAGGGATTTCTTAAAATATTTAGGGTTCAGCACGGCTGCGGCGACCTTGGCTGCCAGCTGCGAGATCCCTGTAAAGAAGGTAGTACCTTATCTCAACAAGCCTGAGAACATGGTTCCGGGTGTAGCTGACTATTACGCCACTACGTATAATGTCGGCGGGGATATCGTTCCCGTTGTTGCAAAGGTGAGGGATGGCCGACCTATCAAGCTGGAAGGAAATGAGATGTCTTCTCTCACCAGGGGCGGTACTTCCGCCCGTGTACAGGCTTCCGTACTGGACCTGTATGATACGGCCCGTCTTCGTTTTCCCGTACAGATGGTAGATGGCAAGCCCCAGGAAGTGAGCACTTTCGAGGCGTTCGACAAGCTGGCTGGCGAAGCGCTCGCCGGAGCTGCCGGCGCTCCGCTTGTGATCCTGACGGGAACTGTCACCTCCCCTACCACCAGGCAGATCATCACTGAATTCTTAGCAAAATATCCCGGCAGCCGTCATGTACAGTATGATGCGGACAGCTATAGCGGTATCCTGCTGGCTAACGAGGCTACTTACGGGAAAAAAGCCATTCCGTCCTACCGGTTTGAAAATGCCCAGGTCATTGTGGGTCTGGGCGCCGACTTCCTCTGTACCTGGGGTGCTCACCTGGAAAACAGCCGGGGTTATTCCAGGAACAGGAAGATCGACGAAAAGAACCCGACCATGAGCAAGCACTACCAGTTCGAGAGCTTGCTGTCGACGACGGGCGCCAATGCCGACGATCGCTATACGCACCGTCCTTCTGAAGCTGGCGCCGTGGCCCTGGCCCTGCTTGCTGAGCTGGGAGGAAGCGTTACCGCCCCTGCATTGGACGAGAAGCTGAAGGCCGGTATCAAAAAAGCTGCCAAAGACCTGCTGGCCAGCAAGGGGAAAGCCCTGGTTGTCAGCGGTAGCAATAACCCTGATGTACAAGTTGTTGTCAATGCCATCAACGAGACCCTCGGCGCGGGTGGAACGACCATCGACTGGTCAGCCCCCCTGCAAACCCGCCAGGGTATCGACAGCGAGATGAATACGCTGGTGGCTGATATGAATGCCGGAAAGGTAGGCGCTCTGCTGATCTATGGCGTCAACCCCGCTTATGATTATTACGATGCTGCCGGGTTCAAGGCCGGTCTGCAGAAGGTAAAGGCTTCCATTTCCTTTAATGATCGCCTGGATGAAACGACCGAGCTGGTGAAACTGGTCCTGCCTGCGCCTCATTTCCTGGAAAGCTGGGGTGATTCCGAATCCAAACCCGGCTATTACAGCTTTATTCAACCTACGATCTCCCCCCTGTTCAAGACAAGGGCTTTTGAGGATTCGCTGTTAAAATGGAGCGGCAGCACAACCACGTACGAAAATTATTTCAAACAATATTGGACCAGCAAGCTGGGTGGTGTCGAAGGATATGAGAAAGCGCTGCAGGAAGGTGTGGTAGAGCCTGCTACGGCGGCTGCTGCTACAGGAGGTTCTTACAATGGCGGCAAGCTCAGCGAAGCGGCGGTAGCCATCGGCAATACCAAGAAAGGTTCCGGGTTTGAGCTGGTGGTTTATCAGAAAGTCGCCATCGGCACCGGTGTCCAGGCCAACAACCCCTGGCTGCTGGAAATGCCCGATCCCGTCACTAAAGCTACCTGGGACAACTATCTCGTGGTATCTCCCAAGTTCGCCAAGGACCACTGGAACCTGGACCTCGCTGACCGCCGTCAGGCGGACGCATATGAAGTGCATCCTGAAAAGCAGCAGCTCAAAATAAAGGTGGGCAATAAAGAGATGCCTCCCATGCCTGTGGTGATCATACCCGGTACCGACAACAATGTCATCGGGATCGCTGTAGGTTATGGCCGCAGCAGCGCCAAGCCGGAGAATACCGCCGACTTTATCGGAAGGTCTGTCGTGGGCGCCGGGTGGAATGCATTCCCCCTGTTGAGCTACAATGGAACCACGGTAGAGTGGAGCGCACCCATCGCCAGCGTGGAGAAGGCCGAAGGCAGCTACCAGATCGCGCAGACCCAGATGCACAGCAGCTATGAGAACCGTACGGAAGTGGTGAAAGAAGTGACGCTGGACCAGTTCGTCAAGAATCCCGGAGAGATATATGAAGAGCGGGAAGCCGAGCTGAAGCCTTTTGGCGGTATCGAGAAATTCGACAAGGACGGTACATTATATCCATATTACGATAAGCCGGGCATCAAATGGGGTATGTCCATCGACATGAATGCCTGTTTTGGCTGCGGCGCCTGTGTGGTGGCCTGTCACGCCGAGAACAACGTGTCTGTCGTCGGTAAGAGCGAGGTGTTGCGTTACCACGACATGCACTGGATCCGGATCGACCGTTATTTCAGCGGTGACCTGGATGATCCCAACAGCATCCAGACTGTGTTCCAGCCTATGCTTTGCCAGCATTGCGACAATGCTCCCTGCGAGAACGTTTGTCCTGTTGCGGCAACCAACCACAGCAGCGAAGGGCTTAACCAGATGGCCTACAACCGTTGTATCGGGACGAGGTATTGCGCAAACAACTGTCCTTATAAAGTACGCCGTTTCAACTGGGCCGATTATACGGGGGCCGACAGCTTCCCCGATAACCAGGACCAGACGACGGTGGGCAAGCTGGATGCCACTGTGTTCCAGATGAATGACGACCTCACCCGTATGGTGCTGAACCCGGATGTCACTGTCCGCAGCCGCGGGGTGATGGAAAAATGCTCTTTCTGTGTACAGCGTCTGCAGGATGGCAAGCTGAAGGCAAAGAAGGAGAATCGTCCGCTGAAGGACCTGGAAGACGTCAGGACCGCCTGCCAGCAGGCATGTTCTTCCGACGCCATCGTATTCGGCAATGTCAATGACCACACCAGCCTGATCAGCCGGACGAGAAAGGACAATTCACAGCGGTTGTTCTATGTCATCGAAGAGACGCATACTTTACCCAATGTCAACTACCTGGCCAAGGTCCGCCATACGGATGTGATCAAAGGCGTACAGGAAGAGAAAGAAGAAGCGGGCGCTACAGCGGAAAAGCATGCATAACAAGCGATAAAAAAGATCTTGTAATCCAGAGAAGAAGAATATAACAGCGGGCTCCGGCCTGGCTAAAAGCTCAAAATACTATGTCATCATTAAGGTATGAATCACAGGTAAGACCAGCCTTGGTAGAAGGTTTGAAAGGTTATCACGAAGTGACGGAAGATATAGTTCGTCCTATAGAAGCCTCTCCTTCCCGTGCATGGTGGGTCGGCTTCCTGATCTCGGTGGGCCTGCTCACATTCGGGATCGTCTCCGTCACGCATGAGGTAATCTACGGGGTTGGCCAGTGGAACCTGAACAGGACCATCGGATGGGGCTGGGACATCACCAACTTCGTGTGGTGGGTCGGTATCGGTCATGCCGGAACCCTGATCTCCGCGATCTTATTGCTTTTCCGCCAGGGGTGGCGTACAGGTGTGAACCGTGCCGCGGAAGCCATGACGATCTTTGCGGTAATGTGTGCCGGTCAGTTCCCTATCTGGCACATGGGTCGTGTGTGGATGGCGTTCTTTGTAATGCCTTATCCCAATACACGCGGTCCCCTGTGGGTGAATTTCAACTCCCCGCTGTTGTGGGACGTGTTCGCCATCTCGACGTACTTTACCGTATCGCTGCTGTTCTGGTATTCGGGTCTGTTGCCTGATCTCGCTACGGTGCGGGACAGGGCAAAGTTGAAGTGGAGGAAGCTCTTTTATGGCGTTACGTCTTTTGGCTGGACGGGTTCCGCCAAGCACTGGCAGCGTCATGAGGCTTTGTCCCTGGTGCTGGCGGGTCTCAGTACACCGCTGGTACTTTCCGTGCATACGATCGTATCCTTTGACTTTGCCACCTCGGTAATTCCCGGCTGGCATACGACGATCTTCCCGCCTTACTTCGTTGCGGGCGCCATCTTCTCCGGGTTTGCCATGGTGCAGACGCTGCTGCTGGTGACCAGGAAGGTGCTGAAGCTGGAAGAATATATTACGCTGGAGCATATCGAAGTGATGAACAAGGTCATTGTGCTGACGGGATCCATCGTCGGTGTCGCCTACCTGACAGAGTTGTTCATCTCCTGGTATGGCCAGAACAAGTTTGAGAACTGGGCCTTTATGCAAAACAGGGTGAATATCTTCAGTCCCTATGGATGGAGCTATTATCTCATGATGGGCTGTAACGTGCTGTCTCCCCAGATCTTCTGGTTCAGGAAGATGAGAAGGAACCTCACCGTCACCTTCTTTATGTCCGTGATCGTGAACATCGGGATGTGGTTCGAACGGTTTGTGATCATCGTTACTTCCATCTATCGCGACTATATCCCCAGCAGCTGGTCCACGTATTACCGGCCCACTATCTGGGAAGTAGGCTTTTACCTGGGAACTTTCGGGTTGTTCTTTACCTGTTATTTCCTCTTCTCGAAGTTCTTCCCTGTCATTGCGATCGCCGAGATCAAGCATATCCTGAAGAAGTCCGGCGCCATCTACAAGGAGAAGATGGGCGACATCGAGAAGCAGTCTCCGGAGGATTTCAATGACAAGTACGGTCATTCGGATGATCATGGAGAAGATGGCGGGCATCATTAAAATTGAAGAGGGTATCCAATAAGAAGATGATATTATAATAATAAAAGATTATGGCAGTAAAAAATTTTGTTGTAGGGTATTTCGAGGATGAACCGGAACTGTTCGATGCAGTGAAAAGCGTCCGTAAGAAAGGCTATAAGATCCATGACGTGTATACGCCTATGCCGATCCATGGCCTGGACAAGGCGATGGGGCTACGGGATACCAGCCTGCACACGGCGGGGTTTATCTACGGCATTACCGGGACTACGACGGCTTTGAGCGGCATAGGCTGGATCTTCAATGCCGACTGGCCTCTCAACTTTGGGGGCAAGTCGCATTTTTCGCTGCCTGCGTGGATACCTATTACATTCGAGCTGACCGTATTGTTCTCCGCCGTAGGGATGGTGTTAACATTTTGCTATCTCTGCAACCTGGCGCCCTTTGTCCGCAAGCATCATTTCAATCTGCGGAGCACGGACGACCAGTTCACGATGGTGATCGAGCTGACGGGCAGGAGCAACGAGGCGGAGGTGCAGGCTTTCCTGACCTCCATCGGCGCCAAGGGGATCAATACCCAGGTGGCTGAGACGGGCTGGTGGCTGGGGTCCTATGCGAAGGACAAGCAGCCATTTGATAAAAAAGAAGGGATACAGTTAGGTTAAGAGTCATAAATAGAATCAGAAAGAACGCTGAACTCATATAGAATGAAAAAATTATCCATCTTATCGTTAGTTGTTGCCATAGTAGTGCTCGCAGCCAGCTGCGATGGTGTCAGACGCAAGCCAGGCCGTGTATATATGCCTGATATGGCCTACAGCCGCGCTTATGAGACTTACTCCGTCACGGAAGAGGCAAAAAAGGAATTGGAGAAGAAAGGCATCCATTTCAGCAATGTACCTGTGCCGGGTACGATCAAGAGGGGTGAGCTTTTCCCTTTCCCGATCCTGAAAGACGGAGATGGCGATACCACGAACTATGTGGCTTCCAAGCAGGTGAAGAACCCGCTGACCTCGATGGATACGGTGGAGGCTACCCGTCTGTACCTGGTGAACTGCGCTATCTGTCATGGAGCCAAGCTGGACGGCAATGGTCCCCTGTACAAGGGCGGTGATGGTCCCTTCCCTTCCAAACCGGCCCAGCTGGTGGGAGATGCCCGGTATGAGACGATGCCGGAAGGACAGATGTTTTACTCTGTAACCTATGGAAAGAACAAGATGGGCAGCTATGCCTCGCAGCTGAATACGCATCAGCGCTGGATGGTGATCGCCTATATCAAGTCGAAGCAAGGAGCCGGCAAGGCCACTGCGGCCAGCGCAACGGCGCCGAAGCCCGTACAGTCCGGAGCAACAGCATCTGATACAACCGTGAAGAAATAAAGGATTAAAAGAATAATTAAATCATTCCCGAATGTCATCGATTAAAGAACATTTTGAGATACCCGGCCGATATAAGCAATGGTCCCTTGGTCTGATGGGTGTGGGTATACTTTCTCTGATCATCGGATTCATTATGTACGGCAGCGTCGATCATGGAACGCGTTTTTGGGCGACCCTGCTGCAAAATAGCGTATACTTCCTGCTGATCGTCAATGCGGCTATGTTCTTCATGTGTGCGACCACCCTGGCCTGGGGCGGTTTTCAGATGACATTCCGCCGGGTGACCGAAGCTATCTCCGTCAGCGTGATCCCCATCGGTATCATCACTTTTGTGATCCTGATGTGTATCGTTTTCGGCGGCAAGGATACGATCTACGAATGGCTGAATAAAGACAATGTGATGCATGATGAAGTACTGAAGGGAAAGAGCGGTTTTCTCAGCCCCGGGTTCTTTACGACATGGAGCATACTGACCATCGGATTGTGGACTGTTCTGGGTATCAAGATGCGCAATCTTTCCCGCAGCATCGACAATACTCCGCTGAGCGTGGAGCAGGGTAAGAAATACATGTTTACGAATACGGTATGGGCGGCGATCTATATCGTATGGTTCGCCCTGACAGTGGCTTCCGTGACGCCCTGGCTCTGGTTGATGAGCATCGACGCTCACTGGTTCTCCACGATGTACAGCTGGTATACATTCGCGTCCACTTTCGTATCCGGGATGGCGCTGATCAGCCTTTTTGTGGTCTATCTGAAGAACAAGGGGTACCTGGAATATGTGAACCAGGAGCATCTGCATGATCTTGGTAAGTTCCAGTTTGCTTTCTCCATTTTCTGGACGTATCTCTGGTTTGCCCAGTTCATGCTGACCTGGTATGCGAATATTTCGGAAGAGACTATTTATTTCAAACCCCGTTTTGAAGGCGCTTACACGGGTATCTTCTATCTGAACCTGGTTATCAACTTCCTGGCTCCCCTGCTGATCTTTATGAGCCGGGATTCGAAGAGGAATTATGCGACTGTGACCTTTATGTCGATACTGATCATTTTCGGGCACTGGCTGGATTTCTACCAGATGGTCTTCCCGCATCATTATCCCGACCATGTTCCCATGAACCTGTTCGATTTTGGTGTGGCGGCAGGATTTGTAGGGCTGATCATGTGGTCAACGGGTATGGCGTTGGCAAAGCACCCGCTGCTGGCAAAAAACCATCCATTCCTGAAAGAAAGTATCATTCATCATACTTAAAACCGTTTAATAGAATATCATGTCAACTATATTTCTGTTACTGATCCTTTTATTAGGTTTCCTCATCACCTTTCAGATTGCGAAGGCAAGTGAATATGTAGGTGTATTGAAGGGCGAGAAGAAAAACTTTGAGCAGAACAATCGTATCAATGGCTTCCTGATGATAGCGTTCCTGGTGTTAGGGCTTATCGGGGTGTACTGGTGCAATGAGCTGTACAGGGGTAAGATCCTGGGCGAAAGCGCCAGCAAGCATGGCGAGGAGATCGACACCATGCTGTATATTACGATCGCGATCACGGGCGTGGTATTTGTCATCACCCAGGTGCTGTTGTTCTGGTTTGCCTACAAGTACCAGTACTCAGAAAAAAGAAAGGCATATTACTTTCCCCATGACAACCGGCTGGAGATCATCTGGACCGTGGTACCTGCCATTGCGTTGACGGTGCTGGTGGGCTTTGGTCTGTTCTACTGGTTCCGTATCACCGGCGAGGCTCCCAAGGATGCCATGCAGATAGAGGTTACAGGCAAGCAGTTCGGGTGGATCTTCCGTTATCCGGGGAAAGACAATACGTTTGGCAAGAAATATTATAAGAACATCGATGACGCCAAGGGCAATACGCTGGGTCTGATCTGGGACGACCCCTATGCTCATGACGATATCGTGGGCAGCGAGTTCTATATCATCAAGGACCAGCCGGTGAAGCTGATCATCAATTCCCGGGACGTGGTACATGACGTAGGTCTGGTGCATTTCCGTCAGAAGATGGATGCCGTACCGGGTACCCCTACCACGATGTGGTTCATTCCCAAGTACACGACGGATGAGATGAAGAAGAAGCTGGGCAATCCTGATTTCGAATATGAACTTTCCTGTGACCAGATGTGCGGAAAGGGGCATTATACCATGCGTGCCATCGTCAAGGTGGTAACGAAGGAGGAGTTCATTCTCTGGAGGGCCAAGCAGAAATCGGCTTATGCGCAGATGTTCCCTGACAAGGACCCTTCCGCACAGCCGAAGATCGACACTTTACCGAAGAACCCTTCAACGGCAGGTGTACAGTAAATGTCCGGGCAACGAACCGGGGGTTCGTTTTAGATTAGAAAAGAATAAATCATAGCAATAGCAGCGACCGGGTTATCAATTAAATTTTTTCTCATGAGCAACGAAGCAACATTACACGGACATGCAGATGTAGCTACTTCACATGGTGCGGATGTACATCATGATGAGCATGGCCATCATCACAAAGAGACCTTTATTACCAAATACGTCTTCAGCCAGGACCATAAGATGATCGCCAAGCAATTCCTCATCACGGGGATGGTCTGGGCTATCCTTGGTGGATTGATGTCGGTGTTGTTCCGTCTGCAGCTGGGTTATCCGGATGCGCATTTCCCGATCCTGGAAGACCTGCTGGGCAGCAAATGGGCAAAAGGTGGTCAGATCCAGCCTGAGTTCTACTATGCGCTGGTGACCATGCACGGTACGGTACTGGTATTCTTTGTATTGACGGGTGGATTGAGCGGTACGTTCGCCAACTTCCTTATTCCCCTTCAGCTGGGCGCCAGGGATATGGCGTCTCCCTTCCTGAACATGCTGTCTTACTGGTTCTTCTGGCTGGCCAGCGTGATAATGTTGTCTTCCCTGTTTATCGAGACGGGTCCTGCCAGCGGCGGTTGGACATCCTATCCGCCATTGAGCGCCCTGGGCGATGCCTCGGAGGGTTCGAAGACGGGCATGGACATGTGGATCATTTCGATGGCGCTCTTTGTCGTTTCTTCACTGCTGGGTGGTCTGAACTATATCTCTACGATCCTCAACCTGCGTACGAAGGGCATGAGCATGACCCGCATGCCATTGACCATTTGGGCGTTGCTTTTCACGGCTATCCTGGGGGTTTTGTCGTTCCCCGTGCTGTTGTCCGGCTTTATCCTGCTGTTGTTCGACCGTCATGGCGGCACCAGCTTCTATCTTTCCGATATTTTTATTGCGTCTACGAATCAGGCCCTGCCCAATGAAGGCGGCAGCGCCATCCTTTACCAGCACTTGTTCTGGTTCCTGGGTCATCCGGAAGTATACATTATTATCTTACCTGCGATGGGTCTCGTATCCGAGGTGATGTCGGTGAATGCGCGGAAACCAATCTTTGGTTATATGGCCATGGTGGGATCCATGTTCGCCATCGCAATTCTTGCGTTCCTGGTATGGGCGCACCATATGTTCGTCACAGGTCTGAACCCCTTCCTTGGATCGGTGTTCGTATTGCTGACGCTGCTGATCGCCGTGCCTTCGGCCATTAAGGTCTTCAACTGGCTGACAACGCTATGGAAAGGTAATATCCGGTTTACACCGGCCATGCTCTTTGCCATCGGCTTTGTGAGCATGTTCATCTCCGGTGGCCTGACGGGTATATTCCTGGGTAACTCTACGCTTGACATTCAACTGCATGATACAATGTTCGTTATCGCCCACTTCCATATTGTAATGGGCGTATCGGGGATATTGGGCATGTTTGCCGGTATTTACCATTGGTTCCCGAAAATGTATGGCCGGTATTTGAACAATACCATGGCCTATATCCATTTCTGGGTAACTTTTATCGGCGCTTATCTTATTTTCTGGCCGATGCACTATGAAGGTCTGGCCGGTATGCCCCGTCGTTATCTCGATACCAGCGGCTGGCTGTCGTTCAACCAGTTTGGTGGTCTGAACAGGTTTATCTCGACGGTAGCCATGGTTGTTTTTGCCGTGCAGCTGTTGTTCGTGTTCAACTTTTTCTATTCCATCTTCAAGGGAAGAAAGGTGATCACCCAGAATCCCTGGGGGGCAACAACCCTGGAATGGACGGCGCCGATCCGCCCGGGACATGGCAACTGGCCTGGTGAGATACCTGAAGTGCATCGTTGGGCTTATGATTATGCCAAGGACGGGAGGGAGTTCATTCCCCAGACCGAGCCGCTTGGCAGCAATGAAAGCGCACACTGATGAGTAGTGCGTCCAGTTCTTTAAAATCATCCGGGCGGTTTCGTAAAAAGCTGCAAGACTATAAGCTGCTGATCAAGTTCAACCTCAGCTTTATGGTGGTGTTCTCGGCGCTGCTCAGCTATTTGCTGGCGCCGAAAATAAGGGACTTTGACCTGGACACGATGCTGCTGTTCTTTTTAGCAGGGATGCTGGTGACCGGCAGCGCCAATACGATCAACCAGATCGTGGAAAAGGATACCGATGCGTTGATGAAGCGGACGGCCAACCGGCCGGTAGCTTCCGGCAGGATGAGCGTACAGGAGGCATGGACCTTTGCGGTTGTTGCAGGTCTGGCCGGGGTGTTGATCCTGTGGTGGCAGTTCAATTTCCTGTCTGCCGCGCTTGCAGCCTTTAGTCTTTTTCTGTATGCGTTTATCTATACGCCACTGAAAAAGATCAGCTCGATCTCGGTGCTGGTAGGCGCCGTACCTGGTGCCCTGCCCTGTCTGATCGGTTGGGCCGCGGGCAATGACGATCTGAGTGCCGGCGGTTGGGTACTGTTCGCCATCCAGTTCTTTTGGCAATTCCCTCATTTCTGGGCGATTGCCTGGATTGCGCACACGGACTATGCGAAGGCCGGGTTCAAACTGTTGCCATCCAATGAGGGGCCGACAAAGTACTCAGCCATACAGGCCATCATCTATTCATTGCTGCTGTTGCCTGTAGGCGTATTGCCCTATTTTTTCGGGGGCAGGGATGGCGGAGGAATGAGCGGGCTCGTGGGGCTGGTAGTAGTGTTGATCGCCAACCTGTTCATGGTGATGCAGTGTGTACGTTTGTACAGGGAGATGACGGTGAAGGCGGCAAGACGGGTGATGTTCAGCAGTTATATTTATTTACCAGTAGTATTACTGGCGTTATTAGCAAATAAAGTTTCCTGAGTGATCGAAGCAAACATAAAAGTGAACGAACAGCGAAAGAAAATACATCCCCATAAATTCACGTTATGGGTGGCGTTGGGCAGCATTGTGATGATGTTTGCAGGGCTAACCAGTGCCTACATCGTCAAGCGGGACCAGCCCAATTGGACAACCTTTTCCATTCCCCGCGCCTTCTGGTACTCCACGGCGACTATCCTGGTCAGCAGTGTGACGATACAGATGGCGTTGAAGGCTTTTAAAGAGCGGGAAATGATGCGGTACCGCAATCTCGTTACACTGACGGCTTTTCTGGGAGTAGCTTTCGTAGTGCTGCAGTATTTGGGGTTCAGGAGTATTTGGAACAGTGGTATTACGTTCAGGGGTTCCGGCGGCGGGCAGTTCCTGTACATCATTGCGGGTCTGCATGCGGTGCATGTACTGGGTGGGATCATAGCATTGATCATACTGTTTATCAAGGCCTTTGCGTCGAAGGTTCGTCGTTATAACAGTATTCCGATAGAGTTGATGGCGACCTACTGGCATTTTGTCGACCTGTTGTGGATCTATTTGTTCGTTTTCTTTATCGGTATAAAATAGTTTTAGTCAATAGTTTAATTAGTTTTACAAACCAACTAAAATAGTAACATGGCACATAGTGTACCAGCAGGACAAAAATGGTGGAGCGGCGGGAAGAGTCCGTTCAATGTGGAGTATGGCAAACTGATGATGTGGTATTTCCTGATGAGTGATGCTTTCACATTCGGCGCTTTTCTCATATCCTACGGCTCTATCAGGTTTGCCACCAACGGATGGCCTGACCCCAATGAGGTCTTCAGGGCGTTCCCGCTGATGGGCGATACGCATCTTCCCCTGGTGTTTGTGAGCCTGATGACGTTTATTCTCATCGCCAGCTCCGTCACCATGGTATTGGCGGTGGCTGCAGGGCACAATAATGATCAGAAAAAGGTGACTACCTATATGATCTGGACCATTCTTGGCGGTATTGCCTTTCTGAGCTGCCAGGCATGGGAATGGACCCACCTGCATGGCGAAGGCGCCTGGTGGGGCAGGAATCCTTTCCTGAATTCCGATGGGACAGCGGCCACGACGAATTTCACTAATTACTTCTTTACCATCACGGGTTTCCATGGCTTCCATGTATTCTCGGGTGTGATCATCAATATCATTATGCTGATAAAGAACCTGCGGGGTGATTTTGCAAAGCGGGGTCATTACCTGATGATCGAGAAGGCCGGTCTGTACTGGCACTTTGTGGACCTGGTATGGGTATTTGTGTTCACCTGTTTTTATCTGCTGTAAAAAGATTCGAATAAAAGATTAAAATATTTGTATGGAAAATGTTCATCCGATCGATACAGGCCATCATGAGCCGTCTTTTTCTACCAAGCCTATTATCAGGACATTCTGGATACTGTTGGGCATTACCCTCGTGGAGCTGGTACTGGCCACCATCCATCTGAAGACAGGATTCCCCCCTAAGCTTGTGCTCAACGGGGTCTACCTGATCCTCACCTGCGCCAAGGCGTTCTATATCATTGCCGAGTTCATGCACCTGCGTCATGAGATCAAGAACCTGATCATGACCATTGCCGTGCCGGCCACGCTGTTCATATGGTTCATCATCTCTTTCCTTTGGGATGGAGGTTCTTATAAGGAGCTGCGCAACCGTTATGACAGGCATCATTATGAGATGAGCAAGGAGAAGGCGCCGGCGGCGGAAGGAGAGCATGAGCCTGCAGCGAAGAAGCCCGGGGCGGTGGAATAGAGGGTTCGCGGCGCGAGTAAGATATTTTTAATGACCATTGCCGCAGGCAATGGTCTTTTACTTTGAGATTATGAGCAAGAAAGCATGGGTGGCGATAGCGGTGGCGGTATTTATTCCCCTGATATTCTATGCGGTGGCCAGCCAGTACAATGTGGTCATGCCCCGGAGATATTACCCGGATTCGGTGATCAACACCATCAAGAATGGCAAGGAGGTTACGGACACGGTATGGCATCGTGTGGCCAACCTGCGTCTGCAGAACCAATTGGGTGAAGAGGTGTCGCTGGACCAGGAAGAAGGGAAGGTCTTTATCGTCGACTTTTTCTTTACGCATTGCGCCAGCATCTGCCCGATACTCACCCGCAACATGCGGAAGCTGCAGGATGTTATGAAGATCAAGAACGAGGTGAAGCGGGTGGATACCACTTTTGTCCGATTCCTATCCCTGACGGTGGACCCTATGCGGGACTCCGTGCCTGTGATAAAAAAGTATGCTGACCGCTATGGCGTCAATTCGGATGTCTGGTGGATGCTGACAGGGCCAAAGAAGACCATTTATGATTTTGCCTTGAACGAGCTGAAGCTGGGACTGCAGGACAGTGCCAGTGTGGATTCGAATTTTGTGCATACGGATTATGTGGCGCTGCTGGACAAGGACCGTGTTGTCCGGGGGTATTATCACGGAACGGATACAGCTGAGCTGGGCAAGCTGGCGGAAGACATCGTTTTTATCATGCTGGAAAAGGATAAAAAGAGAAAATCCATTTTTACAGAGCTGAAACCGCTGATGATACCTTTTGCTATAGTAATTTTGGGAACTATTGGAGGCGTGATCTATTTTTCACGCAAGCAGAAAAAAAATGAATTTGTATGAGCCAACAGGTATCAGGGCAAGGCCGTAATCTCACTACCGCCATCGTCATAGTCAGTATCGCTATCCCGGCGGCCGTCGCCTTTCTGATCCTGGTGCCGCAGGTGAAGATCGACTTTGGGTTCAATACGCATTTTCTGCCGCTGGTCCATGCCATCCTGAACTCCAGCACGGCCATTCTTTTGCTGGCCAGCTTATATTTTATCCGGAATGGCCAGGTGACGGCGCATAAGCGGGCAAATCTCTCCGCCGTCGTGCTCAGCAGCATCTTTCTCGTCTCCTATGTGATCTATCACGCATCGAATCCATCGACCCTCTATGGCGATGTGAACCATGATGGAGTCGTCTCTGCTGAGGAGAAGGTGCAGGCGGGATCCATACGGTACGTTTATTATTTTATCCTCAGCAGTCATATCATCCTTTCCGGCATCATCATTCCCCTGGTACTCTTTACGTTGCAGCGGGCTTTCCAGGAAAAGTTCGACAAACACCGCCGTCTTGCGAAGATCACCTGGCCTGTATGGCTGTATGTGGCAATTACGGGTGTAGTGGTATATTTAATGATCAGCAAGTATTATTGACCGACGGTCCGGATGGATGGTCGGGGTGGTTATTAGAGCTCTTTTGATGGGTCCCAGAAGAGGCGTGCGAAGTCCACGACCTGGTTATCCTTTATTTTGATCCCTTCTTTTTCCAGTAATCGTTGCATTTTTTCCGGCGGGTTGTAATGATGGCGGCCGGTGAGCAGTCCGTTCCTGTTGACGACGCGATGGGCGGGAACGGGTTTTTCGGCGAGATGCGCGGAGATCATGGCCCAGCCTACCATGCGGGCGGAGCGGCGGGTTCCCAGTGCGGCTGCGATAGCGCCATAGGAGGTGACACGCCCTTTTGGGATCTGGCGGGCGACGGCGTGTACGAGTTCGAAGAAATTGTCGTCTTTTGTGCCGGAGGGTTTGACCGTGGTGAGTTTTTCGCGGATGGGCCTGGCGGGTTTCTGCGTAGGGGTTTTAGGTTTGTTTTTGGATGCTGGCATGGGCTGGTAAGATTCGGGTTGATCATTTTTTTTCTAACCTGTCCTCACCCCGTTCTGCGAGCAATTTCGACCGGCGGGGCTCCGGTACACTTTTATAATCGTAGGGGCAGTGCCTGCATCCGTTGCCGCAGCAATATCCTCTCTCCCTGAGATATTTTTCCGTGAGGACCATCAGCCCTTCGGGGTTGTAATAAAAGTCCACGCCTTCCTGCAGCTGTTTCATTGTCCGGCGATTTGAGGGGCGTCCGGTTCCATCTCTCTCACCTTTTCCTGCAGGGCTTCATCCAGCGGAGGCAAGGGAGCAGAGGGCAGCGTAAAAAGAAGATAATGTACACGCTGGCTGCGGGCGATGTCCAGGCTTTCGTAATGGGTCTTTATTTTCAGCTCATCTTTCATGGGGCCGGGGCCGGCATAAATATCATCCGAGGCTTCCAGAAGCGTAAGTCCGTACATATCGATGACCAGGCGGGTAAAGTTATACAGGACGGGAGAATCTGTTTTCAGGTGGATGCGTCCCCCGGGGACGAGGATCTGTTGATACAGGCGCAGGAATTTGGGATGGGTGAGTCTTTTCCTGGCTTTGGACTTCCGCAGCTGGGGGTCGGGGAAAGTGAGCCAGATCTCTTGCACTTCACCTGGTTGGAAATAGGTGGGGAGACGATCGATCTGGGTGCGGAGGAAGGCGGCATTGGTAATATTTTCCTGCAGGCATTTTTTGGCGCCGATGTAAATGCGATTGCCTTTCAGGTCTATGCCTAAAAAATTGCGTTGAGGGTACATTTTGGCCAGGCCAACGGTATACTCGCCTTTGCCGCAGGCCAGCTCGAGGGTGAGCGGGTGGTTATTCTTAAAGAACGCTGTCCATTTTCCTGCCATGTCTTCCGGGTATTGAAGGACATTGGGGAAGGTCAGGATCGCCGCAAAACGGATCAGTTTTTTTTGGCCCATGGCGCAAAGGTAAAAATTGTTTAATATTCCGGTGGCCCCTGATCTGAGGAAAATGAATACTTTTAAGCCGCGTAATGGAATATTTCCCGACATCTGATGAAAGGGGTCTGCTTTCCCGGGTAGCTGACGGCAATGAGAGGGCGTTCACGCAACTGTTTGAGCGTTACTCAGATGTCGCGTATGGTTTTGCCATTTTCTACACCAAGACGGCCGAGAGCGCGGAGGAAGTGGTACAGGAAATATTCCTCAAGCTATGGCTTAAGCGGGAAAAGCTACGCGATATACAAAGCTTTCCGGATCATCTTTTTATCATCACCCGCAATCATGTCATCGACTTTTTGAGGAAGCACCTGCGGGAGAAGAGATACCAGCGGCAGCTGATGCAGCATTTTAAGGAGGTATCGTTCACGCCGGAGCAGCAGCTGATCTTCAAGGAGTCGGGGGAAATAGTCGAGAGGGCGGTGGCCATGCTTCCTCCCCAGCAGCAGGTGATCTACCGGCTTCGACGGAATGAAGATATGCCCCTGGATGAGATAGCCTTCACCATGAATCTTTCCAGGCTTACTGTCCGCAATCATCTCAATAAGGCGCTGGGCACCATACGTGCCTATCTCCAGGCGCATTCACGGGAGCTTACAATTTTTTTATTGTTCGCTGGTACATATTGCTTCCGTTGTCGTCTTTAAAGGTCCAAACCGGATCCCTGTATGTCGAGATTTAAACAACTTTTAGATGGGTATCTCCGCGACTCGCTGAGTGAAAGCGAGCTGCAGGAATTTTTTCAGCTGGCGGAGGAAAATGGCTTGTTGCCGGATGAGAGCATGATCAGCGAACGCGGCTTTGATGAAAGGCATGAAGGGTTGACGGATGAGGGGCAGCGGGAGAAGATGCTGATGGCGGTGAGGATGCGGGCAGGGGTCCGGGAACGCAGGATACCAGTGTGGCGATGGGTGGCGGCTGCGGCTGCAGTGGTTATCGTAGCGGTAGCGGGCGTGTATTTTTTTGGAAGGAAGGCGGATATGCCGGAGGTCGCCAAGGTAAAAGGATATAAGAATGATGTGGCGCCGGGCAGCAATGGGGCTGTTCTACAGCTGGCGGATGGCTCGAAGATCGTGCTGGACAGTGCGGGTAATGGGGAGCTATCCCGGCAGGGCAATACAAAAGTGATCAAACAGGCAGGGGGACAGCTGGTGTACCAGGAACAGGGAAAGAGCGAGGCGGTGCTATACAATACATTATCTACGGCGAAGGGAAAGCAGTTCAGGATGGTGCTTCCGGATGGCTCGAAAGTATGGCTCAACTCCTTCTCCTCCATTCATTATCCCACGAGCTTTACCGGCGGAAAGCGCCTGGTGGAGATCACCGGGGAGGTGTATTTCGAAGTGGCTTCCAATGTCGCGATGCCTTTTATTGTAAAAACCCATCAGCAGGAGATAGCGGTCTTAGGCACCCGTTTTAATATCAATTCCTATGAGGATGAGCCGGCGGAGAAGGCCACTTTGCTGGAAGGCATGATACGTGTAAGCCATGCTTCCGAACGGGTGGTCCTTCGTCCCGGTCAGCAGGCGTCCATTGGACGATCCGTCGCCGGCATCGCGGTAGCGGAGGTGAACGCGGAGGATGTGGTAGCCTGGAAGAACGGTTTTTTCCATTTCGACAATGCAGATATCCAGACAGTGATGCGGCAGCTGGCCCGGTGGTATGATGTGGAAGTAAAGTACAACGGTGTGCCTCCTACGACAGGAGATCTCAAGGGAGAGATCGGGCGGAGTCTGACGCTTGCCCAGGTGCTGAAGATACTGGAGCAGACGAGAGTGCATTTCAGGATCGAGGAGGACAGGCGGATCGTGATCTTTCCATAACGGATGTTCAGCGCGTCCGGATCAAGAGCGTATACAAGGCGACCCGGTATAAAAAACCGCTCCGCGTACCAGGCGGAACGGCCAATAGTCTGGGTCACCCGAATATAAAATCGGCGAAGACTTATTATCGTAAAACCCAAACACTGACAAAAGTATGAAAATTCCAATTTGCCGTCCGGCATTTTGCGGGATGACGCGTCAAATCTGGCTTGCTATGAGGATGACCACCTTTTTACTTACGCTGTCCCTGCTACAGGTGAATGCCAGGGGCCTTTCGCAGAGTGTCACCTATCGGGCAAAGCATGTAAGCCTGGAAAAGATCTTTTCCGTGATCAAACAGCAGACGGGCTATGTATTTTTTTATCACAGCCAGGACATTGCAGGCGCCGGGCATGTGGATGTGGATCTTAAGGATGTCCCGCTGGAACATGCGCTGGAGGAATGTCTGAAAGGGCAACCCCTGACCTGGTCTATTCAGGGGAATACCATTGTGATAAGCATACGGCCGGCGGTGGTGGCTCCTGTGCTGAGCGATCTGCTGCCGCCCCCGCCGCCGATCACGGTCCATGGGCGGGTGGTGAACCAAAAAGGCGAGCCCGTGGGCGGTGTCGCAGTCGGGGTGAAGGGAGGAAAGAAGATGGCTACGACAAATGACAACGGGGAGTTTACGCTGGCGGATGTGGATGTAAAAGCTATCCTGGAATTTTCCGGGGTAAGCGTTGAACCTTATGAGATGAGGCTCAACGGCCAGACAGATCTTGTGGTGACGCTGACGGTCAAGGTCAGCCGGCTCAACGAAGTGGTGATCGTGGGTTATGGTACGCAGAAGAAGATGAACCTGTCGGGATCAGTGGCTTCGGTGGATTATGGCCAGGAGCTGCAGAACCGGCCCATCACGGATGTGTCGCAGGCATTGTCCGGTCTGGCGGCAGGTGTGAGCGTTTCCCAGACCACGGGGCAACCGGGGCGCTCGGGCGCTGTGTTGCGTGTGCGGGGAGTAGGAACGTTGAACAATTCCGATCCACTGGTGCTGATAGATGGGGTAGTTGGCTCCCTGAACAATCTCAATCCCAATGATGTCGCGAATATCACTATCCTGAAGGACGCGGCTTCCGCCTCCATTTATGGGTCCCGCGCGGCCAATGGGGTCGTCCTGGTGACCACGCTGCGGGGGAAAGAAGGCAAGGCGATCGTCCGGTACAACGGCTATGCCGGTGTCGAGAAAGCTACGCACCTTTTCAAAGCGGTGACGGACTATCCCACCTACATGGGATTGATGAACCGGATCAACAAGGCGGACAATCCGGGGAATGTGGATCTTTTCAAATCCACGACCATCGATGCCTGGAAGAATGCCTCTGATAGGACGCTTTTCCCTAATACCAACTGGGTCGATCTGATCTTCGACAAGGGTTCGGTGACGAACCATAACGTTTCCATCAGCAGCGGTAATGACAAGACCGACTTCTATCTTTCGATGGGCTACCGTTATGAGAAGGGTATTATAGAAACGACGGATGCGCGTAAATACAGTATCCGTCTCAACCTGGATCACAAGCTCAGCAGCAAAATAAAGGTGGGCGCCAATCTCGCGGCTTACTGGAATCAGGTGAACGAGCCGTATGATGTGAGTACGTTGTTGTATTACAGCTCCAATTCCACACCGGGTACGACCCCCTATATGGTGAAGGATGGCGTCCTGCGTTATGGGGGAAGGAATACGGATGACGAAAGCAATAATGTCATCAATCCCCTGCAATATATGCGTACCTGGTTCTATCCGCAGACAGGACAATATTCTTTTGGGAAGCTTTTTGGTGAATGGAGTGTCCTGAAGGACCTGAAATGGGATGTGAACGGCAGTGCGGAAATATACAACAAGGAAGGCAAGCAGTATAAGCTGGCGGGACAGGTGCAGAATCTCTGGAACTTTCAAAAGGACCAGATTACGGTGAACAATGCCAATGTGCCTTCCACACTTTATCAGAACAACGAGAACAGTGTGTACCTGACCTTTTATTCAACCTTGCATTATAACCATACGTTCGGTGGCGAGCATCATTTGGGCGCCCTGGCGGGTACCAGCCGGGAGTATTATAAGTACAATACGTTCTCCGGCAGCATACAGGGCTTTCCTTCCAACAATACCTGGGAGCTGAATGCCGGTCTGTCCCAACCCAAAGTCTCCGGAACCTCCAATAGCTGGGCGTTATCTTCCTATTTCGGCCGGCTGAACTACGACTACAAGGGTAAATATATTTTGGAGGGCAATCTCCGGTATGATGGTTCGTCGCGTTTTGCAGAAAATAACCATTGGGGGCTTTTCCCTTCCTTTTCGGCTGCGTGGCGGTTGAGTGAGGAAGGTTTTTTCAAACAGGCCAGTCTTGCCTTTGTGGATGATATCAAGCTCCGTGGTTCGTGGGGCAAGCTGGGCAACCAGAATATCGACCTGTACCAGTTTATGAACCTTTATTCCGCAGGTCAGAACTATATTTTTGGGAATGCGTTGTCGGCCGGTCTGGCGCCAACCAAGCTTTCCAACCCGGATATCACCTGGGAGTCCACCACGACTTCGGATGTGGGGGCTGACCTCGTCCTGCTGCGGCAGCGGCTGGCCGTTACTTTTGACTGGTATGACCGCCGGACCAACGATATCCTTGTGCAGCTGCCGTTGTCTTCGCTGTATGGCGGGTTGACCCCGCCGTATCAGAATGTCGGAGGTGTGCGCAACCGGGGTTGGGAAGTGTTGCTGAACTATAAGGATAAAATAGGTGCGTTCAGCTATTCCATAGGGGGCAACCTGAGCTACAATAACAACAAGGTGCTGTATTACCAGGGTAACCCGGATGTCATCCAGGCGATAGGAAATAACTCTATCATCAAGCAGGGGCTGCCGATCAATGCCTTGTATGGATATAAGGCGGCCGGGACCTTTTCGAGCCAGGACGACATCGACAAATGGGCGAAGCAGAAACTTTCGGGCAGCAATAAGCCAGGTGACCTGAAGTATGCTGATATCAAGCAGGACGGCGTCATCAACGGCAGTGACCGGACCTATCTGGGCAGCGTTATCCCGAAATATACGTATGGGTTCAATGCAGAAGTGGGGTATAAAGGCATCGTGCTCTCCGCCTTGTTCCAGGGCGTGGGTGGGGTAAGCCGTTATCTTAACAATCTTTGGTTTACCAGTGCGATCCGTCCGGGACGTGAGATCAATTCCTATTTCCTGAATGCCTGGTCGGCGAATAACCCGGGCAGTAATATTCCCCGGCTGACGAATGATAACAATGGCGACAATACCCAGGCTTCTTCTTTCTGGGTGCAGAGTGCGTCTTTTTTACGGTTAAAGAATGTGCAGCTGTCGTATACGTTACCCTTGCAATGGCTCAGAAAGACATTTGTCAGTGGATTGCAGGTATATGCCGATGCGCAGAACCCTGTTACCTGGACGAAATACCGGGGACTGGACCCTGAGACAGGGAACACGACGGACTACCAACTGCAAAACCCCAACGTCCGCATTTTTACGGTGGGGATCAATGCTTCATTTTAAACACCCGGCATTATTATGAAAAAGCTTTTATTTATCATCACCATATTTTTTGCTGTTACAGGCTGTACCAAATCTTTTCTGAATACGGTTCCTTCCGACCAGGTATCCGATGCCAATTTCTGGCAGTCGGATGCAGATGCTATCGCCGGTATAACGGCTGTCTATGAGCAAATGCAGCATGCGTACCAGATCTATGCTTTCACGCCCGAGACGGATGGCATGACGCCGAATGGGTGGATCTGGAGCGGCTATCTCAATGGGTATTCGGCTATTGCAGAGGGCAACCTGTTGCCTACGGTCACCACGCCTGTCGCTGACAAATGGAAGCAGCTGTATAACGGCATTTACCGGGCCAACCTGGCGATGGAGAAGATCCCGGGGGTAACGATGGATAGGACGGTGAAGAACCGGCTGTTGTCGGAGGCTCGGTTCCTGCGGGCATTGTTCTACTATAACCTGGCGGACTATTATGGCGGCGTGCCGATACTCCGGCATACGTTGCGGCTGGGCGATCCCTTACCCGGCAGGGATTCGTTGGCCGACGTCCTGAAATTCGTAACGGATGAATGTGATTCGGCGGCGCTTTATCTTCCGGCCAGCTATGGTGCGGCGGATGTCGGTCGTGCGACCCTGGGCGCTGCTTTGACATTGAAGGCGAAGGCTTTTTTGCTGGGGAAACAATTTGATAAGGCGGCTGCGGCGGCTATGCAGGTGAGGAGCCTGGGGAAATATACTTTGTATGGGGATTACGCCGCAATGTTTACGTCTGTGGCAGCCGAAAATAATGCGGAGGTGATCTTTGACGTACAGTACTTAGGGCAGGGTGTGGGCGAGGGCAGTCCTTTGGACGGATTGATGGCGCCGCTCAGCTCATTTAGCAAGGGCTGGGATCAGATCTTTCCTACGCAGGACCTGGTAGATGCGTATGAGATGCAGACGACCGGTCTGCCCATTACAGACCCTGCATCGGGTTATGATCCCGCGCATCCGTATGACAACCGCGATCCCCGGCTGGATTATACGATCGTGCGTCCGGGGTCGAGCTGGAAAGGGATAGACTACAGCAAGCTGGCCATCGGCACCGGTGGGGCCAATTACCTGGGATATTTGCCCCGCAAGCATGTGCTGACCGTCGACGGTAATAACTGGGGTGATTCTCCGCTGAATTTTATTGTGTACCGTTATGCCGATGTGCTGCTGATGTATGCCGAAGCGCAAAACGAAGCGGTGGGTCCGGATGCGTCGGTGTATTCCGCCATCGACTCGGTGAGGAACAGGATGGGCGTCAATATGCCGTCTATAGCGGCCGGGAAGTCCCAGAGCGAGATGCGGGATATCATCCGGCATGAACGCAGAGTGGAGTTTGCTTTTGAAGGAAATTATTACAGCGATATCCGCCGCTGGGGTATCGCCAGGCAGCTGATGGATGGCAGGGTCATCAAAAATATTTCGGGACAGCAGCTGGATGTATGGCATTTTACGGATGCATTGTATCTGTGGCCAATCCCACAGACGGAGATCGACCTGAACCCCAAGCTGACACAGAACCCAGGATATAACAATTGACGATATGAAGCAGGATCGCAGGACATTTCTTTCTTCCCTGACCGTGTTAGGAGCAGCGGGGCCAGTCTCTGCCGCCTCTTTTGGATTTGGGCGCAACCGCGCTTTGGAAGAGCAAGCGGTGCTAAAGGCGGGACCATATCTTCAATCGCCCAGGTCCGACAGCATCACCGTACGATGGCTGACGCATGGGCCTTGTTTTAGCTGGGTGGAATTCGGAGAGGATAAGGACAAGCTGGACAGGAAGGCGGAGACCTTTGCCGACGGATTGGTACAGGCGTACAATACCGTACATGTTATCACATTGCGTGGATTGATGCCGGGGAAGCAGTATTACTATCGGATCTTTTCGCGAAAGATCGAGGACTTCCAGCCGTATAAGATGACGTTCGGGGAGATGTATGAGAGCGAGGTGTTTTCTTTTAAGACTTCGGGTGCAGAGGCGGACCGTGTTTCATTTCTCGTGTTCAACGATATTCATGACAGGCCGGAGTCCTTTCCCTTGCTGATGCAATACCAGGGGGAAGGAGAAAAGGATTTTGTCTTTCTCAACGGGGATATGTTCGATTACCAGACGGATGAGGATCAGCTGGTGGAGCATCTTTTGCATCCGCTGGGCGGAATGCCGGCGAGGGTCCCTTTCTTTTTTTCCCGGGGGAACCATGAGATGAGGGGAAAGTTTGCCAGGCATCTGCCGGATTATTTCAACAGCGAGGACCCGCAATTCTTTTTTTCTTTTCAGTATGGTCCCCTGTATGCGATCGTGCTGGATTCGGGGGAGGATAAGGAAGATGATCATCCTGCGTATTATGGTCTGGCGGATTTCGATCGCTATCGGAGGGCGCAGGCCGAGTGGCTGAGGGAAGAAGTGAAGAAGAAGGCGTTCAGAAGAGCGAAATACAAGGTGGTGTTCAGTCATATCCCGTTATATCATGCCGGGGACTGGCATGGGACGGTGCATTGCAGGGAGATGTGGGGTGATATCCTCAATGAGGCCGGGATCGATCTGCTGATATCGGGTCATACGCATGTGCATGGGATCCATCCCGCGGAGAAGGGGCAGCATAATTATCCGATTGTGATCGGAGGGGGTCCGGCAAACGGGAAGCGGACGATCATCCGGGTGGTGGCTGACAGGGAGGCGTTGAGACTGGAGATGATGGATGATAGCGGGAGGCTTGTAGGTAAGTTATAAAAAAAGCCCCCGCAGTTGAAATCGCGGGGGCTTTGCTTTTTGTGGTTTACCAGCCGGGTGTTTGTTTGTAGAGACCGGCGCTGAGCGCTATCTCGTCAGAGCTGATGGGCCATGCCATATGCTTGGCCGGATCAAAATTGCGTGCAGGCCAGACCACTATGGGATCGTAGCCGGATGCAGGATCGGTTTTGGTATGATAGCTGCGGCCGTGAAGAGGCGCATTGATCTGCGCATAATCACCCCATCTTTTCAAGTCTTCAAATCTGTCTGTCCATTCGCAGGCCAGTTCACAGCGACGTTCGTGTTTCAGGTCGACCATGGTGGGTGTTGTGATGGGGCCCAATCCCACCCGTGCGCGCACTTCATTGAGGGGGGCGGCGGCATCCGCGTTCTTACCCTGCTGGATCAGGGCTTCCGCCTTGAAAAGCAGTATTTCGGCATAGCGCATCAGCGGCAGGTTGAGCCGGGTGGTGGGATAGTCGCCGTTCTGGTTGATCATGGGATTTGTAGAGGCATCCCCATTCGTGCCATAGGTATAGGGTTCCATGTATTTGTTGATCTGGAAACCCGAGAGGCTGTTGGTGGAATAATAGCTCCGGTTCTGTCCGAAATAGGTGAACTGGTCGCCGAATTTCAGGATAGTGGCCTCGCGTCTGGGGTCACCTGATTCATATTCATCATACAGCTCTTCCGTGGGTTGGAAATAACCCCAGCCGTTGTAGATCCCCCAGCCTGTATTCTCCAGTACGACGCCTACGAATTCCGAGCCGCCTTGTGTGCCGGAGGTAACGGACCAGATGTATTCCGAGCTCCAGTTGTTGGCGATCTTGAAGACGGCTTTGTAATTGTCAGCAGGATTGGCATTGCCTGTGATCAGCGATCTGCCGCATTCGTTCTTGATCCTGTCGCAGAGGTCGGGGATCAGCGCCCACTTGCTGGCGTCGTATTGGGCCCAGTAGGCGTAGGTCTTTACCAGGTAGCCGAGGGCGGCTGCTTTGTGCGCCCGGCCTTTATCGGCATCGCCATAGGTGCTGAACAGGGGGAGCAGGTCGGCAGCCCGTTGCAGGTCGGCTGCGATAATGGCATAGTCGTCCGTAACAGAGGGCAGCTGCGGGGCGATATGCAGTCCATATTGGGCGCTTTCGGCGCTGTCATAAGGGACGCCCTGGTTTTTATGGCCCCAGAGGTAAGCGATCCAGAAATGGACGAATCCACGCATAAAATAAGCTTCGCCCAGGCTACGATTTCTAAAATCGGCGGGAAGATTGGTGGCGGCTTTGAGTCCGACCACGGCCTGGTTTGCCTTGCTGAGCATGGAATAAAGATCGCTCCAGCCGCCTGCCATATAATCTTCATTGCCAGTGCAAACAAAATTTTTGATGTTCTCGGCTTTGGCCTTGGGTCTGCCTACGATGAGGTCGTCGCTGGCATTCTGCATCCAGAAGAGGTTGCGGCCCCAGGTAGGTTCATCTTTCATTGCTATATAGAGCGCGGCAGTGCCTCTTGTCGCATCGGTCTCATTGTCCCATAAGTAAGCGGAGGACGCCGTACCATTTGGCTTGGTGTCAACCCAGCTCTTACTACAGGAACTCATGGCCAGCACTGATAAAATGAGAAAACAGTTCAATATCGGTTTACTCACTTTCATATTTGTCGTTTTATGGAGTTCGTGGATCTTCGATCTCATAACTTGATTGATTGTAAAAATTAAAAAGTCAGTTTTACTCCGGCAGCATATATCCTCGATACGGGGAATTGGCCGCCATCCAATCCTTTTCCGCCTACTTCGGGGTCCATTCCGCTGTATTTGGTAAAGGTGAGCAGGTTGTCCCCGCTGACATATATCCGCAGGTTATAACGCTGGAGGAACTGAGGGAAGTTATACCCGATGACAAGGCTCTTTACCCGCAGGTAATCGCCATTTTCCAGGTACCAGTCCGATACAGTACCGAAGTTGGCGTTCGGGTCGCTGGCGGAGATCCTGGGAATATTGGAGTGCGTATTGGTGGGCGACCAGGCGCTCAGGATCTTATCCCACCTGTTGTATCCCTGCTCCGATCCGTTGAGGGTGGTTTCCTTAAAGGCGTGGAATAATTTCACGCCGCCGACGCCCTGCAGGAACATGCTGAGGTCGAAGCGCTGCCATCTGAGGTTTAACGTAAATCCATAAGTGAACTTGGGGAGGGCGCTGCCCATATATACTTTGTCGGAATCGGAGATCTTGCCGTCGTGATTTTGATCGACGAATTTCAGGTCGCCTGCCTTGGCATTTTTTTGAATAGGCGTTCCATCGGGTCCTACGTAGTCCTGGGCTTCTTTATCGCTTTGGAAGATCCCGGCGGTTTTGATCAGGTAATACGAATAATAGGGCTGGCCTACGGTAGAACGGAAGGGCTCTATGTAACCGCTTCTCCAGGAATCGGTGTGCTGCCAGTATCCATCAGGCTTTCCATTGATGTCTTCCACCCTGTTCTTCACGGTAGCGATGTTGCCGCTGATCTCATAGGCCAGTTTTCCATAAGTGCCTTTCCAGGTGGCTGTGAACTCGAAGCCCGAGTTCCTGATCTTGCCCTGGTTGACCAACGGCGGGGCAATACCCATCGTAGTGGGCCAGTTGGGCAGCGCCTGTATCAGGTCGTAGGTGAGCTTGTTAAAATAATCCATGGTGAACAAAAATCGCTCCTTGAACAGGCTGATATCCAGACCCAGGTCCTTCTGCTCGGATGTTTCCCAGATAAGGCCGGGGTTAAAAGCCTGTGCCATATATAAAGCCGGCGTATGGGGAGCTGCGTCGCCTACCTGGTAGGTATAGTCAGACGCCAGTGTCGGGTAGCCATAGTATTTGAGTACGGAGCTCAGATTGCCTATCCGGCCCCAGCTGGCCCTTACTTTTAACAGGTCTATCATGGGTATATTGAAGAAAGGCTCGGAGCTTATTTTCCAGGCTGCGGTGAGGCCGGGAAGTCCTTTGCCGCGGTGACCGGTAGCCAGTCTGCCTGCAATGTCCTGGCGGTAGCTGCCTGTCAGGAAATAACGGTCGGCCCAGCTATAAGACAGTCTGCCGACAAAGGATAGGTTGCGGTCCTTGGTATCCAAGTCGGAAGGATTAATAGACGTAAAGTCACCGGCATTGACAAAGAACTGCGCCCAGGTGGCCTCATTGTCGAATGTCTTGGCAGAGGCGCTGAAACCCATTTCCCCCTCTTCCTGGGAGGTGGTGGAGGCCATGGCTGTCACGTTATGTCTGCCGAAGTTGTGATTGTAGTTGATCGTATTTTCCCAGATCCAGCGACGGATCTTGTCCGTGGAGTAATCCAGCTCGTTGTTGTTGACGGGTTTACCCGGCTCCGGACGTTTAGGGGTAAAGCTCTTATACAACGAGTTATACTGGCGATAGGAAAAGCGGGTGAGTGCGGAAAGCCCCGGAATGATATTGGTGACCTTCAGCTCCGAAATGGATTGCATGTCCGTGGCCTTATTGTAGGCCTGGTTGCGCAGCAAAGTGGCCACAGGGTTGACGGCGTCGCCGTGAATACCCGCGTAAGTAAGATCATCTTTCGGAACGGTGCCGCCGAAAGTCCCGTCAGGATAATATACCGTGGCTGAGCGGGGCATGTATATGGCCGAGAGAATGGCGCCTTTATATCCATCATACGTGTCCGTGCCCCTGTTGTCATTTCCGTTGACAAAGACGTCCTGCTTGAATTTTACCTTGGAACTGAACTGGTAAGTAATGTTGAAACGGCCGGAAATATTTTTGTTATAGGTATTCAGCAAAGTGCCTTCATTCTCTTCATACCTGCCTTCAAAAAGGGTGGAGAATTTATCTGTGCCGGCAGTGACGGCAATATTATGACGGTGAACGAGGCCGGTGCGGAAGATGGAATGGATCCAATCTGTACGGGTCACCTGGTCGTAAGGGTTTTTAGCGGCATTCCATCCGTCCAGCAGGGAATAGCCGGCATTGGTATAGGCCAGGTTAGCCACTTCTGCGGTCTTTTCTGCTCTCAGTGACTGCGGCAGCCGCCAGGCCGTTTTGGCCCCGGCGAAGGCAGAGTATTCAATAACGGGCTTGCCCTGGGTGGACTGTGCCTGGCGGGTGGTGATCAGGATGACACCTGCCGATCCGGCAAAAGCCCCGTAAATAGCAGCAGAAGCGGCGTCTTTCAGGATGGTGATCGATACCACATCAGCGGGATTATAAGGAGCATTCGGTACCCCGTCTACGACAAATAATACTTTCTCCGATTGCGAACCTACGCCCCGGATGACAATGGCGGGTGTCCTGTCCGGATGTCCGCCATCGCTGACCACGGTAACACCGGGCACTTTTCCCTGTATCATATTGGCCACATCCACGACGGGACGTTCTTTGATCTGGTCCATATCCGGTACTTCGGATACGGCTGCGGAGAGATCTTTCTTGCGTACGGTGCCATATCCTATCACTACTACCTTGTCAAGGGCGGAGTTCTTGTTCTGCATGATGACGCTCAAAGAAATGCGGCCGCCTTCTTTCATTTCATAACCGGATAAGGTGTCGTTGTCATAACCGATAGAGCTGATGATAAAGCGATAGTCGCTGCCGGCCGGCACTTTACCGATGCTGAAGATGCCTTTGCTGTTGGTGGCAGCAGCGCCTTTGAATCCATTGGAGGCGTTGTCCAGTCGGACAGTAACCCCTTCCAGCGGCTCGCCTTTGTCGTTCTTTATAATACCCGTAGCGATATTTGTTGCAGGCTGGGCCATCACCTGCAGTGAGCAGGCGAATAATAGTAAGACCCATGTTAGCGTCCGAGTCATAAGCTGTAGTTGTTTTTTAAGATTTTTTTACGTTTAAGTAATAGAGTACCTGTCGCATGGCGGCATGCGTTTTTTTGTCGTTCATTTGACGTTGTGTTAGGGTGTTTTTATGTTTCTGCGCAATAGGGTATCAGGCGCATGGGTCATGCACTTCGGTCCTTCATGTGATAAAGTGTTAAGGTTGTTTTTGCTGAATAGCGAAACTGTTGTCGTTGATTTTTTTAAGGGACAGGTCGTTAAGGTCGCAAAGTGTGCTCAGGAACGATTCCAGTGATTCTTTATCCCTGTTCAATTTACCTGTGAAGGTCATATTTTGCAGGGCTGCCGGGTCATATGAAATAGAAACTTTGTATTCCTGCTGCAATAGGGATAAGATCTCTCCCAGGGGCCGGTTGGCAAAATCCAATACCTGCTGCTGGTTGGCCATTACCTGCTCTGCGGGTACGGGCGCCTTGACGGTTGCGGGAGCAATGTCTTTTATCTGTACGGAGAAATTCTCATTATTAAGCATCAGCTGCTGACCGGGTTTCAGGTAGATGTCTTTGAATGCTCCCCCTGCCGTCTCTCCGGCCGCCTTTTTGATGACGATCTTTCCGCTGAACAGGTGGACAGTGCTGAATAAGCGTTGTTTATCGCTGACGCTGAACACTGTGCCCAGGGCGGTAGTCGTGATCCCTTTCGAATGGACGGTGAAGGGTCTCGGATCTTTTTTTACGGCGAAGATGGCCTCGCCCTGCTGCAGGAATATGTCCCTCCGGCCGTTGACGAAAGCGCTGTCGTATGAGACAGTGGTTTTGCCTGATAGTTCCAGTTTGCTGCCGTCAGGGAGGTAGCAGGCCTTTGTCCTGGAGGAAGTATTTTCTATGATCTTTAGGCAGGATTGATGTTGCGGCAGGGCCGGTTTTGTTGCCGCGATCGTCTGTGTGGCGGGTCCGGTGTTCTTGTGCAGCGTGAAAAAGAGTGCGACCGCAGCGATGATAGAGGCTGCTGCGACCCAGCTGTACCGGATCTTTCTGACCGGCGTGGACATCTCTCCTACCGTCGCTTCAATGGTCCGGCGTATTTTTTCCGTGGGTACGTTCTGCCTGGGGTCGGCAGTAAATTCTTCCCAGCTGTTCTCTGTAAGGTATTGAGCCAGTTCTTCCGGGTTGTCCCTGAGCCAGGCGGTCACTTCCTGTTTTTCTTCTGCTGTGCAGTCGCCCCGTAAAAATTTTTCCAATAATTGACCTGGAATGCTCATATATAGTATTCGTATGAAAAGAGAATATCCCCTGGTGGGGAGCAAAAAAAATGTTAAAAAAAGGAGGCGAGGCCTTTCCGGAGATATTTCAACGCTTTGGTGATATGGCCTTCGATGGTTTTGGGAGAGATGGAGAGATGGGTGCTGATCTCTTTGTGGGTGAGATCGCCCAGCCGGCTCATGGTAAACACCTGCTTACTTTGGGCCGGCAGCTCTTCTACGGCGGAAAGTACCTGCTGCAGCGCTTCCTTATGAATGATCCTTTCATGCTCCGTAGCTGATATATAGATGTCGGAAAGTTCCTGTGTATCCCGGACCTTTTCCTTTCGCAGAAGATCTATGACTGTGCTTTTAGCGATCCTGAATAGTTGGGTGGAGATATCGTAGGCGTCGGACAGGCTCTCTCTTTTTTCCCACAATTTAATAAAGGTGAGCTGAACTGTCTCTTCTGCGAGCCAGGCGGACTGGGTATAATTATAGATATACTGGTAAAGTTTCTGATGATATTCTTCGAAAACTTTACTGTATGCGAGCCTGTTACCTTCTTTTATCTCCTTCACCTGGTTCATAGCAGTTGTGGCAAAGTTCTGGTCAAAAGCGCAATCGGTAGTTAAGGTAAGATTATTTAACCATTAAATCTACTCAGGACTATATTGGCCAGGTGATAACCTCCTCCGATGACGATGAGGGGCATAGCCACGGCCATTAATATAGCAGCGACTCCAAAGACACCGAAATAGCTGTATAACCTGGCATTATCCGGATTATCGGGGTCATAGACAATGGTTGCATCATCTCCTACGCTCCATGAGGGAGGAGAGCTGGTGACCGAATGATCGAAGACGATCTCTTGATTGGTCTTTGTTTTAAATCTGAAAACCGGCCGGTAAGTGGTGCCTCCGTCACTGTCTTTTTCTTTTTTTAGAAGAATGACGGTTCCCATGGTCTTTTCGCTATCCCGGATAAATGCCAGCCGTTGCCGGATGAGGAAGATAGAGGTGATAAAAAGGCCTATTCCAATGATCAGCGCGATATTATATCCCATATCGGGTTTGGTGTTTGTAGCAGGAAAATAAAAAGCTTTTGTGGAAAATACAAGGGGGGTATTTGAAACGACAATGCCCCGCCGGGAAGGCAGGGCATTCATTTTAAAAGGCTGTAGAGGGAGGATTCGAACCTCCACGGGGCAGTTAGCCGTAGCGCAATCTGTGGTGGTCAACCCCAGTCGGACCCGGTTTGAGCCGGATCCGGCATTACTCTATGTTTATCCTGTATCCCCACCCCCGAGACAAGAGGGCATGTCTGCCAAGTTTCATCACTCCACATTAAAAGGGGCCTGTAAGGCCTGTATAAGAACTGATTTAAAACAAAATTAAAGAAATACCCCAAATCTTTATGTTTTTCCAATAAAAATTTTTATGTTTTCAAAATTATTCAAATATTTGCATTCTGCTATAGAGAAAATTTAAAAACACTATTCAAGATGGCGGTAAAATTGAATCTCGACAAATTGGATTTGCAGATAATCCATGAAATGATGGATAATGCAGAGATCTCCTATGCGGAATTAGGAAAAAAACTATTTGTTTCGGGAGGTACGATCCATGTACGGATCAAAAAGCTACAGGAACTGGCTGTCGTTAAAGGTACTAAATTACATGTAGATCTAAAGCAATTGGGCTACGATGTCATTGCTTTTATTGGGATCTACCTGGAAAAAAGCTCTTTATATGACAGTGTCGCCCGTGAGCTGCAAAAGATACCCGAGATCGTGCGGTTGAACTATACCACCGGCAATTACAGCATGTTCGCCGAGATAGCCTGTAAGGACATCAATCAACTGCGTTACGTGCTGCATGATGAGCTGCAGAAGATAAAGGGTATCGAGCGTACGGAAACCTTTATTTCCCTGGATGAAAGTTTTAGCCGGAATGTACAGGTCTTTAAAGAATAGTCGTTATAATTGTATGTACAACCTAGTTTATTCTATGAGGCAACGTATTGCTCCCATTAACATATTAGCTATACTGATCATTGTATTGGCTCCTTTTTTATCCGGCTGCGGCGGCGGTAAGAATACGACCGAAGCAGACCTTGCCGTTACCACCACTCCCGCGTCGGGTAGTACACAGGCTCCCGCTGTGGGGCCTACATTCAGCCTGAATGTGACCATAACGTCTCCCATGCCTGCACAGGGAGTAACGATTGCCATCAAAGCAACGCCTGATGGCAGCAATACCGCCTTTTTTCAGAAATCCACGAGCACTACGGCAAAATCCAATGATTTTACCATTTCGGGTCAGCAGGTAGCGCAGGTCAATGTGGTATATATCACCGTCACCTCCAATTCCAAGAGTTCCAATACCTGGTCGGGAAGTTACCGGTATTCCGCAAAGTAACTCAGGTTCTTACATCCAGCGCATCACGTAGTCCATTGCCCAGGAGATTGAACGCCAGCACCAGCAGCATGATGGCGACGCCGGGCGCCAGGGCCAGTACCGGGTTGTGGGTGATGATGAAATTATAATTCTCCTTGATCATCAATCCCCAGCTGGGTTGAGGCGGCTGTACACCTACGCCCAGGAAGCTCAGACCTGCTTCGATGACGATAGCGGAAGCAAAGTTGGAGGCGCATACCACCCACACAGGCCCCATGACATTGGGTAAAATATGGCGAAAGAGTATGCGGGAATGAGCATAGCCCAGTGCATGAGCGGCTTCCACGAATTCTCTTTCTCTTACGGCAAGGACCTGGCCCCGGATAATCCTGGCTACATTTACCCAAAGTGTCAGTCCGATGGCGATAAACACCTGCCAGAAGCCTTTGCCCAGCATCAACGTGATGGCAAAGACCAATAGCAAGGTAGGGATGCTCCAGATGACATTGATCAGCCAGAGGATGATCTCATCCACCCGTCCACGGAAATAGCCGGCCAGCGCTCCCAGCAGGACACCGATGGTGAGCGAGATCAGTACGGTAACGAGCCCTACGGCCAGGCTTACCCTAACGCCTACCAGCAACCTGCTCAGGATATCGCGGCCATATTTGTCCGTACCCAGCAGAAAAGTGCGGGTCCGGATAGGGTAGGATGCTGCAGAGGGGCTGTTGTCGGCGACCGCGAGGTTCAGGGGATAAGCTTGTCTTTCGGACGCGTCCTCGTCCACATACTTTTCCACGATGAGGCTGTCACCCCGGCGGGTGTAACTGTTGATAGGAATATAGTAGTATTTGTCCGGTTTGCCGGAAAGCAGCTGTTGAAAGAATGAGGGACCATCCGGTGTTCGGGGTTTTTCCAGCAACAGGAACTGCTGACGAAAGCCCGGCGGCCGTCCACCTATCTCCACGATCATCCGGTTCGCGTCGGGAGACGGGTCGGGCGCTATAAAATAGGCGGTGATGGCCACCACCAGGGCCGTACCGATGATGATCAGTCCAAAAACGGCGCCTTTGTTGCGGAGCAGGCGGCGCCAGGTATTTCTATTAGCACTCATTTATTTATTTTCCGGTCTTTCCACCGGTAACTTCCAAATTGCCCCAGCCAGCCGACGATAACGGTATAGGCTATGTGCAGCGGCTGCAGGAATGGGAAATAGACCATCAGACGCTGCTGTCTGAAAAAGCCCGCTACCGACCTCACGAAAGGATATTCCACAAAGGTCTTTACCAGGCCCAGCAGCAGGAGGATCCAAAAATACCAGGTATTCCACCAGGAGGCCAGCAGCAGGACCGGGAAAAGCAGGTTCACCAGGTATACCAGCAACAATACCCAGAAGATACGCCGGTCATCATAGCTGGCGGCCTTGCTGGCCCAACGGATGCGTTGATTGACGAAACCTTTCCAGGTATTTTCCGGTTGCGTGGATACAATGGCCGGCCGGCTTTTCAGGAAGAAGACCTTATCGGGATACTTTTTATATATCTTATGCATCAACAGCATATCATCTCCGGACGGCAGCTGATCAATGCCTTTGAAGCCTTCTACCTCCAAAAAGGCTTTTTTCTCGTATGCCAGGTTCGCACCATTGCACATGGAATGGAATCTTTTGAATACAGCGGCTGCCGTGATGCCCTGCAAAGTGATGAAGTCCAGCGTTTGCAATAAGTAAAGGAGGTTTCGCGAACCGGGACCGATACGCACCGGGGCGGCGATAAATTTTGCGCCGGTGGCTTCGTGATAAGATGCGATGGCCGCCAGCCAGTCGGGGTCGAACCAGCAATCGGCGTCAGTGGTTACAATAAGATCGCCCTTTGCAGCAGCGATACCTGTCCCGATGGCGAATTTTTTGTGGGCGCGGATGGGAGGGTCGCCGGCATGGACGGAGGAGGTATGATCTGCAAGCGAAAGACAGGTAAGCGAAAAGGGGGCAGTGCTGGCAAATTCCTTTACAAGACGAGCTGTTCCGTCATTGGAATGATCGTCGATGACGATGACCTCATACAATTCACGGGGGAAGGATTGACGGGAAAGGGCTTCCAGACAGGCGCCGAGGTTCTTTTCTTCATTGCGGGCGGGCACCAGGACCGTGATCCGGGTGTGAAAGGGATGTGATCCGGCAGGTGGCGACCAGGCGGGGATTGCCTTCCATGCCCACAGATAGTATGCGATCAATCCTCCGTAAAGGGCCAGGAGCAGCAGGCATATGAATGTCAGCATCAACATGAAGGGCGAATATAGTTTACTTATTCTTTTAGGAGGGAAAGAAAGGCATCAAGATGGGTGATTTGAAGGAGCTGGTGACCGGCGGGAAGAACTACCAGCTTACAGTAGGGTTCTATCCCTTCGCGGAACTGTTCTCCCCTTTTTGCAAGGATGATCCTGTCAAAGCGGCCATAGAGGATGCGGACAGGGAGTTGGCGTCGGAGGATGATCTTTTTGATGGCGGGGAGATGGGGACGAAATTTCCGGAGGCCGGTCCAGCGGATGTACAGGTCATGTCTTATCCCCGGGTTATTGATGTAATGGGCGACGAACTTATAAACGCTTGGGTTTACCAGCTTTAGCGCATTGCCGGCCCGGAGGATAAAGAAAAACCAGCCAGGATGAAACATGGTATAATGGAAGAGGGCGCGGCCGGGTGCCGTCTGTGTAGCCAGCCAGTACCAGGGATTGACCCGGAGACCGTCGGGAGCGGCCAGGATCAGCCGGGCTATCCTGTCCGGAGCGGCTTGCAGCAGACTCAGGGCTATCCGGCCACCCATGCTGTAACCCATTAAGTACAAGGGAGTTGCCGGAGGAATGTCCAGGATGGAGAGAAGGTTTTCCAGGATAGAGAGGAGGTGGTTGACCGTGAAAGGGAGGATTTGGCCGGGGATGTGTGGATTAGTGGATCGGGTGGCTGCGGTGGGATGTTCATTCCATTCCGTCTCCCCGTGGAAAGGCAGATCGATGGCCAGGATGGTAAATTCGCTGCTCAGGGCTTCCGCCAGAAAAGCGAAGCTGGCTGCGGATTCGCCGTAACCGTGGAAACACAGCAACAATTTGTCGCCCTTCCCCCAACGATGATAATGCAGGCGGGAGGAGCTGAATGAAATAAAATCACCGGAGGTAGCCATTGCCCGGCTAAACTACGGGGAAAATGGGCAAAAGAAAGCGCTTTTTTCTTGCGCAATAGCGAAAATAATCCTACCTTCAAGTTAGTTGTTTAACTAACTATATGCCAAACAACCAGTTTAAGAAAGGCGAATTGTATAGTTTTATTACGGGTAAGGCCAGTACGGCTATTGCCCGCAATCTGCAGAAAAAGTTCAACGCGGCGGGATTGAAGATCACCATCGAGCAGTGGAGTGTATTATATCATTTATGGAAAGAGGACGGTAAGAGCCAACAGGAGTTGTGTAATGCGACTTTCCGGGACAAGCCCAGCATTACCAGGCTGGTGGACAACCTGGAGAAGTTACAGCTGGTGAAACGGGTGCCTTCGGACAACGACCGCCGGATCAATCTTATTTATCTTACCCGGCAGGCCCAACGGCTGCAGGAAGAGACGATGGAGTTGGCCGAGGCTACATTGAATGAAGCCCTGGAAGGGGTACCTGCGGACAGGATCGAGATCTGTAAGGAGGTGTTGCAGGTAGTTTATGACAATTTGCGATAAATCGAAATCAATTTTTCTCATTTATAAACTGTTTTCTTATGAGCGCCTCAACCGACAAAAAACAAGCTCTCAGGGGAGCTGAATGGCTGATAAAAGAAAGCAATGCTTTTGAAACCTTTATCCCTGAAGATTTCAATGAAGAGCAGCGAATGGTAAAGGATATGTGCAACGCTTTCCTGGATACGGAAGTGCTGCCCGTGATCGACCGCATCGACAAGCTGGAGCAGGGCCTGATGCCTTCCCTCATTCAAAAGGCGGGCGAGCAGGGATTGCTGGGGGTGGCTGTGCCGGAGGAATTCGGAGGGCTGGGAAAGGATTTTATCACGGCTACCCTTGTAAATGAGGGTCTCGGCGGTGGTTTTTCTTTCTCTGTCGGCGTTTCTGCCCACACGGGGATCGGGACCTTACCCATCCTCTATTTCGGTACGCCTGAACAAAAGAAGAAATATATTCCCAAGCTTGCCAGCGGTGAATGGAAAGGCTCTTATGGATTGACGGAGCCGAACAGTGGCAGCGATGCGCTTGGCGCCAGGACAACGGCCAAATTGTCGGCGGATGGAAAGTACTATCTGCTGAATGGCCAGAAATGCTGGATCACCAATGGTGGTTTCGCGGATATATATACGGTGTTCGCCAAGATCGATGGAGACAAATTCTCCGCCTTTATTGTGGAGAGGGGTTTCGAGGGTTTTACCCAGGGGCCGGAGGAACATAAGATGGGGATCAAGGGCAGCAGCACGGTACAGTTGTATTTTCAGGACTGCAAGGTCCCGGTAGAAAATCTTTTAGGAGAGATTGGGAAAGGGCATATCATCGCGTTTAACATCCTGAACATAGGCCGGCTGAAGTTATGTGCCGCTGCTACCGGCGGGGCCAAACGGGCGCTGACGACGACTATCCAATATGCCACCACACGCGAGCAGTTTAAGACGGCCATCGCCAATTTCGGGGCCATCAAGAACAAGCTGGCGGAGATGGCTATCCAGATCTGGACAGCGGAAAGCGCATTGTATCGTACTGCCAAATGGATCGACGACAAGGAAGTGGAGCTGGTGGCTTCCGGCAAACCGTTTAACGAGGCGCTGCTGGGTGCTGCGGAAGAATATGCCATCGAGTGCGCCATCCTGAAAGTATTTGGCAGCGAAGCGCTGGACTTTGTGGTGGACGAGGGCGTACAAATTCACGGCGGTAACGGGTACAGCGATGAATACATCATCTCGAAAGCGTATCGTGACAGCCGGATCAACCGTATCTATGAAGGCACGAATGAGATCAACCGGCTGTTGACGGTCGACATGGTGTTGAAGCGCGCCATGAAGGGAAGACTGGATATCATGGGGCCTGCCATGGCGGTGTCGAAAGAGCTGATGAGCATCCCTGAGTTCGGCAGTGATGATGACGCTCCGTTTGCCAGGGAGAGGAAGGCGATCCGTAATTTCAAAAAAGCTATTTTGATGGCGGCGGGCGGCGCTGCGCAGAAGCTGATGGCTAAGCTGGAAAACGAGCAGGAGATATTGATGCACATAGCCGACATGGCCATGGCGACTTTTATTGCAGAAAGCGCCTTATTGAGAGCAGAGAAGCTGGTGGACCAGCGGGGTGAGGCTGCCTGCGCTTTCGAACTGGATATCATGCGGACCTTCCTGTATGATGCAGCCGACCAGATCAATAAGGCCGGTAAGGATGCCATCAACGCATTTGCCGAAGGGGATGAACAACGCATGATGCTGTTGGGTTTGAAACGCTTCACCAAGGTGGACCCATTCAACAGCAAGGAAGCAAAAAGGAGAATATCCGCCAGGCTGATAGCGGACGATAAATATCCATTATAGTTAACGATCGTCCCGGACGGGGACACAGACATAGACGAGTCAAACATGAGAGCGAAGGGCCTTCCCTACCAAATAAAGTAGGGAGGCCTTTTTCGTCTGTAGATGTTATATTTGGACATGCGACGGATCATATGGTGCTTTCTTTTTCTGCTGGCCGGCGTGGCGACGCAGGCCCAGGACAGTGTCTGGTGGGCACGTACCACGGGCAAACTTCCTTTTATGGAATATGGCATCGGGGACGACAGGCTGGGGGGCGCCAAGCTGGGGTTCCTCGATTCGAATGTCCTGGTGAAGATCGTGGACAGTTTTGCCACGGATTACAAGATCCAGCTGTCCGCGGCCCACGCCGCCTATATCGCCAAGACCAGTGTCATCCCTTTTCATAAGCAGGCGGCCCGTCGCACGTCCCACAATACGCATCTCAGCGGCAATATAAAAGTGTATGGCGATACTGCCGTCGATGTCGTAGCGATCACCCTGGATGAGCGGATGCCCTACCATGCTTTTCAAATGACAGATCCTTCCCGGATCGCGGTGGATATTTTTGGCGTTACCAGCAATACCAATTGGATCACACAGCTGCGTACCGTCAAAGAGATCAGGAATACCTGGTATGAGCAGGTGGAGGATGATGTGCTGAGGGTATATATCCAGCTGAAGCACACTCAACACTGGGGTTTTAGCCTGGAATACGACAGTACCGGCAGGCGGCTGATGGTAAAGATAAAACGGCAGCCTCCGCTGCTGGATATCAAAAAGCTTAGGATCGCCATCGATGCCGGTCATGGAGGCGACAATCCGGGTGCTGATGGAGTCACCAGTCATGTCCTGGAAAAGAACTATACATTGCTGATCGCAAAAGAGGTGGAGAAAACCCTGAAGAAGATGGGCGTTCAACACATTTTTATGACCCGCACAAAGGACACCTCACTTTCAATGCCGGAGAGGATGGAGATGTTGAAACAATTCAACCCCCATCTGCTGGTGAGCATCCATCTCAATTCCGCCAGCTCGGACACGGTGCAGGGTACAAGTACTTATTACCGATATATCGGCTTCAGACCATTGAGCCTGGCGATACTAAACCAAATGCTCACGCTAAAGCTGAAGGAATATGGAAATGTAGGCAATTTCAATTTTTCACTCAACGGTCCTACGGATTACCCGAACGCCCTGGTGGAAGTAGCTTTTCTCAGCAATCCCGAAGACGAAAAAAAGATACTGAACCCTAAATTCCATAAGGCTGTTGCGAACAAGATCTATTTGGGTATAGTGGACTGGCTAAAACAATTAAAACCATGAACGGATACCTGATGCAGGAAGCGGTGCTCACTCCCGGGGAAAACACTTTTGTCGAAAGCTTTTCTTCGGAAAATCGATTTGGGGTGGTCTTCGAGGATGATGGCGAGACGGCCTATTTCTATGCCGTGGAGAAGGACCAGGAGGGCGGCGGTATAAAGATATTGGATGCATTGCATATCTACGAAGGGGACGGCATGGGTGAGGGTAAATCCAAACTCATGATCGTATGGTCGAAGGACTGGATGAAATGTGCCCTGGTACTGGATGGATATTGCCATGCCATTTTTGATTTCGCCGCGCAGGGCGGGTATAATATCAATGAGTTCCCTCCTCCCAATGATATATGGACAAAGGGGGAAAGAAAGCTGACGAATGAGCTGATAAAATCTTTGTTTTAATGTTTATACATCATGTTTATTTTTGGTTGAAGAATGCCGGCAATGCGGCGGATCGTGACGCGCTGATAGCCGGGTTGCGAAAGCTGTCAAAGGTGAGTACGATCCGCGAGTTTCATATTGGAGCGCCTGCGGGTACCAGCAGAGACGTCATCGACACCAGCTATTCCGTAAGCTGGATGCTCATGTTCGACACGCCGGAAGACCAGGACAGCTATCAGACGGACCCTATTCATCTGCGATTTGTGGAAGAGTGTTCATCTTTGTGGAGTAAGGTGGTGGTATACGATTCGATAGATGTTTAAGTTCATACAGATTTAACACAGGATCGAGCAACCGGGATGGATTTTTGGTAGTTTTATCAATATCATGAAGCGGTATGTGGTAATACTCATAGTAGCAACGGCGCTCGCTTGTAAAAAAGACAGACAGCAGACGAGCAATTATCCCCCCAGGCATGTGCTGTACCTCGTAAAGGGCACACATATCAAAATGAATTTTATAGATTCCATCAGTGGATTCCGGCAAGGTCAGCTGTTTACAGACTCTTTCCGGTATGAATTCTCGCGTAAGCCCGGCACCGGCATCGGTATGTCCGTGGGTATTGCCGATTCCACGGATGTGATCTATGGCTGGGAGATACGCGTCGATGGAAAGCTTGTAGCCAATGCGTTCAGCGTGGGTGGGGCTTATCTGAATATCCCTTACTTCTAAAGAGGCTGATAAAAAAACGATAAGATGGTATCTCGATAAGCCGGTTGGCGATATGCGAGTAAAAGATGATGACAGCCAACATACAAGGAAATACGAATCCTTCGTCCCAGGGCGATCCCGGATGCTGAAAATAAAGGGCCCATATCCTTCCAATGGCTCCCAGGATCAATAAATGCGAAAGATAGATCGTATACGATATATCGCCTATCCTGACCAGAAAGGGATGAAAGGACAGGATGGATCGTTGTTCAAGCGAGACCATTGCGATTATCCATATACCATAGGTTACACCGAAAACGATGGTCTGCCGGAAAAGATTGCCGGCTGCCCCGTTAGGGCTGTAGAAGCGGGTAAACAACCAGGGGGTGATGACCGGGACAAGGATAGCCCAGGCGATGAGTACGATCTGTGGAAGGCGTCGGAAGGCGTTGGATGAAAGTAGCAGCGCAGCGAGGGCTCCTATAATAAATTCAATGGAATAGGGACTGAGTATCAATGCGGGCATCGGGGAAGCGGGTGTACCGAAGAACAGGTGAGCGTTGACCAGGAACAGCAGCCATACCAGCAGGCTGATAAGCATCCTGATCCGGTCCAGCCCTACCATCAAAGAGAAGATGAGATAAAAATATACTTCATAGATCAGCGACCAGGCGATGAGGACAAGCGGGAGTGTGGAAGATGGAATGAGGAAAAAAGACCCCAAAAAATTAAAATGCCCACCTTGCGAGGCATTCACCAGCGAAGGCTGCAGCAGCCAGACGGCAAATGTGAGAAAGAAGTAGAACCAATAATTGGGATAGATCCTGGAAAACCGGTGGATCAGGAAATCCAGGGGTCTGTTCTCCCTCCCTTCCTTATTGGTGACGGTGACCATGATAAAGCCGCTGATAACAAAGAAAAGATCGACCCCTGACTGGCCGAGCCGGAATAGCCCGGGCAGGAACTGATCACCCCCTGCATATTTTTTTTCGATGACCAGCATATGATACAGCACTACGCTTATGGCTGCCACGCCCCTCAATACCTGGATCGAATGAAGCTTTTTCATGCCGGCGTTTTTTGAGTGTTTTGCATGTCCAGCATAATCTTCATTGCAACGCCGATGATCAATGGCAAAAAGAGGAAGTTGAAGAACAGCTCTTTGTTAAGGATAAAAAAGCCTGTTCTGAAGAACTCAAACGGCAGCATGGCGCAAACGAGGATGTAATACACTGCCCAGAAACGGCTGTTTTCGGAAAGATGTCTTAGCATGGTCAGCAGAAACCCGGTGAAAAACATAAAGAAAAAAGAACCGACAGAGCCAAAGTTGATCACCAGCGAAGTCCAGATACTGTCGGCTCCGAATGGGTTGACATAGGTGAAGCCCATCCCCGACGTCGGAACAACGAACTGGTGAACATTGACAATTGTATTTGGAATGAGATTGATAAAAGAGGTGATGAAATTAGAGGGGAAATTAATGACAGGGATCTCGTTGGTGGCAAGAAAGCTGCACGTGCTGAACCAGGAGAACAGGGGTTCCGCCAGCAGCGAGAAACCGGCATGTTCCAGGCTAAAACCGGCCCGGACACGCCACATGCCGACCAGGGCGCCTGTGAAAAAGCCGATCACGGCGAATACTGCGATCCGTGAGAGCGTCCATCGTCTTTCGGCAAAGGATGTCTTATAGATAAGGTATGCAAGGAATGTCTGCAGCGGCGTCAACCTCCCCCCGGATAATAAAAGGATAAGAGAAGTAAGGATGGTGCCTGTCGTCAGATAGATAGATGCTTTTTGACGGCTGACCAGCTGGTACAACAGAAAAAAGTTAAACACCATCATCAGTGTAGTCAATTTGCCTCTTGGCCCCACGTCATAATTATCAAAGGACCCCAGTATCGCACCCCTCGACATATACACGAATAAGACCATAATGCCGCAAAGCAGCATGCCTATGTAAGAGACTGAATGGGTGATGACCGTCGCGGGATACAGCTGCAGGGATCTTTTATAAGGCGTTATGATCTTGAATGCGAAATGCCCCAGGAAAAATGCGGGCAGCCAGGAAAGCGTGATGAGCGTATAGCTATGGATTTTAACGGCGGCGATCCGCTGAAAATATTTTTGGAAGAGCGCTACTCCCGGATAATCGCTGAAAGCATTGCCGGCGCCCAGCCAGTAGGGTATCCATAGGTAGAACACATAACCCAGCAGAAAGAGGATCTTATGATCTATGAGATAATATTTTTTTAATGCCTTGTTCATGATTTTTTTTAAAGAGCTTTACACTGCCTTCTTCTGCCTGGAGATAGATCTTGTTATTTTGTCCGGGTTTTTCAATCCTGTTTACGACGGATCGCGGCGTTAAATATTCCTGGTAATACGCAGCCATCCTTTCTCTCATAAACGAGATTTTTTCAGGCGAAAGCTGAAGTGTTTCGTTTAGCCGGAGCTCCAGGTCGTTCTCATCCCTGAATGTGATGGCATGCACCCCATTTTCCAGGACAGGTGTAAACAGACGGGCATACTCTTCCTGCATAAAGGGAATGGCGCCGGCGGACATCGCCTCGATGATATTGTGGCAAAGAGGCATTACGGTACCCGGCAGGGCGAAATAGAATTCAAACCTGCTCAGCAGCCATCGCATATGCCAGATAGGGACATCGAACTTCAGCCTGTCGACCAGGATGATCTTGCCATCCTCTTCGCTGTCCAGGAAAGAGCGCATTCTCTCCTGGTCTTCGATATTATAGAGTAATTTTCTTTTTTCCAGGTAACTGTACATGACCATCCTGGGCATTACATTAAAGACGTCCAGCTTACTATAACCCCTGGGGTCGAAATTACCGGCCATAAAGAGCGATCTTTTTCTTTTGCCATCCTCTACAGGCGTATTCCACCATCCATTAAAGTACATCAGCGGGTGCTGGGACATCGGAACATATATGTTCCCGGATGCAGCGGCATTAGCGATCCCGGAAAAATAATCCGCGCTTAGCCTTTTTTTATCGATCGTGATCATATTGCCGGCGAAGGGCGGTATTCCGAAGTTGACTATTTTTTCCTGTATAAGCGAAGCTGTAAAGGAGTTGCATTGCAGCTGGCGTATCAATTTCAGGTCTTTCGGCATGTAGACGGTATAGCCTTCCATATGGAAGAACTTGAGGAACAGGTAGAGATACCTTCCGAAAGCATTGTACCTGATGTCGAGAAAAAGCACCTTACGTGTTCCATCCTTTTCATTGGGCACGTGCTTATGTGCTACGTAGTATTTTACTGCGTCGATGTGCGACCGGATCTTTGTTTTTATTTTCGGGAGCATGACTGGTTATTGAGGGGGTATATAAAAAGGAATAGCAGAAAATGACCTTTTCGTGATAAAGGGCTTTTCAATAAGGAACCAGGACAGCAGGGATAAAAGCATCGTAATGAACAGGCTCATTGCCAGGCCAAACATGGGTGAGTGTTGATATACTCCCATCCAGATAAGCGTTTGCATGACCGGGAAATGATAAATATACAGTCCATACGAGATGTCTTCTTTACGAAAAGGATAGCGTAGTGCAGGCAGCCGGAGCGCGAAGAAGAATACGGCGATCGCCAGCAACAGGCTGTCTGTTATGGTCCCCAGTGGCAGGAACAGCAGCAGGGTTGCCGGTATACCCAGCCAGGCAAGCGCCTTTCGGAAAAAAGGCTTGTCATCGAAAAGGGATATTGCGGCGCCCAGGATAAAATACAATAGTTCACCGGGCAGCTGCCTGGAGAGAAAAAGAAAAATGGCCGCATGCCTTGTATTGTAGAGGTGCAGCATGGTCAGATACCAGGTGACGGAGAAAAGAAAGAGGAGGCTATATAACAGTGCCGGTCTTATCCTCGACCGGAGCGCTACGATCAACGGAACCAGCAGATAGTATCCTATCTCCACCTTCAGGGTCCATAGCGAACCATTCACCGCATGGAAGAAATTATTGTCAAATACGCCCGGCAGGTCAGGCTGTAGAAAATTCAGGAATAGCACATTGGCCAATAAGTATTTATATACCAGGATCGACCTGAAATATTCGGCGGGCGAATAAGTGGATACGAGAAACCCCAGCAATGCAGACAGAGCGACCACCACCAGGTAAGCCGGATAGATCCTTCTGATCCTTTTTAAAAAGTATTCCTTGTTGGAGAAGCTACGCTCGCAGCTTTTCATGATGAGATATCCGCTGATGACAAAAAAAGCGTCGACTGCCCTGTCTACGTTAAAGATCCTGTTCAGAAAGGAAAGCTCTTTTTGCCGGCTGAGCTCGAATGCGTGATAGAAGAGAACACTCAGGGAGAGATAGATCCTGACCAGGTTGAAATTATTGTCCTTCTTCTCAGTCATACAAGAAGTTAAGGTACAGTTAGACAGCCGGATAGGTGTTGATCCTGAGAGATTTAATAAAATGATAATTTATTAAATCCATGACATGGATAATCTTTACGGTATGAAGCTGCAACGGGTGTTCTTATTCCTTTCTCTTTTCCTTTTCGCCCGCCTTTGTGTACAGGGGCAAATAATGGAAGATCTTAGTAATGTAAAAGTAGAGGAGCTGACCGATGATCAGATCCGGCGTTTTGTCGTTGAGGCAGACCGGCTGGGGATGAAGGATGACCAGGTAGAGGACCTGGCGCTTCAGCGGGGAATGAGCCCTGTGGAGGTTGTCAAGCTGAAGGACAGGGTTCAGGCTATGCGCAAAGTGATGGGTACGAACAACAATGGTAGTATCCCCCCTGTACCGGCAGGCCGGCAGGTGGATTCTATCAGCGCGCTGGAACAGCGGCCGCTGATGGATTTCAATACCGTGTTCGGTTCATTGAAAATGAGGAATTTCGGCGCAGGCGTATTCAGCAATCCCCGCATCAGCTTTGAGCCAAACATGAGGCTGCCCACTCCCAAAAATTATCAGCTGGCCGCGGATGATGAACTGATCATCGATGTATCAGGATATTCGGAAGCCAATTACCGGTTGAAAGTCTCTCCCGAGGGGCGGATAAGGATCCCTAATGCTGGCGCTGTGGCGGTGAACGGATTGACCATCGAGCAGGCAAAGAGGCTCATCATTCAAAAGCTGTCCAATACCATTTATGGGGGTATCAAAACAGGGCATACCCTGGTGGAGGTGACGCTGGGCTCCATCCGCAGCATAAAGGTCGCGATCATCGGTGAGGCGACAGTCCCCGGCACCTATACGCTGCCTTCCCTGGCTACGGCTTACAATGCCCTGTATGCCTGCGGTGGCCCCGGTCTGAATGGGTCGTACCGGAATATCCAGGTGATCCGGAATAATGTTACGGTATCGGAGATAGATGTATATCAATATCTTGCCACGGGAAGTAAAAAACATGATGTCCGGCTGATGGACCAGGATGTCATCCGGATCAATACTTATTCCGTCAGGGTAGAGCTAAAGGGTGAGGTAAAAAAACCAGGGCTTTATGATGTATTGCAGGGAGAAACCCTCGGCACCCTGATACGCTATGGAGGAGGGTACACGGATAATGCATATACGGCGAAGATCCAGGTCTTCCGAAACACTTCCAAAGACCGGGAAGTAACAACCATTGCCGAAAGCAGGATAGATAATCTTATCCCCCGCCGGGGCGACAGCTATATCATCGGGAAGATATTGAACAGGTTTACCAACCGGGTGAGCATCAAAGGGGCAGTATACCGGCCTGGTGAGTATGAACTAAAGGATGGGATGACGGTGAGGAACCTCATCGAGGAAGCGGATGGTATCCGTGAGGATGCTTTTGGCAACCGGGCTATCATTCATCGTCTGAAAGACGATCTTAGTCCCGAGATCATTTCTTTCGAACCTGAGAAATTATTGAACGGCAGCATACCCGACATCGCATTAAAGAAAGAGGATCGTGTAACACTGTATTCCAGGTTTGATCTAAAGGAAGGATATTACGTAAGCATGGAAGGGGAAGTCGCCAATCCCGGCATCTTTTTATATGAGGAAGGTATTACGGTGCAGGACCTCATTCTGCTGGCGGGAGGATTAAAGGAGTCTGCTTCGGTACAGCGGATAGAGATCTCGCGAAGGGTGAAAGATGCCGATCCGATGTCCCTCAACCGGAAGACTGCCATCATATATGAGCAAAATATAACGCCGGACCTGCGGGATAGCAGTTCCTTCGCCCGTTTTGTGCTTTCACCTTTTGACGAAGTGGTCATACGTCCGGCCCCGGGATATTCCATCCAGAAGAATGCCGTCATCGAAGGAGAGGTCATTTATACGGGTAAATATACACTGCAGGCGAAGGGCGACAGGATCTCCGACCTGGTAAAACGTGCGGGCGGGCTCTCACCGGAAGCTTACCTGGAAGGAGCCGTGCTGGTGCGTACCAGGAACCTTACCCGGGCGGAACAGGCCAATATCGAGCAGGGATTGAACAACCTGTTAAAGCAGAGCTATGAAGCGGGGGGATCCACCGCGGTTGTACAAAATGACCTGACCAGGATCGCCCAGAAGAAGTCCGATAATGTTGGTATCGATCTCCGGAAGATACTGGCGCATCCCGGTTCTGAATTCGATCTGCTGTTGAATGACGGGGATACGTTGCGGGTACCCAAGCAACTGCAGACAGTACGTGTCAATGGAGAGGTGCTGTACCCTACCCTGGTGCGTTATGACAAGGAAATGAACTTTAAGGATTATATATTGGATGCGGGTGGTTTTAGTGAGAGGTCCGCCAAGAAGAAGTCTTATGTTGTCTATGCCAACGGATCGGTGAAAGGCACGCGATCCTTTCTTTTCTTCAGACATTATCCCAAGGTGACGCCGGGGGCTGAGATCTATGTTCCCATGAAGCGTGAGCGTGAACGCCTGAGAGTTGTAGAGATCGTATCGCTTGTCGTCACACTGGCCACGCTGCTTGTAATCGCATTTAAGTAATATGGAATACCAAGAGTTTTCTCCCCGGAAGTTCATCCTCATGACGCAGGGCCTGGGCCGTTATCTCCTGTCCAAATGGTGGATCATTTTGGGAGTGGGTGTCCTTTTCGCGTTGGCGGGTGCGATCTACTCCATGACGAAGAAACCGCAGTTCGTAGCCGAAGTGACATTTGTGCTGGATGAAGAGGCAACGCAATCGTCCAGAAGCGGCATTTCAGAGCTGAGCGAAGAGCTGGGTCTCGGCAGCGATGCGGGCGGCGTCTTTAGCAGCCCCACCAATATCATGGAGCTAATGCAGTCCCGTCTGCTGATCGAAAAGACGCTTCACAGCACTGTACAGGTAGAAGGTAAAAAAGTATTGCTGGCCGATTTTTTTCTCGACTCGCTGGAATACAGGGAAAAGTGGAAGGTAAGAAGAGACCATGGCAGCGACCCGCTATATGAGAGCGGTCTTATGCGCTCCATCTATGAGACGCTGATCGCACAGAATATCAAGATCGGAAAAAAGGGAAAGGGAACGTCGATCTATTCCGTCGAATGTACCAGCAGGCACCAGCTTTTTTCCAAATATTTCCTGGAAGAGCTGCTGAACACCGTAACACAATATTATGTAGAAAAGAAAACGGAGCGGGCCAAGCTGAATGTCGACTTTATTCAAAAGCGGACGGATTCGGTCCGGCAGGCATATAACACCGCTTTGTACGGCAGGGCGGAATTCGCGGATGCCTTTTTCAACCCCGGCAAGCAAACCCCCCTGGTGGCGCGTGAAAAGCAGCAGACGGATATACAGATCCTTCGTGCCAGCTATGTGGAGCTGACCAGGAGCCTGGAAGCGGCAAAAACCTCCCTCATGCGGGAGACGCCCCTGATCCAGTATCTCGATATGCCGGCGCTTCCGTTGAAGATGCTGAGAAGCAATATGATCAAGAACGCTATTGTCGGTCTATTGATCGGCGCTTTTCTTACCGCCGGTATCCTTTTATTCAGGAAGATAATGAGGGCAATAATCTCAAACCAATTGGGGTAGGTATGCGCCACCGGTGAAAGAGGAGGAGACGACGGATGTAGGGATCGTGCAGGCTGGTGGCCGAAAGGATGTCGAAGACTTTTTTCTGATCTTTCCTGTAAGCTTTTAACGCTATTTCCTGCAATTTTTTCAACACCAGGGGGTGACCGTCCAGGTGTTTCAGCAGGATCTTTGTATTGGGCACTTCCCAGATGATGGATGTGGACAGGCTTTTATCCTTTATCCTGTATTTCACTGACATATAGTCCGAGAAAAGGAACTTATATTTCCTGGCGAGCCGCAGCCACATGTCATAGTCCTCGTATACCAGTTGTTCGTCGAATTTTCCGACAGCTTTGAAACATTCCATTTTGAGAAGAACGGACATGGCTGGGATGAAATTATCGGTCAGCAGCGCTTCGAAGATCTCTCCCTGGGGGAATCCTTTTACATTTCGTATCTCCATGAAACGTTTGTCACGTGGAGAGCCGTCTTCCCGGATGAGATAGGCATCGGAGTATACGGCGCAAACATCCTGGCCTGCGGATTCCAGCAATTGTACCTGGATAGTTGTTTTATCCGGCAGCCATATGTCATCTGTGGCGATGGCGGCGATATATTTACCTGTGGCACCTGTAAACGCCTTGTTCAAAGTGGCGCAAACGCCCAGGTTCTTTTCGTTGACAATGAGCCGGCAGGGACCGGTGTAGGTGGACATCCAATATTTGATCAGGGCGACGCTGTTGTCCGTGGAGTGGTCGTCGATGATGATCAGTTCGATATTTTCATAGTGCTGTTGTCTTACGCTTTCCAGGGCTTCGAGTACATATTTTTCGAAATTATAATTGATAGCTACAACGGATACCAGGGGAGATGCGCTCATTTAAAAAAATTTTGGATGGCGGTACAGATGCGTTCTACATCAACCTGCTGCATACCTACCCAAAGAGGGAGGCTGAGACAGGTGTCGACAAGCGACCCGGCAACAGGGAACATACCTGTCTGATCGCACAGACCGGAAAATATTTTTTCCCTATGTAAGGGTACGGGATAATGGATCAGGGTGGAAATGCCGTTCGAGCCCAGGTATTTCTGCAGCTCGTTACGCCGGGCTGTCCTGATCACATAGAGATGGTAGACATGGTATGCGCCGGGTTGAACGAAGGGTGTCACCAGGTCGCCGATGCCCTGGAGGCCGCTGTCATACCAGGCGGCGATGGCTCGCTTTTTTTCCGTCCATTCCATCAGGTATCTCAGCTTTACCGACAGGAAGGCAGCCTGACATTCATCCATGCGCATATTGAACCCGATTTGCGTATGCCTGTATTTTTCGGCTGCGCCATAATTGCGTAAGATGGCCGCAGTCTGGGCCAGCCGGTCGTCGTCGGTGGTGATCCCGCCTGCATCTCCCAGGGCGCCCAGGTTCTTGCCGGGATAAAAGCTGGTGGCGTTGATATCGCCCCAGCTGCCGGTGAGTCTATCATTAAACCTTCCGCCCTGGGCCTGGGCATTGTCTTCTACCACGTACAGGGAATGCTGCTGTGCCACGGCCATGATGTCCGGCATATTGCAGGGCTGGCCATACAGATGCACAGGTATGACCGCCTTGGTTTTATCCGTGATGACCTGCTCAAGGGAGGCGGCTTCCATATTATAGGTGCGATCGCCGGGGTCGACAAAGACGGGTGTAGCGCCGGTATGTATGATGGCAAGCGCGGTGGCGATGAAAGTATTGGCCGGAAGGATCACTTCGTCGCCGGGACCGATGTTCAGGGTTGTCAGCGCGATGCGCAATGCATCCAGCCCGTTGCTGACGCCCAGGCAATGACGAACGTTGTTGAAGGTGGCGTAGGCCGCTTCAAAACGGGAGAGCTGCTGTCCAAGAAGAAACCAGTTTGCGTCGTACACTTCTTCAAAAGCCTGCATCATCTCCGCGCGGATCTGGCTGTGCATATGTTCCAGCCTTAGAAAAGGGATGGGTGTCATCATCCGGGTACTTTGTTTTCCCGGTGTTCGATGAGGTGTGCGTAAACCTTGTGCATGCTTTGACCGGGGCGCAATTCAAGGTATTGATATTCATAACCCTTGATGACGATGGTATTGACAAAGGACCAGTTCATCTTCTTATAGAATTTCAACAACCGCTGATTGTCCATCTTTACGCTTGTTCTCAGGAGGTCGAATTTCAACGTATCGAAGTACAGGTCTATTACGAGGGAAAATGTGTCCAGCGCATAGGGCATGCCCATGATCCTGGCCAGGTCGAAAGTCCCTCTGCCGTAATCCATGGAATTGGTGACAGGATCATAGTCGAGGAAAAAATTGATCCCGATGACCTCTCCTCTTTTATTTTTTATGATAAGTCCTGCCTCATCATCCCGCTGTTCATACTTTTGTATCCAGGCTCTCTGCTCTTCCGGGGTGATATCGTGGTCCTGGAGAAGAAAATATTTTACTTCCGGCTGGTTGCGGATGCGGATAATATCATCCAGGTATTCCATTCCATAGGGATGTATGTCGATCGTTCTGCCGTTGAAAACGTTCGAACGCAGGTAAGCCATTTTTTCTTTAAAGGTCATAGGTATAAGTTTTAGCGTGCAAACCTCTGTACAAAAGGAACTCATCGTAATTCCTGATATAATCTTTTTCGTCGTATACTTCGGAAGCCAGCACCATACAGGTGGCGCCGGGCGTAAAGTCAAATACTTCGCGCCATATGCCGGGTACCAGGCGGAGGCCCGTCATGGGGTTGTCCAGGATGACGAGCTTGTCATTATAGCCATCGGATAGCCTGAGCGAAAAGCTGCCTTTGATGGCGATGACTATCTGGAAAAGCGCCTTGTGCGCATGACCGCCCCGTACTACCTTGTCATGAGGGATATCGAACAGGTAATACATCCTTTTAACGGGAAAAGGGGCTTCGATGCCATTGCGCAGCGGATCTACGAAAAAGCCAGCACCGGTGCCGGTGACGCTGAAGTCGATAAGTGTGCAGTTATTGACGGAGTAGTTCATGTTGTTCAAGCGAGGCTTTGCTGTTGGGCAAAAGGTGTATCTGTGGGTTACCGGTTTCCATCGCAGCGTTGGCTGCGATAAAAGCGCAGGTATCTGCGGAAGACCAGCTGATCCGGGATGCTACCGTGGCGGGAAGGCAGATGCAGTTGCCGGCGTCGTCCAGTAAGATCTCCTCTTCTATCAGGCCTTCTTTTACTACTATTTTTAACGAACCTGCCAGTACGATGATTACCAGATCGTATGGACTGGCGCCTAACCGGGTGTCATAATACGTGTCTTCGCCGGAACAGAACCAGGAGATACATGCGATCTCAAAAGGAAAGTAACCATTGTTCTCAAAAACGCTGAGGTTACCTCTTTCATCCAGGATCTTTGGCAGCCGGAATTTTCGCAGGTTTAAAAGACTCATAGCCAGTAATTGATCAGGTAAGTTATCCGCGATATGTTATTTGATTGTGACGTCTGTATTAACATAAGGAGAAGTTTTCTGGCGTTGTAATAAGGCCTTCAGGATGCGGGGGAAGAAATACAGGTTCTGCCGGCTGCTGGCGTGTGTCCAAAGCCACTTCATTTCCCTTGCTTTCAGATAAGAGGTATTTCCTTTTCGTACCTGGTCGATGACGAGGTCCTGTAGTTTTTTCAGGCGGCCGTCATACCGGTGGTCATTGAGGAGGACCAGGTGTTCGGACCCCGTCTGGCGCAACTTTTTTTTCCACAGACGGCGTAGCATCAATTCTTTTTTATACATGGAAAAGAGGCTTTTGCTAAAGCTGGAGCTGTGATGACGCATGAGGACGCGCGTCTCCGGTGTATCCAGCCAGGAGAAAGAAAGACCCTGGGCCGCGGCACGCAGACAATAATCATAGTCTTCCACGCCTTGCAGGGATTCCTGGAAGGGGCCTAGTGTGTTGATGGCGTGGCGGGTGAACAGGGCGCAACCCAGCTCGAAGATGTTCTTTTCCACCAGGGCCATGAGCATGGGGAGTCCGCTGCCTGAGATCTTGGGCATCCAGGCTTCGGTGCGACCATCCCAGCGATTGAGAAAAAGATCTCCCGGCTCATGATCCATAAAATATCGTACGTCTCCATAGACGATGTCAGTGTCAGGGTGTTCTTCCAGGTAAGCTTTTTGCCGGCTGAATTTGAAAGGTTCCAGCAGGTCGTCTGCATCGAGGAATTGAATATAGTCGCCTTTTGCCTGTTCCAGCCCTCTGTTGCGTGCCGCGGGTTGACCCTGGTTGGACTGGTAGAAGTAGTTGATACGTGGGTCCAGTGTTGCGTATTGACGGGCAACGGCAGCTGTCGTATCCGTGGAGCCGTCGTCGATGATCCAGCATTCCCAATCCCTGCAATCCTGTTCCTGCAGACTTTGCAATGCTTCTCCCAGCAAACGGCCATAGTTATAGCAGGGAATGATCACCGTGATCAAAGGTTTCAGACCTGTTTTGCCGGGAGCCATTTTCTTGCAGCGTTTTTGAGGTAGTGAACATTTTCCTGTAAGTGATAGGTATACCGCGTGAGAAGGGACTGTCTGTGAAGACTGCGGGCAATGACCCTTTTCCATTCGGGAATAAATTTTCTCAATCCTCCTGAGGAGCCAGTCTTCGAGTCGGTATGTACCCGGTAATAGGAAAGATTGTCAGGTATGCAATGAAAGCGATATTTTTCACAGGCTTTCAGCCAGAGGTCGAAATCCATGGCGAACCTGAGGGAGGTATCGAAATAACCCAGCTCGCGAAGGATGTCCGTTCTAAAGAAAATGGATGGCTGAGGCGGACAGAAATGCGGTTTCCAATATCGCAGCAATGACCCGTAAGAGATGGAAGGGGTGCGTAGTTTTTGTATCAGCCGGTCGCCTGTGTCGATCATCTGGCAGGTGCCACAGAGGAAGTGGAAATGATGTTGTTGATAATGAGCGGCAACTTTGTGAAAGGTATCTTTTTCATAGTAATCGTCGGAGTTGATCCAGGCGGCTATTTCTCCGGTGGCTTTTTTGAAGCCTTTTTCCAGCGCGTCACTTTGGCCTTTGTCGGGCTGGCTTATCCAATAGCTTATCCACGGGCTGTATTTTTTTATGATCTCCACAGAGTTATCGGTGCTGCCGCCATCGATGATGATGTATTCCAGGTTGGGGTATTTTTGTTCAAGCACGGACTGTATGGTCTGTTCGAGATAATGTCCCTGGTTGAAGCTCGGGGTGACGATGGAAATTTTTGGCGGGTGCATGACCGTTATATTTTTATCAGCCCTCGTGCGAGCTTTTTCAATCGCACAGGCAATGACGGAGGGGGCTGGGGCGGTTGCTGCCGGGCAAGGAACTGCTGACGGACCGCAACATAGTGACAGGGTATGGTGGAATATTTTTGATATTGGGTTTGGGTAACCTGTTGTTCGTATGCCCGGTAAAGGTTTTTCAGGTCGGTTCGCTGTTCGAATGTAAAGCGGGTATAGTCCTTGTGAATTTTTGGGACGCCGGGTTTGAAGCCGCTGAAGTGATAAAAGGCCAGCGGTTCACCGGAATCCAGGTAAAAGAGATCGTCCGGACGGGCATTCTCACGAAGGGATCTTTCATGAAGATTCCAGGGGGCCATGTTATAACCCGGATGCCGGAGGATGGAGACTCCTTCAAAATACAGGGGTACCAGGTTGATCCACAGCTGATCGGTGAAGAGGCCCCGGGCGGGGTTGTCATATCCTTTCTGGTAGGTCCTTTCCCGCCACCATCTCAAGAAGCGTTGCGTTTCGGCCGTTTTTTTCAGCGCCAGGAAACCGAGGTTGTAGAGACCATAATTCAGGAACAGGGGTTCATCCGGCGTGAGGCCATCCATAGGTAGGGGAGAAAGGATATGCGGAGTCAGGACAATATCGTTGTCGGACAGGAGTCGATCTATGGCTTCCAGCGGACTATATATACAGGTGTCGGGGTCCATATAGATCACCCGGTCGGCTTTTCGCTGTTGAAAAAGATATTGAAAGAAAGTGGGTTTTACACAGGTATTCAATTCAACAATGGAATACTTTTCGGCCAGGACGTTTATTTTCGGCTCTACCTGGGAGAGCTCTACTACTTCGAAGTCAAGTTCGTTGTAAGAGATGGATGGATCTTTTTTATCCACCAGACCCAGCAGAAAGGTCCAGTCCGGCTGGAATTGCCGGGCGGAGTCTGCCAGGACCTTTGCCTGTGCCAGGTAGTTGTTTGAACAAAGTGTGAATAGGATGTTCATACCATAAGGGAGTGTTATGAAAGTAGCTATTTATTTCCCCGGGGTGGATTAAATAATTGTGAAGACCGCCCGCTCCTGGCCGTAAGAATATATTTCCCCATGGAGCCGAATCGCCGGAAGGAGAAATACCGGGTAAAGGACCAGGTCATCCAGGACAGCAACAGGGTGGGGTAACTGTATTTCAGCCGGAGCATGTGTTCCAGAAAGATCTGCATGGATCTCCAATGATGCTGATAAAAGTCGGAAAAGCTGGAATCATGGATAGATATTGGCAGGCGGTGTTTCCATTTTTTACTCACGCGGCGGGCGCTGTTCATCCATGTCCTGTCCGGCCGTCCTTCGGAGAAATGATGAATGAGGATATCGAAGACGACATAGAGTTCATATTGCTGCACCAGCTGCAGGGAATAGTCGATGTCGTATCCATGAAAGCCGGTAAAATTCTCTTCATCGAATTTATATTGGGAAAAGATCTCTTTCCGGGTGCAGAGCCAGACGCCGTCCAGCGCCACTACTCTTTTTTTTATGGCTGGGGCTGGAGGGCCTGTTTCCAGTCTATGTTCGGAGGGCAGGTGAGTGGAACGATAGTGCTGGAAAACATTTATCTCATTGGATATCATACAGCTGGACCAGGAGGATGGGACGAGGCTCTTGGCGTCTCCTCCAGCGATGCCCAACAGACCCGTGTTGGCATCTGAAAAATGTTGAACGACCAGTCTTCCCCAGTGAAGGGTGGTGAAACTGATGTCTTCGTGCATAAAACAGATAAAGGGGTATTTTGCTTTGGAACCTCCTTCGTTATATGCTTTGCAGATGCCGTACTGGTTATTGGAGTTATCGATGGCGATGATCTCGTACGGTGTGCCGATGGTCTTTTCGACATTCTGCCTGATGGCGGCCAGCAGATGAGGCTTCGCTGAGCAAATGACGATGGATATCATGACAGGTCTATTTCTATCGGCCGGGATAATGTTTGCAGGCTAAAGCTTGTTCGCACGTTGAGGATACCTTCCCGTTCCCGGTGGGAGCTTTCGAACGTGTCGAGAACGGTGAGACGGGTGCTGCTGCGCCAGATATCGATCCACTCCTGGCTGTAAAGGCCGACTTCTATATTGTATTTACCTTTGCTGACCGGGAGGTTGAGATGGAACCGGAGATGGTAGTCGCCGGGGTGCAGTGTAAAGGTCTGGCCTGAAAAGTCTTTGCTGTTGGCGAACAGGATGGCGGAGGAATCTTCCATGGAGATGCGCAGATTGAGCTCGCAATGGGGAAGAAAGGTTTTGCACCGGACTAGGAATACCATGGTAAAATCTTCTCTTGTATAGCAGGTGTGCGGGTCGGAAGCTTTTTGTCCTTCCAGTGTCCATTCGAGGAAGCTGCATGCTGTATCCTCCGGGGGGTGGCTGCGAATACCTTTTTCCTGGTCTTTTTCGGATGCCTGGTATTCTTCCAGGACCTTATCCACGGGGCCGATGAGTTTGGTCCGTCCGTGTTCCAGCAGCATGACCGTGTTGCAAAGATTTTTTACGGCGACGATATTATGGCTGACGAAGAGGACCGTCCTTCCCTGTCGCCGGGAAACGTCCTGCATTTTCCCCAGACATTTTTTCTGAAATTCCGCATCGCCTACGGCCAGGACCTCGTCGATGATGAGGATCTCCGGTTGAAGATGGGCTGCTACGGCAAAGGCCAGACGTACGTACATACCGGAACTGTACCGTTTTACCGGGGTATCGATATAACGTTCGATGCCGGAAAAATCCACGATCTCATCAAAGCGGCTTTTGATCTCATGTTTGCGCATGCCCAGGATAGCGCCATTGAGGAAGACGTTCTCCCGGCCGCTGAGGTCGGGATGGAAACCTGTTCCTACTTCCAGCAGGGAGGCCACACGACCATCCAGTTTTATGCTGCCTTTTGTAGGTTTTGTTATTTTGGAAAGGATCTTCAATAAGGTGGATTTGCCGGCGCCATTCCTGCCTACGATACCGAAGACCTCTCCTTCCTTTACGGAGAAGCTGACGTCTTTTAAGGACCAGACGTATCCGGATGTGCTTTTTGTATGACGTTCGTTCAGCTCCGCCAGCGACTCGAAGGGGTCCCGTTTTCCTCTGACCTTGTTCCACCAGCGATTGAGGTCATGGCTCAATGTGCCCGTGCTTATTTCCCCCAGCTTGTACATTTTTGATATACTTTCTACGGAGATGATGTCGTTTGTCATAGTTAAGGATTAGATGCTATCGATAAAGTTTTTCTCTACTGCGTTAAAGGAAAGTATCCCCAAAAAAAGGAAGAAGATCATACAGGCTGCGTCGTATCCCAGCAATCCCCAGCTGAAATAACCATAGCTTTTTCCCAGGAACCCGTAACGGAAGGCTTCTATGATGCCTGTCATGGGATTGGCCATGATCAGTAGTCTGTAGCTGCTGTGAAGGTAGTTGGACACCGGGAAAATAACAGGAGAGATAAACATGAGCAATTGTACGCCGAAAGTGGTAAGGTGACTGAGGTCTTTGTACCGGGTGGTCAGGGAAGAAATGATCATGCCTGTGCCTAGGCCCAGGCCCGCGATAAGGAGGATCAGTAACGGGAACAGAAGTGCGAGAGCGTTGGGTCTGACGCCGGATGTTCGCACAAGGAAGTAAGTGTAGATGAGGATGAAGAGGCAGAGCTGGATGGCAAGTTTTACCAGGTTGGTCAATATCAATGACAGGGGGACGATCAGCCTTGGAAAGTATACTTTACTGAGAATGGGGTTATTATCCTTGAAAAAGGTAGAGGTGCGCAGGATGCATTCTGAAAAGTAGGACCAGAGCACCAGGCCGCTGAGATAAAATAAGATAGGCGGCAGGTCGGAATTATAGATCTTGCCGACGCGGGCGAAAACGACGACAAAGGTAACGGTGGTCAGGATGGGTTGGAGGAAGAACCACAGCGGGCCCAGGATCGTCTGTTTGTAGATGGCGAGGATATCTCTTCGGACCAGTATGAAAAGGAGGTCTCTGTAATTCCATATCTCTTTCAGGTTCAGGGAGAAAATATTGTTTTGCGGTGTGATGATCTCCCTCCAGGTCCTTTTAAGTTCGTTCGGGTTCATGCGATTTAAAGTTAAGACTATACTACGGCAGGCGGATCAATGGGCTTTTATGGTTTTGTTAACTCTTGGACCTTTTGATGCGAAAAGAAGAGGCCGTCCCTTTTCGGAGACGGCCTCAAGAGGATTTAGCGGATTCTTATTCGAAGTAATCAGCAGGCATTTTGGGACGGTAAAGCTCTACATTAGTTGGTGGCAGTAGAGAGCCAGGTGCCGGTGGTAGTCCAGGCATCGGTAGTGATAACTCCACCGCGCTGAGTGGTTCCGACGAACTGAGTCAGACCGAGAGCGTGGAGGTCAACACCACCGCTGAGGGCGGGAGAGCCGGTGGTAGGCTTCAGAGCGCCGTCCAGTTTGAAATCTGTGAAAGAAGCCAGGGCAGTGTTGTTCAGGCCGGCCAGTTTGTTGAGGGTAACGGCGTCGTCTGTAGGTACAACGGGGTTGCCTTCAATGCTGGAGCTAACCACGGGATGAGCGGAGTTGGTCTGAAAGATATTGTAGGCCAGCAGGATGGAGTCAGACAGGGATGCTGTGCTGGCAACCAGTGCCTTGGTGGTGGGAGCAGTGCTTACAAAAGCATAAGGTTGTTTTTGAGCGATGATCAGGCTGTTAACCAGTCTGATACGGGTGTTCCTTCTCAGGAAAATTTCACCGTCATAGTAGTTGCCGGGTCCGACGCCGCTGGTGGTGTCGGCGGGTCCAACGAAGGTAGCGTTGGCGATGAAGGGCAGTGTATGAGGAGTAACACCGGTAGCGCTGGCGTCATTGTCGCTTTCGATACCATGAGAACCGGAGTTGTCATTGATATTGAGTCTGTAAGCGATGATGAACTGCAGGTTGCCATGGTAGCCTTCGTCGAAGTCGTATTCGTCATCCTTGGGGCTGAAGTCGAGCAGGTGGTCGCAGTTGATAGCGCCGCCGAACCATTCGAAACCGTCGTCACCGGAGTTGGAAACTTCTACGTGATTGAAAGTGGTGCCATTACCTACGCCGCAGAATGTAACGCCGTTAACTTCCTGGTTGGGCTTGATAACCACGCCACCGCCGAATTCGAAACGGTTGTAAGTGACAGAGCCGGAGTTGTCTGCGTCGTTTGTTCCGCCGTAAGTATTACGGGGATCGCTGGCGGGCAGAGCTTCGAACGTATTCGTCGTAGCGCCGGTTGCTGTGTGGATAGTTGCTTTACCCAGCAGTACCAGACCACCCCAGTCGCCGAAGTGACGGGAACCAGCGGGTTTGCTGGAAGTCCAAATGATGGGAGAAGTGGGGGTACCGTTGGCGATGAGCTTACCGCCTTGCTCAACTACCAGGGTGCCTTTGTTGTTGGCAAGATTAACCGTGTCAGGAGCTACTGAACCGGGGCTGCCGATGATGGTGACGCCAGCGTTAATCCGCAAGGTAACGTTGGGAGCAACATACACGATGCCTTTCAGGTAAGTGGTCCTTACAACTGTTGTGTCATGGGTGATCACGCCTACCAGCGTATCTACTCCTGAAGCACCGCCAGAAACCAGTTCTTTCTTGGAAGTAAACCCGTCTTTTTTACAGGAGCTAGCGAAAATAATTGCTACACCCATGAATGCGAAAATGAGCTTTTTCATTTGTTTTAATTAATTGGTTTGAAATTAAAAGGTCAGTTTTCAGGGAGGATCGAAGAATGCGGAGTAATTACATTTCGAATAAGGAATTCGAAAGTAGGCAAGCAAAATGACCGCACGATTAACGCAGTATTATCATAAAGGAACGTTAATGTTAAGAAATTGATTCACGACGGTAGTAAAGGTTTTGTGTAATAATGAAAAGGGCTATCCGGGAAGGACAGCCCTTAAAAGGATTAGCGGTACCTATTCGGAAATAATCCACAATAATTAGTGAAGATCGATGTTGATCCAGGCAGCTGCTGCACCAGAGGTCCAGTGGTCGCCTGTGACTACAGCGCCACGATCTTTTGTGCCAACAAATTGGGTCAGACCTGCGGCATGCAGGTCAACGCCGCTGTTGATCGCGGGAGATGTGCTGCCGGGAGTCAAAGTGCCATCGAGACCAAAAGCTCCGAAGCTTGCCAGGCGAGTGACGCTCAGGTTACGCAGCTTGGTGGCTGACACAGGGTCGCTGGTGACAATAGAAGGATTGCCTTCGATACTCGAAGTAACTACGGTGTCGGAGAAATTGCTCTGGTAATAATCGAAAGCCAGGAGCACGGAGTCAGCTATTTGAGCTACAGAAGCAATGAGGGGTTTGGTAGTCGGCGTGCTGACAAATACATGGGGCTGCGCCTGTGCAACGATGAGGCTGTTCAACAGTCTCAGGCGGGAATTCCTTCTGAAGAAGATCTCACCGTCATAGTAGTTGCCGGGGCCGGTGCCGCTGGTGGAATCTGCGGGTCCGATGAAAGTGGCATTGGCAATAAAGGCCAGTGTGTGAGGAGTGTTGGCAGTAGCGCTGGCGTCGTTATCGCTTTCGATACCATGAGAACCGGAGTTGTCGTTGATCGTGGTCCTGTAAGCGATAATGAACTGCAGGTTACCGTGGTAACCTTCGTCGAAGTCATATTCATCATCTTTGGGGCTGAAGTCGATGAGGTGATCGCAATTGACAGCACCGCCGAACCATTCGAAACCGTCGTCGCCGGAGTTGGTAACTTCCACGTGGTTGATAGTGGTGCCGTTACCTACGCCGCAGAAAGTAACGCCGTTGACTTCCTGGTTGGGTTTGATAACCACACCGCCGCCGAACTCGAAGCGGTTGTAGGTGATGGAGCCGGAATTGTCTGCGTCGTTGATACCTCCGTATGTGTTGCGGGGATCACTCGCGGGCAATGCCTCGAATGTGTTGGTAGTAGCGCCGGTGGCTGTGTGGATGGTAGCTTTACCCAGCAATACCAGCCCGCCCCAGTCGCCGAAATGGCGATTAGGTGCAACGAAGCTGGAGGTCCAAACGATGGGAGAATCAGGAGTGCCGTTGGCGATGAGCTTGGCGCCTTGTTCAACCACGAGCGTACCTTTATTGTTGGCGAGGTTTACCGTGTCGGGAGCTACGGCGCCGGGGCTGCCGATGATCCTCACTCCTTTATTGATAGTAAGCGTAACGTTGGGAGCTACATACACGATGCCTTTGAGGTAAGTGGTCCTGGTGACTGTGCTGTTAACGGTGATCTCGCCTACAAGCGTGTCTACACCGGATGCGCCGCCGGAGATCAGTTCTTTTTTGGATGCGAAATTGTCTTTCTTACAAGCAATGGCGAAAAGCATAGCCACGCCCATGGATGCGAAAATGAGCTTTTTCATTACAAAATTTTTAATTAAGGTTTTAAATTAAAAATGGACAGGTTTACATAGAGGATGTGGTTTTTTGCACATTATTTCCGAATAGGGAACTAAAATTAGGAAGGCAAAATGACCGGATAATTAACGTCATGTTATCATAAAGAAACGTTAACGTTAGGCAAGTGTTTGTGTTCTGTTAGGCATAACTGTGAAACCCAACCGAAGCATAAGGGCTTTTCCTTAATTAGTTGTTGTAGTTCGTTTGCAGGGGCAGGAAGTTGGTCCAATCCTTTAACCAGTTATCCGTACCCAGGGCGCCCCGGTAGTTTACCTTTTGAAAGAATTCATCGGTGAACAGGCCGTCGAATTTAGCGCCGCTTAACAAGGGAGAGGCCGGTCTGGGAAGGGGGTCGGGACGTACATCATAATTGAAAGGGTCGGTCAGCATGAATTGGCTTGAATTCAAAAAAACCTCATTATTAAAAGAGGGCTGAAGCATAAAATTTTTGAAATCGGAAGAAGTTAATGATCCGTATGTGCCCGGCTTCAGGTAGAATGTTTTCAGGCTGTCATTACAATGTAAGATAGAATAGATAAGATCTGATTGTCCATTGGCTATGGAAAGCGCGGTCGCATTGTTATCCAATGACCATCCTTGTTTGGGGAAACCCAGCAGGACGGAGTTCCGGACATGGAACTGGCAACCGCCGGTGGTAACCAGCGCTGCTATATTCTGAACGATGGGTGTCGTATAGCTGGTGCTTGTGCCCGTTTGAAGATCAGGTCCGAGCACGGTGAGGTTGGATATGGCGGGGCTGGTATTTACGTCGGAGATGTACATGCCTGCGAAATCGTAAGGAACATAATAAAAGGGAAACAGCGGTTGTCTGTATGCAAGCAGGCCCTGGAGCATGCCTTTATAGCCCTGGTGCAGATAAAAATCATTATGGCCGGAGGCATAGGACACCAGATTGCGGGCATTACAATCTCCTCCGTAGAATTCGAAGGAGGAATTGGCGTAGGCATAGCTTACCTGTATATTTTCCAGGGTGGTTTGGCGGTTGACATTCTGCAGCAGGAGACCGGGCCATGCGACGGAATTTGCATTTCCGCCGGCGAATTCGATCCTGACGTAGCTGAGGGTGCCCGATCCTGTTCCGGCGGAGCCGGAAGGGTCACCATAGATAGCGATACCGCTCCAGTAATGATCCGTAAAAGGGCCGTTGTCGGGGGTCACGGGTCCTGCCCCGCCCTTGTCGGCAGAGCTGGTGAATACGATGGGCGCTCCGGCATCGCCTTTGGCTTCAATAGTAGCGCCGGGGTTAATGACGATGGAAAGCCTGTCCATTACTTTGATCAGCGTGCCGGCTTCTATGGATAGGGTTTGACCGCTGTCACGTCTGAGGTTCGTACCGAGTATATATGCCGTATCTTTGGATAAATGAATAATATTGGAAGCCAGCCTGGGATCGCCGGCGGCGATGGTTGTTTCCGGAAGGCGCCGGTTGACATAAATTGAATCTTTCTTACAGCTGAAAAGCGAGGCAGTAACGATGAACAGGATATATAAACAGGCTTTATTGTTTTTCATAACGTATAGTATGGTTGTTCGTCGTCAAAATGTATAGGATACGGACAATGAATACGTCCTTTGCGCAAACATTTTGGAAGCTATATTGTCGATGCCGCCCCGGTAATTATTCAATTGGGAAAATTCATAACCTGCGGAGGGATGCATGCCCACGTTTATAGCAGCGGGAGCGTCCAGCTTTCCATTGCCGTTGAGATCCTGGTACAGGATATAAGGCTGTTTGAATAAATTGCCTATTTTAAACTTTATCTGGCCTTTGCGGTTGAGGAAGTTCATGCTGGATACCAGGTCTCCCATATTTCTCGCCTTGACCCGGAAATGAGGATTCACCGGCACTTTAGCGCCATTTTTAAGATGCACAGCCAGGTCCGAAGTTCCCAATTCATTGATATAATCACCCGTACGGTTGAAAGACAGAGTGGTCTCGAAATTGTCCTTGAATAGTGCGATGCTGATGCCTGCATTCACAATATAGTTTGCCTGTCCGCTCAGGGAGTGTTCTTCAAAGGAACCTAGCACAAAGCTATTGATATGTTTGCCGGATACTTTTGATTTGATGACTGATGCGTTGCCAAACAACGATACATGGCTTAGCCATGAGGCGAAGGGTAGAAAATCGAGCTTTTTACGGACCTCGCCCTCAAGCCCCTTTACAAAGGCATTACCTGTATTGTAAGCGAACTTGGTATCGATGCGGTCCTGGAGGGTGCTGGTGGCATATTCGATCGGATCGTGAATATCCTTATAGAATGCACCGAACGATATGATCTCCCCTGCGGTGGGAAACCATTCAAATTTAAGGTCGTAATTGGCAATGCTGGAGCTTTTGAGGTCCTGGTTTCCCTGTGTCTCGGTAAAAGTGGTGAAGTCATAGGAAGCATAAGCGGCCAGGTCTTTCAGCTCGGGTCTTATTACCGTCTGTGAATAGGCGCCCCTTACATTGATAGCGGGAATAGGACTGTATATGATATTTACAGAGGGTAAAAAATTAAAGGTCGTTCTGACCGCATATTTGAGGGGGACCAGATCGGGTTCCCGGAAATCGTAGCTATAATTGGTCGTGTAGACATTGACCGTCTGCTGATAGTCCTCGAAACGCAGGCCCCAGATGATCCGGGTTTTTTCTCCGAGCTTATTTTCCAGGCTTTCATATGCCGCCAGCAGGTCAGTGCCTCCGTTGTAGTTGCCGCCATTACCGCCATAGGCCGCCTGACCGATACTTACCGAAGTGTTACCGGGCACCAGTACACTGTCGATGGTGCCGGCCCCTCCTAATAGGGGAAGGATAGAGCCTGTGGCTTTACGTGTCCTTATCTGGAATAGAATGCCGCTCTTTAATAGTTGTTTTTTCTTAAAGAGGATAAAGGGGGTTGTTACGTTGAACGATCCTCCGTATATATCGTCTTTCGAATGTGTCCAGCTTCTGCTGGCTTGTGAAAGTGCCTGGTCGATATTTGCATCTGAGTTAAGGGAATAAACTTTATATACCGTATCGTATGTAAATATAAAATTTCTTATATCAGGGGTATTGGTGACGTTTGCCGTGTAGCTTATATTCCATTCCAGACGTGTTTCATCATTTTTACCTGTTCTATGCTCGCCTGCGAGGATGCTGTTAAAAATAGATTTTTGTTCGTTGAAGAAGGTGACACCGGGCAAGGGATACCTCCTGGCGGTTGACGGGATACTATACGCTTGCAAGAAATGTATGTCCCTTTCAATATATTGATTCGTGAATGTGCTGGAAAAAAGGCTTTTCAACGATACTTTATTATTTTCAAAACGATAGGCCAGGTTCAGGGCGGCTCCTGTATTGGAGAATGAGCTATACCGTTTATTGGCAGAAGACGTCCCAAAGCCCACCAGCGAATCGTATGTGTCATTCCAGGTGGGTTGACGCAACACTTCTTCCTGTTCGATCAATTCCGTATTGCGTTGGTTTATGGCTGCCACGATGCCGAACTGAGTTCCGTTCCTGAATTTGATCGTCTTGCCAAGGCCCAGCTGAATCTGCTCATTTGGCTTGGATCCTCCATGATTTATTCGAACCAGCCTGTTGGGTAAACTATTCATCCATCTGATCTTTTCCTGCGCGTTCAGGTAAGTTAGACCTACCCTGCTGGTGGATGTGGGGAACCCTTTTGGGAGATCGCGAAAATCACCGGCAAATCCCAGCCATTCAAATTTGCCCCGTTTATCAGAGATGAAATCCTTGCCCAGCGTTCCATCGGCAAATCCTGCCTGCAGGTTGATGGAAAAGAAATTCCTATCTGGAAAGTCCTTTGTATTCACCTGTACTATGCCCCCTGCAAAATTTCCCGGCATGTCCGGCGTAGCGGTCTTGTTTACGACGATATTGTCCACCACTAATGCCGGAATAAGGTCAAAGGCAAAAGCGCTCCTGTTGGTTTCGGTGCTGGTCATGGGCACCCCGTTGACAACAGTTTGATTATACCGGTCTGCCAGGCCTCTCACTACCACGAAGCGGTTGTCCTGCACATTGACGCCTGTCACCCTTGTAAGGACCTGGGCCGCGTTGTTATCCGGGGTTCTGCGGATAGCCTCCTGTGAGATACCGTCTGAAGCGGCAGCGCTGCGTTTCTGTGTGGAATAAACAGAAGCCTGGGATTCTTTTTTTATGCTGGCGGTGACTACTACGCCCTGCAGTTCTTTGGTAGCTGTTTCCAGGAGGATATCCAGGAAGGTGCTTTCCCCGGATTTTATGATAACCCCGGTGATCTCTTTTATTTTGTGTCCTGTATAGGAATATCTTATCGTATAGGAGCCTGCCGGCAGGGTAAGGATATATGTTCCATCCGTGATGGTAGCGCCTCCGTGATTTGTACTCTTTGCCGTAATGCTGACACCTGCGAGGGGTTCATTGGTAGAGGCGTCCGTCACCTTGCCGGTGAGCTTTCCCGCGCCTTTTTGCGCCAGCGTCAGGGTTGAAAGCTGGATGAGGCAATATAAAGCAACGATATTCTTAAGCATGAAATGGTAATTGTGCAGTTATTCGTTATTGCGGAAAATTGTAATTCGTTTTAAGGGGTGTGAAATTGGTCCATCCTTTGAGCCAGTTATCCGTGCCGAGCGCTCCTTTATAGGGTACTTGTGTAAAAAAGGGTTTGCTATAATCAGCCCCGCTGAAGTCAGCTCCGGTCAGGACCGGTGAGCCAGTTGCGGGCAGGGGGTCCGGAATATCATAGTTAAAGGGGTCTTTGAACTTAAAGCTGGCGGCATCAGGGAATAATTGGTTATTGAAGGAGGGCGTCAGTATGTAATCTTTAAAATCTCCCGAATTGAAAGGCGGGTATGTGCCGGGTTTCAAATAGAATGCTCTTGCACTATCGTTACATTGAAGAATGGACCAGGTGAACTCCGAGCGATTGCCGGCTATTCCCCCTGCCGTAAGCGGGTCGTCCAGGTACCATGCACCTTCCGGGAAACCCAGCAGCAGGGAATTTCGAATACGGAAATGGGCGTTTCCTGTTGTAATGAGGGCGGCGGAACGCGCAGAAATAGTATCGCTGTATCCCGGCATCGAGCCATTTTGTCCATTCGGGCCTAATACGGTGAGATTGGAGAGGACAGGAAAAGTATAGGGCTTTTTTGAAGTATCCGTGGGATTATTTTCTATAAACATGCCGGCCAGCGCATTGTCGGGGTTGCTATTTTTTGCGCCGAAGAAAGGATGTCTATAGGCGAGCAGATGTTGCATGTTGCCGGTGTATCCCCGGGTGATATAAAAATCGACCGGTCCACCGCATGCATAGGACACCAGGTAACGGGGGTTGAAGGTTCCTCCGTCTATTTCAATTGCCGTCTGGCTATTGGTGTAACTAACCTGAACGTGATCTACCGTAGTCCCGCTGCCTACTCCTGTAAGAACCAATCCTGCGAACTCAATCCTGGCATAGCGCAGCGATCCTGAAACATCGGCGGGATCACCGCTGGCGCTGACTGAATTGTCATAAGACCTTCCCTGGATGGTGATACCTCCCCAGTTGGCCCTCTGCGTTCCGGCGGCGGCTGCGAGTGTAAATACAACGGGGTTTTCGGGAGTGCCATTTGCGATCAGGATACCTCCCTGATTTATCCTGATGCTCGCGGAGATTCCGAACCTGATCACGGTGCCTTCATCGATGATGAGCTGTTCGCCCGCCTCCCGGGTAAAGGGCCTGTTGTCATTATATGTATACACCGTGTCATGATAAAGGTGGACGACCGGGGACCTGGCGGGTTGCAAGAAGCTTTCCAGGCCTTTTTCCGGTTTGGCAGCGACGATGGTTATATTTTCGGCTTTTTTACATCCGGGGCTGCAAAGGAAGGTCATCCCCAGGCAGCTCACAGATGTTATGATATGAGAAAAATATTTTTTCATGTTCTATTTCAGGAGGTATGAAACAGTTAGATAATAAGTGCGCTGGGGCTTTATGCTCCGGACGGTATTATCGACCCCGCCGTTGTAAAATCCTCCGCTGTTGTTTTGAATTGTGAGGGAAAGGGGTTTGTCGAATTTCTTATTGCCATTGAGGTCCTGGTAGGCGATATAGGCGCTGTTGGTCACATTGTTAACCCCTGCGATGAGCTGGATCCTTGATCTCCAGAATTTTTGGGCAACCTGGATATCCAGGTTATCCCTGTCCTTTACCCTGTAATCGGGGGTGGTCAGCACAGACCCGCCGCCGGGTAGCTTCAGCTGGGTGCCGGACCCCGATGCCGTTATGTAATCACCTATGCGATTGTAGAGAATGGTTACCATCGGCAAATGGGGATGTTGTATGATCAATCCCCCATTGACCGTATAGTCAGGGCTCCCACTCAATGTATGTTCATTCGCCTTGCCTGCATTTCGTATTGGTCCGGCCGATACGGTGGAATTGAGCCAGGTGCCACTGGCGAACAGCGAGAAGCAGGAGAGCCAGGGGGCGGCGGAAGACAGGATGTCGAGCCGTATCTTAAGATCGGCCGTTAAACCACGGACCTTGGCTGATGGCAGATTATAAGGTGTGCTGAGCATATTACCAAGTGAACCGTTATAGCCGGATATGATATACCCGACCGGCTGATCCAATTTTTTGTAAAAGCCGGATACAGAGAAGCTGGTGCCGCTGGTGGCCAGGAAGCTGATGCCCGCGTCGTAGTTGTCGATATGTGTGTCGGTCAGGAAAGGGCTGCCGGTCCTTACCATGAACGACAAGGCATCATAATGCCGATATTTGGTCAGGTCCTGCAATTCAGGCCTGTTGATCGTTTTAAAATAAGTGGCGTGGATGCGGACCCGGTCCACCGGCTCATAGGCTAGTGTTGCCGAGGGGAGCAATGAAGTGCTGATGGTCCTGGTATTTTCGTCGATTGGAGAGATCACCGGATTTTTAAACCCTTCGCTGTAAACATACTGTATGTTGGATACCAGCTGACCGTTGGACTCCAGGCGTAGACCCCAGTCGAGGAACAGGCGTTTGGTAAAGTGGTTTTCCAGTCGGATATAAGCGGCTCCGAGATTGGCTGATGCCTGATAATCGGCCCTGCCATTTTCATAGATAAAATTCCGGTTGGCCGAGGCGTTGATATAATAGTTCTGGACGGTCAAACCACCGGGATAATAACGTTCAGGAGCTAAAAGCTCGTTCAAAGGGAAATAGCCGGGACCTTTTGTCAGGTAGAGTGCGCTGTTCAAAACCCGGTACCTGGTTTGAATGTAAACACCTCCCGACAGGATCTGCAGTTGATTGCGAAGATTAAAAGGCACCAGTATATTGACCGAACCGGTAAAGTTATGATCCTTTGTATCCGTCCAGGACCTTCCTGAATTAGTGAAGTTGGGATTGAGTATCGTGCTGCTGATCTGATAATCCAGATTACCCGGATTATCTCTATTGGGGTCGTATAGAGCAGCCTGCGGGTGGGCAATTTCATAGGTATTGCCACTTGTAGAATCCTGTCTCAGCAAAAAGTTTCGTTCATCAGGGTTTTGGGTACGATGGTAGGCATAGGAAGCTACCCAGGTCAATTTGAATTTGCCATTTTCACCATACGCATGTTCCCCGGATAACTGTGTATTTATGAAGGTTGTTTCCGTGGACATATAATTAATGCCTGTATGGGCGAGGGAGTCTTCATCCGGCTTGAGAAGCTGCGATCTCCGCGTATAGATGCCGGTCAAAGAATGAACGAGAAAATTCTTAAAGGAGATCTTATTTTTTCCATATAGCATGGAAGCATTTATAACGGCGCTGAGCTGAGCGGTATAATGATAGCCGACATCGTTGGAAAAGGACCTGATCAAAGGTTTACTGCCATTGGGAAACGGGTAAGGATTTGCGGTTATGTCCGGGGATGTCTGTACGGCGGACGCATCGATACGTTCCGTGCTTTGATGGTTGACATAAGCGACCACGCCGATCTTTTCGCCCTTTTTTAACCGGATGGCCCTGCCGAATCCTGCAACTACATAGTCATTTGGCCGGGAGTTGCCATGGTTCACCGGGGATAGGTTGTTCTTTAGGAGTTTGGACCGAAAGACCTGTTCCTGAGGATTTAGCTGAGCCAGGGTATACCGGGAAAGAGTCGTTGGAAAAGTTTTTGGCAGATCTCTTATGGAACCCGGGAAGCTCAGCCATTCCCAGTCATTGCTTTTGTCGCTGTAAAAATCCTTTCCGTTCGTAGCATCTGAAAATCCTCCGCCTGCGCGCAGATAGAAAAAATTTTGATCAGGCATGTCTCTCGTATTGACGGCAACAATTCCTCCCGCAAAATCACCTGGTTTGGCAGGATCTCCTATTTTTTGTACGCTAACCTCCCCTATGGCTTCCGCAGGGATAGTACCCAGCGGCCAGGCGCGACCCGTGGGATCGAAACCAGGCAGGGGCGCTCCATTGAACATTACCTGATTATATCTTTCACCCAGCCCGGAAATATTCAGTGTTGAGAGATGGGCGGATCCGGCCTGGTTCTCAAGGATCACGCCATTCAATCTTTTGAGCACCTGTATGCCGTGCTGGTCGGTGCCGGACTGAATGGTCCTTTCATCCAGCCTGTCGGATATCACTCCGGAATAAATGACCGGGTTATAGATAGACCTGCGGGTTTCCGTGTAAAATGAATTAAGCAGTATGGAATCTTTGCCGTCCGGCGCAAGCGGAAATAAGACGATGTCCAATGTATTGATATCATCTTTACTGATATTAACACCGGCAATCACTTTGCTCTGAAAGCCTTCGTGACGAAAATACAACGTATGCACTCCTGCAGAAAGCTGTAGACTATACCTCCCGTCCGCCATACTGGTGATGTTTTTTGCCAGACTTTCCTGTGAAGAGCTGTCCGCAGAAACAGCAGCGGCATAAATTGTCTGATGGGTGGAACCATCAACGATCTTTCCTTTTAAGATGCCTGAACGGCTTTGAGCAGCGGAGGATAATGATGCCAACAACATCAAAATGGGGGAACAGGCAGACAATAAAATGCCCACCCTGCGTCTTAAATTGAGCACAGGCATAAGTTTTGGGACGAATGGCTAATTTCCCTAAAGCTAGGTCATGATGCGAAGCTTTGTGTTAACGGACGATTAACATCGTATTAACTTTGGTGTTATTGAAGCGACTGGAATGCTTTTTCAAGAATGGGGTCTTTTCCATTTGCTTCATCAGTTGGTGTGATGGTTACACTGACATCGGGCGCGATCCCATTCTCAACGATCTCTTTTGCAGGAGAAAGTGTGACTGTGGATGTATATTGAAGTTTCCATCCGTTGGAGAGAAGATAGTTGCGGGGTATTCCTCCTCCTCCTCCTGTTTGATCGCCCATCAGCGTTACCTGGGGAAGATTGGACATGTACAGGACGAAGTCGTTACAGCTGCTGAAGCAGCTGCGGTTGGTGAGTATGACGACGGGTGCGTTGTAATGCTGCCCCCCGGGTGACAAATAATAAGGTTGTGGATCCAGGAAATCATCGTGACCGGGACCTTTTTTATCCATTTCAAATTTCATCAGTGTTTTGGCTGTGATAAACCTGCGGACAAGCTTGTCGACATTTTGTGTGTTGCCGCCCGTATTGTTCCGGACGTCGATGATCAGTCCCCTGGTCTGGGTCATGTCCGTCACTATTTTATCTATCTGCTGATCCGTAACGTCATCGGCGAATGACCTATAATAAAGGTATCCTACGCCGGATTCGGTCTTATATATAACAGGCCCGCTGATACTGTACGCATCCTGCAGATAGTTATAAATAATATTGTTGTAATTGAAATTGTCCGGATAAGATGTATAAAAGCCCAGGTAAGTGAAAGTGTCTATAGGCGAGATCAATGTGATGTGACCATCCTTCAGGTCTGCAAGCATGTCCGATAAGACCTTGAAGAGCGCTGTTTGCGACATGCCGTCATGGACCTTTGTACGGAATTGCTCCCGGCTGTTGTTCCAATCCACTCCTTTATAAGAGAATAAGGCATAATGCTGATCCATTACTGTCCACAGCTCATCGAATATGGCAGTGGCGTTGGCAGAGGGGTCTTTTAAGCTCAATGCTTTTTCACAGCCGGCTGAAGTGAACAGAATGAACCCTGCCAGGATGATCGGGGTGATAGACGTCAGGTATTTATGAAGGGTGGGCATAATCAGAATGTTAAGCGATAGATCAGGCTTAGGCGATGGCTGGCCTGGCGGACCTCCCTGAGATCATCGATCTTATAATAATCCCATGTATAAGCAAGGGAAAGAGCCCCGTGGGAGGAAAGCTGTCTATCCAGCGACATCGTATTCTTCAGCCTGAAGAAAGAAGAAAATCCTGCCATCTTTTTCCTGTTATCAGTACCGGTGAGACTTGCGGCGGAAGATTCATCCCCATAAGGCGGCTGCACGAGCCAGGATAGAACAGGAATGCCGAGCTGATCGGAGAGAGACCATCCGGGTAAACCATTATTTTTATTAAAGGAATAAGACAGGCTGCCCGCGAGACCCAGCGATGCGGCGAAGTCAAAAGAAGCATTATTATTAATAACATCCGCGTAAGTTCTTTTGTCATATAATACCTGCAGCGCGCCACCGGCCCCTCCTGTCCATGCATCGTCGTGTGAGCCAAGTTTATAGAGCCAGGTATAATCGGCATTGAAATAGTGCTGGTTCAGGCTGTACCTGGGCATTGTACCTGTTTTCAGACTGCCGCCTAACCAGGAGAGAGATAGCTCATGCGTTGAATGCGCTCCCTCATATTTTCCCGATAGCCCCACTCCCGGAACGATGGCCGAAAAAGACATCGAGCTGAAATCCTTATCTATTATGGATATTTTTCCCGGCTGTGCGGAGATAGCCACCTGCCACTGCGCAAAACCCGGACAGCTGATAAGCAGAAAGAAAATGAATGGTGTGAAACGACGCATCGTTGTGCAAATAAAGATATTCTCCGGGGATGTGTATAAGATTATTAAATGAAAATAGAATAGTAACAGTGCGTTAACAATTAGTTAAAGCGAATGGATGACCTTTCTTGTGTGAATAGGAAAAACTCCTGAACTGATCTCTCCCTTTTGAAACAGTGCATCCAATTTCTATCAAACCTCCCCGGTTGCATACTGCCCTTTACCGTAGCGAGTAGTGGCCCTGGCCTTCAGAACGAACCGGAGGTTCGTTGTCCGAAGGACCATCGTTAGATGATTGGCTCAATTGAATTATGTTCCCCCGAAATTCAATTGAGCCAATGTAAAAAAAGGTGAGATAAATGACCAAACACGACCTGTCAATTGCTATGAACGGATCTATGTTGGATGAGCAGCCTACGGGAGTAGGGGTCTACTCATTCAACCTGATCAATCATCTCTTCCGCCTGTATGGTAACGACAGCGGCAAGACTTTTACGGTGTTTACACCTACGCAGCAATCACTGAACAAGGATCTCAAGGTGGTGAAGCTGCCCGCACTGTTACAGTCATCGAAATATGGGAAAACCGCGGCACTGTGCCGATTCCTCTGGAATACTTTTTCTTACCCCCTGCAAGCGCGGGGATATGACTTGTTGATCAGCCCGACAACGCATGGCAGCTTCCTGCTGAAAAACCAGGTCATTACCATCCATGACCTGCTCTCCCTGCGATATAAAAATATCAGCGCTCATCAGCGTTTTTATTTTAAGTACCTGCTTCCGATGCTGGTATCCCGTGCCGAATTGATATTGACGGTGTCCGAGACTACCCGTCAGGATATTATACAGCTGCTGAAGTGTCCGGAGGAAAAGGTAAAGGTTATCTATAATGGGTACGACACATCGAGATACTATTTAAAGGAGAGGAGCGAAGCGCTGATCTGCCGGGAGTTTGGTCTTAGGGATTATTTGCTGGCGGTAGGGCCTACCTATCCGCACAAGAACCTGGAGATGCTGCTGCTGGCTTACCGTGAAATGGATCCTGTGGTGCGTGGCAGGCACCCGCTGGCGATCGCCGGCGGTAAGAGAGAGTATATCAATTTTTTAAAGCGTCGTGTGAAGGAGCTGGAGCTGGAGAATGAAGTACATTTTTTGGGATATGTTCCTATGCAGCTGATGCCTTCCCTGTACCGGGAAGCGTATGCGCTGATCTTTCCAAGCTTGTACGAAGGATTTGGCATTCCCCTGCTGGAGGCGATGGCCTGCGGATGTCCGGTGGCTGTATCGTGTACTTCTTCCATGCCGGAGGTTTGCGGAGACGCCGCTCTTTATTTTGATCCCCTGGACAAGCTGTCCATCAGGACGGCTATCGAGCGGCTGATATCTGATACAGCGACATGCGGCCGGTTGAAGGAGAAAGGATTGATCCGGGTAAAGAAATTTTCCTGGGAGAAAACAGCACAGGAATTAAAGACATTACTAGACAACCATTTTTCAATAAACTAAAACCCGAGAACAATGATCGCAATCAGCTGCTCCATTGTATTATTCCATAATCCGGTGGAGGAACTCAGGAAGCCCATAGAAAGCTTCCTACGATATTCCAAGGATGTGAAATTATACCTGGTTGACAATTCCGCGGAAGACACATTGCGATATCAGTTCATTTCCCCCCAGATAGAATATATCTTTACGGGAAGGAACCTTGGGTACGGGGCTGCTCACAATATCGCCATCAACAGGGCTAAGGATCATTCTCTCTATCACATTGTACTGAATCCGGATGTAGAGTTCAATCCGAAAATACTGAACGGGTTGTTCTCCTTCATGCAGCAAAACAGGGATATCGGCCTGGTCATGCCGAAAGTGCTGTATAAAAGCGGGGAGCTACAATACCTCTGTAAGAAGCTGCCTTCTCCTGCGGACCTGATCCTCCGTAGATTTATACCGGGACCGATCAAGCATTTGTTCAAAAAGCCGTTGGAGACCTATGAGCTGAAGCACCGGGATTATGATTCCGTCATGGAAGTGCCCAATCTTTCGGGTTGTTTTATGTTCGTACGAACAGAGGTATTCTCCAAAGTAGGTCTTTTTGATGAACAATATTTTATGTACCTGGAGGATACCGATCTCTGCAGACGCATCAACGAGCATTACCGGACCGTGTATTATCCGGCTGTCACGATCGTTCATGCTTATGCAAAGGCTTCCTATAAGAGTCTCCGGCTGCTGAAGTATCATTTACGGTCGTCCATCAAATATTTTAATAAGTGGGGATGGTTTTTTGACAGGAAGCGGGATCTGATCAACAGGGCGTTGAATGGGCCGTCCACTTATCCGTTCGGTCAGGGCGCCCTGTCCGGCTTTACCTCCAAACAACCCTCTAAACAGCTGATCACTGCTGAATCATGAGTAACCACTATCGGCAAGAGGGGGTTTCCGTGATCATCTGCTGCTGTAACAGCGCCGCCCGGATACGGGAGACCTTGCAGGCACTGGCCGGCCAGCGGTTCCGTAAACCGCTGGCCTGGGAAATTATCCTGGTGGACAATGCTTCTACGGACAATACATCCGGGATCGCGCGCGCCATATGGGATTCGGACGGTCTGGAAATACCGCTGCATATCGTGGAAGAGCCGGAACCGGGATTGATCCATGCCCGTAATAAAGGGATCAGAGCAGCCGCCCATTCAATTGTGCTCTTTTGTGACGATGACAACCGGCTGTCACCGGATTATGTGGAAGGCGTTTTTGATGTTTTAACGTCCGATGAGCATACCGCGGCTTGCGGCGGGATGGGTATTCCTGCTTTTGGGGGGACAAAGCCGGCCTGGTTTGATGAATACCAGGAAGCTTTCGCGGTAGGTTCGCAGGCTATCAATGAAGAAGGCGGACGTATCCTGAATTTATACGGAGCGGGACTGGCTGTGAAGCAAACAGCCCTGGAGCAGCTGGAGCGGTCGGGCTTCGTGTCGACCATGAAAGGCCGCACGGGCGGAGCGCTTAGCTCTTCGGAAGATACGGAGCTGACCTACGCATTGGTGTTGATGGGATACCGGCTGCAGTATGTTCCCGAGCTGACCTTCTTTCATTTTTTACCACGCCGCCGCCTGACCTTCGACTATGTAAAAAAGATATTTATCGCCTTTGGCAAGGACGGCCCTGTCCGCAATCTCTATTATTCCTATATCAGTACCCGGCGGAGCCACCACCCCGTACGCAACTGGTATGTACATATGGCGCTCTGTCTGTTCAGGTTTGTGAAATATTTTTTGGTGCCGCCTAAAAAGAAAGGCAGATGGGTATACTTTCACTGGAATATCGCCTATTTCAGGCAATTGCTTGTTCTGTGGCGCCAGTGGCCGGCCTTCCGGCAGAATGTAGAGAGAATCAATTTATCCAAATGAAACCCAGGTATTATTATATAAGCCATTTCCAGGGATCTTCGGGTATCAGCAAGTACTCGCAGGATTTCTACCAGCTGGTGCTGAAAGATATGGGGTACATTTTTATGGATAGCGCCGAGGACATCATCCATATCCTGTCTACCATTTCTTCAAGGGATCATGTGCATATCGAGCTGGGAATATTCCAGGAAAAAGAACAGGAGGTACTTTTCACCATGCTGCGCGCTAATTATAAAAATGTATCCGTTACCTTGCATGACCCACCCCTGCTCAAATACCCATTGTACCCCTTCAGGAACCCATTCCTGCATAATGTCTCCAAATTCTACGATATATATATCAACCGTCTGCGATGGGAGCGGCCATTTCTGCAAAAGATAAAGGCTATCTATGTGCTGAGCCGGAAAGGACAGGTGGTGCTGGAAAGCAAATATGGTATCGATAATGTACACTATCTCCCGCATGTCATCGATCCGGCGGAGGTCGTTAGAGGGGAAACGGGGAATAACAATTTTATCTTTTTTGGCTTTATCGGGCGGAATAAAGGTATCGGGTATTCCCTGCGATTGCACCAGCGGCTGCTGGAACGGTACCCGGACAGTCATTTTTATATTATCGGAAAAGCGATGGGTAAAGAGCAGCGGTACTATGAGACCCTGCGCCAGCGGTATCAGCAACAGGTGCACTACCTGGGGTATGTGAAAGAGGAAGACTTGCAGGATATTTTCCGGCGGGCGGGTTTTGTGCTGGCGTTCTTCTCGGACTACCGTTTTTTTTATCCCTTCAGCGGAAGTCTCCTGCACGGGATGAAGATGGGCAAGATCGTGCTGACCCGCCGGGTGAATGCCGTAGAGGAGATCATCGAGGAGGGGAAGACCGGATTTTTTCTTTCCGGAAATTTGAAAAGAGATGCTGCTCTTATCGGAGAACTGCTTGTCAAAACACCAGTACAGGAATCTATGCAGGAAGAGATCTACCAGTATCTGCTGGATCGTCATTCTCCTGCGAAAGTCATTCAATATTTAAAGACCGGACCGTATGCTCTTTTCAATCCTGATCGCCAATTACAATAATACCAGGTACCTGGATAGCGCACTGGCGAGCCTGCAGGCCCAGACCTGCCAGGACTGGGAGGTCATTCTCGTGGATGATGCTTCCACGGACAATTTCGAAGAGGTTATTACAGGCTGGCGCCGGGATGAAAGAATAAAGGTGTTCCGTAATGGCCGGAACGAAGGCTGTGGATATACGAAGCGAAGATGCGCAGAGCTGGCGTCGGGATCACTGCTGGCCTTTTTAGATCCGGATGATGCGCTGGATCCCGGGGCGCTGGCCATTATGGCGGAAGCGCATGCGCAACACCCGGAATGCAGCCTGATCCATTCCACCCATTATATCTGTGACCCTCAGCTGCAGGTGAAGCAGGTGGCCGGTTATCCCAGGCCCCTGCCGGAGGGGGTGCCCTATCTGCTGCTAAACGATGGAAGCATCCATCATTTCGTCACTTTTAAAAAGGCCTGTTATCTGGCCACGGAAGGGCTGTCTCCTGCGAACAGGGCAGCTGTGGACCAGGACCTGTATTATAAGCTGGAAGAGACCGGGGGCGTCTTTTACATCGATAAGCCCTTGTATTATTACCGCATTCATGAGGGATCCATATCGAATGCAGGCAAGGAAAGGGCCGCCTCTCTCTGGCATTATTCCATCATCATGGAAGCCTGTCTGCGCAGGATGAAGAATGGCCGGAAGGAACAGAAAAAGATATACAGGGCCCGGTATTACAAAGCCAGGATATTCCGCAGTTTTCGCCAGCGGAAGTATATGGATTTTCTATACAGCCTGATGATCTTTCCGTTTGCCGGCGGGTGGGATAATCTCATGAGCTATTTCGGAAAGCTGCCGAAAGAAGGCGCTGCCCTTATAAGGCGATCGTTGGTGGATGATTATGAGATCAAGGTTTGACTTTGAGAGTAAGATAACTTATCGTATGAAGATAGCCCATATTATTTTAGTTCATAAGAATCCGGCGCAGGTGGCCAGGCTGGTGAGACGGCTGTCCCATCCTGATGTGGACTGCTGGATACATATTGACAGGAAGTGTGATATCGCCGATTTCATGGAGATCGCCCAGATGAGGAATGTATATTTTCCGGAACCGCGCATCGAGGTGAACTGGGCATGCTATAACCTTGTGCAGGCCATGTTGAATGGAATGAGGGCCGTGCTGAATTCCTGCGAGGAGTATGATTATGTGAATTTTCTCAGCGGACAGGACTATCCTTTACAGCCGCAGGACAGGCTGCTGGATTATCTCTGCGATCACAAGGGGTATGAGTTCATCGGCCACCGGCCTTATGATGAATCGAAGCAGAATGTCGAACGGATACACAGATATCATTTTACCGGCGCCGGTTTTCCCGGCAGACGCTGGCTGCAGCGTGCGGTGAATGTCCTTTTGCCGGACAGGATCTTTCCCTATGATTTCTGTATCCGGAAAGGGCCGCAATGGATGACGCTGACAACGGCGGCCATATTGCATATCCTGGAATTTGTATCGGAGAACCCCCGTTACAGCCGCTATTTCAAGTGGGTACATGCGCCCGATGAGTTTTTTTTCCAGACGATCCTGTACAATTCGCCTTTTCGCGCGAAGATGCGGAACCAGATCTTTCATCACATCGACTGGTCCGAAGGAAAGAAGAACCCCAAAACCTTTACCATAGAAGACCGTGAGTGCTTAATGGCCTCCGGACAATTGTTTGCAAGAAAGTTTGATGTTTCGGTGGATCCCCAGATCCTGGATCTGCTGGACAAGAGAATTATTAAGAACCAAAAGCTCAAACAATGCTGACTTATTCTATTTTGACGCCCCTGTTGACTTTCTTTTTGGTATGTTACGCCATCCGTAAGATCATTTACGTATCGCATAAAAAGCATCTGTTCGATGAGCCCAGCGAACAGAGAAAGGTGCATATTACGCGGACTCCCAACCTGGGTGGTGTAGCAATCTTTTCTTCTATGCTGATAGCTGCCTGTTTTTTTGTTCCCCGTACAGGCATCATCGACCAGAATTACATACTGGCCGGATCGATCGTTATCTTTTTTTTAGGGCTGACGGATGACCTGGTAGGAATGAACCCTAACAAAAAGATCTTTGGTCAGCTGGTGGCGGCCCTTATTGTGGTCCTGCCGGGAAAGGTACATTTCACCAGCTGGCAGGGTTTTTTGGGTTGGGGAGAAATGTCTTACTGGACGGGTGCTCTCACAGCCGTGATGTTTATTTTACTGATCACGAATGCGTTTAATCTTATCGATGGGATCAATTGCCTGGCGGGAAGCATTGGGCTGCTGGCTTGTCTGGGCTTTGCCTGTTTTTTCTGGAAAATGCATTTTTCAGGCTATTATTTTCTGGCCCTTGCCCTGTGCGGATGTCTGGCCGGCTTCCTGGTCTATAATCGTACGCCCGCCCGGATCTTTATGGGCGATACCGGGGCCTTGCTGCTGGGATTTATCCTGTCGGTGTTCTCCATCGTTTTTATTGAAGCGAACAAGCCGGGGATCTTTGTTGTTCCCTCCTTTAAAGGCGCACCTGCCATTGTGCTGGGTCTCCTGGTCATTCCTATTTATGATACATTGCGGGTCTTTATTCTCCGGATCATGCATGGGAAATTTCCTTTCTCGGCTGACCGCAGCCATCTTCATCACCGGTTAATCGACCTCGGCTTATCCCATATACAGGCTACAGGGGTGCTGTTGCTGGCGAATGTAATCACCGGATGGTTTGTAGTGAGCTTCCAGGAGCTGCGAATGGAATCGCGCATTTTTGGCGTCATTGTTTTTACTTTGTTAATGAACTGGGTGTTGGGAAGGATCTATGGACGCAGGGCGAACCGCTGGAAAAGGGCCAACGAGGAGGTATTGGACGCCTTGCGCGGAAATGATAAGAAAGGCAAGGCTTTGCTCCGTGTATCAAATAAGGCAGCGACACTTCCGGAGGGGTGATACAACGCTTGAAAACTGTAACAACCATCATCGTAACCTACAATGGTCTTCAATGGATAGACGGCTGTCTGAAAAGCGTAAGGGGCAGCCTGTATCCCAGCGGTATACACGTCATCGACAACGGGTCGACGGATGGCACGCCTGCTTTTATACGGGATCATTACCCGGAAGTTCAATTGACGGCGAGTTCCCGCAACCTGGGTTTTGGCCAGGCAAACAACATAGGAATGAAGCAGGCCCTGGACGAAGGCGCCGATTATGTATTCCTGTTGAACCAGGATGCTTTTGTAGAGCCGGGAACCATCGGATCCCTGATAAAAGCGCATGCTGCCGACCCTTCATTAGGGGTCATCAGCCCTCTGCATCTCAATGGTAAGGGCAATGCCATGGACGCCAATTTTCTGGAATATTTTCTCCGCAGCGCTGTAGGGGAATGGGCGGAAGCGATCCTGCTGGACAAGGACAGGCAGTCCCTGATACGAACGGACTTTGTCAATGCGGCGGCGTGGCTGATCACGGCTGATTGTTTAAAAACGACCGGGGGTTTTGATCCTATCTTTTTTCATTACGGGGAGGACGATAATTATGCGCAGCGGGTCCGCTATTGGGGTTTTGACATGGGTGTTTTTACGGGAACGAGCATACGGCATGACCGGGAGTCCCGTCCATGTGCCGTCGCACTACCGCAGCAAATAAAAAAAGAATGGGTGGGTATCCTGATATGGGCATGTAATATTCGCCGGAAAGGATATCATGCTTTTGTTGTCCGCCGTACTTTACGACATGCAGTGCGGAGTGCTGCGGCCGCCTGCGTGTTGGATATGGCGTTGTCGAAGTATCATTTTACTTTGGCCTGGCGGACCTTCGGGCATATGGGGGCCATCGGCCGGTGCCGTCGCCGGTCAGTCGAAGGACAGTGGTGGGGTCGGGTTTTTAAGCCAGTCCAGCTGCCGCAGCCTCGTCTACAAACCAATGAAGCTCCCCTGCCTGAGGCATGATAGTTTGCGACGGGTACAGGTCGGGGTTATATTCCCCTTTTAATACTTCCTTTAACGCATGGGTCTTCTTTGTCCCCGTAGTAAGAAAGGCGATGCGGGCCGCCCTGTTTACGATGGGACGGGTCAGGGTAATGCGATACATATCCTGCGCTTTCAGAAAAAAGGAGGTTACCCAGGCTTTTTCTTCGTGTACTACGGCTGTTCCCGGAAAAAGGGAGAGCGTGTGACCGTCATCGCCCATGCCCAGCAGGACAAGGTCGAAGCTCGGGCCTGTTTCTCCAAAATATCGATGCAGGATCTTCTCGTATTCGATGGCGGACTGTTCCGGCGCGATGTCGGTCCGCATGACATGGATCTGTTCTGCCGGTACGGGTACGTGGTCCAATAATGTGTCAAAGGCCATCTTTGCGTTGTTCCGGCTGTCTTCGAAAGGAACGGCCCGTTCGTCACCCCAGAAGATGTGCAGTTTCCCCCAGTCGATCTGTTCTTTGTAGGGTGATGCGGCCAGCAGCTTGTGCAGGCGTTCCGGTGTGCTGCCTCCGGAGAGGGCGATGGTAAACCGGGGGTGTTGCCGCAGGGTTTCTGCGATCGTATCTGCGATCCATTTGGCAACGGCTTCGCTAAGCGCTTCCGCGTCCTTGAATGTATGTAGCTCCACGAGCGATGGTTTTTATGTTATCTATTGCACCGGCACGGTGATCCAGTTATGTCCGTCCCTGGCGATGAGCGCTTCGACATCTTCGGGTCCCCAGCTGTCCGGTGTGTAGTTGGGAAAATCCACCGGGGGGCGGCTTTCCCAGGTCTCCAGGATGGGCATGACGATCTTCCAGGCGGCCTCCACCTGATCGGCACGCATGAACAGGGTGGGATTGCCTTCCATGACATCCAGCAGCAGCGTCTCGTAAGCTTCGGGCTCATGGGTGGAATCGGACTTGAAGATCATGTCTACCGGGTCAAGGTTCATGGACTGACCGGGGCGTTTGGCCTGGAAGCGCAGCCGGACTTCCATTTCGGGCTGTATGCTGATGGTCAGCCGGTTGGAACGCCAGGTCTCCGCCGCCTCGGGTGGGAATGCGTAGCTAGGCACTGTTTTGAACTGGATGGTGATATTCGTCGTCTTCTGGTTCATCCGTTTGCCTGTGCGAACGTAAAAGGGAACGCCCTGCCAGCGCCAGTTGTCGATGTAGAACTTGACGGCAGCGAATGTTTCGACAGAAGAGTTGGGATTGACGCTTTTTTCCTGTTTGTAGCCCGGTACTTTTTGTCCTTTCATCCAGCCTTCACCGTATTGTCCCCGTACTGCGTAGTGGTTGACGTCTTCCTTGGTGATCTTGCGGATGGCGTTGAGCACGTCCACTTTTTTATTACGGATCTCGTTGGCTTCGAAAGAGACAGGAGCTTCCATCGCGACCATGCACATCAGCTGTAGGATATGGTTCTGCACCATGTCCCGGAGGGCGCCGGATTGCTCATAATAACCTCCACGGCCTTCCACGCCTACTGTTTCCGCCGCGGTGATCTGGACAGACTCGATGTAGTTGCGATTCCAGATGGGCTCGAACAGCGCGTTGGCAAAACGGAGGGAGAGGATATTCTGTACGGATTCTTTCCCCAGATAGTGATCGATGCGGTAGATCTGTTCTTCTTTGAACATGCTCATCAGCAGCTCGTTCAGCTCGTGGGCGCTCTTCAGATCGTGACCAAAGGGCTTTTCGATAACGACGCGTGTCTGGCGTGTGTCGGAGCAGAGGTTCAGGCCGCCCAGTTTTTTTGCGATGTCGGGCATCAGCTGAGGGGCCACGGAGAGATAAAAGATCACGTTGGGATGTTCGCCAAACGCTTCTTCCTTCTGTTTTACCACTTCGGCTATCTTTTGATAGTCGTCCTCTTTTTCGGCATCCATCTGCAGGTAAGACACGTGTTGAGAGAATTCGTCCCATTGACCGTTGGGTTCGCCTTTCCGGCGGCTGAATTGCTGGATGCCGTCCAGCAGGCGTTTGCGGTATTCCTCGTCGTTGTATTTGCTGCGGCCGATGCCGATGATGGCGAATTTTTCGGGCATCCAGTTGTCAATGGCCAGGTTATATAAGGCAGGGGAAAGCTTTCTGAAGTTGAGGTCGCCACTGCCCCCGAAAATAAAGATAAGGGAGGCGGGTGGTCTTTTATGGTTTTGCATATACTATCTGTTGATCTGTTGATTCTTAAAACGATTATTTGTTCCACTCGGTGTGGAAGACTCCCGGTTCGTCGATGCGTTGGTAAGTATGGGCGCCGAAGTAATCCCGCTGGGCCTGGATCAGGTTAGTCGGCATACGTTCGCTCCTGTAAGCGTCGAAGTAGCTAAGGGCCGCCATCAGCCCTGCCACGGGATAGCCCATATGGATGGCGTGGATGATCACGTTGCGCATGTTCTGTCTTTTAGCGGACAGAAGGCTGCAGATGTCCGTATCCAGCAGGATATTGGGCAGTCCGGGATTTTTGGTAAAGGACTGGTAGAAGACCTCCAGGAGGGATGAACGGATGATACAGCCGCCTCTCCAGACGCGCACTACTTCCGGCAGGGGGATCTGCATATCCAGCTCGGAAGAAGCTTTGTGCAGCATGGCCAGGCCCTGTGCGTAGCTGATGATGGTAGCGAAGTAAAGGGCGTCGTGCACCTGCTGGATGAATACTTCCTGGGGAACGGGGATGTCCACAGTGGAAGTTTTATACATGGTGGAAGCCTTTACTCTTTCTTCCTTGTAGGCGGAGAGCTCGCGCATGGAGACAGCCATATCGATGACGGGGATCGGCAGACCGAGGTCCATGGCGTCCTGGGATGTCCACTTGCCCGTGCCTTTAGAGCCGGCTTTGTCAAGGATCATGTCTACCAGGCGATTGTTTGTTTTGTCATCTTTTTTCAGGAAGATGTCGCGGGTGATCTCAACGAGGAAGGATTGCAGCTCACCATCATTCCAGTTCTTGTAGATCTTGTGCAGCTCGTCATTGTCCAATCCCAGACCTCTATGCATGAGGTCGTAGGTTTCACTGATCAGCTGCATGATAGCGTATTCGATCCCATTGTGCACCATTTTTACATAGTGACCGGCAGCGCCTTTGCCCAGATGGGCGACACAAGGTGAACCTCCCACCTTTGCCGCTACGGCTTCCAGGATGGGTTGTACATGCGGATAAGCTTCGGGGTCTCCGCCGGGCATGATGCTGGGACCTGTCCGGGCTCCCTGTTCACCGCCGGAGATACCTACTCCCATAAAATGAAAACCTTTTTCCTGTGCCAGCTGTACTCTGCGCAGGGTGTCTGTATAATGAGAATTACCTCCGTCGATGACGATATCGCCTTTGTCGAGGAGAGGGATGAGATCATGAATTACGTCGTCTACGGGTTTGCCGGCCGGAACCAGCATCATCAACTTGCGGGGTTTTTCCAATGCCTGTATCATTTCGGCGAGTGTATTAACGCCTTTAACTGTGGTGCCTGGCGTGGCGGCGGCCTCCAGGGAGGAGGTCTTCTGGATGTCTTTGTCAAAGCCGACGACGGCAAAGCCGTGATCTGCCATGTTGAGCAACAGGTTGCGACCCATAACACCGAGGCCGATCATGCCGAATTTGAATGAGTTGTTTGCCATGATGTAGTTATATAAGAGTATATAAAGAGGCGTAAATTTAGGCAATTTAATGCAAAGGCGCGCGTCCTGGACGCGCGCCTTTGCATGCTCTCTATGAAGAAATGGTTATTTCTCTTCCGGATGAGGAGTTCCATGATGACAGGTCATGCAGCTGACGGCCGGCACAACAATGCCCTGTTCGTTTTTATTAAAGCTGAAATATTTTTTGTTGATCTTCGCCGTCATCTTGAACATATGGCGGGCGATCTCTTTCTCAGGCTTGGCATCGCTGGCAAAATCCAATCTGTGGGAAGTGCTGTCCTGGGAAGGAGCATGACAGAAATTACATTTTACTCCCAGAGCGGCTTTCCAGTTGTCCATGATCTTGTCGAGGTCTTCATGGCTGATGTCCTTTGGCAGGACCTTCAGATTCCTTTTTGGCCTGTCGTCATCCCGGGGACGAAGCGTAGGACGGGTTGCGGCCATAGCAACGATCATCAGGGCCGTCAACGAGAATACAACTGTAAGCTTTTTACCATGTAGCATAATAATGGATTGAGTTTCGAATTTAGGGAATCAGCCGTATAAAAAATTGTTTTTTTGACAATATTTTGACAATCGGGCAGAACGGGGATGACGGCGTACTTTTGCAAATGTTATGGAATCATCAATAGAAAAGGATCAGTTATCGAAAGGACTTATTGTACTCATGGCGGTTTGCACCGGATTGGTCGTTGCGAACATATATTATTGCCAACCTCTCATCGTACTTATCAGCAAAGGGTTTGGGGTGTCGGAGAGCAGGGCCGGCAGGGTAGCTTTTTTTACCCAGGCCGGTTATGCGCTGGGTCTGTTGTTCTTTGTTCCGTTGGGGGATAAGGTCGAGCGGAAAAGCCAGATCGTATGGATGACGGCTTGTGCCGTAGTGTGCTTATCCTTTGCGGCACTGTCTCCCAATTTATGGTGCCTGGAAATGGCGAGTCTGCTGATCGGGGCTACTTCCGTCGTACCGCAGCTGATATTACCGTTGGCCGCCTATCTCGCCAGTCCTGCCCGGACGGGGAAGGTCATCGGCACGATCATGAGCGGGCTGCTCATCGGGATCCTGCTGTCCCGTACGTTGAGCGGATTGATCGGCGCCTGGCTGGGTTGGAGAGGGATGTTCTGGGTGGCTGCGGGGCTTAGCTTTATCCTACTGCTGACCATGCGAAAAACTTTTCCCCGGAGCGTGCCGGCTTTTTCCGGTTCTTATGGATCTCTGATGCGCAGCCTGGGGACGTTGGTACGTGAGCAGCCTGTGTTGAGGGAGGCGGCAGCCATCAACGCATTGGGTTTTGCTACTTTCGGCATGTTCTGGACCACGATGGTATTACATCTTGCCGGCGCCCCCTTCCATTTTCACAGTGATCTTATCGGGCTTTTCGGCCTGGCCGCTGCAGCCGGAGCATTAGCCGCCCCCCTGGTAGGCGGGTCGGCGGACAAGCGTAACCCCCGTATCGCCATTGGTTATGGGCTCGGATTGCTGTTCGCCTCCTTTATACTCTTTTATATATTCGATCGTTCGGTGATCGGTCTTATTGCGGGAATTATCCTGCTGGACCTGGCCATGCAATGTATCCATGTATCCAACCAAAGCAGGGTATATGCGTTGCTGCCCGGGGCGCGCAACCGGCTGAATACTGTATACATGACCGTGAGTTTTACGGGGACTTCCCTCGGCTCGTTCATTGGATTATCCGTTTGGGAAAAGGCGGGTTGGAAAGGGGTATGTATAGCGGGAATGGTCCTTGCCTCGCTGGCTTTTGTCATATTTTCAGCCACTTCCCGGAAAATAAAACCGGTGTTGCAGTGATCGGACCTCGTTAGATCGCCTCTCATCCGGCAAAAATGGGCGTTCGTCGTTAACAAATTACTAATTAGCCGAAGTTCAGGTATTTCTACTTGTATTTTGATTAAAATGGAGTATCTTTGTGAGGTAAATTTGAGCTTAAAGCACTAGTAATTGAATGATCGCTTCCGCTAAACCATCTCCGGTAATCGTTAGTTTTTCTTTACTCTCTGCTATATTTTCTCAGATTGGAATTATTATTTTTTTTTAACCAGTTAGTTAATTTATGAACATTTACGTTTCGAATTTAAGTTTCAACGTCACTGACGAGGACTTACAGGATTATTTTGCAGAGTACGGCGAAGTATCATCTGCTAAGGTTATCATGGACAAATTTACCGGCAAATCCCGCGGGTTTGCATTTGTGGAAATGTCTGATGACGCGGCTGCTCAAAAGGCTATCCAGGAGCTGGACGGCGCATCTGTCGATGGAAGGACCATTGGCGTGTCCGTAGCCAAGCCCAGGGAAGACCGTGGCAACGGTGGTGGTAACAAAGGTGGAGGCGGTGGCTTCCAACGCAGGAACAATAACTATAGCAATAGCAGATATTAAATAGTTTTTCTTCCTATAGAAAAAGGGGTCCTTTTGGGCCCCTTTTCTTTTTGGCTTTTGATATGGATTAATTATGTGTGTTTAGTACGACCAGGTGCTGCCGCCGGGCCTGTAGCCCGCCTTCGCTGTGCTCGGGCTTTCGCGGCCTAGGCCGCTAATAAATTGTCCTTCGGACGGCCGACCTGTGGTCGGCCCAGGGTAAGAGCGATGGTTGTGCTGGTATCGCTGGTATAATCGATGCTGATAGAACCTCCCAGCTTTTCAGCGGCATATTGTACCTGGCGAAAACCGTGACAAACAGTACGATAGAAATAAGTGCCTGCATTCCGGACCCGGATAAGGGTATTATCCCCTTCAATGACCGACTCGATATGGATACATTCACTCTGGGTGCTGTTGACAGCCCGGTCCAGGAGGTTCCATAGTACATAGGCCAACATATTTTCGTCGGATCCTATTTGCAGATTTCTATCTATTTGATTGATGATTATCGATTTGCGGCTTACCGCCAAGGGCAACAATCCCAGGGTCAATTCATCTACGAAATGATGTAATGAGATCTGGTTGTGCATGGTTGAGGGCATATATTGGATTTTGAAGATATTAAATATCAGTATACTAGCCATAAAATAACGACAACAAAACGAAAAATCGCAAAAGAAAATGTGGAAAAAGTACCGGTTAGGACTATGAATTAAGGCAGGCTAAAGGTTTCTGCTTATGCAAAAGACCTGAGGGGACACATAGTGCCCCCTCAGGGTATAATGAACTGATAATCGTTATCTCCAATGACCTCTGTGCCAATGATATCCTCTCGGATTATGATCCCAGTTGCCCGCGATCCATACACGGCCTGGCCTGCTGCGGCGCCAATAGCCCTGATGCCAGGTATAGCTTCCTCCTGTCCAGACCCAGTCACCGTCGATCCAGACATAATCGGGACCGGGAGCTATGGGGCGGGTATAAACGACATCGGCGGGCTGGGTCTCTACATATCCATCTACTGCACAGCCGGTGAGGCCCAAAAGGCTGCCGGCAATGGCTATTGTCAATAATAGTTGCTTTGTCATAACGATGGTTTAGGATAGGCAGGTCCAAACACATGCCATCGGCAAAATGCTTATCCCGAGTAGGGTGTTTTAACGATGATAATCAGCATTTTGACGATTGAAAATGACTATGGCATATCGTTTGTTCCCAAGGGGTAAAATCTCTACAAGATGCAAAAGCTAAGCTTCCTGACCCTAATTTGTCTGACCTGTACATTAACTCAAGCTCAAAAGGTTATCCCCGGTTTCAAAGGGGGATTAAACGTGGCCAATGTTTCCAACCTATACGGGGATAATCGTATCAGTGGACATATTGGGTTTTTCCTTCATACAAGTATTGCCAGGGATTGGGCCTTTCAGCCGGAGCTTTTGTATAGCGGACAGGGACAAAAATATTGGGACAATGATGTCCGGTTCACCTGGGCGCTCAATTACATAAATATTCCATTGATGTTCCAGTATTATCCCGTCCGCAGGTTTTACCTGGAAGCCGGGCCTCAGCTGGGTATTCTTGTCGCGGCCAGGGACAAAGGACCCCATGGATACAACGCGAATGTCATAGACGGTGCGCATAAGACAGATGCCACCCTGAACCTGGGTATGGGCTATTATGTCAACCGGACAGCCGGATTTTATTTGCGTTACGGCATCGGATTGTCCGATATTACTCCTGACGACAATTATACCTATTCCAACCGGGTGTTGCAGCTGGGGATGGAATTAAGATTACATTAGCAAGGGGGAAAGCCGGCTGCGGGAGAAATTATTACCTTTACAGTATTATGAGCGCAACAACTATCCCCCCGCAGGCCCTCACGGCAAAAGATTTTGCCACGGACCAGGAAGTACGCTGGTGTCCTGGCTGTGGAGATTACTCCATCCTGGCACAAGTGCAAAAGGTCATGCCTTCGCTGGGTATTCCCAGGGAAAATATTGTCATCATATCGGGGATCGGCTGCAGCAGCCGGTTCCCTTATTATATGAACACCTATGGAATGCATTCTATTCACGGGCGTGCCACGGCAATTGCTTCCGGCTTGAAAGCTACCCGCCCTGAGCTGAGTATCTGGGTCGTCACAGGTGACGGCGACAGTCTCAGCATTGGAGGGAATCATACCATTCACCTGCTGCGGAGGAACTTCGATATAAATATCCTTTTGTTCAATAACCAGATATACGGATTGACCAAGGGGCAGTACTCACCCACTTCAGAAGAGAACAAGGTAACCAAGTCCACGCCGTACGGAAGCATCGATCATCCTTTCAATCCTTTAGCGCTTGCCATGGGCGCGGATGCCGGCTTTATAGCGCGCAGCATGGACAGGGATTCCAAGCATCTCCAGCAGATGCTTTTGCGCAGCCATGGACATAAAGGAGCTTCTTTCCTGGAGATCTACCAGAACTGTAACATTTTCAATGATGGGGCTTTTGAGATCTTTACAGAGAAAAGTACCAAGCCGATGGAAGCTCTTTTCCTGGAGCATGGTCAACCCCTGGTATTCGGCGCTCAGCAGGAGAAGGGGATCCGCCTGGATGGGTTCAGACCTACCGTGGTCACCATCGGGGACGGCATCAGCAAGGACGATCTGTGGATACACGATGAGAAGGATTTTTATAAGGCGCAGATCCTGGTGCGCTTATTCGACGATGTACGCGTTGAAGGACACATGCCCAGACCTTTCGGCGTATTTTACGAGACGGACCGACCCTGTTATGAGGATATGTTAAACCTGCAAATTGAAGAAGTTATCCGCAGTAAGGGGAAAGGTGACCTGGACAAGCTGCTCCGGGGGAACGAGACCTGGACTATTGCCTAGACCGGGTGTTTCATTAAAAAATAATAAAAAAAGACGCCACTCTATTTTACGGGTCGAAAGAGTGCGCGTCTTTTTGCATTTTGGTTTTTTCACAGTGAAATCTTTTACCTTTTTGCACAGTGAACGAGGTTTGTAAAGGTCCGGGATGTCCGGAAAAAAAGAGCCAGCGATAGACATCGCCGGCCTGTGCTTACCTCTGAAACCACAAAAAGAAAGAGATCGAATATATTTTTATTGAACGCATGTTCGATTATTAACGCTTGTCTTTTATTCTAAAATTCTCCTTTCACGCATAAGCCTTTCCGTAATATGAGACTTATTCACCCCGCATATTTTCCGGATAAGTCTTGGTCTGTGAAAACAAGTACAGTGAACCGAGGGCTAGATCAACGTGTAGAGGACGGGAATCCTTTACAACAGGGACATTATTTCAACAGGGTATAGATAGTATTATGATAGGACAGAAGGATCATCGGTACATCAGGCAGCATGAAAGACGTTTTATCCCTTCACACGATCATTGGAAACCCGGATATTTTTTGGAAATTGGAATCTGGGACGGAAATTGGATAGTCGGAATGCGGAAATTGGATCGGATCAGATTCTTGTGGTGTGGGCGTTAATAAGGCTAACGCTTTCAGAGTATAAGCGGGGTAAAAGTAAAGACGATTTCGTTAAAAAGCAATATTTTTTTTAAAGTTTTTTAAATACGAGCAAGGGTTTCCCGTCTGCGGGCATAACGGAAGACCCCTAAATGCATTAAGGAGCAAAGGTTTCCAACTCTTTGTTAGCCGCTTTGAAGGTTTTTTCCTTTTTAAGGTTGAACCACCATTCCGGGGCGGTTTTTTTCATCAGGGTATCGATATTGCGCATTCCCAGCAGGTACCAGACCCCTTTCAATTTACCCGAGAGAGAGGTCTGTAAAGCCCGCAGGCTCATGGCAAATCCATTATCGAGATATTCCATATGATGCCAGTATCCTGCGGGCATAAAAAGAGTATCTCCATGATCCAGGATCACTTCATATCCTTTTGCCAGCCGCAGCGCCGGGTATCTGTCGAGCTCCAGCTTGTTGTTGGCATCAAAATAGTGCTCGAAATTGACGAAACTGAGTACTTCCCAGGGCTTACGGTAAAGTTTGTGCTGCTCTTCAAACGGGAATAACAGTACCCGCTTGCGGCCGCCGAACTGAGTATGTACGATATGGGAAAGGTCGATGTCGAAGTGCATGTGAGTTACGGATCCTTTACCGCCGACAAACAGCATGGGATAACGCTTTACAAAGCCTTTCATCAGGTGTTCCGGCCATTCGAAATCCGAAGTGATCTGCGGAGCATGTTCGAAAATATTGAAGAGGAAGATGCGCAATCCCACCGGACCCTTGAGAATCATATCGATATAATTCCCGAACTTCATATAATCGTCTGCAGTATTGATCGGAGTATAGGCATCGCTCTTTATATTGTTGTACAGGCCCACTTCTACATCACCCACGATGGATTTAAAAAAGTCCCAATTCCATTTATGCAATGCTGGCCATTGGTGTGACAACCCGGAAATGACCAATGGCTTCATGGGAGTGTAGTACTGGTCCCTAAAATCTTCAGGACTAATGCTGTCCACTCTGTCTACCTTGTGTAATTGCATGGGGTCCAATTTTGCGCAAAAATAATACTAAATTCACGTTAAGAAAACGTTATGCTCCTACATCTCCATCCGGATAATCCGCAGCCCAGGAATATCAAGACTATTGTGGAATGTTTGCTGGATGGCGGTGTCATTATCTATCCCACGGATACTATTTATGGTCTGGGTTGCGACATCTTCCAGCATAAGGCCGTCGAGCGTATCTGCCAGATCAAGCAGGTGAATCCCGCCAAGGCCCAGTTGTCTTTTATCTGCTATGATCTCAGCGATCTCAGCAATTATACCAAGAGTATCTCCACGCCGCTTTACCGGATGCTAAAGACTTACTTACCAGGTCCTTATACTTTTATTCTCCCGGCCAGCAAACAGGTGCCCAGGATCCTGAAAAGCAGGAAGGACACGATTGGTCTGCGGGTGCCGGACAATACCATTGCCCGCAGCCTGGTGAAGGAGCTTGGACATCCCATCCTCAGCTCTTCCCTGCCCGGCGAGATGGTCGAAGAATACACCGATCCGGATATGATCCATGACAAGTTCGGGCATGTCGTGGATATTGTCGTGGATGGGGGCATCGGCGGGATCGTACCTTCCACGGTGATCGATTGTACAGGAGATGAGCCGCAGCTGATAAGAAAGGGGCTGGGGGAATGGGAAGTAGAGGCGGATTAGAGGGGGAGTTCCAGCTCTTCCTGGGTGGTGAAATTGGCTGGGTCGATGTTAAAGCTTTTCCGGTGGTATTTGCAAAGTCCGAATTTCTCGATGGCCGTCCGGTGCTCGCGGGTACCATATCCCTTGTTACTGTCCCAGCAATAGTGGGGAAATTCTTTGTGTAATCCCTGCATGTATTCGTCCCGCCAGGTCTTGGCCAAAATACTGGCGGCTGCGATGGAGCTATAGGTGGCGTCTCCCTGTATGATACAGCGATGAGCGGTACGTCTGTATTTGACAAAACGGTTGCCGTCGATCAGCAGCAGCCTGGGCCGCTTGTTGAGTTTATCCAGGGCCAGGTGCATGGCCTTGAAGGAGGCTTTGAGTATATTGATCCTGTCTATTTCTTCATGATCTACCATGCCTACGCCATAGGTGATCGCATTGGCCTCGATAAAAACCCGGAGCTCCTGCCGGTCTTCCGGGCTTACCTGTTTGGAGTCATTCAACAGCGGGTGAAAAAAACCTTCAGGGAGTATGACGGCAGCCGCGAAAACGGGGCCGGCATAACAGCCTCTGCCTGCTTCATCGCAGCCGGCTTCCAAGATCCCTTCCTGATAGAATTGCTTCAGCAAATCCGGTTTTTTTTTCAAAAATACAGGGATTGAGTAAGATTGGACGGGTCTTTTGTCCACATAGGGAAAAATTACCGTGTTGAAAGCCGGGCACGTAACTTTGCGCCGCTATGCGACCATCCTCCTCCTCATCCCGTGCTGTGGCAATATGGGTCATGACCGGTGTCATTATGTTGCTGATACAGGTAATCCTTGGCGGTATCACCCGCCTCACCGGCTCAGGTCTTTCCATCACCGAGTGGAATGTGGTTACCGGGGCCCTGCCTCCGTTGAACCATGCGCAATGGATGGAGGCATTTGACAAATACCGGCAGACGCCTCAATTCCGGTTGATCAACGCGGATTTCACCCTGTCAGACTACAAGTTCATCTTTTTCTGGGAGTGGTTCCACCGCCTGTGGGCCCGGCTGGTTGCGGTAGTATTTGTAGTGGGGCTTGCCTGGCTGTTATGGAAGAAGAAGATGCGCCCGGAGATGATCCGCCCCCTGGTGATACTTTTTTTACTGGGCGCTTTACAAGGGGCTGTCGGCTGGATCATGGTGGCCAGCGGTCTTACGGGCGATGCTATCTATGTGCGTCCTACCCGTCTGGCCCTGCACTTTGTCTTTGCCCTGGGGTTGATCGTCTATGCCTTTTGGTTTGCCTTGCAGCTGCTGGTACCTGAGCGGTCCATTGTGCGTATGCCTGCCGCGGGGAAAGGATCGGGCCTGCGATCGCTAACGATGGTGATCCTGGTGGTCGTCTTCTTTCAGCTGTTATATGGGGCGTTGATGGCAGGCAATAAAGCAGCGGCCGTGGCACCCACCTGGCCGACGATCAATGGGGACTGGCTGCCAGCCGGGCTGTTCAGCCAGCGACCTGTCCTGCAGGACATCATCGGCAACACGATCACTGTACATTTTATTCACCGCGGCATCGCCTACCTGCTGCTGTTCCTGGTGGCGGTATGGACCCTGGTGGCTTACGGGCTGCCCCGGGTACCGGCGTCTTTCCGTAAGGTCCGCTGGCTTCCCTTGTTCCTGATCGTGGTCCAGATCATCCTGGGCGTCACCAGCCTGCTGACCAGTCCGGGCATTATACCCAACCGGTGGGTGGCCTTCGACTGGCTGGCCCAGTTGCATCAGATCACGGGGCTGCTTTTTTTACTGACAATAGTAGGGATGTTGTACCTTGTGAGACCTGTAAGACATTCTGTAACCGTATGATGCGTACGCTTAAATCGATCTACCATTTCTTCCCTGTACAACTGTTGCTGCTGCACATCAAGAAATTCCAGGTCTTGCTGGTGTTCTGGCTGATCCTTTTCAGCACGCTGAACGGCGGGTTTATGAAGAGCTATGGCGCGGGCGCCCTCTTCCTTTCACCGGAATATCTGGGTGCGGTGAGCGCGGCGAGCTTCGCCATCGTGGGTGCGGCTACGGGCATCTTTATCATGAGCTGGAATATCACTACGTTTATCCTCTTCTGCCGGCATTTCCGGTTCTTAGCCACCACGACCAAACCTTTCCTGAAGTATTGCATCAATAATGCCGGTCTGCCACTCATATTCCTCGTATTCTATTTTATAAAAGCAGTGCAGTTCAGCTCTACGAAGGAATTGTTGCCGGCCGGCAGGATCCTCTGGCTGAGCGGCGGGTTCCTGTTGGGTTTTGTATTTATCATTACCGTTTCGTTGTTCTATTTTTTTCGTGCCGACAAGACCATTGTCCGGCGGATGACCCCTGTGATCAGCAATCCCAGGCTTTTCAAATCGCAATTCCGTAAAGAAGAGGTAAAGCTTAACGAAAGCCGGCTGATGAAAGTGCAGTGGTATCTTAACTCTCTCCGGACGGTCAAAAAAACCCGGGACGTCTCTCACTATAGCAAGGATTTTATCGAAAGCATTTTTAACAGGCATCATATTTCCGCGGTGCTCTCCATCTTCGTTGCCTTTATCTTTTTGATCGTCGTAGGATTCTTTATGGACAGCCGCTATTTCCAGTTGCCGGCGGCTGCCAGCATCCTTATCTTTTTCGCTATACTCATTTCCCTGTCCGGCGCCTTTACCTATTTTCTTCAGAGCTGGAGCATGCCTTTTCTTGTAGTGGTGTTCCTTGTGCTTAACCTGCTCTATCGCACCAATGTCATCGACCCTACCAATAAGGCATATGGCCTGAACTATACGAAGGAGGAGAACAGGCCTTTGTATGACAAGCAGACCCTGCTGCAGCTATGTTCTGAAGAAAAAATTGCTGCGGACAAGGCGAATATGCTAAAGATCATGCAGCGGTGGAAAGCCCGGCAGTCCGAAGAAAAGCCGGTGCTTTTTCTTGTCAATACCAGTGGCGGCGGTAACCGCAGCGCTACCTTCACCATGAGCATTCTTCAGCGGCTGGACAGTCTTTGCGGGGGGCGGCTGATGCGGAAGACCTTCCTGATCACAGGTGCGTCGGGAGGGATGCTGGGGGCTGCTTATTTCAGAGAGCTGTCCCGTATGAAGGAAGCGGGCGACACAACCATTCATCTGCAGGACAAACGGTTCGTAGATGATATTTCAGGCGACTTATTGAATACATTATTTTCTTCTTTTGTAGCGCGGGACCTTGCCTCGCCTGCACAGAAGTTCAAAGTAGGCGACTATGAATATATCAAGGACAGGGGCTATGCGTTCGAGCAAAAGTTAAATGCCAATACGAGGGGGGTGTTAAACCGGCAGCTGAAGGATATTGCCGTCGATGAGGCGGCAGCCAGGATGCCTATTATGTTCTTTAATCCTGTGATCACCCGTGACAGCCGGGCCCTGATCGTCAGCAGTCAGCCCGTCAGCTTTTTAATGCGTCCCCGATATGACAGCACGAGGCTTCCTTCCATGGCCCCTGATGCCGTCGACTTTGGAGCGTTGTTTGCCGGACAGGGGCCTGAAAATCTGAGGCTGCTGACAGCGTTGCGGATGAATGCAACCTTTCCTTATGTGCTGCCCAATGTCTGGCTGCCTACTGTACCTATCATCGATGTCATGGATGCAGGTTTCCGGGATAATTTCGGCGAGCTGAATACGATCCGCTTCCTGAATGCTTTCCGGGAATGGATCCGGGAAAACACCCGTGGGGTGGTGCTGTTGCAGATACGGGATCGTAAAACAGGAGGATGGGAGAATCCTTATGAGTCGGTGAATGTGACGGAGATCATCACCAAGCCGTTGCTGCTGCTACAGGACAACTGGTATAAGATGCAGGAATATAACCAGGATGACCTGTTGAGCCTGGCGCAGAATGGCATGGGCTTTTCCTTTCACAAGCTGGTGTTTCAATATGCTCCCAAATCGGAAGATGCAGGCGCCGCGCTCAATTTCCATCTTACTACGCAGGAAAAGCTGAATATCATCAGCAGCCTGGATAACCTGGAGAATCAAAAGATCTTTGGCCAGTTTAAAAAATTCGCGTTGAGCGGGCAGCTGCCTTAAGGCTGTATCAGCTGAAAGATCTTCGGCAGGATCTGTATCTCGAAAACAGGTGCGGTAGGCTGAGGATCCCCGTCGATATGCAAAGGGGCCAGCCGGCTATTGACGATGCGGAGGGAGGGGGTTTGGAAATAGATCACCCGGCCATTGCCGGGAATAGGAGTAGCGGGGCGGCCCTTTCTCACCTGGTGGAAAACGGACAGCAATGTGCGCAGCTTATTCATTTTCTTAACGATAACGATGTCCAGCAGACTGTCGTCGAGCCGGGCTTGTGGGGCAATGGTGAAATGATTGCCGAATTGGTTGGCGTTGGCAATACTGATAAAAAAAGCTTCGGCATGGAAATGTTGTCCGGTGGATGGGAGATCGATGTCGAAGGGCCAGCATTTACCCGAGAAAAAATGTCTGAAGGTGACCTTGATATAGGTTTGCAGGCCTCTTGTCGGCTCCTGTGCGAAAGTATGCGCTACCTGTGCGTCAAAGCCGATGCCGCATAGCATACAGGAAAATCTGTCATTGATCATAAAACCATCGATCAGTGAAGCTTTACCCGTAAAAATTATATTCAGCGCCCTGGAAGGGTCCCTGGGAATTTTTGCTGCAAAGGCAAGACCGTTGCCGGATCCCATCGGTATGATGCCTACCCGTACGGAATTTCCCTGTAAAGTGGCTGCCACAGCGTTCACTGTGCCGTCTCCGCCGCAGATGACGACGTCCGTCACATGATCTTTGGCGATAAGGGCCGGCAAAAAATCATATTTGCCTTCCGCATTGGTGGGAAGGATCTCGAAATCGATGTTCTCTTCCTTTGTCCTGCGGGTTATCAGCTCTTTAAGAGAGGATTTGCCGCGGGTGCCGGAGACAGGATTTATAAGGTAAATTATTTTTCTTGACATGCCACTCGTACAGTTCGTAATTCCGGGGCAAAGATCGAAAATTCCGATTAATTACATCAGTGCTGCGGTTTGTTGTCTGTTTGTGTTTTATTCGCCAGCAGGTCGGGCGTCTTGGGCACCGGTGACAGATGAAGGGTGGCCGTCATAAAATGATCGATGCCGGCTTTCACACTTTCAACGTCGTGGCTGCGGATGCCGGAGCCGATGACATGGGTGCCTGCTTCCGGGATGGGTTGTTTATATTTCAGGTTGGCGGGTGTGCCCAGCTGGTCGAACATCTCCAGGGCGGCCGATACTTTCACCGTGCTGTCCTGGTGGATCTTGTCTTTATAATAATACAACATAGCCACGGGCTGTTGAACCTTTTCAAAAGTGGATTTGATCATGGCTGTCTCCAGGTATTCTTCCAGTGCTACGACGGCTTCCGAGCGATATTTCAGATACCAGTACTGCCGGTGGAGAGGGCCGAAGTCTTCCTTGCTGATGATGTAGGGAGAGCCTGTCACCATATGGGCGACCTGTAATCCCCAATGATTGTTCACTATCCAGGCGTTGGGGTCGTTGATGGCGATGTTGGGTGACAGAAGTATCAGTGCCGCTACCTTGTCCGGGTAGGCGGCTGCCAGCTGCAGGGCAAGACTTCCGCCGGTGGAGGTTCCCATCAGGATAACCTTTTTACCCAGCTGCTGCCCGATGGCCAGGGCTTGTTTGGCGGATTCCCAGTATTCGTCGGCTGTAAGGTTCACCATGGCTTCCGGGGTGTCGATGCCGTGTTCAGCCATGCGGGACAGGTAGAGGTTGCAGCCATAGCGGCGGGAGGTATACCGGTGCACAGGATCGCCTTCTCCCTGGCTGGCGGAGAAACCGTGGAGATATACGATGGCATATTCCGTAGTCGATTTGACCGAATCGTCGGCCCATACGATACGGGCCTCATTATCCGGCTTTAACTTATGGCGGGCTTCGTTATCATGGACATAGGCTTCGAGGGCTCCAGGCGTGGCCGGTACGGCCGGCATTTCTTTTTGATAAACGGGGGTAGAAGGGCTGGGGCCAAGCAGATAAAGGACGATTAGCAGGACGGGGATGAGTAACAGCCATTTTTTACGCATGACTCAAATTTGGGTTGAATTTATAAAATTAGGTGATACCTCCCCTCTTAAGTGCCGGGATACCATGTGTTTTTTATGTTATTTCTCCCCGAAGGAGCGTTCAGGCTAGGAAGTTCGGCTGTTTTGGCGTACATTTGCGGCTTTAAACCGGCGGGCAAGATCCGTTGGCTAGGGAAAGATAATATTATGGAAATCAGAAATATAGCAATCATCGCACACGTTGACCATGGGAAGACTACCCTGGTAGACAGGATCTTACATGCTACCCACGTATTCCGTGAGAACCAGGAAACAGGGGAGCTGATCATGGATAACAATGACCTGGAAAGGGAAAGAGGGATCACCATTTTCAGCAAGAATGCTGCAGTGGAGTATAAAGATGTCAAGATCAATGTGATAGATACGCCGGGCCACTCCGATTTCGGAGGTGAGGTAGAGCGGGTATTGAAGATGGCGGACGGGGTGCTGCTGCTGGTGGATGCCTTTGAAGGTCCTATGCCGCAGACGCGTTTTGTACTGCAAAAGGCGCTTCACCTGAACCTGAAGCCCATTGTGGTTATCAATAAGGTCGATAAGCCCAACTGCCGCCCGGATGAGGTGCATGATGCTGTATTCGAGCTTTTCTTCAACCTGGATGCTACCGAAGAGCAGCTGGATTTCCCCACTTTCTATGGCAGCGGTAAGAACGGCTGGTTCAATAATAAGAATGAGCAATGTGCGGATATTACTCCCTTGTTGGATGGTATCCTGCAGTATGTGCCGGCTCCGAAGGTAGCGGAAGGACCTTTGCAGATGCAGATCACTTCCCTGGATTATTCTTCGTTCCTGGGCCGTATCGCCGTCGGTAAAGTGGCGAGAGGTTCTATCAAGGAAAACCAGAATGTCGCCCTGGTGCAGGCCGATGGTACTATCAAGCGCAGTAAGATAAAAGAATTATATACGTTCATGGGCATGGGTAAGAAGAAGGCTGCCGAGGTCTTCGCCGGTGATATCTGTGCCGTGGTCGGATTGGAAGATTTCAATATCGGGGATACCATTGCCGATGCGGAAAACCCGGAAGCTTTGCCGGTGATCAGCGTGGATGAGCCTACCATGAGCATGCTGTTCAGCATCAACAACTCTCCTTTCTTTGGTAAGGATGGGAAGTTCGTCACCTCCCGTCACCTGCGTGACCGTCTTATCAAGGAAACGGAAAAGAACCTGGCCCTGCGGGTGGAAGATACGGACAGTGCGGATAGCTTCCTGGTTTATGGCCGGGGCATTCTTCACCTGGGCATCCTTATCGAGACCATGCGCCGGGAAGGATTTGAGCTGACGGTGGGACAACCCCAGGTGTTGGTAAAAGAGATCGGTGGCAAGAAACATGAGCCTTATGAAATATTGGTAGTGGATGTTCCCGGAGATTACAGTGGCAAGGTGATCGATATGGTCACGCAGCGTAAAGGCGAGATGCTCGTGATGGAAAGCAAGGGAGAGATGCAGCATCTGGAATTTGAGATCCCGTCCAGGGGGTTGATCGGTTTGCGTAGCAGCATGCTGACGAATACAGCCGGTGAAGCCGTTATGGCGCACCGTTTCCTGGAGTACAAACCCTGGAAGGGCTCTATCCCCGGCAGGAACAACGGCGTATTACTTTCCAAGAACCAGGATAAGACGACTGCCTATTCCATCGATAAATTACAGGATCGCGGTACTTTCTTTGTCGATCCGGGCGAAGATGTTTATGTCGGGCAGATCATCGCCGAGCATATCAAGCCGGGGGATCTGATCGTAAATGCGACGGAAGGTAAAAAGCTGACGAACATGCGCGCCAGCGGCAGTGACGACTCTGTTCGTATCATCCCGAAAAAGCAGATGACACTGGAAGAGTGTATGGAATATATTCAGCATGACGAGTGTATCGAAGTGACACCCAAGAAAATACGCCTGCGTAAGACCATCCTCGATGAGAACGAGCGGAAAAGGCGCCAGACGGCTATGAAGACGGAAGAGGTGAAATAAGGCCATAGGGGATGGGGATTGAAAATGTCGTAACTTTACAGCACAATGAAGCGGTTATGAGAAGGTTCTTTCCTGTATGTATCCTGCTGATCTTTCTGCTGACGGCATCCGCCATCCGTGTTGAGGCGCAGTGTTCCATATGTACCCGGACGGCGCAGCAACTGGGTGAAAGGCCCGCCAAGGCTTTGAATAGTGGGATCGTTTACCTGGCCGTTGCTCCCCTTGCTATTTGCGGCTTCGTCGGCTATCGCTGGTGGAAGCAAAATCAAGCAGAATAACTTTTTTGATAAGATAAGGACTGCCCACAGACAAGTGGGCAGTCCTTTACGTATATTTAGGCATGGTATCCAATGAACTATATAAGAAAAGCAAGTCGAAAAAGATCCCGATCCGCCATGTTTGCGAGGTAGGGGTCTATTCGCCCGAGCTATCTAATATCCTGGATTTCATCACCAGGGATCATACCCGGACTACGCTGGTAGAGCCGATGCCGGACAGTATTGCCGCCATCGAAAAGATATTTGGGAATTATCCGCATGTCCGGCTTTATCCCGTGGCTATCTACGATTACCATGGAACGCTGGAGCTGGCGCAGCGGGGCGAGTCCACGTTTGCCACTACCCTGCCTTTCAGTCCTGCGATGGTGAATGATGAATATGTCGTTCAGCGCGAGGATACTTTCAGCGTCGAATGCAGACGGTTTGATGAAATAGACGATGGCACCATCGACCTGCTGAGCGTGGACACGGAAGGGTGTGAATGGTATATATTAAAATATATGAAAAGCCGGCCTGCCGTCATTTCCCTGGAGACACACGGGAAGACGTATTCGAATCCCTATCTGGCCGAGATCAACGGCTGGATGGCCGCCAATGGGTACAAGCGTTGGTTTATCAATCGTACTGACACCGTTTATTACAAAGAAGGGGCATTTACGCCTGATGGGCAGGATTCTTTTTTGTTGTGGTGGAGAGGTGTTGGTGTAAAATTCCGGAAGTTTAGAAAGAGCATTGGCAAGAAATCTCCTCCCAGGACCGCATGAACAGCCGAAAGGAAGCGTAGATATGTCCCAGCAAAACAGAACATTCATTATAAGCCGTGTCGATGCCATCGGGGATGTGGTGCTGACCTTGCCGGTGGCAGGGGTGTTGAGAGAATTGTATCCACGGTCCAGGATCCTGTTCCTTGGCAGTAGTTATGCAGCGGAAGTGATCAGGGCTTGCAGGCATGTGGATGAATACCTCAATTGGGATGAGCTGAAAAAAATGGACGATGCCCATCAGATCAAGGCGCTGGCGGGGACAGGGGCCGACACGATCATCCATATTCTCCCCAAAAAAGAAATTGCCGAATTAGCAAAAAAGGCCGGTATACAGCTTCGTATCGGGACGACCAACCGGGCTTACCATTGGTATACCTGCAACAAGCTGATAAGGCTTTCCCGGAAAAGATCACCCTATCATGAAGCGCAGCTCAACCTCCGCCTGCTGACCGTGCTTGGCGCCAAACCTTTATATTCGCTGGAAGAGATCCCCGGTTACTACGGGCTGACAAAGCTATCAGCCTTGCCGGTGGATATTGCTGCATTGAAAGATGAGCGGAAGTTCAATCTTATCCTGCACCCCAAATCCAGGGGGAATGGGCGTGAATGGGGCGTGGACAATTTTATACGGCTGGCGAATATGCTGCCGGCAGACCGGTTCAGGCTTTTTGTCACAGGCACGCCGGCGGAAAGAGAGGCTTTGGAGCCATTGCTCAGGCAGTGCCCGGAGGTTGTCGACATGGTAGGAAGACTCACCTTACCCCAGTTCCTGGCGTTTATTGCACAGGTGGATGGGTTGCTGGCCAGCGGCACAGGTCCATTGCATGTAGCTGCCGCCCTGGGGATCCATGCGCTGGGGTTATTCCCTCCCCTACGGCCTATTCATCCTGAGAGATGGGCTCCGCTTGGGCCCAAAGCGATGGTATTTTGCCTCGAACAACCTTGTAAGGGTTGCCCTGGCGTGCATGACTGTGTATGCATGCGGGATATAAGCGCCGTTAAATTGAAGGAGTATCTTTTATCCATTAGTCAGTAGCCGGCGATGAATTGGTAGAGATTGAATTTACCGGCTATGGAAAGCTCCCGGATCTTTTTGGTCATTTCGTTACGGTCGATGTCCAGCATGCGGCGCCGGCTGATGAGATACAGCGCTCTTTCTGTAAGCAGCCTGTATTTATTATCTGCTGTGGCTGGATGCTGCTGTTGCCCGCTTATCTGCTGCATCAATTCTTTTAGTCCTTTTTTTTCGGAAGCGATGGTCTTGATGACCGGCGTCTCGTGCCCCGGACGTGAGAGCATTTGCCGCAGGCTGCGGACGAAAGTGTCGGCATCGGGCCGGTCGCTTTTGTTGACGACAAAAATATCTCCGATCTCCATCAGGCCTGCTTTCATGGCCTGGATCTCGTCCCCTGCCTCGGGTACAAGCACCACGATGGTTACATCGGCCAGGGAGGCAATGTCGATCTCATTTTGTCCTACTCCAACCGTCTCTATCAATATATGATCAAAGCCGCCTGCTTTTAGTAGTTCCGCAATATTGAGGATGCCGGGATGCAGACCGCCCAATGTTCCACGGGAAGAAAGCGAGCGGATGAATACATCGGGATGGTTGTACCATTCACTCATCCGGATACGGTCGCCTAATAAAGCGCCTGAATGAAAAAAGGAGGAAGGGTCTACGCAAAGTACGGCAACCTTTTTTTTCGCCTGGATGAATTCTCCGATCAACGCATCCACCAGCGTGCTCTTTCCTGCTCCGGGAGGGCCTGTGATGCCGATGATGGTTCCGGGAAAAGCAGGTTGATCTTTTATCTGGGAGAAAAAATCCGTCACTTCATTCTCTATATATGAGATGCCCCGGGCCAATGCCCGAAAATCACCTTGCTGTATGTCCCGAAAAAGAAGTGATGCGTTGTCAGTCATGTTAGATAGACAAATATACCGATCTTTACAACTATGAAGATATCGGTCATCATTGCTTTTTACAAGAATCTGCCCTTTCTCGATCTCGTTCTTTCCGGCCTGGAAAATCAGACATATGATGATTTTGAAGTGATCGTTGCGGAAGATGATGATGCGGCTGCAACAAAGGAGTATGTGGCGGGCAGATCCAGTGATGTGTCTTTTGTTTTAAAGCATGTCTGCCAGGAAGATAAGGGGTTTCGCAAGAACAGGATATTGAACGAGGCAGTCCGGGTGGCCGAAGGCGAATTCCTTGTATTCTTTGATCAGGACTGTATACCGCACAGCCGTTGTCTGAAGGAATATGCATCGGCGGCGAAGGAGGGTTTCGCTTTTTTTGGCAGGAGGGTGATGATGAGCGAATTGCTGACCAGGAAGCTGGTGGCGTCGGGGCAACGGAAGCTGTTGTCTTTTTTTAGCCAGATAAGACATGGTTCTGTAAGAACAGAGGACGGCATCTATCTCCCTTTTTTTCGCAAAAGCAGCAAGAACAATGGTATCATGGGCTGCAACTGGGGTATTCTGAAAAGACATGTGGTAGAAATCAATGGATACGACGAAGATTATATCACTGCCGGCGTCGGTGAAGACGTCGACATAGAATGGCGGCTGGTGGCGGGCGGGATAAAGCTGCAGTCTATGAAGCACAGGGCGATCGTTTATCATCTGTATCATTCCGCGCATTATTCTCCGGATGCTCCCGTGGGCTATGCCTTGCTGAAGGAGAAAAAGGCTGCCGGGCGTATTTATTGCATCAATGGATTGGATAAATTTGCAGAAAAGGGTTATCGCCCCGAAGGACAATAAACAACCATGACGAATTTTATTCCTGTATTCCCCCTGGGTATTGTAGTTTATCCCGGCGAAACGGTAAACCTGCACATTTTCGAACCCAGATATAAGCAACTGGTTAATGAATGCTATGCGGAGAGCAAGCCTTTTGGCATTCCTACCGTCATTGATAATAAGCTGAATGAAATGGGTACGCTGGTGAAGATCACCCAGATGGTGCAGGTGTATGATAATGGAGAGATGGATATCCGGACTGAAGGTATCCGGGTTTTCAGGGTCCTGGAAGTGATAAAGACCATCCCGGATAAATTGTTCAGCGGCGCCATTGTAAACTATCCTGAAAATGTAGAGGGGCCTGGCAAGCGGGAGCTCATGCAAAAGGTGGTGAATGCCATCCGGGAGCTGCACCGGCTGCTGAATATCACGAAGGATTTTCGTAAACCTGATGAAGAGCTGACGGCCTATGACGTCGCCCATCATGCGGGGCTTTCCCTGGAAGAGGAATATGAGCTGCTGGGATTATTGCGGGAAGAGCAGCGGCAGGAATACCTTAAGCGTCATTTAGGGAAGGTTTTGCCAGTCATCGCGGAGATGGAAACTCTAAAGGAAAGAGTAAAGCTGAATGGTCATTTCAAAAACTTATCTTCGTTCCAATTCGAAGATTAAATCCATATGCCGACCACCCTCTGCTTTGATTTTGGAAATACCCGAATGAAATGCGCTGTGTTCACCAACGGTGAATTTGTCCGTGAACAGGTGCTGGACAATGATCAGCCGGCTACCATTCAGGCGCTGATAGATACATATCATCCTGCAAAATCCATCCTCTCTTCCGTGATCGGGCACGATCCGGAGATGGAGCGATTGCTGGCCGCGGCTACCCGGTTTCATAAATTAGGTCATCTTTCCCGTTTGCCGGTCACTACGCCTGTAGGTAAGCCGGAGACTATCGGGGCTGACCGTCTGGCCCTGGTTGTTGCCGCTGCGCATCTTTTTCCAGGGAAGAACAATCTTGTCATCGGACTCGGCTCAGCCGTCACCTATAACTATGTCAATAAATATAAAGAGTTCATAGGCGGAGGTATTTCACCGGGTATGGAAATGAGGTTCAAATCCTTACATGCTTTCACCGCCAAATTACCCCTGGTGAAGGCGGACTGGAACTTTCCCCTGGCAGGATATGATACCAGGACCAATATACTCAGCGGCGTGATCCTGGGGATGGCCAAGGAGATTGATGGTATCGTGGAGGCTTATGAGGAAAAATACGCCAACTTTAACGTGCTTTTAAGCGGCGGCGATGCAGTCTATTTCACCCGGCATCTGAAAAAGCAATATTTTACGGACCCGTATTTAATTTATAAGGGGCTATATGTCATCAGCGAATACAATGATCAATAAAGCATTTCCCCTGAGCGGTGTATGTGCTGCCCTGCTGGCTGCGCTGGTGCTGCTGTCATCTTGCGAGAACAAGGTAAAGACGACCCCTTCATCCGCCCAGGGAAAGCCGGTGCCGGAAGAAGGGCAAAACATCGAGAGCTATTTAAGCGAAGGGGCGAAAGTGAAGGGGAAGCTCACTTCTCCTTATATGCTGCGCTATCTGAAGGCCGATACTCCCTATTCAGAATTTCCCCGCACGTTGCATGTGGACTTCTACACGGATAGCCTGATTGTCGAAAGTCAGATGGATGCGAAGTACGGAAAGTATTTACCTAACCAGAACAAGGTCTTTCTCAGGGACAGTGTCCGGGTCAAGAATATCCTCAAGGGGGACACGCTGCATTGTAAATATTTGTGGTGGGATCAGCAGACGCAGAAATTCTCCACGGACGATTCGGTGGCTATTTATACCAGGGATAAGATCCTTTTCGGAAAGGGGATGGAGGCGGATCAGAATTTCCGGTGGTATACGATCAAAAATTTTAAAGGTAGTATCCTTACTTCCCAAAATGCAATGCCGAAATAATGTAGGTCCTCTGGACCGGAGGTTCGCTTTGGAAATTGTGAGCGGGCTATCCATAGTGCCGGCACCTGCAATCTTTGTACATTCAACAAAAAAATATGGAATATCGTCGCTTAGGGAGATCGGGATTGCAGCTGAGCGCATTGTCCTTTGGCAGCTGGGTCACCTTTCATGGACAGGTGGAAGACAAGACGGCTGATGAGCTGATGGGCATTGCTTATGAAAAAGGCATCAATTTTTTTGACAATGCGGAGACCTATGCCAATGGAGAGAGCGAGCTTATGATGGGAAGGGTGTTGAAAAAGAAAAATTGGGACCGGTCGTCCTATATCGTGTCATCCAAAGCATATTTCGGCAGCCGTGATAAACCGGTGCCCAACCAGACGGGGTTGAGCCGTAAGCACCTGGTAGAGGCGTGTCATGAGGCGCTTAAGCGGCTGCAGCTGGATTACCTGGACCTTTATTTCTGTCACAGACCTGACCCGAATGTTCCTATCGAAGAGGTGGTATGGACGATGCATACGCTTATCCAGCAGGGGAAAGCCCTTTATTGGGGAACCAGTCAGTGGAGCGCTGCCGAGATTATGGAAGCGCATAAGGTCGCTCAGCAGTATTGTCTTATCAGTCCCGTGATGGAGCAGCCGCAGTACAATATGTTCGAGCGGTTCAAGATGGAGCAGGATTATCTGCCTGTTTTTCGCAGTGTAGGGATGGGTACTACCATCTGGAGTCCGCTGGCCGCGGGTTTTCTTTCCGGCAAGTATCTCGATGGCATACCCAGGGATTCGCGTTTTGCCCTGCCGGAATATCATTGGCTGGTAAAGCGATGGCTGCAGGAAGACCGGATCGAGAAGACCAGGAAACTGGCTAAGCTGGCCGGTCAGCTGGGTGTTTCATTGTCTGCCCTGGCCATTGCGTGGACGATACGGGATGCTTCGACAACAACGACAGCGATCTTAGGCGCGACCCGGAAAGAACAACTGTTGGAGAACCTGAAAGCGCTCGATGCATTGACGGTCCTGACGGAGGGCGCTTTGGAAGAGATCGAGGAAATATTACAGAATAAGCCGGTTTTGGATTTGCAATAGATTGGTTTTTAGCAATTTATATGACCGCCCTTTTTGGGCGGTTTTTTTGTGCTTAAAAAATATTCAATTAAACGTTTGTTTAATTCAAACGTTTGTTTAATTTTGTGTCATCAATTCTTTGATATGTCAGATAAAAGAGAACATATTCTTATAGTGGCGGAGGAGCTTTTTGGAGAGAATGGGTTTGACGGGACTTCCGTGAGGGATATCGCCCATAAAGCCGGGGTCAACCTGGCTATGATCTCTTATTATTTCGGCTCCAAGGAGAAGCTGCTGGAGGCGCTGATAGAATTCAGGGCCGGTTATATCTACGGCATTTTGGAAGAGTTAAACAAAGATGAATCGCTTAGTCCCTTGGAAAAGATCGACAGGCTGGTGGAATTCTATGTAGACAGGATATTGAACAACCTCCGGTTTCACAATATCATGTACAGGGAAGCCACCAATGTCCGCAGCGATGAGATCCGTGACAGGATCATCAGCATCAAGCTTCGGAACCTGGAGCAGATCACCAAGATCATCCAGGATGGCCAGCAAAAGAAATTATTCCGGGAAGAAATAGACATTCCAATGACGGTGGGCACCCTGATGGGTACCATCTCTTCCTATACACAAGCGAGGCCATTTGGCTGCGTTATCCTTGCCCTTGGATACGATTCTAACGATGAGCAATACCGCTCCAAGCTTGCCCCCAGATTAAAAGCCCATCTTAAAAACTTGTTACGGGCGCACCTGGAGAAGAGGAAAGAAGAATAAAATAAAAAATAAACTGATGAACGCGATTAAGACATTTTCAGTGGCTTTGGGCCTCCTGATCTTTTCTGCCTATAACCTGTCTGCCCAGACGCAAACCAGGACGCTTACCCTGGAAGAGGCCGTGCAGCTGGGAATACAGAACAGCAAGCAGCTGAAAAGGAGCCAATACAAGATCGACGAGGCACTGACCCGTGTTGCGCAGGCTAAGGATGCCGCCCTGCCCAGCGCAAAGGTGAGCTTTCAATATCTCCATGCCCTCATGCTGTCCCGGTTGATCGATATTCCCGGCTTGACAAAAGAGCCGATAAAGCTTCCTTTTGATTTTCCAGCCTACATGGGGACGTTGTCTGTGTCGGAACCCATTTTTGCAGGTAACCAGTTCAAGTATGCCCGTCAATCCGCCGATCTCATGGTGCAGATGAGCCGTTTGGACGCCGATAAGGATAAAGACGATATTACCTGGGTTGTTATCAGCTCTTATATCAACTACAATAAGATATTGCAGAACCAGCTGATCGTGGCGCAGAATATGCAGGATATACAAGGTAAGCTGGAAGAGATCACGAAATATGAGGGGCAGGGCCTGGCTACAAAGAATGACGTGCTCCGCTACCAGCTGCAACAGTCCCAGATGCAGCTGACGGAGATAGAGCTGGAGAACAACCGGCGGATTGCGAACTATAATCTGAATGTATTGCTGGGTCTTCAGGACTCCACGCAGTTGATATTGCCGGCGCCTTCCTACAGATTGAATGAGAGCCCTGTATTCGCCGACCTGCTGCAACAGGCCGAGACCAGTCGTCGTGAACTGCAGGACATCTCCTACCAGACCAGGATAGCGGATATCGATGTAAAAAAGATACATGATAAACGCCTGCCTACGGTATCGGCCACCGGCGGTATGTATTACATCAACCCCACCGGCCAGGTCATCCCCACCCGTAATAACCTGATAGCTCCCGTTACCCTCGGCATCGGCGCCAGCTGGGATATAGGCACCTTATATACGAACAAGAACAAAGAGAGAGAGGCTTCTCTTCAAAGGCAGGAGTTAAATACAGCCAAAGAGCAGACCGTAGATGAGATACACAAGGATGTCAATAAAAATTTTATTCTCTACCACCAGGCCCTGGAAAGGATAAAGGTTTTACAGGATGCTGTAACACAGGCGGAAGAGAATGAGCGGATCACCGAATCGAAATTTCGTAACAACCTGGTCAATACGACGGACCGTATCGATGCGCAGACGCTGCTTTACCAGGCCCGGGTCAACCTGGAGCTGGCAAAGTCGGACGCCACCATTGCCTGGTACGATCTGCAGCACAGCGCCGGAAAGACAAACCTCTGAAACCACTAAAGCGGACCACAGGTCCGCTTTATAAAACATTAAATAATTAACTGTATTTATATAAGTATATGGAACAAAATAACACTCCAAAGAAAAGTCGTAAAAAACTCATCTTCCCCATTATCCTGGCATTGGTGCTGGTGGGTGCACTGATCTTTTCGGCCAAGGAATATTTTTATTACCAAAGCCATGAGGTAACCGACAATGCCCAGATAGACGCGGATATCAGTCCCGTTGTAGCCAGGGTTGGCGGGTATGTCAAAGAGATCAGGTTTGCGGATAACCAATTTGTAAAAGCGGGTGATACCCTTGTTGTCCTCGATGACCGGGATTACCAGGTACGTTTGCAACAGGCGCAGGCAGCTCTTGCTGCTACCAAACAGAATGTGGATGTTTCCCAGACGCAGGTGTCGGAGGCCCAGACGGGCATCACCACCGCTGAGGCTAATGTAGCAGCTGCCAAGGTCAGGGTTTGGAAGGCGAATGAGGACTTTAACCGGTATCAAAACCTTTACAACGATCATGCGATCACCAAAGCGCAGTTCGACGACGCGAAAGCCGAGAAAGATGCTGCGGAAGCTGCTCTTGCAGTAGCTCAGAGCCAGGTGCCTGTACAAGTCAGGCGTGTGAGCACTAACCGCAGCCAGGTGGGCGCTGCCTCCAGCGTTATCGCCTCCCGTCAGGCCGATATCGACTTCGCCAAATTGCAATTGTCCTACACCGTTATCACGGCTCCTGCCACCGGCATCGTATCCAAACGCAATATCCAGCTGGGTCAGCTGGTGCAGGGCGGGCAGACCCTTTTTGCCATCGTCAATGACAAGGGCATCTATGTAACGGCCAACTTCAAGGAAACGCAGCTCGAGCATCTGAAGGTGGGCGAGAAAGTGGATATCGAACCTGATGCCTTTTCCGGCAAGACCATCCAGGGTGTAGTAGAATCCTTCTCGGGAGCTACGGGCGCCAAGTTCTCCCTGTTGCCTCCGGACAATGCCACGGGTAACTTCGTAAAGGTCGTACAACGTGTGCCGGTGAGGGTCAGGCTGGAGACGGACACTGCTACCTTAGGTCTGCTGCGTGCGGGGATGAGCGTAAAGGTCGTCGTGTATACGAAATAACTAAAAATTTTCAGTCATGGCTGAACATGGATTCAGAAAGTGGATCATTACCATTACAGTGATACTGGCATCGCTGCTGGAACTGATCGATACAACCATTGTGAACGTGGCCCTGCCCGATATCATGGGTAACCTGGGCGCCACGCTGGAAGATGCGGGCTGGATCGTCACCGGCTATGCCGTGGCGAACGTGATCATCCTGCCCATGTCGGGCTGGCTGGGCGACAGATTTGGGCGTAAGAACTATTTTATCACTTCCATCCTCGTCTTCACCTTTGCCAGCTTTCTTTGCGGGCAGGCGCATAGTCTTACCGAGCTGGTGCTGTTCCGTATACTGCAAGGTCTGGCCGGTGGCGGTCTTTTGTCCACGGCACAGGCGATCCTGATGGAGACCTGGCCCCGGGAGGAGCTGGGTATGGCTACCGCCCTTTTTGGATTAGGCGCCGTGGTGGGGCCTACGGTAGGTCCCACCATCGGAGGATATATCGTTGAACACTTTAAGTGGCCCTATATATTTTATGTGAACATACCGGTGGGCGCCATCGCTGCCTTTTTTGTATCGGTATTTGTGCGGGAATCTCCCAAGTATGCGAAAGGCAAGCCCATCGACTGGTGGGGTATCGCCTTGTTGGCAGCCGGGATAGGCAGTCTCCAGGTGGTGTTGGAAAAGGGCGAGACAGAGGATTGGTTTCAAACACCTTATATATCAGCATTAACCTTGACTACTATTCTGGCCGGGATCGCCTTTGTCTGGAGAGAGCTGAGTACAGATCATCCTGTGGTGAATTTCAAGATACTGAAGAACCGGAGCTTTGCCGTGGGGCTCGTCACCTCCTTCGTCCTGGGCTTTGCCCTGTACGGGTCCGTATTCATCTTTCCCGTATTTTGTCAGAACTTGTTGGGCTTCAATGCCCAACAGACCGGTATCATCCTCTTTCCCAGTGGGGTAGCCACTATCTGTCTCATGCCTTTTGTAGGGATGATGTTGAAAAAAGGGATACCGGGGCAGTTTATGGCCACGGGCGGCTTCTTCCTTTTCTTCGTGTTTACGTGGATGTTGTCCAACTCGACCCTGGAGTCCGGTACGGCCGACTTCTTCTGGCCCCTCGTCGTTCGGGGGATCGGTATGGCCATCCTTTTCGTGCCTCTGACCACCCTGGCCTTGCAGGACCTGAAAGGGCCTGAGATTGGTCAGGGCGCCGGTCTGAACAACATGATGCGCCAGCTGGGTGGCTCTTTCGGGGTCGCCCTTCTCACCACCCTGATCCATATCAAATCGGGTAAAGTGCGTACAGCTCTGCTGGAGTATATCAATCCTTATAACACGGCCTATGTGCAGCGGAATGGAGCCATGGTCCAGAATTTTATGGGCCAGGGCAAGTCGGCCCTGGATGCCCAGCAAATGGCTAACCGGGCGATGGAAGGCAATGTCATCAAGCAGACCATGCTCCTCACCTATGATAACATGTACCTGATCATTGGGATCTTCGTGTTGTGCTGTATCCCGATCGTCTTTTTACAGAAGTTCAAGAAGAATGTCGCTATGCCCGCAGATGCGCATTAATACAATTGACAGAAGTTACTTATAGATTGGATATATATATGCTGGGCTTAATACAATAGAATGGAAATAGCATTGGAATAGTCGTACAGAAAGGAAATAAGAACCATCAGAAGAACCATGCCAACCCATGCGCCGCGTCAAGCCTGTCCCCGAGGTTACTCAGGGACGGGCCCCGCGGAAAAAGGTCGGCTCAACGGAAAAAAATCGAGCCGACCTTTTTTTCATCATGTCCTGATTGGCTTTGCCAATCAGGGGACAAGAAAGAACAGAAAAAAGAAACGTCCTGAATCTCTTCAGGACGTTTCAACATTTTTGTACGATACCTAACCAACATTTTCGCGGCCATCAATAGGTACAAATTTTAATTACGGCTTGTTCGTAGGATTGGATCTGTTCGGATTTTGGATTTTTTAAACGGATAAGTTTTGATTGA
>Ga0105240_10000107_pt1 | contig 171629 bp, 133 predicted proteins | sample KBSC54metaG_FD_80426 | JGI IMG/M metagenome (GOLD analysis project Ga0105240, IMG submission 80426) | Corn rhizosphere microbial communities from Kellogg Biological Station, Michigan, USA - KBS C5-4 metaG | ecosystem: Host-associated > Plants > Roots > Rhizosphere > Soil | place: Michigan...
ACAATTCATTGTATTTCTTAATCTTAAATAGACTCTATGTTACACGCAAAAGAACTCCGCCTGGGCAACAAGGTGTTCAACCGCAAAGGTGAAGTGATCACAGTTCAACAGCTCCTCTCCAACACCCTCATTTACGATACGCAGATCAATATCAGCCGGAAAGTGGCGGCCAATTCCGGTCGTTACTATGAAGACAGCTATGTCACGGAAGTCGTAGAGCTTGTCAAGGAGATCGATTTTCAGGACGTTACTCCCATTGCGCTGACGCCAAAGATCCTCGAGAAGTGCGGCTTCCGGAATTTTGTCCGTGATGAGTGGATCATCAGCTACGGCAATGTACATACGGATTTTGAATTTACTTCAGAGGGGCTTCGCCTGCGGCACTCTACACCCACGCGCGTTGGCATCAAATCCGTGCACCAGCTGCAGAATTTCTTCTTCGCCATTACCGGTCAGGAACTGGAAGTAGATATGTAATTAAGGCATATCGAGCCGGAACACTTCCCCGCTGTATTTTTTGGGAAGGATGATCAGCTTGCACAGCCTGTCCAGCCGCAGGAGGCGGACCGCTTTGTACCCCTGTACTACCGGCCAAAGGAATGGTATGGGAGACAGGCCGAGCAGCCGTCTCACCTGGCGCGGCGCGAGCAACACCTGTGCCTGCAGGAGCAATTGATACCGGAATCCGCCGAGGCTGAGGCGGTAGCGGTGATAGAGGTCTTTAGTGAAGGCGCTGCGGGTCAGGTTTTGGTGCAGGTAGTCGCGCCTCATTTTTTCCCATTCGGTGTAGCTGGCTGGAAGGTTCTTCAGCTGCATGCGTTCGCCTACGCGGTGGAAGACGTCGAAGACCTCGGTCTTCTCGGCGAGGGTCAGCCGCCGGTGAAGCAGCTCGTGTGCGCGTATCGAATAGTCGATCAGCTGGAAGAGGACGTCGAGGTAGGCTTCGTCGGGTATTCGTGCGCCGCGGCTGGATTCGACGGTCCTGTGTACGGCAGTAATGCCGTCGATGGCGGCGAGCGCCTTTTTCTTTTCCGCAAAGACGATCCGCTGCGCGTAGGCTACTGTCGAGAACAGGCGGCCCAGCGGGTCGGCGGGCAGCTTGCCGGTGAAATACAGCCAGTCCACCGATTTATTCAGCGCGAACTCGGCCGAGGCGCCGGCGAAGATGAAGAGGATCGTGTCGGCGCTGCCCCAGATGCGGCGGACGATCGAGCCGTTGTCTACAAACGTTTGCATATGAGTCCCTCCATGGCGATGACGGTTAGTATTCCCAGGGTATAGCAGAAAATATCGGTCCAGGTAAAATAGCTGCCCATCAAAGTTCGCATAACTGACGGCCCCCTGAAGCCAAGCCGGTCTGCCCATTCGAAATACTGCAGGGTCTCTATTGCGTATGCGAAGACCAGGACTCCTGTTGCGACCTTCCAGACCGGCCAGCTGGCGAAGCTCCTTATTAAACAATACAGCCAGATCACGCATAGGAAGTCTCCGCCGTAGGGGCGGATGATGGCGTCGTGCATGCGGGCGCCGATGAAGACTTCTACGATAAAGAGCAGCAGCATAATGAGAAAATAGGGAAGAGAGAATCGCCACATCGTATTTAAAAGTGCTTTGAATTACAAAGTAAAGAAGAAAATTGCAGGTTTACAAGTTCTCAAAGGAAAAGTTTTTTTAGGGTGCGTTTTTTTAGTTTTTAACTTTGAGAAAACATTTTAAGTTATGGCAATGAAGAAAGACGTGAGGCTTTTGATAGAATTGATCGAGCGAAAACGCAAAGAGAGGCGCACAAAGGAAGAAGCGCTTCAATCACTCATCGATGCGGGCATCCTTGATGAGGATGGTAACCACACTGAGCCCTATAAATTACTCGGGGACGCAATCAAAAGGGCCAAACAAGGTCATGTATGACATTAAGCCAAATCTTGTGCTTGGTTTTCATGGTTGCGAGGCGTCTGTGCGAGACGCTTTGTTGAATAATCCTAATGAAATTAAGATCAGTCAAGAGCCTTTTGACTGGTTGGGGCACGGTATGTATTTCTGGGAGAACAATTACCAAAGAGCACTTCAATGGGCTTGGCAAAAAAGGAACCGTGGGACCATCAAACAGCCTGCGGTCATTGGAGCCGTCATTTACCTGGGGTATTGCTGTGATTTTCTGGACCAGGAATACATAGAGTTGTTATCGCGATCGTTCAATTCAATGAAAGAGAGCTATAGAAAATCCGGCGCTGATCTTCCGGTCAACCGAGATCTGGCAACTGATTCTCATAAAGACAAGCTCCTAAGGAACCTGGATTGTGCCGTAATAGAATTCATGCACACAGAATTTTTTAAGGAGGTCCAGCAGGATATACAGACCAAAGGCTTCAGCGATCACAAACTATTCGATACCACCCGCGGCGTCTTTACAGAAGGCGGTCCCGCCTTCCCCGGAGCAGGATTATTTGCCAAAAGTCATATCCAGATCTGCGTCCGCAATCCCAATTGCATCAAAGGCTTTTTCATGCCGCGGCGGGAAATGGATTTTAATTCCTGGCTTGAAGAGAACAGACGTGCGTAGGCCTACACCAACCACAAAAACGGCCACTTCCCTCCTATCAATATCTCAGCACCACGCGGTACCAGCGGACTAAACCGTTGAGGCGTCAGCACCACCACCAACCACACCAGCACAGGAAAAAGACTGTACACGATCGTATCGCCCCAGATCGCCATCGGCTGTTCGATCTTTGCGTCGTATGGATGATCCACGCGATAGCGCACCGGCACGGGATCTCCGGGCTTATAGCCATAGCCTTCCAGGCCGTTGAAGAAGATGCTGTCCCTCCCAAGCTGAAACAGGATCACCGGATATGAGGTGATGCCCAAAGGAGACTCGATGCCGCTATGTCCGACAAAACCCACCACACCCACTGTGTGCCTGGTTCCCGCGAGCCACCAAAGCTTATAGCAAGGAAAAGGAAGGGCCAGCAAGCCAAAAACCAGGAAGAAGAACTTACCTCTGGATAATACCATATGGAGCATTTTTTCAAATATACATAAGAAAACAATGCATCTAATCATTTTATATTATCCTGACACGGGGCAGCTCGTCAGAGGAATATCGGCGAAAATATAGGGTGAACGCTACTGAGGAAGGAATTGCCGATGCATTAAGCAACCGTCTACCGAGGAAGCCATGGGCGACACAGCAGAGCAACCACTTACCGAGGAAACTATGGGCGACACAGCAGAGCAACCACTTACTGAGGAAGGCATGGGCAACACAATACGGCGAAGGCGGCTCCCGTTAATGAAAAAAGCCGTAATTTTACAGAATGTTCCCGAACAAAGGGTATTAATAAATTGTAAATCGGAAATGCACAAATACGAAATCTGCTGCGTAGGACATATCACACTGGACAAGGTAGTAACACCCAGATCGACGGTACATATGGCTGGTGGAACGGCCTTCTATTTCTCGAATGCGCTCTCGCGTATGGACGTACGCTACACGCTGGTGACGGCTCTCGCGCAGAGCGAGCTGCACTCGGTCGAAGAGCTGAGGAAGAAAGGGATCGACGTCAAGGTCTACCCCAGCCGGCACACCGTCTATTTCGAGAATATCTATCCCGAGAACCAGGACCACCGCGAGCAGCGCGTATTACAGGTAGCAGACCCGTTCACCGTCGACCAGCTGAGTCCGGTCGATGCCCGTTACTACCACCTCGGCCCCTTATTAGCGGGCGATATCCCCGTCGACGTCATCCGTAACCTGTCCCAGCACGGCAAGGTTTCGCTGGATGCCCAGGGCTATCTTAGAAAGGTCCAAAACCAGAACGTCCTGGCGATCGACTGGCCCGCAAAGAGAGAAGCGCTTCAGTATGTTGATGTTATAAAGGTTAATGAACACGAAATGGAAGTTCTGACCGGGGAGACGGATGTAAGGGAAGGCGCCTTTGTCCTGGCCGACTGGGGCGTGAAGGAAGTGGTCATTACCTTAGGCAGCATGGGTTCGGTCATCTATACCGACAATACCTTCTACACGATACCCGCCTATGTCCCGACGACCTCCGTGGTAGACGCTACCGGCTGCGGCGATACCTATATGGCCGGCTATCTCTATCAGCGGGTTAAGGGCGCGGGCATCCAGGACGCGGGGGAGTTCGCCGCCGCAATGGCGACCCTCAAGATCGAGGGCTCGGGCCCTTTTACCGGCACCAGGGAAGAAGTGCTTGCCCTGCTCGCCAGCCGCAAAGAAAAAGTTTATTATGGAGCGGCCTGACGGTCGGGCCGGCCAATCCGAACCGGGCGGCGTTATCCGATCGATGATGGACCGCGACCGCTTCTCCCAATGGATGGGACTGGTCATCGACGAATGCGGCAGCGGCTACTGCCGGCTTCACTACACTATTACTGAAGATATGCTCAACGGCTTTGGCATCGTCCATGGCGGTATCCTCTTTTCGGCGGCGGACTCTGCATTCGCTTTTGCCTGCAACTCACACGGCCCTCTTACCGTCGCTCTTGACGCCAATATACAATATGCCCGCCCCGTCCAGGCCGGCGAGGTCCTGACCGTAGAGGCGAAAGAGATCCACCTGGGCAACCGGACGGGTATTTATGAGGTGCGCATCACTAACGCAGCAGGTCAGTTAGCAGCCCTCTTCAAAGGCACCTCCTATCGTACTTCGCGCGAGCTGCAGTAAAGCGCGCAACGTGAATCGCGACCTGGCGCGGAACAGCGGACACGAACCCCGGGGTCCAAATTGCAGCAACTTCCTATTTAATAGCATTTTAATTGATTTTACTTCAGGGTATTGGCAAAAATGGTGATTTTTGTTCTCCTCACTCCGACCTGACCTCTGCTGACCTATCGATCGACACCCTATCTTATTTTGTAAATTTTACGAATCGATATGCACAACATCTCAGTGGTCGCCTGTCTAAGACATTCCGTATTTGTATATTGTCTGGTCTGTATATCGATTGCCGCCATCGCCCAGCCGGCCAGCCGGCCCGATACTGCGTTGACCCTGGACCAGTGCATCGCCTATGCCCTGAAGAACCAGCCGACGATCAACCAGGCGCAGATCAGCGTAGCTATCGCCCACGCCAACAACAGGATCAATACGGCCGGCTGGCTGCCACAGGTAGGCATCTCAGGCAACCTGACCCACTATCTGTCCCTGCCGACCAATTTCATCAAGAACGCCAATACCGGCACGGTGACCCAGCAGAAGACTGGCGTGGTCAACACATTCACGCCCGTCCTCTCGGTGACCCAGACCATCTTCAACCCTGCGCTGCTCTACGCCGCCAGGGATGCCCCACTCTATATCAAACAGGCCGAACAGATCAGGGACAGCACGAAGATCGATATCGTCGCGGCCGTCAGCAAGAGCTTCTACGGTCTCCTGCTCACGCTAGAGCAGATAAACGTTCTCAAAGAGGACACGTCCCGGCTGGGTAAAACGGTAAACGACACCTATCACCAGTACTTCGGCGGCATCGTCGACGAGACCGACTACGACCAGGCCGTGATCAGCCTCAACAATTCCAAAGCCCAGCTGAAACAGGCGACAGAAAGCGTCACGCCGCAATACGCGCTGCTCAAGCAGGTAATGGGCTGGAGCCCTGAGCGGCAGTTCAATGTCGTCTATGACACTACGCAGATGAAGAACGATATCGCCTTCGATACGACGCAGTCATTGCAGTACGAAAAGCGCATTGAGTTCCAGGTCCTGCAGTCCTCCAAAGCCATCCAGCACCAGCTGGTCGGGTATTACCAGAAGGCCTGGCTGCCGACGGTGGGCGCTTTCTTCGACTACGACTATACTTTCCAGAACAATTCCTTCGGCAATCTGTTCTCGCACGCCTATCCCTATTCTTTTGTTGGTCTTTCGCTGAGCGTTCCCATCTTCACCGGATTCGCCCGCACGCAGAACGTCCGCAAGGCCAAGCTGCAGTACGATCTGCTCGACTGGCAGGAAGCAGGGCTCAAGTCGCAGATCTATTCCGAATACACCAACGCGCTGGCCACGTATAAAAGCAACCTGTTCAATCTGAACTCCACCCGTGAGAATACGGTCCTGGCGCGGAAAGTCTATGAGATCGTAACTCTGCAGTATCAGCAGGGCACCGTCCCGTATCTCAATGTGATCACCGCCGAATCCAATCTTATCACCTCAGAGATCGGCTACCAGAACGCGCTCTTCCAGGTGCTGGCGAGCAAGATCGACCTGGAAAGGTCCATGGGAGTCATCACCGTCAACGGCACCATTAACTAATCATTTAACCACATAAACGCTAAATAATGAGCAGACTGGTCTTGTCCCTGGTTTTCGTCATCAGCCTCGCGCTTTTCTCCTGCCAGCAAAAGCCGCCGGCTCCCAATCCCCCTACCCCCGTCAACCTGTCCACGGTCAAAAGCTCGTCCGTGCTGTATTATGACAACTACCCTGCCACCACGCAGGCGCTGAGCCAGGTGGACCTGCACGCGCAGGTCACGGGATATATCACGGGCATCTACTTTACAGAGGGTACGCATGTCAGCAAGGGACAAAAGCTATACGCGATCGATGAACGCCTTTACCAGGCTGCTTATGATCAGGCTGCCGCAAACCTAAAAGTCGCCGAAGGCAACCAGGTGCAGGCCCAGCAGGACGCCGACCGTTATCAATACCTCATCCAGCATAATGCCGTGGCCAAGCAGACCCTGGACCATGCCGTCATCGCGCTGGAGAACTCCAAGAGCCAGGTAGCGGCTGCCCGGCAGGCGCTCAAGACTGCGGCTACCAACCTGACCTACAGTATCATTACTGCGCCATTCGATGGCACCATCGGATTTAGCCAGGTTAAGATGGGGAACTTAGTCAACTCGGGGAGCACGCTGCTCAACACTATTTCGACGGACAACCCTATGGCCGTCGACTTCCTGATCAACGAGGCGCAGCTGGGACAGTTCAGAAAGCTGCAGACGCAAAAAAAGCACGAGGTCGACTCGCTGTTCACCATCGAGCTTCCGAGCCACGCGGTGTATTCGCAGCTGGGCAGGATATCGGTCATCGACCGGGCGGTCGATCCGCAGACGGGGACCATCCGTGTCCGGCTGGTCTTCCCCAACCCGGCGCAGGAGCTGCGCGCAGGCATGAGCTGCGTGGTGCGGGTCCACAACCTCGAACAAATGCCTCAGATCGTTATCCCTTCGCGGGCCATCGTCGAGCAGATGGGCGAGTATTTCGTCTATATCGCCAAGGATACGGTCATCCATCGGGGTGGTGATTCTGTCGCTGTGAAGTCCGATCCCCCGGCTGATAGCGTCAATGGTCCGCACCTCACGGCCATCCAGGTAAAAGTAGAGACAGGCGAGACCATCGGATCAAATACGATCATCAAGTCGGGGCTCAATGACGGGGACCGCCTGGTCGTGGACGGCATCCAGTCGCTGCACGACGGCTCGCGGATCACTACCGAGAACAAACAAGGACCCGGCTCAGGCGGCCGCGGCGGACGATAAACACAACTTCTTTATGATCGCAAATACTTTCATCAAACGGCCGGTTACCGCAATCGTGATCTCGATCGTGCTCGTGCTCACCGGTACGATATGTATCTTCATCCTGCCCGTCGACCAGTACCCGGATATCACCCCGCCGATCGTCCAGGTCACGGGGCAGTTCACCGGTGCGGACGCACAGACGGTCGAGCAGACGGTCGCCACGCCCATCGAGCAGCAGGTCAACGGTACGCCCGGCATGGAGTACATGCAGAGCAACAGCACCAACAACGGGCTGATGACGATGAACGTCACCTTCAATATCGGGACGAATATCGACGTCGCGGCGCTGGACGTCCAGAACCGGGTCAGCATTGCGACTCCATTGCTACCTGCCGTGGCCAGCCGGCTGGGGATAACGGTGCGCGCCGTCAATCCCAGCATGCTGATGATGGTGGCGATCTATGCGCCGAGGGGCACGCATAATATCACCTTCCTCGACAACTACGCCAATATCTTCGTACAGGATGCGCTGCTGCGCGTGCCGGGTGTGGGAACCATTACACGTTTTACAGACGACTTCAGCATGCGTATCTGGATGAACCCGGAGAAGATGGCGGCCTACAGCCTGACGCCGCAGGATGTCATCAATGCGCTGAACGCCCAGAATGTCCAGGTCGCGGCGGGTTCGGCGGGCGTCCCTCCGCAGAGCAAGGCGCAGACCTTCGAGATCGGTATCCTTGTCAACGGCCGTCTCAGCAAGGTCAGGGAATTCGAGAACATCATCGTCAAGACCCTGCCGGCCACGGGCGAGCTCGTCTACCTGAAGGACGTGGCCCGGGTGGAGCTCGGGAAGTTCACCTTCTCCAGCAACTCCTTTGTAGACGGCCAGCGCGCTTCTTATCTGCAGATCTACCAGGCGCCGGGGAGCAATGCGTTGCGCACGGCAGAAGGCATCTACAAAGAGCTGGCGCAGCTACGGCAGTTCTTCCCGACCGACGTGGAATACAAGGTGCCTTTCGAATCGGTGACCGTGGTCAAGGTCTCCATGGCCGACGTGGTCACTACCCTGCTGATGACGCTCGGCCTGGTGGCGATCGTGGTCTTTCTTTTCCTGCAGAACCTGCGATCTACTTTAATCCCCGTGCTGGCGATACCGGTGAGCATCTTTGGGACGTTCTGTTTCTTCATTCCGTTGGGCTTTACCATCAATACCCTTACGATGTTCGGCTTTGTGCTGGCGATCGGGATCGTGGTGGACGATGCCATCATCGTGGTGGAAGCGGTGCAGCACTATATCGATCACGAAAAGATGTCGCCGAAGGAAGCGACATACTATGCGATGAAGGATATCTCTGCACCCGTGGTCGCGATCGCGCTGATCCTGGCGGCGGTCTTCGTGCCCGTGGGGTTCATACCGGGTATCGTAGGACGGCTGTATCAGCAGTTCGCGATCACCATCGCTATTTCGGTGATCATATCGGCGTTCATTGCGTTGTCGCTGACGCCCGCGCTGTGCAGCTTGTTATTAAAGCCCTCCAAGCCGAAGGAAGAGGCGCGTGGCCTCGCCCGGTGGTTCATCAATTCCAATGAGTGGTTCCAGCGGGTCACGGACCGTTATTCCAGCGGCGTGCAGAAGAGCATCAAGGCCTCGCGTCTTATCCTTATCCTGCTGATCTGCGTCTGTGTTGGAGCCTATTTCCTATTCCAGAACAAGCCTTCGGGCTTTATCCCTTCGGAAGACGACGGGAATATCTATGTCACCTACCAGCTGCCGCCGGCCTCTTCGACCTCTCAGTCTGTGGCGCTGATGCAGCGGCTGATGGGCGTGGTCTCGAAGACGCCTGGTGTGGCGCATTATGCTGCGCTGTCGGGACTCAACGTGATCACCAACGCCACCAACTCCAACTGCGGGACCATTTACTGCCAGCTGAAGCCCTGGGACGAACGGAACAGCGACGAGGAGAAGGTGCCCCGGATATTGAATGTCATCCAGCAGCGGGTCGCCGACGCGGGCATCCGCAATGCCAACGTCGAGGTGATACAGCCTTCTCCTATCCCGGGTATCGGCGCGGGTGTAGGGTTTAGTTTCCAGATAGAGCAGCGGAGCACTAATGACGACCTGCACGCCTTCGAGAATACCGTCCAGAAATTCATCACTGAAGTCAAGAAGAATCCGGCCATAGGGAGCGCGTATAGTTTTTATTCCGCGAAGACGCCGGGCTATAACCTGACCGTCGACCGCGACAAGTGCGAGAAGCTGGGTGTCAATATCGCCGATGTCTTTACGACCATACAGGCCTTTATGGGCAGTCTCTATATCAACGATTTTACGACCTATAACCGGACCTTCCATGTCGTGGTCCAGGCGGATACCGCCTTCAGAAGCATGATTTCGGATATGGACAAATACTATGTGCGGAACCAGGCCGGCCAGATGCTGCCGCTCGGGACCTTGATCAGCTACCGGCCGACGGAGACCGCGCCCCTTATTTCGCATTTCAACATCTTCCGGTCGGCCGAGGTAGACGGCGCGCCTGCGCCGGGGCATAGCAGCACCGAGGTATTGAAGGTCATCCAGGAGACGGCTGCGAGGGTCCTCCCGCAGGGGTATACGTATGAGTTCTCGGGGCTTAGCTACGAGGAGATCAGGGCCGGGTCGACGACCGTGTATATCTTTATATTCTCCATTACGTTCGTGTTCCTCTTCCTGGCCGCGCTCTACGAGAGCTGGTCCGTGCCCTTCTCTGTGCTGCTGGCGGTGCCCATCGGGGCCTTTGGGGCGATCCTCACGCTATTCTTTGTCCCGAGCCTTACGAACAATGTCTATGCGCAGATCGGTCTGATCACGCTGATCGGTCTGGCGGCGAAGAACGCCATCCTGATCGTGGAGTTTGCGAAGGTGCGCGTGGACCGGGGAGAGGAGCTGATCAAGTCGACGCTGGAGGCTGTCAGCCTGCGTCTCCGTCCGATCGTCATGACCTCGCTGGCGTTTATACTGGGGGTGTTGCCGCTGGTGTTTGCGTCGGGAGCGGGCGCTGTCGCGCGGCGCACTATCGGATATACGGTGTTGGGTGGTATGCTGGCGGCGTCGACGCTGGCTATTTTTATCGTTCCCGTCCTTTTCGTGCTCATCACCCGTGCCTCGTATGGAAAGAAGAAGCTGGAATACCTGCGGGCGCACCATGAAAGTCTGATGGAAAAGGCCAAAAAGGTAGAGCAGCAGAACATCGATCCCGAACTGGAATTCGAAATACAAAAATCGCGTGACCTGCACGGAATGGATCCGAGGGGAGGTCAGGCACAACCTGTTCAAGGATGATCGCCAATACGTTCATAAAAAGGCCGGTCACGGCAATCGTCATATCCGTCGTTCTGGCCATCTCGGGCCTGATCTGCATCGCCAACCTGGCGGTGGACCAATATCCGGATATCTCGCCGCCGTCGGTGAGCGTGAGCGGCAGCTATACCGGCGCCGACGCGGAAACGGTCGAGCAGACCGTGGCCATCCCGATCGAAGAGCAGGTCAACGGCTCTCCCGGCATGGAATACATGCAGAGCACCAGCACGAACACGGGGAGCATGAGCGTGCGGGTGACCTTCGGGATCGGGACCAACGTGCATATCGCGGCGCTGAATGTGCAGAACCGGGTCGGCATCGCTACGCCGCTGCTGCCTTCGGTCGTCAGCAAATTGGGGCTGACCGTTCGTGCGCGAAATCCGGACATGCTCATGATGGTGGGCATCTATGCGCCGAAGAGAACGCACAACATCACCTTCCTCGACAACTATACGAATGTCTTTGTCCAGGACGCGCTGCTGAGGGTGCCGGGTGTGGGCGATATCTCGGCGCGAACGGACCAGTTCAGCATGCGGGTCTGGCTGAACCCGGACAAGATGGCCGCGTACCGGCTGATGCCGAAGGACGTGATCGCGGCGCTGCAGGCGCAGAATGTCTATGTCGCGGCGGGATCGGTAGGCGCACCACCGCAGAAGGGGGATCAGTCCTTCGAGCTGAGCGTGCTGCCGAATGGCCAGCTGCAGAAGGCATCCGACTACGAGAAAGTAGTGGTCAAGACTTTGCCTGACAGCGGTCAGCGCGGGGGGAGGCTGGTCTATCTGCGAGACGTCGGCAGGGTTGAGCTGGGGAAGTTCACCTTCTCGGGGAATTCCTTTATCGACGGGAACCGGGCTTCGTTCCTGATGATCTACCAGGCGCCGGGGAGCAATGCGCTGCAGACGGCGGAGAACGTCTATGCGGAGCTGGAGAGGCTCAAGAAATACTTTCCCCCGGATGTGGACTACAAGGTACCATTCGAGTCGGTGACCATTATTAAAGTGTCCATACATGAAGTGCTGATGACCCTGCTGCAGGCGCTGGGGCTGGTGGCGCTGGTGGTGCTGCTATTCCTGCAGAGCCTGCGGTCAACGGTCATCCCCGTGTTGGCGATCCCGGTGTCGATACTGGGTACGTTCTGTTTTTTTATACCGCTGGGATTTACCATCAATACGCTGACGTTGTTCGGCTTTGTGCTGGCCATCGGTATCGTGGTGGACGATGCGATCATCGTGGTGGAGGCGGTGCAGCACTATATCGATGAGAAGCATATGTCGCCGAAGGAGGCGACCTATCACGCGATGAAGGAGATCTCGGCGCCGGTGGTGGCGATCGCGCTGATCCTGGCGGCGGTCTTTGTTCCTGTGGGATTTATCCCGGGTATCGTCGGACGACTCTATCAACAGTTCGCGATCACGATCGCTATTTCGGTGGTGCTTTCGGCGTTCATCGCCCTGTCATTGACGCCGGCGCTCTGTACGCTGCTGCTGCGGCCTTCGCATCTGAAGAAGACGAATGCTTTTGACCGGTTCTTCTTGTGGTTCAACGGCGGATTTGACAAGTTCACGCGCGGCTATGCCAATGCGGTGCGGCGGTGGATCAAGGGGGCGCGATATGCAGTGATCCTGCTGGTATGCATTTGTTTTGGGGCGCTTGTCCTATTCAAGAAAAAGCCGAGCGGGTTCATCCCTTCGGAGGACGACGGGCGGCTCTACATCACCTACCAGCTGCCGGAGGCCTCTTCGGTCGCCCAGTCGGTGGAGCTGATGACCAAGCTGATGGGTATTATCGGCAGCACGCCGGGGGTCAATCATTTTGCGGCGCTGTCGGGTTTCAATATTCTCAACGGGGGCGCGAACTCCAACAACGGGACCCTTTTCGTGATGCTCAAGCCCTGGGAGGAAAGGAGGACGCCGGGCGAGAAGCTGCCGGGTCTGCTCAATGTCATCCGTGAACGGATAGCGAGGGCGGCGATCAAGAATGCCAATGTCGTGGTCATCCCGCCTCCGCCGATCAGGGGTATCGGTGTGGCGGGTGGTTTCAGCATGCAGATACAGCAGGGGAATACCAGCGACGACGTCCACCAGTTCGAGACCGTGGTCAAGCGGTTCGTGGCGGCCTGTAAGAAGAACCCGGCTATCAATACCGCGTTCAGCTATTATGGGGCACATACGCCGAGCTATCTGCTGACCGTCGACCGGGACAAGTGTCAGAAATTAGGCGTCAGCATCTCGGACGTTTTCAACACGATGCAGGCCTATATGGGCAGCCTTTTTGTCAATAATTTCACTTTATATAACCGGACGTTTCACGTTGTAGTACAGGCGGATACCGTTTTCAGGTCGATGATCAGCAATATGGACAAATACTATGTGCGCAACCAGGACAGCGCGATGCTGCCGCTGAGCGCGCTGATCCAGTACAAGCCGATCGAGACGGCTCCGCTGATCACCCATTTCAATATCTTCCGGTCTGCGGAGGTGGACGGCAATACGCCGTCGGGCTATAGCTCGGGTCAGAGCATCGATGCGCTGAAGGCGACGGCCGCCAAGGTCCTGCCGCAGGGGTACACCTATGAGTTCTCGGGACTTAGCTACGAGGAGATCAGGGCGGGGTCGATGACGGTGTACATATTTTCTTTTTCTATTGTGTTCGTGTTCCTGTTCCTGGCCGCTCTATATGAGAGCTGGTCTGTGCCTTTTTCTGTGCTTTTGGCCGTGCCGATCAGCGCTTTTGGGGCGATCCTGACGCTGACGCTGATACCGCCGCTGACCAATAATGTCTATGCGCAGATCGGGCTGATCACGCTGATCGGGCTGTCGGCAAAGAATGCCATCCTGATCGTGGAGTTTGCCAAGATCAGGGTCGACCGGGGCGAGCCGCTGCTGCAGTCGACGCTGGAGGCGGTGAGGCTGCGGCTGAGACCGATCATCATGACCTCTCTGGCCTTTATCCTGGGGGTGATGCCGCTGGTGCTGGCTTCGGGTGCGGGGGCGGTGGCGCGCAAGACGATCGGCTTTACGGTGCTGGGCGGGATGATCGCTTCGTCTTCGCTGGCTATATTTATCGTTCCCGTTCTGTTCGTCCTGTTCACTAAATGGTCCTATGGTAAAAAACAGCTGGCCTGGCTGCAGGAGCACCATGCCGAGCTGATGGAGAAGCAGGCGAAGGTCGAGGCGCAGAATATCGATCCCGAGCTGGAATACGACATCGAGCAGGCCCACCTTGAAAACAAGGCGAGCCGCGAGGCGACTTTGGGTGGCGGGGAGCAGCCGGCGGCGGGCTAAGGGTTTATGCCGGATTTGTAGTAAATTTACTACAACGTATTCCGTTTGGCATATGAGGCTCAGATTATTGGTACTATTCTATTTTTTTGGAATAGGAATTGAATGGGCGGCTGCCCAGGACAGCGATGGTGATCTCTCCCTTGCTGACAGGCATAATTATGATATCAGGCAATACAACAGCGAGAGCGGGCTCCCTCAGAACAGCGCAACGGGTCTGTTGCTGGACACCCACAATTTTCTCTGGGTCACCACGCAGAATGGCCTGGTGAGATTCGACGGCCGGCGATTCAGGATATACGACAAGTCGAATACGCCAGCCATACGATCCAACCGCTTTTCGGTGATCGCCGAATCATCAAAGGGGGAAGTGTTGCTGGGGTCTTCCTATGATCCGGCTGAAGTTTATAAGGTTGAGCCGGACTATACGGTAGTGATCGACACCGCGAGATCGAGGATCGCCCACAAATTTCTCCACCTCAATGCGGCCGGTTTTTTTGATTGCACTTCTTTGTTCGGGTATTATGCAAGGGCCAGGAATGGTGTTGATACTGTGTTGTTGAACCGCCTGAGTTCGTCCGAGACCTTCGTGATCCTCAACGATACTGAAGTGGTTGTCCGGGATGGTCTGAACGCGTGGTACTACATGAACAATATGTCTATGGCTGTGAATCGGCTGCCGATCGGTCTTAAAGAGGAGAGCGCGCATTTTTTCGTCCTGGGCGGTATATTCTGCATTTTTGATGAGAGCGGGGAATGGCGGTTCTTTCAGCATGGAAAGGAGACCGGCCTCCGGGTGGATGCAACGGTACCGGCGTTGATGGACGAGGCCAGGCCCTGGCTCAAGCCTATGCTCGGTCCGGGGGCGGATCAGGTGCTGGTAAGAGCGGGCAAGGATATTTATGAATTGTACTTTCAGAATGACGTCCTGAAGGCCCGGCTTATCTTTCCGGATCTGAAGGTGCTGGACCAGCTGATCGCGACCTCTTTGCTGTTCGACGAAAAAAATCAGCGGCTTTTTATTGCGACCGTTACCAGCGGGTTTATTGTTGTTACCAAAAAAATATTCAGGACGGCGACATTCGCCTCCACTGACCGTCTCAACAATGCTTTTAAAGCCATTCAATTGCTTCCCAACGGCAGGATCCTTACACAAAACGGGCTCTTGGACAAGAGCGAAGGGGGCGGCTTATTTAAGGAAGACCAGCGGCCTGACGGTAATTGTCTTTATAAGGCGAGGGATGGATCCATTTGGCTCAGCAGAGAAAAGCGCCTGCGCATTTATGATAGTAATTTTTCGAAAGAGCTATCCGTGGACACTCTTCCGCTGGATTCGTATATCGGCTGCATCATTGAGGACAGCAGGCACACCGTCTGGGTCAGCACGCTTACTTCCCTGTTAAAAATAAAGGACGGCAGGTTGCAGTATGTCATCAGGCGTTATCCACTGTTCGCCACGCATAATATTGAATCGATAGCCGAAGTATCGCCGATGGTATTGTGGATAGCAACCCGGGATGGGATCTACGTTTATGATATAGCAAGGGACAGTATCGCTGAAAAACCTGTTCTGCCTCATGTTTATGCCCGGAATATTTATAGGGCGAAGGACAGCAGCATCTGGGTAGCTACCTATGGAAATGGGTTCTATAAGTATGAGGGGGGGATATTCACTGCCCTCCCGATGGACCCTGAGAATTACCTGTCTGCTGCCCATGCATTCCTGGAAGACGACAATGGATACTTCTGGATCGACACCAACCACGGGCTGTTCAGGACCCGCAAAAAGGACCTGGACGAATTTGTGGTCAACAGAGGTTATGCTCCATATTATTACTATTTCGATAAGTCCTCCGGATTTAATACCAACGAATTCAATGGGGGCTGTAATCCTGCATCGCAGAGAGACCACGAAGGGAATTTTTATTTCCCGTCCCTGGACGGGGTCGTATATTTCAATCCCGGCAGGGTGGATCCCGAGGTGCCCGATGGTGAGATCTTTGTCGATGATCTCTTCGTTGATTCGGTGAGGACCGACCCCGGGAAGGCCTTTGTCATAAAGCCTGATTTTCATGAGATCGTGGTTGATATTACTACTCCCTTCTACGGGCTTGAGGAAAACCTCAAGCTGGAATATACGCTGGATGCTATCGGTAGAAAATGGTATCCCGTCAACAGGGATGGCAGGATCACGATCCACAGGCTTCCCTACGGGAAATATACGCTTGCTGTCAGAAAGAACAATGGGGGTGCGCGGGATCGCTACACGCATATGAGGATCGTGTTCGAAGTTCACCCTCACTGGTACCAGGGCTGGCTTTTTTATGTGCTGCTGGTCCTGGCGGCCGGCAGCCTGGTATTCTTTCTGTACAGGCTCAGGACGAGGATACTGCTGCAGCAGAACCGGCGATTGCAGAAGAAGGTTGAGGAAAGGACTTCCGAGCTGGAGCAAAGCACTATCTTAAAAGAGCGGCTGCTTTCCGTGATCATGCACGACATGCGCTCTCCCCTATTCTCGCAGGCGCTCATGATCGACCACCTGCAAAGGAATTATCGTAAGTTCAGTGAAAAGGAATTGAACGAGCTGTTCTTTGTGCTAAAGGATTCCAGCGACAGGATCTGCCAGTTCAGCACGGATTTTTTACTCTGGTATAGTAGCCAGCGGCAGGGATTTTCGCTCAGATATGAAAACATCAGGCTTCCCGATTTTATTGAAGAGACCACTCTCCTTTATAGGAATATTGCGTTGAGAAAGGGGCTGTACTTCGATCTTCAAGTCCCTTCCGGGCTGGGGTTTGTATCAGACAAAAATATACTCGCCATCGTTATCCGGAACCTGGTGGACAATGCCGTTAAATATACGGGTGCGGGGGGTGTCGGCATCAGCGCCAGCCGGGAGAACGGGCATATTCAAATACAGGTAAAGGATACCGGTCAGGGGATGTCTGCGCGGAAAATAGCGGAGATAACGTCTTCCGATGAAAAAGGTCCGGGCGGGACGACCTCTAATTTCGGGTACCGGTTCATCATGGAGCTAACTCGGAAATTAGAAGGTGTAGTCAATATCTATTCGGCGCCTGCGGGAGGCACTACGGTGGTGGTGCGTTTCAGAGCTTAGATATTTCCATATGATACATTTTAGCCAGCTCCTCCAGGTCGTGAAGCGTCTTTATCTTCAGCTTTTCGAATATCCTTGTCTTATAGGTCCCGATCGTCGAGGAATGGACGTTCAGTATCCTTCTTATATCCAGGGGCGAATAGCCGTGCAGCAAATATTTGACCGTCTGGATCTCCCTGTCGGAAAGGAGGTCAAAAGGGTTCTCTGCTCTCTTTTTTGATTGCGTGTCCTCGCTGAGCTCTTTTTTCACCTTTTTACTGACGTAGACGTCTCCATTCAGCACCGATGTAATTGCTTTTCTTATCTCTTCGGATCTGGACTCTTTATTGAGGTAGCCGAGGACGCCCAGTTTTATATAACGTCTCGCGTACAGCTCCTCAGAGTTCATGGTATAGATGAGAATCCTGGAGTGTGCTCTATACGCAAGCAGGTTACCCACGAGGGTGATAGAATCCGTATCGGGCATGTTGATATCCAGAACGATCAGCTCGTAGTCATATTTTTTCACGCAGGTGAATACTTCATCCCCATTGGAGGCTTCGTCGATCATCGATGAGGGAAGAAGGTCCTGAAGGATCAGCTTTATGCCGGATCTCACGATCGTATGGTCATCGGCTATTAGTATTCTATTTGTTGCCATATCGGAATAATTTTGGCGAGGGAGAAGGGACTATAAAATTACTATTTTTTATAATATTGTACGCAATTTACTATGTATCAAAGCAATAGGCGTTAAATACCAAAAATAAATGTAGAAATAACACGACAAAAAATAACGGGATTTCTTATTTCTTTTACATCGTGATAGTGACTTACTTCTGAAATAACAAAGGCGATCCGTACTCTATACTATTTGCATAGGTATTTTTTTACTTTGTAAATCCCTTTTATGTACTACGCTAAGGTCTCCCTTCACAATCTCGTCTCTGAATTGCTGCAGAGCTTATTGCCTGTGACGATAAGAAATCAAAATCTTGTTCTCAATGAAATTCCCCGTGACCTGTGTGTCCGGGCCGACGAGAACATGCTCGCCTATATATTCTGGAACCTGATCAATGCTGCGATGCATAGCGCGCACAACGAGTGTATGCACATAGAGGCCATACCAGCGGGCGATCGGATCATTATCCGGATAAGGGACGTGGGAACTTATTTTCATCATACAATTTCCAGGGAGTACAGATTGGTGCAGTATGTAGCAGAGCAGCTGGGGGGAAGCATCAGCATCGAGAAGGGTGAGGATCATGGTACGAATGCGGCGCTCTGCATCTCAAACAGCCTGCTGGCGGCCTGAGAAGGGCCTGATGATCAGCATTGTCCCCAGGAAAAACAGAAAAGCCCTCCTGACCTTGTCAGGGGGGCTTTGTGCGTTGGGGGGGCGGCGGTCTGCCTGCTGTAAAGGGAGCCGGGTTAACGCCAGCCGGCGACCTGGAGCTCGCGATCGAGCGACAGGAGGGAGAAGAGTTCCAGCAGCCGCTGTGTGGTCAGGACCGTGGCGAACTCGTTGTTGATGGTAGCGAGCGACACCTCGTGCACTGTCGCCGCCGGAATGGTCTTTCCGTCGAGGGTTGTGGAGGGGAAGGTCGCGGTGGCGTCGGAGGCGACATAGGTGTTATAGCCGTAGTTGCCGGCCATGCGTGCGGTTGTCGACACGCAGTGCGGGGTCACGAGGCCTGCGATCACGACGGTGGTTATGCCGGAGTCGTCGAGGCGTTGTTTGAGGTCGGTGCCGATGAAGGCGCTGTTTACGGTTTTTCCGATAACCGGCTCGCCGGGCAGGGGGGCGACCTCGTCTTTTATGGCGTTGCCCGGATGGGTGGGCGCCAGCGGCGAGCCGGGTTTGACGGAGTTGTGTTTGACGTGAAAGACGGCCCATTGATTGCGGCGCCAGTGTTCGAGGAGGAGGCGGGCGTTGTTCTCGGCGTCCGCGTTGTTGCGTCCGGTGCCCCACCATTCGAGGACGTCGAAGCCTTGCTGTATGTCAATAAGGATCAGGGCCGGGTTGACCGGCGATTTGGAGGTTCTCATTGTTCTATATTTTATGGTGTTTAATTCTCTTTAAGGATGCGCTGCAGCTGTCGTTCGTTGGCGAAGCCGCACTGCAGGGCTATGTCGCGCATGGTGATGCCGGGGGTATGGCGGAGGTTCTTTGCCTGCTCTACGCGGAGGAGGGTAAGGTATTGGTGGACGGATATGCCGGTCTGGTGCTTGAATGTGCGGGTCAGGTTGCGGGGGCTCATGTTGACCATCTCTGCCATATCGTCGATGGTGAGGCGGTGGTCGAGGTGGCCGATGAGCCAGTCCTGCAGCTGGTGGATGCCGCGGTGGAGGTGGTTGCGGTAGTTGAGGTAGACGCTGTCCTGGGAATGGTCGTGGCCGCGGCGGAGGTATATGACCAGGTCGCGAGCGACCTTATGGACGAACAGGGCGCCGTGCGCTTCTTCCATCAGGTGGAGGGCCAGGTCGATGCCCGAGCTGATGCCGGCGCTGGTATAGATGGCGCTCTCGGGGTCGCCGGTGAAGAGGACGTCGTCGACCACTATCGCTTTGGGGAACCCTTTTTTCAGCTGCGGTACGACGCTCCAGTGGGTGGTACATTTCCGGCCGTCGAGCAGTCCCGCCTTTGCGACGAGGAAGGCGCCGATGCATACCGAGCAGATCGTGGCGCCTGCGGTGTGCTGGTCTCTTATCCATTCATAGACCCCGTCCCATTCCCTGTCGGCTTGCTGCTGCTGAAGGATCCTGCTGCGGAAGCCGGGGAGAAAGAGGTAGTCTCCCATGGTGAGTGATACCGTGCTGTAGTGCTGCAGCCTGCCGATATGGAGGCCTGCCGAGTCCTCGATCTCTTCCTTTAGCGAGCAGTGACTGAGCTCGTAGTCGGCGCCCAGCTGTATCGCCGCCAGGTAGGCCTGGGCGGGCCCCGACATATCCAGCATGTGCAGTCCCGGGGGGACGAAGAATACGACTCTTGCCATCTTGCCTGATTTTACTCAAAGTTACGGTGTGGTTCGGAGTCGTGCAAGGACGAAGGGGCGACATTTTGGGCCAAAGAGTTCCGCCGTCGGCGCCTTTCTAACATTTCTCGTCCTTTTAATATTTTTGTGATTTACCGGTGATCATGGTAACTTTTTAGACACTTATTATAAAACGGAAGTTCCAATGACCCAACAAACAGAGGATCCGATCATCGATCTATACAGGGATGGCTTCCCCGATTGCGCGCGGATGATCCGGCGGATGGGTGGAAGTCTCGAAGAGGCGAAAGACGCATTTCACGACGCGCTGCTGATCTATATGGAGAAAGAAAAGGCGGGAAAGCTGCACCTGCATTCTTCGCCCAGGGCCTATCTGCTGGGGACGGCGAAGATATGCTGGCTGCATTCACGGGGTAAGGCAACGGTATCCGTCCTGCCTGACGGATTCGAGGCGGTCCGGGAGGAGGACGATGGCGCGGACGAACGCGAGCAAAGCCTGCTCGAGTCGCTGGTGCGGAGCGGCAGGAAATGCATGCAACTGTTAAAGGCCTTTTATTATGATCATTTTTCCATGCAGGATATCGCCGTACGATTCGGCTTCAGCGGGCGGAGATCAGCCACCGTCCAGAAATACAAATGCCTGGAGAAGGTCCGGGAAGAAATAAGATCAACCCAAGCTTATGCGCAGTGAACTGAATGAGGCCAACCAGATCGACCGCTATCTGCTGCGGCAGCTCAGCGAAGAGGATGCCAGGGCATTCGAGGCCCGGCTGCTGTTGGACGACGTGCTCGCCGGGAAGGTCGAGGCGCAGCGCACGGCCCACCGGCTGATCCGTCGCTATGCCTGGCGGGAGGAGCGCGGCCGGCTGGAAACGATCTATCGCCGGTTGCTTGACGAAGCCGATTTTGCCCATCAAATAAAAACAATCTTTACCTGATATGATCATTCCAACCGTCATTGATAGCGCGACCAGGGGCGCCTACGACATCTATAGCCTGCTGCTGAAAGAGCGGATCGTCTACCTGGGAACTGCCATCGAAGAGAATGTCGCCAACCTGGTGGTGGCGCAGCTGCTCTACCTCGACAGCGAGAACAACAACCCTATCATGCTCTATCTGAACAGCCCCGGCGGCATCGTCTATGGCGGCTTTGCCATCTATGATACGATGCGCAAGCTGAAGTCGCCGGTGTCGACGGTAGCTATGGGCTTTTGTGGAAGCATGAGCACTTTCCTGCTGACGGCGGGTCAGAAAGGACAGCGCTATGCCCTACCCCATGCAACCATCCATATGCATCCGACGGGCGGGGGAGCAAAGGGCTATACAGAGGATGTGCGCATCGCCTACAGGGAGCAGGAGCGGCTGCAGAACCAGGTCTTCTACCTGATGGGAAAATTCTCCGGCCATAGCCGCGAGGAGATAGAGGAGCTGTTCCGCCGGGACCGGTTCATGAACAGCGTGGAAGCCAGACAGTATGGCTTTATTGACGAAGTTCTTGGCGACACCGACGATCTTATCGCCCTGGACGAGGTACCAACGAAGGTCCATTTTCAGGCGACTGAGAAAAAAAGGGAGAGTATCGGATTTAAACAGCATCCTTCACAAAGCTGAGTCAGGCCGGCTGTTTTTCAGTCTTCGAAGGCATTTTGCTTTTGAGCCAATAGCGAATAATGGTAAGAAAGGTATTCTTCAGCTCTTCGAAGCTACCCTCTTTTATGAACAGTCCGTGAGCGGATAACTCAAACGCCTCGGTGATCTGTTCTTCGGTAACGTGTGAGGCCCAAAATATGAACGGAACGCTTTTGAATTTTTTAGAATGTGTGTCCAATAGGCGCCGACGGAGTGCAAAACCGCTGGTTCCCCGCAGATTAACCTCGCAAATTATGATGAATGGCGCCTTGTCAGCGGCTGCGAGCCGCTGAAATGCCTCTTCTGCATCGTTCATGAGCACCAATTGGTTGGCAAGCCCCGACTCCTTCCATATCATTTGTACAATATCCTGGTCTTCCAGGTCATGGTCAATTATCCATACGGGTTCGGTTGACATGTAAGAATTTTTTGTTAACTTGCGCTTAAATTTTCATGCCAGGGAAGTCAGTTTCCCTTTTCTGCTAAAAAGAATCCTATCATCTGCCCCCTTCCCTTCCGGAATCAGGATTATGAAATTTTGTAATAAATGAATGAAGTAGGATTCGATCGTTCTCGTTCACATGCCCCCACTGCGGAATTGTCGCAAGGCGACATACTCAACCGCCTGCCCGTCGGGGTATATATCTGCGACAAAGAGGGGCTGATCACGTATTATAATGACGCTGCGGCCGGCTTGTGGGGATACAGGCCGGTTGTCGGAGACCCTTCTGTTAAATATTGTGTCTGTCGGAGGGCTTTCCTGAATGGGGCTTATGTTGCGCCTGAGGAGACGCCGATGGCGGTTGCGATCGTCGCCGGCAAGTCATTCAAGAATATTGATATCGTCTTTGAGCGCCCGGATGGAAGCAGGTTTAGCGCCCTGGTCAGCGTTGATCCTTTGTCCGATATGGACAACAGGATCATCGGAGGCATCATTGTCTTCAGGGATATCAGCGAGATCAAGGAGAGAGAGGCCGCCATCAGCAAGAACGAGACATGGCTGCGGCAGCTGATCAACTGCCTGAATACGCCCGTCTATGCTACGGATAACGAGGGCAGGATAACCATGTTCAATCCGGCAGCGGTCGAGCTTTGGGGCAGGGAGCCGGTCATCGGTGTAGACCTTTGGTGCGGCTCTTTCAGAATACTGCGGCTGGACGGGACGGCGCTTCCCCTGGAGGACTGTCCAATGGCTGTCTGTCTAAAAGAGAAGCGGGCCGTTTACGGAGAAGAGATACTTGTCGTCCGCCCGGACGGCGGCATCCGGCATGTGGCTCCGCAACCGCAACCTTTATACGACGATGGCGGTAAAATGATCGGGGCTATCAACCTGCTTGTTGACATAACGGAGCTGAAGTCAAAGGAAAAGGCTTTGGTGGAAAGCGAAGAGAAATACCGGCAGCTCGTCGATTCGCTGGAAAGGAAGGTAGACGAAAAGGTAACTGACCTGAAGAACGCCGCCGAAGAGCTTAGAAAAAGCGAAGAAAGATACCACAAGATGATCGAAGAGGTCGAAGACTATGCTATCATTCTGCTCGACCGGGACGGGGTCGTATGCAACTGGAATAAGGGGGCGGAGAAGATAAAGGGCTATAAAGAAGAGGATATCGTTGGCAGGAGCTTTCAGGAATTTTACCTGCCGGAAGACCAGCAGAGCGGGTTGCCGCTGACGCTACTGGCAGAAGCAAAAGAGAAGGGTAAAGCGCTTTATGAAGGCTGGAGGAAAAGAAAGGATGGCAGTCTTTTCTGGGGAAGCGTGGTTCTGACGGCGCTGCATGACCAGCAGGGCGCTGTCATCGGGTTTTCGAAGGTAACGCGGGACCTTACGGCTAAAAAACGTGCAGAAGACAGGATGAAAGAATATATGGCGCAGCTGGAATTTCAGAATAAAGAGCTCGAACAGTTCGTTTACGCAGCCAGCCATGACATGAAAGAGCCGCTGCGGAAGATACATTTATATAATAGCTACATCATGTCCAACCCGGACAACGTCCTGGATGAGAAGTCAAAGGAATATTTTGAAAGGTCGATCCTTGCTACCAGGCGGATGACCGGCCTTATCCAGGACCTGCTGGGTTATTCAAAGGTGACGACCGTGGATGAGAGTCGTGAACCTGTAGACCTGAACGTTGTCATCGACGAGATCGCTGCGTTCCATAAGGATGAATCCGAGCAGCGCAAGGTTCTGATAGAGCGGAACAACCTGCCGGTCGTCAGGGCCGTCCCCTTCCAGATGCAGCAGCTGCTATCGAACCTCATCGACAATGCGATCAAATACAAGCATCCTGACAGGATATGCCATATCACCATAAGATCAGAGATCGTAAGCGGCAAGGCGGTGCCGTCGACCACACATCCGGAAAGGGCTTATTACCGTATCACGGTAACAGACAACGGGATCGGCTTCAATCCTGAGTTCGCGGAAAAGATATTTGAGATATTTCAGCGTCTGCAAAGCTCTTCGTCCGTGAAAGGCTCGGGGATAGGGCTCGCTATCTGCAAAAAGATCGTGCAGAACCACGGTGGGCTCATAACCGCCGCGGGCACCGCCGGGAAGGGCGCGAGCTTCTCCATCTATCTGCCGGCAGACTAGCGTGATCCCGCGGCCAGGGACACGAATTTTTTTGCGAGATTGTGTATCTCCGTCATGTTTTGAGGCTTTACGATATATTCCGATGCGCCGTTCTGCAGCGATTCCTGGATGTATCTGGGGGTATTTGAAGTACTGAGCACGACTTTCGGGATCGATGTATACCTGCCGGCGCTGCGCAGCGATGATAGCACCTGCGCCCCGGTGAGTCCGGGCATATTATAGTCCAGAACGATCAAAGAAGGCAGCTCGTCGTCCGGCAGCATCCGGAGATACTCGGAAGCTGTCAGACCATCCATAAATTTGGAAAGGTGGAGGCCGGGGGCCTCCTTCAGGAGAAACTCCTCCAGCAGCTCGATATCTTCCGGATCATCGTCAGCAATCAATATTTTGACCGAATGGTCGCGCATTTTTTAATATTATAATATTTTTATATGTGTTTGTTTGCGATAAAATTACAAAATGGTCGTTATATTTTACTCGCGGCAATACCGGTATAAGGCATATTTCATGCCACTGGTCATTGACCATTAAAACCATACACTCTTTGTATCGAATTCGGGCAATAGTGATTGAAAGCAGCGGGGTAAGATATTGGTTACTATGGTGCTAAGAATTGGCATCATCTTTCGTCCAAATCCCAGGTCATATCAGTCTCCATGCTTCAAAACTATTTCAAGACCGCCTTAAGGTTTCTCCGTAAGAACAGGACGTTCAGCCTGATCAATCTGGTCGGCCTCGCCATCGGCACGCTGTGCTGTCTTTACATCGTGCTGTATGTAAAGGATCAATACAGCTATGACCGGCAGTTTGATCATGCCGCCGATATTTATCGGATCACCACTAACCTGAAAACCTCCGGAGATGCGCATACAATGGCGACGACCTCTCCGCCCATTGCGCCCGCGATGAAAAGTGATTTCCCCCAGGTGCTGCGATCTACCCGATGTATACCTACGCTGGGGGCGGATGAACACCTGCTGGCCTACAAGGACAGGTCGTTTTATGAAAAAGAGGCCTATCTCGTGGACTCCGGTTTTTTTGACGTCTTTAATTTTCATTTTTCGGCGGGCAGTGCGGACCGTGTGTTGTCGGCGTAACAATTTCGCCTATTCCTATATTAAGCTGACGCCCGGGGCCTCCAGCCAGGCCCTGGAGCAACAGCTGCCGGCCTTCCTGGACAAACACGGGCAACAGCAGTTCAAGAACGACGGGATGACCAAGGTGCTGCACCTGCAGCCTATCGCCGATATTCACACGTCGACCGGGTATGACGTCGAATCGGGTCCGACGGTGAGCAGCTCGTTCCTGTATATTTTGATATTGATCGCTGTGCTGATCCAGATAATTGCCTGTATCAATTTTATGAACCTTTCCACAGCCAAGGCGTCCGGGAGGGCGAAGGAGGTGGGCATCAGGAAGGTAGTTGGAGCGGGGAAGAACAGCCTCGTCTTTCAATTCCTGGCCGAGTCCTTTTTGGTGGCCCTGGTCGGCGTTCTGGTCGCCGTGCCGATGCTGGTCTTTGCCCTGCCGTATCTGAACCGGATCACGCAGGCGGACGTGCGGCTATCCATGCTCAGCGACTACAGCGTGTGGATGATACTGGGGGCCATTGTCGTCGTCACGGGGGTCCTGGCCGGTAGCTATCCCGCGTTCTATCTGTCCGCCTTCAAGGCTGTCAGGGTGATCAAAGGGAATTTTACAAGCCATATCTCGGCGGCGGGTATTCGTCGTTCGCTGGTCGTTTTTCAGTTTACCCTGTCCATCACGCTCATCGCTTCCATCATTGTGATCTTTTCCCAGCTGAATTATATAAAGAACAAGGACCTGGGTTTTAAAAAGGACCAGCAGCTCATTTTTACGTTTCATACCGACGATACCCGGGGCAAAATGCCGCTGTTTGCCGATGATCTGCGGAAGCTTGCCGAGGTAGCCGGTGTGAGCATGGCCAATAACTATCCTGGCGCTGCGACCTACCATGACTGGGGGGTATGGCTGGCCGGAGGAAGCACGGCTACCTCTATCGACCAGGCGAACCTGACTGCGGATGAACATTTTTTAACGGTCATGGGCATTCGGCTGGTCGCCGGCAGGGACTTCAGGGACCACGACTCCGGCGCGGTCATCGTCAATGAAACGCTGGTCAAACGCCTGGGTTTGACGTCGTCCACTGCACCCGGGACAAAACTATATGCGGACGACTCGAGGCATTATGTCATAGCGGGTGTCATGAAAGACTTTAACTACACGTCGCTCAGGGACAGGGTCAGTCCGTTTATGGTCCTGTATGGCCCCGACCAGCAGGACGTCAACCAGCTGATCGTGCATACGCGGTCTGCCGACTATGCCGCCATGCTGGGCAAAATGGAGGCCCTGTGGCATAAGCACCTGCCGGCCACGCCTTTTGACTATACGTTCCTGGATGACAAGGTGCAGCGGCAGTACCAGTCGGAGGTCACCATGTCCCATATCATCAATGCTTTCACCGGCATGGCGATCCTCATCTCCTGTCTTGGGCTGTTCGGGCTGGCTGCCTTCAGCGCTGAGAAAAGAAGCAAGGAGATCGGTATTCGTAAGGTGCTGGGGGCCAGCACTACGGGCATCGTCCGGCTGTTGTCCGGGGATTTCATAAAGCTGGTGGTCGTTGCTTTTGTGATCGCGACTCCTGTGTCCTGGTGGGCGATGCACCGGTGGCTGCAGGCGTTCGTCTATAAGGTGGATCTTCGGTGGTGGATGTTTGCCCTGGCGGGGGTTGCGGCGGTGGTTATTGCCTTGTCCACGGTTATTTTTCAGGCGATCAAGGCGGCGTTGGCGAACCCGGTGAAGGGGTTGAGGACGGAGTGATTAATCTCCCTAATTATTTATTAATTTAAGTGTGCAGGTATTGCGTAAATTTATTAGCTACCTGCAACCAACTCTTAATCCCAATTTGCAAACGATCATGAAAAAGCTAGCTACTACGATCATAACACTAAGTTTTCTTGGGTTATTGAGTTACGGGCAGACGAAAGGTGAGACAGCCGGTAAGGAACCGGAACTTCGCCAAACGCTTATTCACCTGCGCGACTCATTCTTTATCGCCCAAAAGCAAGGCGATCGTTCCGTCCTAGAGAGACTACTTGTCGACAGTTTTTATTTTGTACACTCTACCGGAGTTGTCACCAACCGAAAAGAATTCATTGACCGCACGGTAGCCCAAGCAGGAAGAGGGCCCGTCATTGAATTCAAAGAACAAAATCTTTTTATCTACAACAACAGGACAGCAATTTGGTTAAGCCGTTCAATAAGTAAAAATTCACAAGGTGTGGAAACCAACTTTCGGGCAACGGACGTTTTGGTTAAAGACGAAACGAAGGGATGGCAATGGGTATCGGTCCATTCGACCAGGCTTGGCAGCCGGCCAAAAGCTTTCACCGTTGCAAAAGACAGCATGCAAGCATTCGTTGGCACCTATCAGATCAGTCCCGGGCGAACATTACTGGTAACACTATCCAATGATACGCTGGTTGCTGAGGCTTCGGGTGTCCGGCAAAGAGAGCTGATACCCGTCGCCCCGAAAGAATTTGTTTGGTTTAGCCCTGATTCCAACGCAGATATGCGCATGACCTTCGTTTCGGATACGGAGGCGCGCAAACAATACGCCATATTAATTGTGGAGGGCAACGAGGTTTGGCGTGCGGAAAAGTTGAAGTGAATCAAAAAGAAAATAACATATTGAGTCTGTATGCTGTCATCTTACTAAACATAGATTCGAGCTTCTCAAGCCTTCGCGCGGCTTATTCGGTCAAATGTACCTCCAAATTGATACGGCGTATACCAGGGGGTACTTTATCATGTGCATAGATCTTACAATCATGCCACTGCATCGATTTAAAATCTTCTTTAGTCCAAATAGTTTTTTCCGATTTATCATCTTCCATATCTATGAGCCTGTCGGTGGTTTATTTTTATTTAAATCGGTTTTAGGAATATTGGCAGTGGATCAATCGGCCAGAACCGACCGATCTGTGGATCATCATTTTCTCGAGATCGGACGGAGGGAGTGTGGTTAGGGTGAGGTCGTTCATCCAATCAATTTCCAATTTCCATCAAAACCTCTAACGTGGTTACGTATTCAACCATTTTCTCGTTAAAACTGTTGAAATCATGTAAGATGCGATAAATTTTCCAGTTTTCGTCTTCAATCCGGAGAAAATAAGGATTTCCTGACCCTTGCAAGCAAATACCGACAGGAATGAAACTTTTCTCAACAACAATTAATCCAGGATAAAAATTAAATGCTTCATCTATTTGTACTTCGGCGCTCATCCACTCCATATCAACTCCAGTTCCCGAAAGATCAGAAATTTTAGACAATTCAAAAGTGGCACCAATAATATTCACATTCCTGATCAATTTCTGATAGTCGTCAATCCAATCTACTCTATTAAAATGCTTTTCAATTAAATCTAATTCCACCTGAGTGGCTTTTCTGCCGTTAAGATTAAAATTGCGATTTTCAAAAAAACTGGATCTCATAATCATTTCTTTAATACCTTAGCGAGTGGCCAATAGATTTAGCAGGACAAAGGTTGGGAGCCGGATCTTCAAGAGAAACAATCCGTTGAATTAATGACGGTGGAAATGGGTAATATACTGTTTTAAATAAATAATATAAGGGAATTTTTTAGAAGCGAGGGCCGCGCCTCCTGCGAATCCGCTGGTGAGCTTCTCCCTGCTGCCTTTTCCTTTCATGAAACTTAAAAATTTTATTCGGCTCCTGGATCGCATGATTAATTCTCCGCGTTATCTCTTCCCAACTAATGGTGTTTCCAATTGCATCGGCGCTATAGTCCAATCGAGCTTCCTCATGATGTCCGAGCCCTCTTATAGCAGGCTCCCTGCTCATGTCCGGGTATTTTGTCTGATACGCATCCAGCATTCTATTTAACGGCATGCGTTCTAACAAATGATAGATATCCAAAAAATCCTTTTTCCGGGTACCGATGTTGTGGACTGCATGCACTTTCATGGCAGCGACATCTTCAAGACTAGCCATTCTTATGCCATTTTTTTCTAGTGGTAGATTGACATCAGGATAATTATGGCGGATCAGTGTCGTTCTAACATTATTGATATAAGCATGAACGGTGTAATCGCTCCTTTCGACATTGACCTTATCAGTTGCATATTCGCCATCAAATGCTCTGCAATTGCATTTTTATCAAAAGCCTGTTTACTAAAAAGATCGATATCAACAGATTTTCGGTGACCTATTTGAAGAGCCAATGCTGTGCCACCTACCAAAACAAAATCTTTCAACTTTTCATCACCCGAAAGCTTTTTTATCAAAGCCAGTGTCCCTTTTTCGACAGTTTCCTTATGTAACATCTCAAATCCTCCCGCCTCAGTTTAAAATATTCACAAACCTTTGAGATGGTGTAGTCGGAGAAATAAGTCGATTCGTGCTTTATGGTACCGAGATATCCGCCATATTCTTCTATTGTATTATCGGCCTCTTTCGATACCGAAAGCAACGCATAGTGCCGATGGGCGGTGTCTGGCATCACGGAGAATATGACCACTCCGTTTCTGACCCGAAAGTCCGGATGCGCATGAAGAAGGTCAATCAGCGGCTCACTTCCTTCCCTGTCAACCAGATAATTGAATACACTACCTAAATTGCTGTCTGGGGAAAATGGGCGCTTACACTATAGTCTCCTGCGACTTCTCCAACGCTCGTCGCGAATGTCTGGATTATTATAATGGCTTGGGCTTGCGAAATAAAAAAGGTACCGCAGGATATCTTCCCTGTCTCTTAGCATATCAAACTCAGCTTTCCATCTCTCAATTTCCAAGGTTGTTTCATTATAAAAGCCTTTCTTGTGTTTAATTATTTGTTCTCCTTTCTTTTTTAGTTCCTCGCCCGAAATTAGTCCTAATTTCTCAATTTCTTTTGCAACATAACAAACTCCAAAACCCGCGTATTTGAACCTAAACCCTGCCAATACATTGATAAACCCCAATGGAGATACGCCAACACGCTTGTACAAATTCCCCTGACTGTCAATAAGTGTTTCTTCAAGATTTCTTAAAATTGGAATATATGATTTCTTGCAAACAAGATAATCCTTCAGAGTTTGAACTACAGAGACTTCTGTTTCAACAAGCAGGATAATGGGAAATGGAATTTGGATATTTATTTTTCCTTCTCTCATAAATATATAGAATTACTTACGACTTTCGCCTACACCTCGCTCGAATGAATAATTAACTGTTGTTTTGAACCATGTGGGAGATCCATATGTAGCTCTCATCATCTCCCCTAGCAAGCTGCCTTTCCACGTCTGACCTGTAGCTTTGAGTGTTCCGCCGTGAATTAGCGTATGTATTTGATCCCCGGTCAAACCCAGCAGCTTCGAATCCTTCATAGGCATTAGATTGCAAGGTTGATTTTTAAGCCACCAAGAAAATCCCGATCCGGATCTCGCGCCGTCTCTCGTCCAAGCTCAATGATGTAACTCTTGTCCTGCTTCAGCAAGACCTTCCCTTACATAGAACCTTCTCCAAGAAGTCCACCAAGCATATTCTTTCCCAAGTGCGTTCAATGAAGTTTTAAATGGTGCAGTGACAAGTGATTTAACAAGAAATACGTCTGAGATCGCCATAACGGTGTTAAAAATCCCCCATCCATTTTTATTAACATTAAAGTCAAGTTTGGCTTGCTTGTAAGCACCCCAAATGGGAAGCCATTTCTTCCAGCTATCATAAGTCGGGTTTTCCCTTAAATCCTTTGCAAAATTCGCAACTAGCTCGTGATAATCCTTAGACCCGTCTTCGCGAGATGAAACAAAATCAAGATAAAAACTAAGATCCGCCATACTGCCTTTGCCACCCCAATAATCGTTATATGCCTTTCCAATTGGTTTTAAAACTTTTGAGAAATTTTCTTCAGGTCGATACCATCCTGGCTTTGATCCATTTACGCCGCCTTCATGATAATACCAATATCTGGTTACTTCACCGTGTCCACCCGGTCCAACGCCTTCGATAGCTTTTGTTTGTTTCATTTCTGCCTCCGTCCCATGTCCATCAGGCTTTACACCTTCTAGGCCATCCAGATCTATAAATGCGACGGGATTGTTACTTGCATACTGATACGGCGTAAGCTCCGGATACTTCGGAGTCAACGGATCCACGCTCAAAAACCTCCCAATCCTCGGATCATATACCCTCATCCCATAGTCAATCTCCGTCTCTGGTCCCATCACCTCATCATCCTTCTCCTTCCCATTAAACCCATACCGGTATCACCCTACACCCGTTTTTTCCTCGCTTCAATCCCGTTTGCAACCTCCCGGCGCTACATTCAAAGAACTGCTTATGCCCTCCAAGATACCCGATAATATATCCATAAAAACTCATTCTAAAACAATGATATCTTTTACCCCTTCCAATTGAATCTTTAGAATCTGAGCCAGATACCCATCCAAATTTACGGTCTCAGAAGGTGCGTCTTTAGCCCTTATCCATGGCATAATTTCCACAGTAAATCCAGCATCCTCGTCAAACCCGCTATATCCATCCAATACAATCCTTAATCCTATTATAGGAGATGCTATATAAATTGCAGGTATTTCTTCATGAATATGCTTCTCTCTTCCTTCGAATGGTAATCCACCAAACACTTTTCGAGATAATATTTCCCCAACTTCCTCCAATGTGAGGTTTGATTTTAAAGACACATCTCCGACAATATGCAAAAACGATGCTTTCATTTCGAATGTTTTATTTAATTATCTTAACACCTGTTAATTTATACTTTTCCTCATACTCTTTTGTCGTAAAGATTCTGAATGTAAAGGGTTTCCCATCTCCACTTTCGTCCCTATATCCCGAGAATGTTTGCCGGTATCGTTCCTCTATCGCATCAGAAACGGCGCTAATATCTCCGAACTTCCTTGTATTCCTCCATCCTCTTTCTTTTGCTTTAAACAGCTCCGCCAGTTTATCGCTCACAATAAATGCATCTACATCGAAATCTGAAGGATCAAATGGCTTCTGGGACTCATATTTAATTCCTGTGGCAAGCGATCCCCGATAGCCAATCTTCGCATCTTTATCATAACCAGTTATGGTACCCTTTGCATTAGCCAAATACTTCTCTACTAGAGAAACTACTGCCTCACGGTTATTTAAGACTGCCGATCCTGCTGGCTTTGTTCCGTTATACTTTGGTGAAAGGTTGGTCTCATACGGCAAACCACCCAATGAAAAGAAAAGTCCGTCAGCTACAGAACCCAATTTAGCTCCTTCTTCTCCTTTCCATAAATATCCAATCGCTCCAAATACCCCTCCTGAAATATTTTGCCCAACAGAGACGAAATGCTCCGACCAAGCCTCACCCACACGCGCATTAACGAAATCAGGTCTTCCTATTACCGTATTACCGTTGATGTCCTGCCTCAAAATTTCCGTGTGTGGGGGGATATACTTCAGCTGATGTAATTTCCCATCAATATCTTCAGAGCTTTTTGCCAGTTGAGCCGGAATACTGGTCATCCTCCACTCTTCCAATCCATCCCGGTCAATTGCTTGAATCGGTGTATTTCCCCCATACTGAAAAGGTCTATACCAGGGATATTGCTTCGTCAACGGATCCACACTCAAAAACTTCCCGATTCTTGGATCATACACCCGCATCCCATAATCAATCTGGTTGCCAGGACCTTCCACCTCATTATCATTCTCCTTCCCATTAAACCCATATCTTTAACTCAAAGAACTACCCGCAATATATACGACATTCCCAGCATTCCCGTCCCACTCCATATTACCATAGGCCACTACCTAGTGTAGAAGCTTATTTTCGGGCACATTCTCGACCGACATATTGCTATCGATTAAAAGGTCCTTGCTTACATAGAAAGAATATGCAAGAATCGATGGTGCAAAATTCTTATTGTAGCGATTGCCGATTGTCCGCTCAAAAAAAATATTCTTTTTAGGATAGCCTAGCCACGACAGCTTAAAGACTGTATCGGTATTGTAATAAAAAAAGTTCATCTCGAAGGGGCCTTTATCAAAGATGTCAGTTTTTACTCTATAATTCCCCGGATTGCCGGTAATTAAATATACACAACCATTGTCGAATTCTAAAGGCTTCTGCACACTGCTACTATCATTAAATACAATATTCACCCAACCAGTATAATTCATCGGAATAAAAATATTGACGGTTTTATCCCGACCACTGGTGCAACCTATAATAGTCGTAGTATAAAGAGTTAAAAGAAGAGTGCGTGTCATATTCATATATTTATAGTCCGTAATGATCTCTTGCAGGAGGGTCACATTTACAATCGGTATCGCTGAATCTTCGTTTATTTTCACCGACTTTTGGGCTAGGGAATATTTGATCCATTTGAGGGTGACTTCCGATTTGGCCACCTGTGTTTATATCTACATCTTCCAAAAACTGGAAACAGGTTCGTAATTTGCTTGCGGTTATCTCCATTTTTCAAGTCTTTTCCGGCATCGAAAGGAATTTTCGAATACATCAAATCGACCTGTTTTGTCTCTTCATCTTCTATGAAAATTTCTAACGCAGGAAACCCGTCCCATTTGCCATTCAATACCCAGGTCCCATCTGTGTCGAATACGAAACTTCACCCACGCTAAATTTTAGCTTGGCTAGTATAAACTCACCTCTATTTTTAAATAGCAGGATTTCAGGAATAGCATTCAGAGACTCAGCATATAATTCCAAAACTACTGTAGTAGTCAAAGATATTCTCCTTGTCATTATAAAATATGGAATCTGACCCTTTATCTTTTCTGCATCAGGTGTTTCCAGGTTATGAACAAGGCAATTAAGAATTTGCTCTTCGATATTCAACAGTGGTTGAGTCTTGATTGCTGCAGGTTCTTTTTCCCAAACATAGTGTGTGTTTTACCGCCCAAACATAGTACGTTCACTCAGTATGTGTGTAATTGTTTTCCAGTCAAACCAAAAATCTTCGAATCCTTCATCGGCATCAGGTTACACGGCTTTTGTGACGCCAACCCGCAAGTATTCATTTTCTTCTGCCTCACATGATATAAACATATAGAAATTATGGACGTCGCCACGTTTGTACCTAATGCGCTATCTTGTCTCTGTTAGTTTCGGAACCTCCTTCCAACCACTATCAGGAATATCCGAAATAGAAGCAGGTACCGGATATTCCAATTGTATTTCGTTATTGGTTGGATCTTCTGGTTGAAACTTGACAATATATTTCCCCCCGTCACAATTGATCTTTCCATCATCACTGAATCGCCGGCTACCTGAATAAATGTTATCTCCGACTTTGAACTGATATTGCAAATCGGGACCAGAACTTCTAAGATTCTTTACCGTACCAGTTGTAACACAAATGGTGTAGCGGAACGATTTTTTTAAAAGCGAATTTTTTTTGCTGATTGTTTCGGCCAGTAAAGACCATAATTACTGCAATACTTGATAAAAAAATACCAATCCCAATTAATTCCTTTTTCCGTATTCCGTGCTGCAATAAATAGTTCCTTATATTCATTTATATGCTCCTATAATTTTTTGACAGTTTCCTGTGCATTATTCGAAATCACCCCGAAACCTATTCCAGCTCCGCTAAAAGTTAATTATTGTTTTAAACAAAACTCCATTTACGAATTTGCTATTCATAGAGTTAAATTGCAGCGCAAATTTTGATTTATAGCTAAGACTTCTCGCCCTCGTAAACTGCTGCCAATCTAAACCAACTGTCAGGTTTCGCAATTTATCGAGGCCGACATCAAAAGCGGTACCTACCAAGGTGGACCTTATGTCATCCTGTAAAGAGAACGTCCCACTTCCAATGCCTTTATACTTACCTGATGACGAAAATTCAAAGGTATTTCCTATAGCATTTTGTCGGCTCCCCCGAACTCCGGCCACAAGAATTAGAGTTACCAATCGAATGAATTGTTAACTTTAAACTTGAATTATGAAACGCAAGCAATTTACAGAGAGTCAGATCGTATCAGCCCTTAAACAACAGGAAGGGGGCATTCCCGTTAAGGATATAGCCCGGGACCTCGGCATTAGTGAAGCCACTTTTTATAATTGGAAGTCGAAGTACGGAGGCATGGAAGCATCGGATGTGAAGCGGTTGAAGGACCTGGAGGCGGAACATGCTGAGTTGAAAAAGATGTATGCCGAGCTGAGTATCGAGAACCGGGCGATGAAAAACCTGATCGAAAAAAAGCTCTAACGCCTTCGGAGAAAAGGGAAGCAGTTGGTTACCTGGTTGACCAGGAACAACTGAGTGTTCGCAAGGCGTGTAAACTCGTAGCCATCCCCAGAAGCACCTACGAGTATAAGGCCATCCCCAAAGACGATGCACCGGTGCAGGAGGCGTTAACAGCCTTAACGAACAAGCACGTTGACATTGGGTTTTGGCAATCCTATCATCGATTAAGGAATAAAGGGTTTATGTGGAATCACAAGCGGATATATCGGGTTTATACCGAAATGAGGCTTAATATCCGCAGAAGGGCTAAAAGGCGGTTACCGGCACGGATCCGGGAAGCCTTGTTTATCCCGGAAGAGCCAAATGAAGTGTGGAGCATTGACTTCATGAGTGATGCCCTTGTGGACGGTAGAAAGTTCCGGGTATTGAACGTCATAGACGATTTTAACCGTGAATCGCTGGCTATTGAGGTAGATACGTCCTTGCCTGCGCGGCGAGTTATCCGGGTCCTGGAAAGGATCGTAGCCCGTCGGGGCAAGCCAGCCTGCATCCGGACTGATAACGGACCAGAATTTATTAGTCATCTCCTCCAGGAATGGTGTGAATCTAACGGAGTAAGGCTCGTCTATATCCAGCCAGGGAAGCCAACGCAGAATGCTTTTATAGAGCGTAAAAATGGCACCATGCGCAGAGGACTGTTGAATGCCTATTTGTTTTACAGTCTTGGTGAGGTCAGAATGATGGCAGAAGAATGGCAGCTGGACTACAATACAGAACGACCGCATAAATCGCTGGGATATTTATCTCCGGTAAAATATGCTGAACAGTATTACCAAAGCCGGGCCGAAGCACTGAAGCTTTATCCACAAACGGCGAACGGAAATCCTTCAAAAATTGAAGGGAGCCGTTTAGTGGATAAAATATTTGAAAAACCAGAAAACTCTAATTGACCGTGGCCCAGTTTTAGGGGGAGCTTACAATTTTTTGCAAAAAGAGTCCAACCATTACTTTTGAAACCAGGAAGTACATTGGCTCCAAGTCCAGTTAAATTGAGACTTTTCCAGTCCATTCCATTGGATAACAATTGCCCAGATACATCTTCGAATACATTCGCCCCAATTCTTCCCAATAAGCTTGTTCCAAAAACACCCGAACTTCCCAATCCTCCTGTCGTCAGGAATATTGTAGTATTCCAAATCACTTTTTCGTAAGTTTTACCAAATTCACCGACTTGCTTTGCTGTTTGCCTGATATCTGCATCGTCCGCAGTAAATCCTTCAGGTGTGAATGGCTCATATTGATGAGTACCAGCAACATTCAATTCCCAATTCCCATTTTGAACATTACCCAACGTGCCAATAACTTTTTCGTAAGTAATATAATGCCATTTTTTTACGTCGTTTTGGTCTCTCACGGCGATGTAATTTTTATCGTCGCCATAAAAATCTCCAAAATTAACAACATTCACGTCATTCTTCTGTTCAGAGGTATAGCTATTCCTTTCTGTACAATTAACCCAAGTTCCCCACTGATTGAACGGCTTGGGTTCTCTCCCATCAATATCAATTGCCCATATAGGTGTATTGCCCGCAAACTGGTAAGGCGTATACCACGGGTACTTCTGCCTCAACGGATCCACACTCAAAAACTTCCCGATCCTCGAATCATAAACCCGCATCCCATAATCCACCTGATTCCCCGCCCCATTCACCTCATCGTCCTTCTCCTTCCCATTAAACCCATAACGATATCTCAAGAACTACCCGCAAAAACAAACTACCCCAAATAAGACAAAAGCCGCTCAAACTCGACCGAATACCTCTCCGCCACATCCTTCATCTCATCTGTGTAAATTGACACCAGTTCCCGATATCGCGGATTACCGACGAGTTTTGCAGCAATCGTACCCATAATAATCCTTTCAGGATTAAGCCACTGATGCATGACCAGTTTTGTTGGATTTCGATTGAGCAGGAAATCCACTCTCTCCACTGAACTGTTTTTGTCAAAATAAGGCAAAACATATTCCTGAAATCGAAGTGGGATTACTTGTTTCAATATTTGTAAATCATTAGGATCCTTCATTAAATAATTGAATGCGCCCCCTGTTCCTTCTTCTTTGTTAGTATCCACATATCCCATCAATTCTCCCAGACTATTTTCAAGTACAGCAGAATCTTGAAAATATTCCTTTTCTTTTACAGTTATTTTATGATATATATCCAAAATGCTATTAATCCTTATGCTAAATCTGGGTTGTACAGCTAATTCAACCCCTCTCTTGTTGACGATAAAGTAAAAATCTTGTTCTCCGCTATTTACAATTCGCAGAAAGCTCTCTCCTGATTTACGCCTTAAGAATCCAAATTGTTCTAGAGATTCAGCTATTTCATTGAATAAGTCCTTTCTTGCTTGATCAATATTCATTATTAATATGTGGTTATAATTTCACCTGTTTGAAAAATAATTCTGGTAACCTCGTAAGGAGTCTTCTTTGATTGTATCCAAGTACCTCTTAAGTTATTTGGAATATTATCGCCGACAAGTTGTACCGCTTCGCCATTCATTGAACGCGTTTGTCCCGCGGAAAAATCAGCACCACCTGTCTTGGTTTCATTAGCAAACTCGACAAGACCGGTTTTCTTATTCATTGCTTCGTTGATATAAATCTGTTTGATAGTTGGATTGTAAATATTGGCGAGTTTACCGCTTTCCACGCCTCCGTTCAAATCAACGACAAGCCGTTCCACTCCTAGCGCAATCGCATTGCTTACAAATTTTCTAGTTCTTTGATCGCCGCCACACCAAATTCAGCAACTCTTTCCTCGCTACCATACCTTGCAACCAGACTCCCAACAGCTTTACCAATTAACGGAAGGCCTTTTTTAGTGCACATATAAACGAGATAACGCCCTTTAACAAAATTCTTCATGTTTAATAACGTCTTTACATTGATGATTGGCTTGTCAGAACCGGAGGATCGAAAATCAATCTGTATGGCAAAATCCTTCCTGTCAAATAGCCGTTTTGACCTACCTCATAGTTGGAGCTCAACGTTATATTGGCTAACTTCTGAGGCCCCACCCATATTCGACTTCCATTCCACAAATGACTAGGAAAACCTTGATGGCCATATACTTGACCATTTTTTGCATCGATGGGTTTCTTAGTCGTAACGGTAACAGTGGGTAGGGTTGTGGTATCCCCCAATTGCTCATTAAAGGAAATAGGAAAAAGGAGTCAGACATTTGAACACTCGACTAATACACTACCAAATTTACCAAATTATCTTTTCGGCAATTCGAATCGGGCATGCAAGGACAATTGAATTCATCGAGGTAAAATATTCCGGATGATATTGTTTTAAATATTTCTCTACCTCAATTTCAATCTCTTTATTTTTTGGGGGCTGAATTGGATGCAAAAAACTCGGATAAGGCGTCTCTTCATTAGGCTCGTTATACAAGCCAAATTCCAGTTTACCATCCTGAATAAGAATGATGATGCTGCCATTTGAAATGAAAGGATTCGGCCAACCAAAATATTTATCTGTTACAGGGAACTCGATTAATGAGAACTCTTCCATACGATTTATTTTTGCGACGGATCTGATTTATAAGTTCTTCCACTGGGAACGTCATCTATAAATATGTGCCCAGTTTCCTTGGGTTTACCAGTAGTTTGCCATCCAACATGTGGGGCACCGAGTGCATCCGGATTGTCATGAGCCCAATCTATGCTTACCTCTGCTCCTCCTGGAGCTTGATATTCAACCGGCAATGATTTACCGTTTAAACCCTTCTCCCATCTTGTAGGCTTAAATGCGCCTCTATCTACTCCTGTTCTTTTAAACGCTTCTGCTAGTGCATCCTTGTAGGTTTTTCCCGTCCCTCTCCAATCAAGATCAATGTCATCCATTTTGTATCTGTTAGTCGAAGTTCCATTTTGATCCGACGAGGTCTGTCCTCCATTTTGAGTACTCTTACTAAATACAAGCCATGGCAGTTTCAAGGAATAATAAAGGGACGGCGATTGTACTGGAACTGGTGCACCACTCGGTACAAGCTCCAAACCCGCTCTAGGCGCACCATGGAATGGAGTTGGAATCAGTGAAAATCCGACCTGTCCTACAAAGCTTGCACCCTCATTTGTTGTAGGTGTTCCACCGAAATAACCATACATATCGGCGTGATACGCTAACGGATCGATTTGCCCGAACCTCCCTAACTGCGGATCATACATCCGATGTTGAGCGTCATAAAGCTCCAGACCATTCCCGTCACTGAACTCTTGGCTCTGCAACTCATTCCCTCCGTTGTATCGATACTTATTCTCATGGTATTGGGATTTCAACGCCTTGTCGGATATCCCCGCCATCGTCAATCCAAAAGGATAATACCTACCGACCCCTTTTTTATCCGAACCCACTTTCTGTGGCGCTCGGTTTTTAGGCTGTTCAAAGAACTTCTACCTTTCTGTGCCCCATCCATTTTACCATAGAATCAGACGGGGCCGTTATCATCCTGCACGTCTTTGGTACCCATCAGGAACCGTTATACTGATCGATGAACTTTCTCCATGAAAAATGAAACTAATCTGACTTGCCTATGTTCGGTGCTGAGCATTGTTGATAGCCTTCCCTCTAATTTCTTGCGGTATAGCCTTGTAAATAGGAACATTCATCATTTGTTTATATGTAATTTCATTACCCTGATTGCGTAAATCAAAAAATTGAGTTATGTCCATATTATGAATTCTGCAATATTCCATTGCCGTTCTAGTCTCGATCCCGGGCCTTGGAGATACAATTGTATCTTCCAAATGCTTTACATATTCATAGGGGTAAGGATCTTCGCTATATTCACTGATGTTTCTAACGACATACCATGGCCCCAATTTTGACTTGTCTTCTTCTAAAGGGTCATACTTGATTGAATATTTAAATTCTGGTATTATGTGATCGTCTTCTGCAATGAGAATTCCTTTCAATTTCCAAGCCCCTTTGCCTCTCGTGCCAGGCAGCCAAGGCATTCTACGAGCACCAAATAACCAATCTTTTTCCCGTAGAATATTTATGTCCTTAATAGGTTCCTCAACTATGTAATCAAATACTTTTGCCAACACTCCGTCAAATTCCCTAATGCATCTAAAATCGAGGACTTTGCAATATGCGTACCCTAAATTAAGCGGAACCTTAAACTCTAAAATTGAACCACTTATAAAATCTTCCTTACTCATACATTTTTTGTCTTTACTGAAATTTGAGAACTTGTTCCCAATTTGGCATGTTATGATCCAACCAGTTCCTTGCTTCGTTGATATAAATCTCCTTGATAGTTGGATTGTTAATATTAGCAAGCATGCCGCTTTTCACACCTCCATTCAGATCAACGACCAACTGCTCTACGCCTAATGCAATTGCATTGTTTGGTATGTTGTCCAGCCCTCTAAATACTTCCACACCGAGTTGAAAAACCCTTTCTTCACTCCCATATCTTGCTACCAAACTCCCAAGCGCCTTTCCAACGTAAGGTAATCCGTCCTTTGTGTACATATAAATCAAATAGCGGCCTTTAATAAAATTCTTAAGATTAAATAGCGCCTTTAAGTTTATCGGCTTTTCCGTAGGAGCAAGAGGAGGATCAAAAAGCAATAGTTGCGGCGAAAGCCTTCCCGTTAAATATCCGTTTCGATCTACTTCATAATTAAGAGTCAAATTATGTATGTGTCCTACCCATACCCTATTCCCATTCCATAAATTGTCAAGAAAACTTTGATGTCCATAAACCTGGCCATTTTTAGTATCGAGGGGTTTCTTAGCAGTAACTGTAACAGTGGGTAGTGTTGTGGTATCCCCCAATGGATCATTAAAGGAAATAGGATCATTATTGGCAAACGAATAAGGCGACAGATCAACGTTAAATTCCGGCAAATGATCTATCTGAAAAAACCTTCCAATCTGCGGGTCATACATTCGATGAGTGGCATCATAAACTTCTAACCCACTCCCATCAGAGAACTCTTTATTCTGAAGTTCATTGCCCCCATTAAACTTGTACTTATTCTCATGGTATTGGGATTTCAACGCCTTGTCGGATATCCCTGCCATTGTCAACCCAAACGGATAGTAGTGATTCTCTTCGACCATCGGCCCGGAATAGTGGCTTACACTTAGATTATCAAAGAACACGTCCCAGTTCTCCGTCTCATTGCTGACCCAAATATACAAATATCCGCTGTGATTTAGCTTGAGAGCCTGGGCGAGAGGAGGATTGAGGATATCAGGCGCGCCTACCTGCTGGGCTCCGCTCTGACCGTTGCCACCGACATAATTGAACTGATTGTCGAGCAGCATCCAGTTGAGATAAGCTTTGGGTTTACCAGTGACATCCTGTTCGTTGGCCGGCAGGAAACTGTTCAGCGCAGCATACACCGGGCTACCCGAAGTGTTATTTAGATCGGCGATCGCCCCATGGCCGCCGCCGGCGACCGTCAGCAGCCCTTGCGCCAGTGAGGTCATTACATCCTGCAGGGAGGAATGATCAGGTCCAGGAGACGCATTTGACCGGTAAAAGTACCTGGTTCCAAAAGCCACTGAGTCTCCGCTCATGACCTTGAGCAGGATCGCCGGTCCCATTTTATGCCCCCCGGGACTGCCATTCACTCTGGCAACCGAATCATTTGGTGTCGGAGGGCCTATGTTGGGAAAACCTCCGGGCACTAATGCAGCCGGGTAGCTCGTGGAGTCAATATTATAAAAAAGCGCCATTTCTTTGGCCCGGTAGGTCGCTTCCATAGTGGCCATATACTGGGCCGTATCCCTTTGCTGGGTCAGCACGACGCGCGTATTACCCAAATGGTCCTTCTCGAAGAAATCGTATTCCCAGCCATACCCAGAGGTGCCCGTGGTGTAGTTATGCAAAGCCCATCTTGCCCGGCCTTCCTCATGTCCTACAAACTGAAGGCTGTCATTTTGATATTGGATACCATCAATATAAGTGGTAACCGTAGTTTTCGCGGGCGTAACGGTATTATCGACGGTCGTTTTCTTCAGCTTGACACCGGCAGCGTCATAGGTATAGCTGATTGTCCCCTTCCCGTTGACCGTGATCTGCTGGGGCAGATTAAGATAGTTATACACAATCCCGGTAATACTCTTGTTCTGATCGCTTATGAGATTGCCGTTGGCATCATAAGTATAGTCAATAGCTCCCTTAGAACCCTCATTATAATGGAAGTCACCCAATTTAGAGCTTGCGTCATTAGCCGTATCTGTTACTCCAGCCAACTTATTGGTGTTGGCTTGATAGTTATAACCAAGCATATCGATCGGATCCACCGGCTTGCCGATCCGAAATCCTTTCTGCTGCATACCCAGAATATTCCCGTTGGCATCATAGCGAAGGTTGCTCACGCTATAGTCCATTGCCGCGCCGGAATTCGAGGGATCGGATTTGCCCCACCCACCGGTAAATTGCTGGTTGAAATCGGCGCCGGTTAGTCGGTTTACGTTGTCATATGTAAAATCGTACTGCCGGTTGACCCCGTCGCCTGCGCTCTTCCACATCCAGCCAGAAATATTCCCATTGTATTGCAGATTCTTAAAAGTTGTCCCTGTCGCGCCGGCCTGGCTCTTGTCATAGCCCAGCTGCATGCCAAAGTAATGCAACGGAGTGGAGCTGGTGCTGGAAATATAGTCTTGATTGATCGAGCTTAGCCAGCCTCGGATATTATAATCATAATTGATATTGTCCAGGTTATTGCCCAATCCTTTTGAGGTTAGCTGACCCAGCTCATTATATTGTTGGCTGCTGATCAGTTGGTCGATGGGTGCGCCGTCAATGTTCTTCCAGACGTGTAACAGGCGGAATCCAGGATCATAATCCATCTTGGTCATCACTGTGTGGTATTGAGACCCTGTACCTGCCTTATAGTGCGTAAGGAGAGTACGAATAGCCTTCCCGCTGAAGTCGTATTGACTGGTTAGTGTATCCACGCCGCCGGAATAGTTCATCGTCCTGCTCTGGATCGGACGGTCTCTGTCGTCGTAAAAGTTGACTGTATACAATGGACGATTCTCTCCCAAAATCAAATGCATCGTACCAGTAGCCTGCCCGCGAACAATAGGATTTGCCGCGATCCGCACCGCATAATCCGGAGAGGTGTTGAACTGCGTGATAAAGCTGCCCGTCTTATCTGTTGCCAGCGTTGTCCCCAACCCTGAGCCGGTGGATGCCACCCAATCATAGTTGTCGTAATAGTTGATAATCAGCGGCTGAACTGTTGTACCGGTGGGTATGGGGTTCAGCGACACCGGCAAAGCGCCGGAAGGATAGCCACTCGTGATAGAACCCGGGGGTACGATCCCTCCAGAAAAGTTCCCGTCAACCTTTGTCGAGAACCCGTCCTGCATATCGATAAGATCTGTTGCAACAGTATCCCCCTGCTGATCAGGTTTCGAAAGGTACAGGTCGGCCACCAGCAACGGGGCAATAGAGCCTGTTGTCGACAAAGCGGTAACCGTCTGCTGCAGATCGGCGCGGTTAGCCGTATCGTTCATTTGTCCCACCAATACCGTTCGGTCCAGGCCGTCATACTGTGTGTTGATCCATTGTCCCGATACCCGCTGATTGGCGTCCTGGCTAAAGACAAGCCTGTCCCGAACGTCAAAGATCATCCAATCCTCGCCTTTGCCGGGCACTTGTTTGACGATCATCCGTCTGCGGCCGTCAAACTCATATCGGAAGCATAGTTCCGCTGCTACCTGGCCGCCACCGGCAGCGCCTAGGCTCCAACCGTTGCCGGCCAGCCATTCCGCTGCTTTCGGAGGAATTACGAATCGAAGGTTATTCAGATCGTCATATACGTAATAGGTGCAAAGCCAGCCGGCGTGGGCGTTTCCGGGAACATCGGCCAACTGGACCTTTTTCAGGACGACCTGGTCGGCAAAATCCCGGTATTCGACTACCTGGTGGCCCTGTTCATCAGTAATCAATGTTTTACGCAATTGTCCGGCGGAATAAGCCCCAGCATTGACGGGCAGGCTGCCAGCCGCATATCCGATATTCCATATCTGTACGCTGTCCGCTGCCGTGTTGAAGAGATAACCCTTAGTGACTCCGCGCCCAGCTCCTGCCCAGCTGTCGCCGGCCTGATAATCACCCAGTACCCGGTTCAGTGGCGATGCATCATAGTCTGTCCGACCATAATAGCTGTGTTCATTCGGGAATTGAGAGGAGTTAAAGGCAGCTTGTTCCGAAACGGCATTCGTCTTGAAGTTGCCATCATTGGCCTGGGAAGTATAAGGCAGGTATTTCAAGACCTCCCGGCCAAACGGATCGTATATCTGCATTGAGACCATGTCCTTTTGCAAGGGACTCGCCTGTCTCGACACTGTCTGCATTGGTCTGCCCAGGCCGTCAAAGTATTGCGTTACCTGGCTAACATCGTGAGGGTCCGTCAGGCCATCTGCCGTGACGGTGTCCGTTACCCCCGCCCTGTTAAAGGTCCGCGTACGAATATAGTTGAGGTCCTGCCCGCTATCGGGGGCAGGTATTACGGTAAAGCTTGCAGACCTGGAATAAGAGGTATCGCTACCGCAGGCTACTCTTATCCGGTAATAGATGCTGGCATTGATCACGCCGGGAGAAAAGGTCAGATCAGAAGCTCCACCGATATCGCTAAACGCAACATTATTGGTAGAGCTTTGCCATAGGTATTGGTAAGCTGATGGAACGCAGTTGCCTCCGATTGCTGCCGACGAGCTCAGCTGGCCGGGATCGCCTCCCGCCGGTAACGTCATCGTCGATGGGCTTATAACTCCTGCCGTCAGTCGCGGGACCACATTCACTACTGCAATTGGGCTATAGATGGTATCGCCTGCGCTAGCAACGATGACCCTGAACCAGGTGTTGCTCGGCAATGATTCCGCGCCCAGTATATACCAGTTGGAAAATGGGATCGACACGGGTGAGCTGAACGAAGCGTCCTTCGAATACTGCCAGAGATAAGTATAAGATCCAGAGCCTCCCGATACGCCGTTGAGCGTCATCGTGTCGGGATGTGCGCCAAAGGCGATCGTCTGGCTGGCAGGGGTGATGGTCCCGCACTGCAGCTTTGGAAAGACAGTGACAGTCACGGTGCCCGTCGTCACCTGCACACCATTACTTATAACATTAGCATAGTAATTCGTCGTTGTCGACAGCGCCGGTGGACTATAAGTCGGCCCGGTCGCCACCTGTTGAAAGCCGCCGGTACCATCTGAATACCACTGGTAGGAATAACTGTTGTCCCCGCCGGTCGCCGATATGCTCATTTGCGCTGGAATGCCATTGAATTTTATCGCCTGATTGCCTGGACTGATGCCTCCGGTTTGCAGCTGCGGATAGACATTCACGACTACCGATGCCGAGTTCTGAATCATCCCGTTGCTGCTGGCCACCACCCGAAAGTAGGTCTGTGCAGAAAGCGGACCGGGTGAGAAACTATTGGAAGTTTCCGTCGTTGTTACAGGACTCCCGATATTACCCCACGAACTATTATCCGATGAGCTTTGCCATTGATAAGTATACGTCCCATTGCCGCCTGATACTCCGGACACCGTGAGTGACGACGCCGACCAGTTATAGTTGATGGTCTGGCTAGCCGGAGATATTGCACCAACGATGGGCAGTGGATAGACCGTTATCTGAACTGTATTGCTGACGGCGCTGTAAGCTCCGCACGTGGTTATTCTTCTATAATACGTAGTGGTCGTCAGAGCCGGGGGATGGTAGCCAGTACTGTCCGAAGAGGGTATTACGGTCCAGCTGCTCTGGTCCGTTGAGGACTGCCACTGATAAGTATAGACCCCGCTGCAGGCCCCTCCTGTTGACGTAGTACCGGTGAGCGGGGCCGGCGCAGTATTATAGTTAATAGCCTGTGATGAAGAGATGGAACCGGCTGTCAGTGCGGGGACGAAGGTAACAGGCAGCTGGCCAACGAGCGTACCGTTGTTGCTGTATACCCGAACTGCTGGGCCCCCGCCGGAGGTCTGGCCAGTCCAGATCACTGTTGCGCTGGTTGGCGTCGGATCATCATTGGATCGATTGTTAGCTGCGGCGGCAGATGGCAATCTACCTACCGAAGGACCTTTGGCATAGCTGGGGCCCTTAGGGATTGGGATGAACGATACCATCCCGTCGATATATCCGCCATTGGCGGACCAGGAATAGCCAGTAGGCAATGCCGGAGAGACGGTATAAGAGGAAGCCGTCCCTACCATTACCGATGTAGGTCCGCTGATGGTGTAGCCAAGCAAAAGCTTGGGCGGCTTCCCCGGTTTGTGCGCACGCGCTTGCAAGGCCAGGCCAGCGACCAAAAAGAATAAAAGATATTTATGGAGCATAGACTTATAGCTCATAGGATCAGTTGTGCGGTTACTGCTTTTTGAAATGGTATTCGATCGTCTTGATGATATTGCCGTCCTCGTCCTTTACGGTCTTCAGCCTGCCCAGCGCGTCATATCCATAATAGCTGATTTGTCCGGCCTGGTCGCAGAGACTGGTGATACCGACGGATGGAGCATATGTATATGTAGTCATCAATGCATCCGCTGGGTAGATCCTTACTTCATCTACAAGGACTCCGCTGCCCGTCAGGCTAATATCGCTGACGCCTGTCATCTTCTTTTCCAGGTACGTCCAGCCATTGAAACTTCTGCCCGTAGTCCAGGAATTTCCGGTCGGTATGACTTGTGTACTTCCATTCGATCCGTTGTAAAAGGGCGTCCCGTTCTTAGCCCAGACGGAAATAATATATGACTTTGATGGATCGAGGTTTGACCGAGACAAGACATCCAGAGAATAACAGTGACTGCCTGTTATACCATCCGTCGCCACAATTCTTGAAGGATCGTTGATCGAGACGGTTCCATTACCATCGGCCTCAAAGGATGTGTACGCAATATTGCCGGGATCAGAATTGGTCACCTGGGCAATTGGATAGGCGTCGCGGTAATCCCACAAGTATGAAAGCAGCTTACCGTTGACCTTATTCTGAGAAGCGAGGTTTAACCTGCTGTCATATCCGTAATACAGTTGCGGCAAGTAATAGGCGTCAGTATTTGTGGAGAATGTGGAGAACAGCAGTGGCGCGCTCAATTCCACCTGACTGATCTTCGACGCCAGTACGGTCTGTGCCGAAGAGGGGGTACTGAATATATTATATTCGTTCCTCGTGGCCGAGACGAGGTATTCATTGTTGTCCGGCTTTTTTATGGTCACATATTTTTCGATCCATGGCGAGATCATATTGTGCCGCTGCATCCATAACACACCCCGTTGCCAGGGTATGCTGTTTGAAGCGATCAACCCGTCAAGCGTTGAGAAATAGTTGCCCCATGCGTTGTTCCGGTTCGTAACTGCGGCAGAGACCCCTCCGGCATAGGTAGACACACAATTGTAACCGTTTGCGATCGTGGTGAACTGCTGCTGCTTGGCGGATGTATTGCCGGTATAGGGCTGGAAGGGAGAAAGAGCTGCTTCTTCATTGAGGAGGCAACTGCTGCCGCTATTTGCCGCAAGACCCAGATCAGAGTGGAAACTGGAATCCAGGCTTTTTAAAGAGGAACTTTGTCCCAGCGAATAGTCCAACGGGTATTTCAGGTAGACGGTTTGCTGCTCTCCCTTGCTGTTGGTCGCCGTAATCCGGGTTGGATACAAATGACTGGGATTGTCATAATAATAGTTCGTATTGGTCTGTAGCGCGGCCTGGCCAGCGCTGTCGTATTCTATATGTCTGTCATGGGTTGCCAGGGCATAGCCATCTTGCATTTCGATCGTCTTATGAACCCCGTATATTGTCAACAGTGAAGCATCCTGTGTAGGGTCCGGCGATTGCAGCATCGAGCACCCCCAACAGCCAGTGCAGACATTTCCTACCGCACCTGTTGGAATGACCTCAATGCCCAGAAAGTCGTTAGTCAGAGTCCAGCTGAAGTCATGGGTGGTCTGCTGGACGGGTATGAATTTACCATTTTTGTATTGATAGTCCGTTTGCGAAAGAAGATTAACGTCCGGCTGTACGCTACCTTGTACTCCAAATGTGTAGTCCGTCTTGCCCGTTTGCAGACTGTCCTGGGTCGTTTCTTCCACCTGCGTATAGAAGAACTGTTCGCCCGAATATTCATATAGCGCGCCTTTCAGCCCTGCCATATAGCTGATGATATTATACTGTCCGCAGTATGCAGCCATGTTTGATCCTGACACTCCGCCTCCCTCTAGACCAACGGCATTACTATACGTATATTGCTTTACCAACTGCGGGATACCGTTATAGTCATAAGAAGTGATCTTCCGGATCCGCAATCCCGGCCCGTCAGACAATGTGTTCTGGACGACTTTCGACACAAGCGTAATGAACTGTCCTGCTATGGCTCTTCCTACCTTCGGCAAATAGAGATTAACCCAGTAGTCTCCGGGATCCAGGTAAAGGGAATCGCTGATAAAATTGACTCCGGGCTGGCTGCTATAAATCGTCTTTCCTGTTGGCAACGCCCCTTTGGTTATATTCAGGATCACAGTAGTATTCCCCGGATCGAACTCAAAAGTTGTCCCACAGCTTATCTTTACTTCCTGCGCCGTATCGAGGTGCATCGCGAATCTTCTGCGCATAAGTCCTCCAGGCAGAGTATCAGCAACCCAATCATAGTTTATAACCGCCGTATCCGGCTGGTATTGATAAGAGGCGCTGCCGTATTGATTCTGTTCGTATTCAAAAGTCGAATAACCGCCGGTTGGATAGGTGATTTTACTCAGCTGGGTCAGTATGCTTGCCTGGGCGTTGGCGCTGCGATCGCCATATGAATAGAGGGAGGGCGTGAAAGTTCCCGCCGGAAATAGCATCGCATTTTGCTTTGCATTATAGTAGCCATACGTGTCGACACCCTTCGTCCCGTTATCCGGTAAAGACCCGCCATAGTATTCCATACTATATCGACTGCTGTCTTGAGGAAAAGGCAGCTGAAAAGTGACCGATTGGAGATTCAGCCGTTGGTTATAGCCGCTACCGAAATACCCGTGATTCAGCTTCATCTGTTTGGCAAGCGTACCGTCGCCGCCCGTTACAACAATATTGTCAAGATATTTTGCGCCCGAACTCCCGATCAGGTCTGTCCTATCGTCGCCAGAAAGTAAAAAATTTATGTTTCCATATTTACTGAACACTCCCGATAAGAGTAATGCATCGATATGATCACCCTGTACGGCGTATTCGGTATAGGTATGCCCATTCGTATTCAGGCCTGTACCAAGGCTGGTATTTATAGTATAGGTCTCAACATAATTATTGGGCTGCCGATAATAATAAGGAGTATAGGCAAAGGTTACTGTATCCTTTGTGTCTGCGCTAATGATCTTGCTGACATACCAGGCAGAAGTGTGGTCAGGTACGGGATTGCCCGGCAGCATCTGTTTCTGATAAGTTGTTTCGATATCAGTGAAAAGATAGACGTTGCCATTGTCGTCTGTCAGCTTGAAACCATTGAAGTTATAAGGTTCTATCACAATATTCTGCTGCGGGTACAAATACGCTTTACCCTTGAGCAGGATAAACTTCCCTCTATAACCGCCGACATTGAAGATGTATATATCCGGCTGTCCATCGATCTCTTTTTGTGCAACACTTTGCAGGAAGGGCTGGCTCCAGGATACAAGGGTGTTGTTGATATAGTTGTCGTATCGCCCCGAGGTCAACGACTCATCGACCTGATCCTTTACAATGCGAGTTATCGATCCCCCGCCCTGCACCGACCATCCCATGCCTACATAGCTGGCAATTTCGTTCGGTTTATAGCCATTGCTATTATAGCCCAACGAGAATGGCAGGTCAAGACTGGGCGTTTTTATTTCATAGATAGGAATGGAGACATTAGGAAGCCCGGAATATAGCGTAACCGGTATCACGCCATATTTGCCAAGCGCTTCCGCCTCGGGAGAATGCGGAATGATGTCCGTTCTCAGGTTAACCAGGGCTGTGCTGGGGTCCGTAGCGCCGGCCTGCCCAAAGGGGGATGCGATCATCGAGGACGTCATTAGCTGCGCTTGAGCCGATAGTGCAACCAATAGGAAAAAGATTCCTGAAAGAAAATATCGATTAAACGTGAACATGTCCACTTATTTTAATTGAACGAGTAATTAATTCTAAAAAGCAACGGCTGCGTCTTCGGTACCTGCTGATAGCTCAAAAAATCCCACAACAGCTGCAGTTTTGTCTGTTTGAAAAACCTTCCCTTCGCCGACACCTGCTTGCTGATCCCGACCAGCCCGCTCTTTGTCCATCGCTCGATCGCCCTCAAATCCTGAAAAGACGAGAACGGCGTCGTGTAGTTGTACTCAAATCCCCCGGCCGCCGACCAGGTCTTTTTCAGCTTGATCTCCAGGAAAGACCGCAGCCCGGCGCCCTGGCTTGTTACGGCAATGTGCTGAATACCATTCCCCCACCCTACCTTATAGCTTGCCCCGACACCAACGACATTGGAATGCCCCAGTCGGTAGCCCAGAGAGAGCCCAAAATCCGTCACCGTCGGGAAATAATAGTTGTTATGAGTCGTCTGAAAATTGAAACCATATTCCAGTCGTTGGAAGAAGGTCTTCGTCTTCTGGTCATTGGGTTTGAAATTCGGCATGTCCGCATTGCCATTGCCCTGTCCCAGCTTTGACAGCTTGTCCTTATAGCCATCCAGCTGCGACTGCGCCGACTCCAGGTTAGATTGCAGGGCGGCAGCACCGTCGGGTCCGGCTGCTGAAACCTGGCTCTGGACCTGCTGAGCCACCTGGTCCTTGGTTTGCAGCCCAGCCAGTGATTCCGGTGAAGCGTAGTTGCCAGGCAGGTGGAAGAGCCCGCCCAGTTGGGAGTTGTTCTTCATGAACTGCTGAAAGGCGGGCAGCTTGTTTAAGATCGTTAGCGCCTTCTGTTGCAGCTGGTCGGGGTGGTTCCACATCTCCCGGTATTGTCTCAGCTGCTGCGAGTAATAGTAGGCGTCCTGGTTGAGACCCGCGAACTGCTTGTTCGCCAATCCTTGCAGGTCGGTGTGCTGGCTGATATACTGGCTGATCTGCTGCTTGCGCTGCTGGACAAAGGCCTGGGCTACATCCGCGTCGGCCATCTTCGCCTGCAGGGCCTGTACCTGGCCGGGAGCCTTCAGGTATTTCATCATCCCCTGCAGGGAGTCCATATAAGGCATATAGGTTCCTTTTAGACCGGAGGCCGCAGTCCCGGTATCCGTCCGCAGCTTTTGGATCAGTGCCGAATATTGCTGCTGGGAATTGCCAAACAGCTGCTGAGCGCCCACGCTATCGCTAGCGCTCAGCTTCTTCTGCAGCCTGGCCTCCCGCCGTTGCATCTTTTCCAGCCAGCGGGTCGACCGCTGCGTCAGCTGGCTGTTCAGCTTGTTGGTTCGGGCCTGGAGCTTGCCGAGCAGCCGGGATGGGAAGCCGATCGCCTTCGCAGTGAGGGAGTCGACGCCCCCCCCATCCGGACCCATCTGGGCTTTGAGACCGGAGTTTAGTAAACAAAGCAGGACCAGCCCCCATACAACCGTTTTTTGGCGCATACTTTTGTTATTTTGCTTTGTTCAACAACAGCTCTTTCAGGGCGTCGATCTGCGCTTGCAGGTCGTTGATGCGTGCGTTCTGCGTCTTCAGCTGCTTGTTCTCGTCTATCAGGTGCAGCGTCAGCTCTTCCACGTTCTTGAGGATGGCGGCCTGGTTGCTGCCGAGGTCGACGCCTTCAGCATTTACCCTGGCGACAGAGACCACATCCGGCAGGTGTTTGTACCGGTCGATATAGGCCTCGAGGTCTTCCAGCGTCCTCAGCTGGTATTTCTTTTCAAAGACATAGTCCGGCCAGTTAGCGACCGACTTCACCTGCAGATGGGTGAAGATCCCCGAACCCTTGACCGCCAGCATATAGCCGGTGGGTACCTGGTTCGTCCCGATCGCGATGCTATTGACGCTGTCGTATTGCAGTCCGTTGTTATACGTCCAGTGATCCGACGTCGATCCGGAGGTCGAACTGCCGACTGAGCTCCACGCGGTTCCGTTGTAGTACTGGAAGGCGCTGCTGTCGGTATTATATAGCAAAAGTCCGTTTTGGAGGTCGCCGCTGACAATCGCATTGCGCTGCGCAGTGGTCAGGCGAGGCAGCAGTACCCCCGTATTTGTGCTCACCACGTCCAGGGCCGCTTTGGGAGTGACAGCCGCCTGGGTCAGCGTAGCGATACCCCCGGTTGTGTTGATCTGAGTGCGTCCATTATACAATACCGTAAGGGCGTTAGACCGGTTCGTCGTACTAAGACCATCCGAGCCGATGCCGTTGCCTACGGTGAACACCGGATAAGACAGGGCGTTGGCCACAGGCAGACCACCCCAGCCAGTCCATGGAAGACTTGAAAAGTCGACATTTGACATGCCAAAAGCGGCCCCGCCCCTTGAGCGATTGACAAGATTCATACCCGCCGTGAACTGTGCGAGACCTCCAACCTGATTCGCAGCCCCTGATACAAAACCACAGTTGATCGTATCTGCCGTAGTTTGTGCATATCCGCTGATAAAGCCTCCGCTGATCGGCTTGGTGAGCTGCATCTGTATCCCGTCGATCATACTGGCGTCGATGTTCGCGGTATAGGTGCTGTTATATCCGCCAACATAGCTGCGGATAGCGTAATGATCACCGCTGCCCGTGAAGTGGCCCTGCTCCATGGTAATGAACGAACCTTCGGACCTCCAGGTCGAATCGAATAAGGTAGTCGTTGCGGCAAACAACGTATTCTGCAGCCGGCCCCTTATCGTGTTCGGTTCGTCCGTATTGATGATCAAGGCTGAGGTCGGCCATGGTCCATAGGCAATTCTCGGCAGCGTGCTGTCCAACCGGTCTGAAGCGCCGATCTGCAAAATACCGGTCCTGGCATTGTATCGAATACCCGTCGAATCCTTCGTATTCACGCTGCGATCCATCGTCGTACCCATGGTCACATCACCATTGCCATATACTCGGAAAGCGGGCTGATTCGCGGTATTGACGCCCGTCCCGGGAATGGAGATCGTCCCATTCTTCAGCATCCGCATCCGCTCGATATTGTTCGTCCGGAATGCCAGGTCATTCGTATCCACCGTCCCGACAAAGCTGCTGTCGGCCCCGGTCGCAATATTTCCCGTTGTCGACCAGAAGTAGTTGAGTGACTGTACCGTCACATCGATCGGCACCGTCGTGGTATTACCCTGGCCATCGATAGCTCTGGCTTTCAGCGTATAGCTGCCAGGGTCCGCATTAATCCAGTTGAAAGTATAAGGAGCTACCGAGTCACTTACCAGCAGGACACTGTTCGCATAGAACTCCACCCGGGTAATAGAACCTCCATCCTCTGTCGCCGTAGCCGCAATGGTGATGATCCCATCCTCGGACAATATTTGGTGGTCGGTAGGATGAGTAAAGGCAACGACAGGCTGCGGGGCGGTCGTACGCCCTGTTATGACCTGGATGCCACAAATGCTGGCAAGATTTGATCCATTATACGTATTCACATAAATCTTGACATTACCGGAGGCATCCGGTGCGATATTATGGAATACAGCCCCGTCGGCAGTATTGTACTCTGCATCGATATCGACGTATCCATACACGATAGCGCCCGCGACCGTATAGCGCACAGGGTTCAGGTCAAAACTGGTGGGGATACCGACCTTGTCGCTGCCCGTCATTTTGATCGTGTATACGCTGTCCTTGTTCAGACCCGACAGGATCAGCTGGGGTATCGCCGCATTATACTGCGGAAGAAAATTGCCATACTGGAACCAGTGGTTGGCCATAACAGCAGCCGGGAAGAAAGTCCCGTTGTCGGCACCGCCTCCATCATAGGAGGAATTGCCGTCACCGGAAAACGGCACCCAGTTACCAGGCGCCACCGAGCTCACCGTAATGCCACCGCTGGTGCCGCTGCACACAGCATTAGCCGGATTGCCGTATACATTGGTCCACCCCGCGACCGTATGCGGTCCTGCAGAAAAGTTAAAGCTGGCGGTCTGCGCCTGCAGCCCTCCCGCAACAACGAACAGACTCATGAGCAATATGCCCAACGCTTTCTTTAGCATCATTTCGATCAGTTATTATCTTGTTTATAAAATCTCAGGCTCGATCCTTTTGAACCGGGCAATACCATCCCTGTCGCCCAACATGAGCGATCTCCGCCGTGCGGGCAATACATATCCGGTCGGCTATTCACCGACGTTGAGAACAATAGTAATAATCCGCAGCAGGGCGCTCCCCGGTGTTGCGCGAACTCAACAAAAAATTGCTGGAATTATAATTGAAAGATGAAGGGCGATCAGGTCATGCACGAAGAGCAATGCACATGACTTTCAAATGGGTTCATGACAGAGATAATTTACGGTTCAGCAAAATGGTTAGGGAGGGACGGGATTACGATGAGCGAAATAAAGAATTCTCAGTGTAATTTCCTATTAAAAATTTAAGGGTTTCCTTAACGTTTGCAGGTAATCGAACCAAACATCCTGAATAATAAGCGGATAAATCGAGAAAATATTTTTCGTGGATTCATTACGTATAGCCAGCATCGTATTGTTCTCAAAAAGTATGGTAAGCAAATTTCAGGTGCTTTCCAAATTTTCGGCACTACACTTCATAGACGTGTCGAATAGTCAGATAAGTGTGTTGAATTTATTGATAAACGTGCAGATAATGGTTTGCTGTCTCGTTCTTCGGTCCGAGGTGGGACCTTTTCCGATCGGGGGTGAATCTTGCGCCGGATAACAGACCGAGAAGGAGCACATGGGAGGAGTTTTTGAACCGTTAATCAAAAATGTAGTACCTTCGTGTCGCAATAAAAGTTCTTTTTTAATTCTTCATCAAACGACGGAGGTCCCCGGATAATACCGGGGTTAATAGGGAATTGTGTGTAAATCACAAGCTGTCCCGCAACTGTAAGTAGCTACCTGAGTTTTTGCCACTGATGTCCACTGTCCCCCGGGATGGGAAGGACGGCAAAGACGCTACGAAGCCAGGAGACCTGCCTTTATCGTATTGACAATGCTTTCGTGGAATGAAGCAGATCGTCAGGCTGATGAATTGGAGACATCGTTCGTGTGACGCGCACCCCGTCGGGGGGTGGCCGGATCGCGCGGCTTTGTGCTGCTCCTCTTCATTGGCGTTTCTTTCTCTCCACCACTCTGCATTCTGTAATTGAACGGGAGCTTTTTATCTGATCAATCATCATTTAAAAAGTAAAATCATGCAAACACACAACCTGGGCTACCCGAGGATAGGTAGCCGGCGTGAGCTGAAAAAAGCTGAGGAGCTGTACTGGGCGGGCAAGATCCCCGCCGACCAGCTGACCACCACGGGAAAGAGTATCCGCCTCCAGAACTGGCAGCTGCAGAAGGCAGCGGGGATCGACCTTATTCCCTGTAACGACTTCTCTTACTACGACCAGGTGCTCGACACCAGCCTGATGGTCGGCGCCATCCCGCGACGCTATCATGCCCTGATGGAGCAGCGGCAGCTGAAAGACATCGACCTGCTGTTCGCCATGGCCAGGGGCTACCAGAAAGACGGCCACGACATCACGGCGATGGAGATGACCAAATGGTTCGATACCAATTATCATTATATCGTTCCCGAATTCACCGCCAACCAGCAATTCTCGCTGTATTCCAACAAGGTCCTCCACGAATACCTGGAGGCCAGGGAGGCCGGCATCAACGCGAAACCGGTATTGCTGGGTCCCGTTTCATATCTTTTGCTGGGCAAGGAGAAAGGATCGGGGTTCCACCGGCTGGATCTGATCAAGAACCTGCTGCCGGTGTATCTACAGGTGCTCAGGCAGCTGGACGACGCCAAGGCCTACTATGTCCAGTTCGACGAACCCTGTCTTTCGCTGGACCTCACCCCTGCGGAGCGGCAGGTGGTAGCAAAGACCTACCAGGAGATCAAGTCGCGTTTTCCCGACCTGCATATCATCCTCGCCAGCTATTTCGAGTGCTATGGAGGGAATCTCGATACTGTCCTGGGCCTCCCCGTACAGACCATCCACCTCGACCTGGTGCGCTGTCCGTCGCAGCTGGACGATATCCTGGCCACGCCATTTGCAAAATCGAAGACCCGGCTCTCGCTCGGCGTGGTCGACGGGCGCAATATCTGGAAGAACGACTTTCAGCAGTCGCTGTTCCTCATCAACAAGGCCGCGGAAGCGATCGGCGCCGACAAGATATGGATCGCGCCTTCCTGCTCGCTGCTGCATTCGCCCTGCGATCTCGACCTGGAAAAGGAGCTGCCGGCCGAGATCAGGAACTGGCTCTCGTTCGCCAAACAGAAGATAGACGAAGTCGTGGTGCTAAAGCGCATTGCAGGTGGCGAAGCCTCCGCAGAGACGGACAGTATCTGGCGGGATAATGTAAATGCCATCAACAGCCGCAGGACGTCAACGCTCATCCACAAGCTGCCGGTCAAACAACGCGTAGCGGCCATTACTGAGACTGACGCAAGCCGGCAGCACGATTTTGCGACGCGCAGGCTCAGACAGCGGGAGGCGCTGAAGCTGCCGCTGTTCCCCACTACTACCATCGGCTCGTTCCCTCAGACGCCGGAGGTGCGCAGCATCAGGTCGCGGTGGAAGAAGGGCGAGCTGACCACTGCCGAGTATGAGACCCTGATGGAAAAAGAAACCCAAGAAGCCATACGCTGGCAGGAATCGACCGGCATCGACGTGCTGGTACACGGCGAGTTCGAGCGCAATGACATGGTCGAATACTTCGGCGAACAGCTGGAGGGCTTTGTCTTCACGTCGAACGGCTGGGTCCAGAGCTATGGCAGCCGCTGCGTGAAGCCGCCGATCATCTATGGCGATGTCTCGAGGCCGAGGGCGATGACCGTTCGCTGGTCCGCCTATGCGCAGTCGCTGACGAACAAATGGGTCAAGGGCATGCTGACGGGGCCGGTGACGATATTGCAGTGGTCGTTCGTGCGCAACGACCAGCCGCGCAGCGAGACCTGTACACAGATCGCCCTGGCCATCCGGGACGAAGTGGTCGACCTCGAGCGGGCCGGCATCCGGATCATCCAGATCGACGAGCCGGCGATCCGCGAAGGACTGCCGCTGCGGAAGGAGAACTGGAAGGACTACCTGGACTGGGCGGTGAAGGCATTCCGTATCTCGGCCAGCGGGGTCGAGGACGCGACCCAGATACATACCCATATGTGTTACTCCGAGTTCAACGACATCATCCAGAGCATCGCCGATATGGACGCGGACGTGATCACGATCGAATGCTCGAGGTCGCAGATGGACCTGCTGGATGCGTTTGCCGATTTCAGGTATCCGAACGAGATAGGCCCGGGTGTTTATGATATCCACTCGCCGCGCGTGCCGTCGAGAAGAGAGATGGTTGCGCTGATGGAGAAGGCCAGGGCGGTGATCCCGGCAGAGCAGCTCTGGGTCAACCCCGACTGCGGACTGAAGACGAGGGCATGGCCCGAGACCAGGGCGGCGCTGACGGAGATGGTAGAGGCTGCGCGAGAGCTGAGGGCTGAAGAGCTGGTAGGTTAGACTATTTAGCGGGCAGCCGGCTTCGGCTGCCCGTATTTTATGGGATAGTCCCGATGCCCACTCAGCGATTCCTGACGGTCGTCTGCAGAAACTTCAGCTTCTCTTCGGTAGGCTTGTACCGGAACTCGCGCTGGATATCGAGCAGACAGCTGCGGCAAAGACAGTCCACGAAGCTGGAAGCGATGTATCTTTTTTCTTCGTCGGATAGCGAGATGCCGCTGCACTGGCACTGGGAGATGTTTCCAACCTTGCATTCAAAGGGAGACTGGCAGCGGCCACAGGATTTTGATTCGTGAAGGCTCATAGGATAAAGATACAAAAAACGGCCCCGCCAAAGCGGAGCCGTCTGTTAAAAATCATCGGGAACGACTATCCCTTCGTGCATTTCCCATGTGCACAGCATTGGGCGCATTTCGTCCCTGTACAGTTCTGTTTCGTACAGTGTGTGCAGTCTTGTTGTTTTGCTTTCGCTTTGCCGCCGCCGTTGGCGAATGCGGCCGGGCCGGCGAGTAATACGGCCGTCAGGGCCAATAAAAATACCTTTCTCATATAAATTGAGTTAAATGAAGTAAGAAATAAAATTGTCTTGTCGGAGAAGACTATGCCGCGTTCGGCGGCTTCCAGCAGGAGACGGTATATTGATAGGCGTATGATGGTGTCCAGACCGGATATTCGAGGGATACGGATACCGGATGGGAGTGTTCGATCGACACCGGCAGCAGCATCAGGAAGCACATTGGACAGCTGAGGCAGCAGTCCGAGCTCGGGGTACATTCTTTGGAGGACCTGGGACATTTACCCTTCTCGCATCCGTCACAGCGGGTCTGTGCCATTGCTTCCATCCGCGACGCCATATCCGTCATCATCCGTGGTGTCGCAGCGTATTCCACCAGGTAGAACAGCGTGGTAAGTGTTAATATAATTGCCTTGTATCGCAACGAACCAAAGATACAAAATTCCTATCTTTGTCGTCATGAGGGTTCTTCTTTGTCTTTTTTCTCTTTACATTCTTGTCCTCGCCGGCATACCCTGCCGGGCGGATGACGACTGCTGTATAGACGAAATGGCGGCGATGGCGGCGCGACATCAGCCGACAAAGAAGAGGCAGGAATGTCCCCAGCCCTGTTCGCCTTTTTTTGCCTGCGGCACCTGTCATGGTTTTGTCGTTCCGGACTTTAGCGTCACCGTTCCGGGACAGCAAGCCAACCAACCTATTCAACCTGCTATCTATAAAGCTCAGCCCCTACCCGACTTTCACGACTCTATCTGGCAGCCTCCACAAGCCGCGTAGTCCCATATCAACTTACGTTAACCGCTGATCGATCCAGCGCATCATTCATTTTTCCCAAAGTTCACCATGAAACAAGCCATCGGCTTTCTCCTGGCGCTATGTCTGTCATTGACCGGCACGGCCCAGCATATATTGACCATCCGTATTAAAGACACAAAGACAAAAGAATCCTTACCCGGCTCCACTATCCGACTAAAGGGAGCGAATGTCGCACCGGCTGACAGCGCGGGACTTGTCCGGATCGCCGGTCTCCCGGGCGGCAGACATATGCTGCAGGCCGGACACGTGGGCTACAGAACCGAATCAATAACCCTTGATATTCCCGTACCTGGAGATACGCTTATTATCGACCTCGAGCGTACAGGCGAAGAGATGGGCGAGGTCGTCGTATCCTCTACCCGCAGCAGCCGGACGCTGCGCAATATTCCGACCCGTGTCGAGGTCATCAACGGTGAAGAGCTCGAAGAGAAAGGCAATATGAAGCCGGGCGATATCCGGATGATGCTCAACGAGACCACCGGTATCCAGACCCAGCAGGTATCGGCGACCTCCGCCAACTCCAGCATCCGGATACAGGGACTCGACGGACGATATACGCAAATACTCAAAGACGGCTTCCCGCTGTATGCCGGGTTCTCCGGCGGGCTCGGCCTTCTGCAGACGCCGCCCCTCGACCTCAAGCAGGTGGAGGTCATCAAGGGGGCCAGCTCGACCCTGTACGGCGGAGGGGCGATCGCGGGTCTGGTCAACCTTATATCCAAAACTCCGGGTCCCGAAAAAGAGCTGCGGGGTCTCATCAACGGCACCTCGGCCGGCGGCCTCGATATCAATGGCTACTACGGCCAGCAATTCGGCAAGGCCGGTATTACGATCTATGCGTCGCAGAACAGCAATCGCGCCTACGCCCCCGGCAACACAATTTTCACCGCCATCCCCCGAACCCAGCGCAACGTCGTCGAACCGAGACTATTCCTGAACCTCGGCAAGAACACCCGGCTGATCGCCGGCGTAAGCGCTACCCGGGAGAACCGGCTGGGCGGTGATATCCGATACCTCGACGGCAAGGGCGACAGCACCCACAGCTATTACGAGCGTAACAAAAGCAGTCGTATATCCACGCAGCTGAGCCTCGATCACCGTCTCGGCGACCGCAGCAGCGTTACGATCAAGAATGCGTATAACCATTTTGACCGCACCATTACGATACCCGGCTATGTCTTCGACGGCAGCCAGGGGTCGACCTACAGCGAAGCCGCCTGGCACTACAAAACCGACGGGTCTGACTGGATCGCCGGCGCGAACCTTTATACCGACGCCTTCCGCGAGCATCCCCGGGATAATTTCCCCAGCCGCAGCTATTCACAAACCACCACCGGTATCTTCCTGCAGAACACGTGGAAGGCTACGTCCTGGCTGCAGACCGAAGCCGGTTTGCGCGGTGACCATGTTGCCGACTATGGATGGGTGATCCTTCCGCGAGTCGCTGCGCTCTTTCAGCTGGCCCCGGCTCTGACGTCCCGGCTGGGCGGCGGTCTGGGCTATAAGACGCCTACTATATTTACGGAAGAGACAGAGCGGATACAGTTGCAGAATGTGCTGCCCATCGATCCGGACAGCAACCGGCTGGAGCGGTCCTATGGGATCAATCTCGACCTCAACTACCGGTGGCGGCTATCTGAGAAAGCCATCATCAATTTCAACCAGCTGTTCTTCTTTACCCGTATCGACCATCCGCTGGAGCTGCAGAGCGAGGGGGCCCGATATCGTCTTGTCAACTCCGCCGGCTATATCGACAGCAAGGGCTGGGAGACCAATATCAGGATCAGCTATGCCGATCTCCGGTGGTATATCGGATATACCTATACCGACGCACACCTGAAAGAAGGCGGGACCCTCCGGGAGAACCCTTTGACAGCGCGCAACCGGCTCAACAATATCCTGATGTATGAAATAGAGGACAAATTCAAGCTCGGGTTCGAAGCCTATTACTATGGCTGGCAGGACCTCACGGACGGCACGCAGGGCAGGCCCTACTGGACCTTCGGTCTGATGGGTGAGAAGACATGGGAGCATTTTTCCCTGTTCATCAACTTCGAGAATTTTACCGATACGCGGCAGACCCATTGGGGCAGCATCTATACGGGCACGGTCAGCCGTCCCGTTTTCAGGGATATATATGCGCCTCTGGACGGGATCGTCGTGAATGGCGGCATTAAAATAAAGCTGTGATCCCGCTATTTCACCCGCAAAAGACCGGCGTTCACGGCCACCACCACGGTACTGACGCTCATCAGCGCTGCGCCGACGGCAGGGCTAAGCAGGATGCCGGCTTGATACAGGACTCCAGCCGCCAGCGGCATCGCCACAGCGTTGTACCCGGTCGCCCAGGCGAGGTTCTGCACCATCTTGCGGTATGTCGCCTTGCCGAACAGGATAAGGCGTACGACGTCCAGGGGGTTGCTGTTCACGAGGACGATGCCGGCGGTCTCAGCCGCGATGTCCGAACCCGATCCCACGGCGATCCCGATATCGGCCTGCGCCAGGGCCGGAGCGTCGTTGACGCCGTCTCCGGTCATCGCCACAAATTGACCTTTTTGCTGCAGCTCTTTTATCTTTTCCTGCTTTTCGTGCGGCAGCACGCCGGCAAAATAACCATCCATCCCCAGCGCCTTGCTCACCTCTGCCGCCACAGCCTCGTTGTCCCCCGTGAGCAGCAGGCATTTGATGCCATTGTCGTGCAGGGTCCTGATGGCCTCCTGCGACTCCGGTCGCAGCTGGTCCGCCAGCGCGATATATCCCGCCGGCGCGTCGTCCATCAATACAAAGACTCCCGTCTCTCCTGCTGCCGCGGCAAAATTCGCGGGCAGACCGATGCCGCGTTGTGTGAGATAGCCAGGTCCGACCACCCTCACCGTATGACCGTCGATACGACCTTCCACACCCTGACCGGTGAGCGCTTTAAAACTCTCTACTTTTGGTGTCGTCACGCCCAGCGCCTCTGCCTTTCGCAGGATACCCGTCGCTATCGGATGCTCCGAGCTTTGCTCCAGGCCCGCTGCCAGCCGCAGCAATTCCTGTTCTGAAGATGCCTGCGCCCAAACCAGCGTCCTTACCACCTCGAACTTTCCAATTGTCAGCGTCCCCGTCTTGTCGAAGACCAGCGTCGTGATCTTCCGTGCATTCTCGAACGCCGTTCGGTTGCGGATCAACAGGCCGTTGCGCGCTGAGAGGGCAGTAGAACGGGCCACCACCAGCGGGACCGCAAGTCCAAGCGCGTGCGGACAGCAGATAACGATCACCGTCACCATCCGCTGGATAGCAAATGCGAGCCCGCTTCCCGACAATCGCCAGGCCAGAAAGGTCGCCAGTCCGGCGACGATCGCTATCAGTGTCAGCCAGCGGGCTGCCTTATCCGCCAGCAGCTGGGTCTTCGATCTCGTCTGCTGCGCTTCTTCCACGAGCCGCACGACCTGGGACAGATACGAATCCTTTGCCGCGTGGGACACCTCCACCCGCAAGGCTCCATTGCCATTTAGCGATGCTGCGATCACCTTATCGCCCTTTTTCTTGTCTACGGGACGGGATTCCCCGGTGAGCAGGCTCTCGTCGACATAGCTGTCTCCTTCTACTACGACGCCGTCCGCCGCTATCTTCTCCCCCGGCTTTATCAATATGACGTTCCCCTGCCGGAGGTCGGTCGTCCTGACGTCCATGATATGTTCGCCGTGGACAAGGTGGGCGTCGTCGGGCATCAGCCTGACCAGCAATTCCAGCTCCCCTGACGCCGCTGCCACCGACCGCATCTCGATCCAGTGTCCCAGCAGCATCACCAGGATGAGTGTTGCAAGCTCCCAGAAGAAATCCATACCCTTCAGTCCCAGCACTGTCGCAACGCTGTATCCGTAGGCAACAGTGATCGCAAAGCCGATCAGCGTCATCATGCCGGGATCCCACCCTTTCATTTCCTCGTACCAGCCTTTCAGGAATGGCCAGCCGCCATACCCAAAGACCAGCGTCGCCAGTCCCATCAGCACATAGCCCGCCCCAGGAAAGTCCAGCCGTATGCCCAGCCAGTGCTGTATCATCGGGGAAAGAGCCATCAACGGTGCGGTCAGCACCAGCACCACCCAAAACCGTTTGCGAAGGTCGGCGATCATCATGGCGTGGTGATCATGGCCGGTGTCAGCCCCATGTCCCTGGTGGTCCGTTCTCATGGGCCCGTGGTTCATCGTATGTTCCATAGTTATCTGGTTTTACATTTTCATACCCGCCATAGCGTCCGTCCGGTGCTTCAACGAGTATTCGCTGTTCACCAGGTAGGCGCCCTCGGACACTACGACGTCCCCTGGCTGCAGCCCGGCCCGGACCTCGATGCGACCACCGCTCTCCTGACCCGTCTGCACCATGACAGGCCGGAATCGATCGTGTCCTGCCTGAACCCAGACCATATCGCCTGCGGGCAGCCGCAGAACCGCCGACTCCGGCAGCGTGAGCGAAGATCTCGCCCCGCCGGTGATGGTCACTCCTGCCGCCATCCCGGGCTTCAACAGTCCGGTGGGATTCTTCAGCGCGATGCGCACCAGGCTGATCCGCTGGTCCGGGTCCAGCTCGGGATTGACCAGGCTGATCTTACCCGTAAATTCCTTCCCCGGGAGATCCGGGAACCGGATCGTCACCGAACCATTCCGGTCCAGGTACGGCAGCTGTGACGTATAGACCTGTGCTTCGACCAGGACCGAAGAAATATCCGCCACACGTATCACGACCGTCCCCGCCGACAGATAGTCCCCCTCGTGGCTTTCTATCGCCGATATATAACCGCTGACTGGACTGTAAAAGGAGGTCGTCGTCGGCGCCTGCCGGGTCCTTGCCAGCTCGGCGACCTGGCCCTCGCTCATGCCCCATAGCAGCAATTTATTGTGCGCGGCTGTTGCGAGCTGCCGAAGGTCGACCAGGCCACCTTTCAGGGTCTCGACCCTGTCCAGCGCCAAAAGGTATTCCTGTTTGGCATTGTTCAGCTCTTCGCTATAGAGGTCGTAGAGCTTGTCGCCCTTCCGTATATACGCTGCAGTCTCCTTGAAATACAGCTTCTCGATCCGTCCCGTGATGCGCCCTGTGACTGTGCTGCTGCGGGTCTCATCGGTCGAGACCGTCCCGGCAAGCAGCATCCGGTCGCCCAGCACCGATGCGCCCACCGTATCCAGCCGGATACCGCCCAGCTGCATCTGCTGATCGCTCAGGACCACCGTTGCGTCGCCGTCGCCCGTCCCTTTCTTTTCTGCGATCAGGTCCATACCGCAAATGGGACATTTGCCGGGATGATCCAGCTGCACCTGCGGGTGCATCGAGCAGGTATAGACGACTTCTGAATGCGGAGCGGCGGCTGGCAGACCGCTCGTATCCGCGGTCAGGGGCGATCCCTTCTTTCCTCCGCAGGCGCCCGATGCAAGGGCGATTAATAAGATCAATAAGTATCGCATGATCGTTATTCATTTACTTTTATAAAGTCTTCGCTGTCTACGAGGAACTGTGCATTGGCCGCCACCGGATCGCCCGCTGTGAGACCTGAAATTATCTGTACCCGCTGTCCATCGGTCATCCCGGTGGCTACGGCGTGCGCCCGAAAGCCCCCGTCGGTCCGCAGGAATACCACCTGCCTGGTTCCGAGTGACAGGACCGCATCCCGTGAGAGCCAGCTGGCTTTCTGAGACGCCGGCCGGATCGTCGCCTTTACCGCGCTGCCGATAGGGATCTCCCGCATACCGTTGTCAAAGTAGACCCGTACCGTCGCCGAACGGGAGCCCTGCCTGAACAGAGGCTCTATCAGATCGACCCGGCCCGTGAACGCCTTGTCAGGCGCCGTTTCCGGCACGATCTCCACCGGATCGCCCCGGCGGACCAGTCCCTCCTGGCCGGGGAAGAGATCCAGCACTGCCCAGCTGTGATCCATATTGAAGACCTGAAAGACGGGCTGGCCTTTTTCGACATACATGCCCTCCTTTATAGGAAGCGCGGAGGTCGTCCCGGTCGCGCCCATCCCTTTATCTCCTTCCGGCATCGTGCCGGCGTCATGAATATGTCCCGTATAACCGCTGTACACTGTCAGTACCGGCAACGGCCTTCCGCTGCGGGCTACCTCGTCCAGTTGCCGTTCGCCGACTCCCAGCAGCAACAGCCGCTGCCGGGCCTCGTTGATCAGCATCCCATTCTCCGGGTCATTCTTCAGCAGGTAGAGATATTCCTGTTCTCCCGTCTGCAGCTCGGGGCTGTAGATATCCAGTATCCGGTCCCCTTTGTGGACGTGCTGGTATCGGTAGCGGACATAAAGCCGTTCTATCCGTCCGGACACCCTCGCGGAGATCGTGCTGGTCAACCGCGTGTCGTAGCTGATCGTCCCGAGCACCGCCAGCCGGGGCCGGATCGTATCCGATCGCATCGTCGTAACCGGTACGGAAGACAGCACGAATCCGTCGGTTGGCCGTAACAGCTGGTCCAGCGCGATACCCGTATCTTTCCGGGATGGTTCGACTGCGCCTCCGCTGCCGCCACCGCAGCCCGGCAGCATGAACAGGCTGGCTGCGGCAAGGAATAGAATGTAGCCGTATGAGCCTATCTTTTTCATGATCGTCTATTTAATTTCCAGCACTCTTTTTAGTTCAACCTGCATCAGCAGCAAATTCTCCATTGCGTCCCAGTATTCCATCCGGGTATTGTCCAGCGTCTGCCAGGCGTCGTACAGCGTAAACAGCTCTTCCGTATTCTGCTCATACGCCAGCTGGATCGCCTGAAAATTCTTTCGCAGGGCGGGCAGCACCTTTTCGCCCAGTACCCGCAACTGTCCCTGTTGCGAGAGGATGGCCCGTCGGAGGCCGAAGGCTGCGCCCGTCGCTTCGTTGACCATCGCGTCCCGGTCGGCTTCCAGCGATAGCGCCCGCCATTTGAGGCTCTCCACTTTTGCCTTCGTTCCCCGGGAGGACCAGGCCGCCATCGGCAGCCGAACGGTCGCCATCAGCGTATACTGCATCGGCGTTCCTCCAAAACCGAACATATGGTCGTACTGTATCCCGAACTGCGGCTTCAGCTGTGACCGCAGCGTTTCCTGTTCGAGGCCCGCGACGCGTATCTGCTGGGTGACGGCCTTTATGTCGCTGCGCGCGTCAAGGAGTCCTGACGTGTCCGCGCCGATGCCCGCCACGTCCATCAGCTGGAAGGTGGTATCGATGTCGAACAGTGTGCGTTGGTCCCGGTTCATCAGCGTGTTGAGCACGATGCGCTGCTGGTCGATCTCGTTGGCCAGCACAAGCCGCCGGTTCTCGAGGTTCCCCATGGCCGCCTTCGCCTTGTAATAGGCTCCCAATTTCCCCAGGTTGTTCTTGAATTTCAGCTCCGCGTCTTTGATCATGAAATCCAGCAGCATGCTGTCTTCTTCCAGGACGCCTTCCCGGTCTTTTGCGATCACCCACCGAAAATAGGCGCGGCGTGCTGCTGCATACAGCTCGTTGACGGTCGCGCCCTTCTTTTCCTTTTCCACCTCCGACAAGCTGCCCAGGTATTTCCTCTCGGCCTCCTGGCTTCGACGGTTGGGGATCATCTGCTCTGTGGAGATCATGTACTGTCCCGCCCCCGGCGAGCCGTTGGCCTGTCTTTTCCAGAGAGAAGGATCGTAGGGCGTCATCCACAAGCCCGTGCCGAGAGTGGGCGCCTCCCAGCTGGTGGCCCCCTTCGCTGCCTCGTCGAGGCTGCGCGCCGCCGCGTCGGAAGACCGCAGGGCCGGGTGGCTGCGGGCGATGACCGAGAAGATGCTGTCCAGCCTCATTGTCGTTTGCGCCTGTGCGTAACCGGTACTCAGCAGCAGCATTATAGTCATTATTTTTTGCATCATACTAATGTTTTTCGTCCAGCACCTCGATGTGCCCGTACTTCCTTAATTCGTATTCTTTTGTCATCAAAAATATCAGGGGTGTCACCAGCAGGATATGCGTGGCCGAGGTCAGCACTCCGCCGATCATCGGCAGCACGATCGGCTTCATGACGTCGCTGCCTACGCCGGTACTCCAAAGAATGGGGACCAGCGCGAAGAGCGAGACCGACACCGTCATCAGCTTGGGCCTGAGCCGTCGAGCCGCTCCGTGAATGACTGCCTCGCGCAGATCGGCCCGCGTGATCGATTCCCCCGAATTGCCTTTGGCGGCTACCAGCTGCGCCATTGCGTCGTTCAGGTAGATCACCATCACGATGCCTGTCTCCACTGCCAGACCGAACAACGCGATAAAGCCTACTGCCACGGCTACCGAGAGATTGACGTGCCAGAAATAGATCATCAGTGCCCCGCCGATGAGAGCGAAGGGGATCGATATCAGGCTAAAGAAAGCCTCGCGCGCCGAATGGAAGGCAAAGTACATGGCCACAAAGATGATCAGCAGCACCACCGGGAGTATCAGCGTCAGCGTCCGCTGGCTGCGGATCAGGTTCTCATACTGTCCGCTCCACTCGATATAGTATCCTTTCGGCAAGGCCGTCAGCGCCTTTTTCAGCCTTCCCTGCGCCTCCTGCACCGTGCTTCCCAGGTCGCGGTCCCTCACATTGAACAGGACGGTACCCCGCAGGGCCGCGTTCTCCGACGTGATCATGGGTGGTCCTTCCGTCAGCCGGATGTCCGCCACTGCGTCCAGGGGGATGGGGCCCATGCTGGCCGTAGGCACCTGCAGGCGCCGCAGCGCCGTCAGGTTGTCGCGGAAGTCCTGGCCGTAACGTGCGTTGACCGCGAACCGCTCACGCCCCTCCACCGTCGTCGTCAGCCGCATTCCACCCAGCGCGCTTTCTACTACGCCATTGACGTCATCCACGCTCAGCCCATACCGGCCCAGCTCTTCGCGTCTCACGGCGATGTCCAGGTATTTTCCGCCCGTGATCGGGTCCACATAGAGGTCTTTCACGCCCGGGACATCCGCCAGAGCCGTTCTGATCGTCTGCGCCAGCGTATTGATCGAATCCAGGTTCGATCCATAGACCTTAACCCCCACGTCCGTGCGTATCCCCGTCGACAGCATATTGATCCGGTTAATGATCGGCTGTGTCCATCCGTTGGTCACGCCCGGTATCTGGAGCTTGCTGTTCAATTCCCGGATAATGCTGTCCCTGGTGACACCGGTGCGCCACTCCGCCTTTGGCCTGAGCAGCACAATGGTCTCTACCATGCTGATCGGGGAGTTGTCCGTCGCGGTGTTCGCGCGTCCGGCCTTGCCCAGGACATTCGCCACTTCCGGCTCGGAGGCGATGATCCTGTCCTGTACCTGCAACAGCCGTTTGACCTCCGCGTTCGAGACATCCGGCAGGGCTACCGGCATGAAGAGGATCGAGCCCTCATCCAGCGGTGGCATGAACTCCCGGCCCAGGCTCATGACAAGCGGCACGCAGACCGCCAGCGCCGCCACGTTGACCCCGAGCGTCGCCCATCGGCCGCGGATACAAACGCGGACCACCTTCTCGTATATCCTTTCGAGGAAGCGGTTCACCGGGTTGCCGTCCTCGCGCTTGAATCGTCTCCGCATAAAGAGAGAGATCAGTACCGGCGCCAGCGTCACCACCAGGATCGCGTCCACGATCAGGATAAAGGTCTTGGTATACGCCAATGGATGGAATAGTTTGCCTTCTTGTCCCGTCAGCAGGAAGACCGGCAGGAAAGACGCGATGATGATCACCGTGGAAAAGAAGACCCCGCGCGATACCTGGATACAGGCCCGCCTGATTATATCGATCCTGGCCTCCCCCGAGAGTCTTGCGCCACCAGGCAGACGGTGCTGTTCTTCCGCCAGGTGCCGGTAGGCATTTTCCGACATGATGATCCCGTTGTCCACGATCACCCCGATCGCCAGTGCGATCCCGGTCAGCGACATGATATTCGAAGAGAGCCCGAAGGCATTCAGAAGGATAAAGCTGGTGGCGACCGTTATCGGTATCTGTATGATGATGCTCAGCGCGCTGTGCCAGTCCAGCAGGAACAGCAGCACGATCAGCGACACGATGATCATTTCTTCGACCAATTTACCTTTCACGGTGTCGATCGCTGCGCTGATCAGCGAGCTGCGGTCATACGCTATCCTGAACTTCACCCCGGCCGGCAGACCCTTCTGCAGGTCAGCCATCTTCGCCTTCACCCCATCGATCACTTTAACCGCATTCTCGCCATAGCGCATGACCACGATGCCGCCTACCGCCTCGCCCTGGCCGTTGTGGTCGAAGACCCCCAGGCGAAGGTCGCCGCCCATCTGGACGGAGCCGATATCCCTTACCCGGACGGGTATCCCCTTGTTGTTGCCCACCGCAATATTCTCCAGGTCCTCTTTATTCTTTAGATAGCCAAGTCCCCGGATGATATACGACATATCGCCCATATCGAATTTGCGGCCGCCGACGTCGCTGTTGTTGGCCTTCACAGACTTTGCGACGTCTGTCATCGACAGCTGGTAGTATTGGAGCTTCACCGGATCCACTACCACCTGGTACTGCTTTTCAAAACCGCCGAAGGAGGCCACCTCCGCCACACCTGGCACCGTCTGCAACGCCAGCTTGATGTACCAGTCCTGCAGAGCCCGCTGGTCGCCCAGGTCCATAGCTTTCGCATCCAGGGTGTACCAGAAGACGTGACCGACGCCCGTCCCGTCAGGCCCCAGTGTCGGGACCACGTCCGGCGGCAGGAGTCGCTGCGCATAGCTCAGCCGCTCGAGCACCCGGCTGCGCGCCCAGTATACGTCTGCATTGTCGTCGAAAATGATATAGACGAAGCTCATGCCGAACATCGACGTGCCCCGGATATTCTTTACTTTGGGAATACCCTGTAGATTGCTGACCAGCGGATAGGTCACCTGGTCCTCCATGATCTGCGGGCTGCTGCCCGACCATTCCGTAAATACGATCACCTGGTTCTCCGAGAGATCGGGGATCGCGTCGATGGGGTTCTGCCGGACCGAGTAAAAGCCCCAGCCCAGCAGACCGGCCGCCACCAGCAATACGACCAGCCGGTTACGCAAAGACCATTCTATTAATTTATGCACCATGCTGTTGGAGTTACATTTTCATCGACTTCATCGACGAGTCCTTTTTAGCGCCTCCGCTGCCGGGTTTAGTCGCGCCGGGAGCCGGCTTCCTCACCACCAGCGTCATCCCGCATTTAGGGCATTTCCCCGGCTTGTCGCTGGTCACATCCGCGTGCATCGGACAGGTATATACCGTCCTGGCCTTTGTCGGGGTCTTAGCCGGCCTGGTCTGAGCAAATAATACTCCTGCAGCCATCACGAGGGATAGTGTTAAACCGATCATCTTTTTCATAACTGTGTATTTTTTTAAATGAATATGAACTGTGCTTTCCGATAGTGGCAGCAATCGGCCATTTTGTACAAAATTTTTTATACCAATAAAGAAGATAGATGCCGTCTACTGCAGATCGCAGCAGACACCAATGCCCGACAGGACGTCAGGCCGTACAGCAGGAGATCAAATGCGGAAATTACAGTTGCGAAGATACACCGGCACCAGGGCCATCAATGGAGGACCGTTGGAGGCAGGCTGCGCCTTAACCGGCGAAAATATTGCCGCGTCCATCCGGGCAGGTTGCGGCAGGTCAGCCACAGCAGGCGCAGCCTTCATCACCTGAAACAGCTCTTGCGCCGACTTCTGGTCCTTGTCATTCCTGATCTGCATGCTCTCCTCGTGGCAGCAGGTCTTCGCCCCGAGCGAACATTCCCCGGAAGCCAGCATCTTCTGCATCCCGCAGAAACCACAGCTTTTTCCGGAGTGCTCCGTCAACCCCCAGGAGACCAGCCGCCCCATGCAGTAGTGCAGGTGGATCGTCGCCCCCATCGAAGTGGAGAGATAGACAATGGCTAATATGGAAAGAAGTACCTTTTTCATCTGAACAGATACAAAGCTATTAACTTTCCCCAGACTCCTTTTATATAATTCAGGGAAATATTTGCAAAATTTTGCCTGCCGCGGATAAATGCCGCAATTTGGCTACAAAACTCTCCGGTTTGGCAACAGCTGCCGATGCCCGGGCCCCGACCTTTGTCTTAACAAAAATCATCAATATGAAAAAGCAAAAGGTCTGGTTCATTACGGGAGCCTCCCGGGGATTCGGTCGCATCTGGACAGCAGCAGCGCTCAGGCGAGGTGACAAGGTAGCCGCCACGGCGCGCAATGTAAAAAGCCTCTCGGACCTGGCAGAACAATACGGCGCCGACGTCCTGACGCTGGAGCTCGACGTGACAGACGCAGTCCAGGTGAAGACCGCTATAATCCAGGCCTTCGAACATTTCGGGAGACTGGATGTTGTGGTCAATAACGCTGGCTATTCCCTTGTCGGCACCATTGAGGAGGGGAACCCAGAGGATGTTCGCCGGCTATACGAGACCAATATCTTCGGCTCGCTTTCCGTCATCCAGGCGGCTCTGCCGCTGCTGCGGCAACAGGGCGGTGGCCATATCCTTGGGATATCCAGCGGGCTCGGCCACGTGACATTGCCGGTCATTGGTTATTACTGCTCCTCCAAGTGGGCATTCGAGGCGATCCACGAAAGCCTCGCCGCCGAGGTCGAATCTTTTGGGATCAAGGTGACGATCATCGAACCCGGAGCCTACGCCACCGAATTCGGAAGCCAGGAATCGCTGAGGTTCTCAGAAGGACTGGATATCTATGCGGATTTTAAAGCCCGGTTCATCGAACGTCTCAGGAGCAGCGAAAGAGGCGACCCCAAGGCCACGTCGCAAGCCCTATTCAAGATCGTCGACGCCCCCAATCCGCCGCTACGGTTCTTTCTCGGCAGCCAAAACCTGCCCTGGGTACGGGCGGCCTATAACGAACGTCTGAAGGTTTGGGAAGAATGGCAGGCCGTCGCCGAATCGGCCCAGGGCGAGTCAAAATAATATATCGAACTTTGTCCAACAATGAAAAAAGAAGAAGGCAAACACATTAAGTTCGATTCCATATCGGAAGCGCACCGGGCGTTCGGCCTGCCAAAGCCGCGTCATCCGCTGATCAGCCTGGTCGGCAGCCATGACCCGGGGCTGGCGGATATCAAGGGTCCATCCGGTTCGCACGTCCTTAACTTTTATAAGATATCGTACCGGCCAAAATTGAGCGGTAAGCTGAAGTATGGCCAGCACTACTATGATTTCGATGAGGGCGGGTTGCTGTTCGCCTCCCCTAACCAGCTGATCGGGAAGGGCAACGAGGATGACAGTCCGGCGGGAGAGTGTTCATTGTATACGCTGCTGATACATCCCGACTTCCTTCTTGGCTATCCTCTGTCCAAAGCCATCAGACAATACGGCTTTTTTTCCTATTCCGTCAATGAGGCGCTGCATCTTTCAGAGACTGAAAAGGCGACGGTGATGGCGATCTTCGGAATGATGCGGGAAGAGCTGAACAGCCGGATCGATGACTTCAGCCAGGACGTCGTGGTCTCCCAGATCGAGCTGCTGCTCAACTATGCCAATCGATTCTACCAACGGCAGTTCATCACCCGAAAAGCGGTGAACAGCGGCGTGCTTCAACGGCTGGACGACCTGCTGGGCGAGTATTTCGATCGGGACCTGTGCCTCAGCCAGGGGCTGCCCACCGTTGCGTATCTGGCAAGCCAGGTAAACCTTTCGCCGAGCTATCTCAGCGATATGCTGCGGTCGCTGATCGGACAAAATGCGCAACAGTATATCCATATCCGACTGATCGAAAAGGCAAAAGAAAAACTATCCACCACCAGCCTGACGGTCAGCGAAGTGGCATATGCGCTGGGCTTTGAGCATTCGCAGTCATTCTGCAAGCTGTTCAAGACAAAAACGACGCTTTCACCGTCGGAGTTCAGACGAAGATTCAATTGACGTAACTTTGGGTCTCAACGTCATCGATCTAATATGAAATACAAATTACTGGGACGCAGCGGACTTAAAGTATCTGAACTTTGCCTTGGGACCATGGGCTTCGGCACCGAGAACGGCTGGGGCGCCGACAAGACGGCCAGCTTTGAAATTATGGAGGCCTTTGCCGGTGCGGGCGGCAACTTTCTCGATACCGCCAATATCTATAAATTAGGGACCAGCGAGAAGATCATCGGCGAGTTCGTCAACCCGAGGGACCGCGACTATTTCGTCATAGCTACAAAATACTCACTGAAGGATAATACGACCAACCCGAACGCGAGCGGCAACAACCGGAAGAACATGATGCGCAGTGTCGAGCAGAGCCTTCGGCGGCTGCAGACCGGATTTATCGATGTATTGTATCTGCATATCTGGGACGACCTCACGCCCATCGACGAAGTCCTGCGCGGTCTCGACGACCTCATCCGTCAGGGCAAGATCAACTATGCCGCAATCAGCGACACGCCGGCCTGGATCGTTAGCAAGGGGAATACGATGGCGGAGCTGATGGGCTGGAGTCAGCTGGTGGCCTTGCAGGTGGAGTACAGCCTGCTGCAGCGGACGCCCGAGCGTGAGCTGACGCCTATGGCCAGGCACTACGGCATGACCGTAACGCCGTGGGCGCCGCTGGCGGGGGGAGCGCTGACGGGCAAATATCTGACCGGCGGCCAGGGACGCATCAAGCCCGAGAGCAACCGCCGCGACGCCAACAGCGAGCGTATAACCCGGGAGGTAATGGCCGTGGCGGAAAGACTTGGCGTGACACCAGGCCAGGTGGCGCTGCAGTGGACCCGCCAGCAAGGATTTGAATGCATTCCCATCGTAGGCGCCACGCGCCTCGAACAGCTGCAGGAAAACCTCGGGATGGTCGATCTCGTGCTGCCTGAGGAAGATCTCCGGCAACTGGATAAAGCGAGCGCTATCGACCTGGGCTTTCCCGGCAAGTTCTTCCGGGAAGATGGCGTAAGACAGAATAATTTTGGCGGTTTTTATGACCGGATCGCCCGGCGGTGAGCTGTATAGCGATAGACCAATATTGCAATGAGATACCTGACCCGCACCATCTGGATACTTTCAATCATCAGTCTCCTGACCGACGTGGCCAGTGAAATGCTTTATCCCGTCATGCCAATCTACCTGCGCAGCATCGGATTTTCCGCACTGCTGATCGGTATCCTGGAAGGTCTGGCGGAAGCCACGGCCGGACTGAGCAAGGGTTATTTCGGCAAATTATCGGACCAGCTCGGCAGGCGCACGCCTTTCGTACGGCTGGGGTATACGCTAAGCGCCTTGTCCAAACCGATGATGGCCGTTTTCGTATATCCGCTTTGGATCTTCCTGGCCCGCACTATCGACCGGCTTGGAAAAGGTCTTCGCACTGCGGCGAGGGATGCTCTGCTATCCGACGAATCGACAAAGGAGACCAAAGGCCGCGTATTCGGCTTCCATCGCGCAATGGATACTACGGGCGCGGTGCTGGGTCCGGCCTTAGCCCTGCTATGGCTGTACCACCATCCCGGCAGCTATCGCCGGATGTTCCTCATCGCATTCATTCCCGGCTTGCTGGCTATTCTTTGCAGCTTGATCCTAAAAGAGAAAAAACGCGCGGGTACGGGGAAGGGTTCCACCAGGGGTCTGTTCTCTTTTCTCCGCTACCTGCCGGCAAGCCCTGTCCAATACCGAAAGCTGGTCATCGGGCTTTGGATATTCACGCTTGCCAACAGTTCGGACGTCTTCCTGCTATTGCGGATCAGGGAAACCGGCCTTAGAGACACGGCGACGATCGGCGTGTATATCTTCTATAATGTGGTATATGCCTTCTGCGCCTTTCCCCTCGGAGGACTGGCGGATCGTATCGGATTGAAAAAAGTGTTTTTGGCGGGCCTGCTGCTATTTAGCGTCGTCTATGCCGGCATGTCCGTCAACGGCAGCCTGGGCTGGTATCTGCTGTTGTTCTTCCTGTATGGTCTCTATGCTGCCGCCACGGAAGGTATCACCAAAGCCTGGATCAGCAACATGACAGACCAGAAAGATACGGCCACGGCCATTGGAACGTTCACCGGCATACAAAGCATCTGCACCCTGCTCGCGAGCAGCCTGACCGGATGGGTATGGTCAAACTATGGAGCTGCGCCGGCCTTCCTTATCAGCTCGGGGATATCCCTTGGAGTATTCATCTATATCCGGATCTCGGTTGTCTCCGACAGGCCTCAAGCATGATTTTATTCCAAATATGATAAAATATTCCCTTATCAGGAATTCACTCCAATTGATTGCCTGTTTCGGAAAAGCGTATCGATTCGGGAATATGCTCTGTAATTAATTGAATATTAATGTTATGTGTCGGCCAACTGGAAGCTGGCATGACTGAAAAAAGTATTGGTATGTCGCTTGTCTTATACTAATCAATTAAAACTGATTAGTGCAATGAACAAGAAATTCTACCTTCTGATACTGTTGGCCCTTCCTTTTGCCGCTTTTTCGCAGGCAAGGACCCTCAACCAGGCCCAAACAAATGGAGCCAACTGGTCTTCGACCGGCGCATGGAGTCTCGGCCGTCTCCCGGCATCCGGCGACTCGATCGTCATTCCTTCCGGCTATACGATATGGCAGGATTTTTCCCTCTCGCTCAACAATGTGTATATCACTATCGGGGGCATCCTCGAGGTAGACAAGCATTCTGTCCTTACCCTCGATAACAGTTCCTCCATCACGATCCTTAGTGGCGGTTCGCTGAGCACTACTCACCCGTCTTCCACTGAGCTGATCACCATCGGCGGCGTCACTAAATGGACAGGCACGGATGGGACTGTCAATGGTCTCGCCTATGCCAACAGCACCAGCGGCAGTTCTCCTTCCGGGTTCAGCAGCACGCCTGCCTCGGGTCCGGTCACACTGCCCGTCACCTATGTGTCCTTCATTGCGACGCGCAATGGAAGTACGGATGTGACGCTCGACTGGACAACGGCCAGCGAAAGCAATAACAGTCATTTCGAGGTGGAGCGCAGCCTTAACGGCTCCGACTGGTCGACGATCGGCACGGTAGCAGCAGGCGCCGGCAGCCAGGAGAACAGCTATAATTTTACCGACGCCATGGCGAGCGGCGCCGAAATATGGTATCGTCTCCGCCAGGTTGACATCGATGGCCAGGCGCAGTACAGTCATGTCGTGCTGGTGACTGGCGCGACGACGGCAAAGACGACCGTTGTGACCACAGGCAAGACCATCAATGTGCTGTTCGCCCAGCCCGTCACCGGATCGATCACCGCGAGGCTGATCACGCTGAATGGACAGGTGCTGCAGCAGGAGACCTTCGAGCAGGCCGCGAGCTCCATCAGCCTGGGCGCATCTCGTGTACCGGGTGGTATCTACGTCGTATATCTTAGTGACGGCAAAGGCTGGAGCATGGCCAGGAAAGTTCTACTATAGTCAAGTCCGTTAGATCAGCAGGAGCAAATATCCCAGCACCGACCCGCCCAGGATCACGAAAGCGCTGTTCACCTTCGGAAAGCCGAATACCACTACACAGCTGAGCAGCGCGATGACCACCGCCCTCCAGTCCGTGATCGTCGCCCGGCCAAATTCGATGCAGACCGTCAGAATTATGGCCACCGACGCAGCGTTCACCCCGTCCAGAAAAGCCGAAAATAGTCGAGACCTGCGCATCCGCGGTATCAGCGGATGGGACAGCGCCACAAAAACAAACGATGGCAGGAATATCGCCAGGGTGGCGAGCGCCGCCGACTTCCAGCCGCCCATCTGCCAGCCGATGAACGTCACAGAGGAAAACACGGGCCCGGGTGTGAACTGTCCCACCGCAATGGCGTCGATCAGCACTTTTCTTGACAGCAGTCCTTTTGCTACCAGTTCGCTGTCGAGAAAAGCGAACAGCACGTAGCCGCTGCCGTAAAGGATGGCGCCTATTTTTAAGAAGATAAAAAATATATGGCTCTTGAGTGTGCCATCCCGACGTTGTCCGGTCATCCAGATCAGCGACAGCAGGCCCGCGCCGAACATGACATAGATCTCATTCAAGCCCAGCAGGCCAGCCGCCAGGGCGAGGATGGCGATCCCCCACAGGAAACTGCCTTTTAGCGCGCGCTTTGCCAGGGGCAGAGCGGCCGCCAGTATTACGGGGATGATAGCGGGCTTGATCCCGAATATAAAGGCGGCGACTTGCGGAAAGTGGCCATACTGCTGGTACAGCCAGGCGATGATACCGGTGATGACTACCGCTGGACAAATAAAACAGGCGCCGGCGATCAATAGTCCCCGCCATCCTCCGCGCTCCTGGCCGATATGGATCGCCATTTCGGTACTATTCGGTCCGGGTATCAGGTTGGTGGCGCCGATAAGGTCCAGAAAATGGTCGTGGTCCATCCAGCGCCGCTTGTCCACCACTTCGCGCTGCATCATCGCGATATGCGCCGCCGGTCCGCCAAAGGCAGTCAGTCCCAGGCGGAGGAAGAGCCTGAAGAGCTCTCGTAATTCTTTTTTTTCCGCCATAGGTCTACTGCTGTTTTGAAAATACCTGGTTGGTAAACGGCGGAGTATCCGGTACTTTGATCACGTTGAACTCGTGTTTTGTAGCCCGGTGGCAGTTGTTGCAGGTGGCCGTGAGCTGTATAAAAGCGGTCCTGAATGCCGGCTCGTTGCCCGCGCTGACGGCCGCATTTACGCTATCCAGCGGCGGGCGGATCATCGGAAGCGAAGTTATCTCGGGACGGTCGGTACAATACTTTTCTATATCGTCCAGCGACTCCTTTATCTCGCCGACCTCGAAGTCTGCCAGCTTCCAGTTGCCCGCGGTCCCGGCAAACCAGAGCTTGGCATGGTGTACCTGGATACCCGACATGAACTCTCCGAGCCCGGGCTTGTAGGCGTCGTCGAGCTTCTTCTGCAAACTGTCGATGCGGGATTGGAGAACAGCATTGTTGCGGCCGTCCGAATTGCAGGCGATAAATGCCATAAAACCAACAATAAAGAAATACTTGTTCATGCTCAAATATACCACAATCCATTGTTGGCTTGGTATGCCGTTTGCGGCGATCTTTGCATGAAACCAAACCAATCCGCCGCCGGCGGCGCCAGTCGCCGGCACTTCGTCAAACGGGGCCTGCAGGCGGGCCTTATCGGCCTGACCGGCGCGGCTCTTCTGACAGGCTGTTCCAGCGGGAAAGGGGAAGAAAAAGAAGTCTCGCCACCCGAGGACCTGATGCAGGAACACGGGCTGCTCAATCGGATACTGCTGATCTATGATCACGGGCGGCAGTCGATCACGTCCGGCATGGCCCCCGATCTGGCCGCGCTGAACGCTTCCGCCGGTATTATCCGCAGCTTTGTCGAAGACTATCATGAGAAGCAGGAGGAAGACTATCTGTTCCCCCGTTTTAGGAAGGCTGGCCAGCTCACCGATCTCGTAGACACCCTGCTCAGCCAGCACAATGCCGGGCGTCGCATTACCGACCAGGTACTGCAGCTGACGAAGAATCCGGCTCTCGGCGACGCGGATATGCAGCGGCTGGCCGGTCTGCTTACTTCCTTCAATACGATGTACCGCCCGCACGAGTCCCGCGAGGACACCGTGTTGTTCCCCGCATTCCGGAAGCTCGTATCCCGTCATGAATATGACTCGCTGGGGGAAGAATTTGAGAACAACGAACACAAGCTTTTCGGCGAGGACGGCTTCGAGACGATGGTCGCCAAAGTTGCCGACATAGAGAAACAGCTGGGTATCTACAATCTCAGCCAATTTACTCCTACATAAAACGGCTCCCGTGTCTAACCTGAAATTCTGGCTCAGTGATCAGTCTTCCGGGACATACATCCCCCTTACCCTCTCCAATCGCGCGTCGCTGTCTGTCGGATGCTCGTCATGGTCAAAGCAAAATACTGCGAAATCCGCTGTCTTCGGGATATTTTTATACGTCTCCGATCTTGTAAAGTCGATCAGGCTTTCGCAAAATGTCACCTGCAGCTCTTCAACGTAGTCCCTGTATGCATTATAGCTGATCGCATTTAGCTCGTCGTAGGTCTTGTCGACCTCTTTCCGTGTCATGACGTCCAGAGAATCAAAGACCGCATACTCCCAGTCGCCGGTATTGTATCTCAGCTCGCGGATGCCTTCGGCGGATTGGTAGCGGTGGGCGTATTTTCCATTCTGGTATTGGTACAGCGTCTTCTGGAATTCAGCTTCCGTGTTGAAGCAGAGCCGTATTTCGCCCATGGATGCGGTGCAGTCGTAGGCGAAGGCATAGAATTCGAGTCCGGGGTGGTCGGACAGGAACTTTTCGACTCCTTCGATCGTGAAGTCCAATACTTTTTTCCTGATGGCTGGTTTATTCATGGGATTGTTTTGGTTAACGATACGCTACTCTGTTCGGAGGCTCTTGACCGGATTGGCAAGCGCGGCTTTTATCGCCAGCAGGCTCACGGTCACCAGCGCGATCAGCAGGGCTGCGACGCCTGCGGCTGCAAAGACCCACCAGCTGATGGGGATGCGGTAGGCGTAGTCCTCGAGCCAGCGGTGGATGGCCCAGAAGGCCAGCGGCCAGGCGATCAGGTTGGCGAGCAGGACCAGGCGGATAAAATGGCGGGAGAGCAAGACGACGATGCTCCGGATGGAGGCGCCCATGACCTTGCGGATGCCGATCTCGCGGATGCGGCGCTCGGCCGAATAGGAAGCCAGGCCAAAGAGGCCGAGACAGGAGATGAAGATAGCCAGCGCCGCCAGTATGCCCACCATGCGGGATACCTGCATGTCCGCGCGGTATACTTCGGTGAAGTGGTCGTCGAGGAACTGGTATTCCAGCGGGTTCTCGGGGAAATTCCTCCTCCAGACCGACTCGACGAAGGCAATGGCCTCGTGCGTCTTCCCGGCGCTCAATTTGACCGACAGCGTCGAGAAGCCCCAGTCCTTCTGGTTCATGAGGAACATGGTCTCGATCTTATAGTGCAGGGAATTGAAGTTGAAGTTTTTCGCGATCCCGACGATATAGCCGGCAGAATCGAATCCAAAATTACGGCCCAGCAGATAGGACATCTGGCGGCCCGGCATGTCCTTCAGCAGCTCGCTGGCCAGCGCCTCGTTGATGATGTATTCGCGACCGTTGGCCTGCTGCTCGTGTGAAAAGTCCCGACCCGCAGCCAGCGGTATCTGATAGAGGCGGAGATAGTCGGGGTCTACGATCAGCCTTGTCGAGGTCAGCTGCCGCATCGGCCCGTCGCCCTTGAACTGTATGCCGGACTGATCGAGATGGCTGCCCAGCTCGTCCTGTGCGCCGGTCACGCTCCTGACCAGCGAGCTCGCGCTGAGCTGGTCTTTGAGCAGCGTATATTTTTGGGACGTCACCCGGTCGAGCCGGATGTTCAGCACCTGGTCGCGACTAAAGCCCGGATCCTTATCCCGCATAAAGGTCAGCTGACGAAAGACAAAGACGGTAGCGATGATCAGGAAGATCGCGCTGCTGAACTGTCCGACGACCAGGACATTCCGCAGGAAGCCCTTGTTCTTCCCGATCTGCGGCAGCCCCTTCAGCACTTTTACGGGCTGAAAGGAAGAAAGATAGACGGCGGGATAGAGCCCTGATAAAAAGCCTACGGCGATAGTACCGAGCAGCACGACGAGGGGTATCCACTTCTGCTGGAAGAGGATGGTCTGCAGCGAACGCTGGCTCAGGGCGTTCACCGAAGGAAGGACCAGCGCGACGAGGCCGAGGGCCAGGATCAGCGAAAGCAGCGAGAGCAGTATCGTCTCGCTGAGGAACTGCACTCCCAGCTGCATGCGGAGCGCGCCGACGGACTTACGGATGCCCACCTCCCGCGCCCGCTCGGCCGAACGGGCCGTGCTGAGGTTCATAAAATTGATGCCCGCGATGGAGAGAACGATCAGCGCGATCACGGTGAAGATATTGGTATAGCTCTTGTCGAACTTCTGGTAGTTGATATAGTCGAGGCCGATGTCCGCGGCTCCCGCGTGGACCTCTTTCAGGGGAAGGAGGAAGAGCTCATAGAATTTCCAGCCGTCGCCTCTAGCCTCCATATGGCGTTTTAGGTAGGCCGGGAATTTCTTTTCCATTGCCGTTATACTGGTATTGGGCGCTAGCTCGAAATAGGTATCCAGCCAGTTGCCGCCCCAGCGTTTCATCCAGTCAGGCTTGATAAAGGTGTTGAAGGAGATGAGCGCGTCGAACTGCAGCTGAGAGTTTTGCGGCACGTCAGCGAGTATACCTGTGACGGTGTACAGGACGGTGTCCGTCGAATAGTGGGTGATCGTCTTGCCGATGGGGTCTTCGTCGCCAAAGAGCCTGCGGGCGGCCGACTGCGTCAGGGCGATGCTATTGGGTTTCAGCAATGCCGTCGCCCGGTCGCCTTTCAGCAAGGGGAAGTCGAACATCTGGAGGAAGGCCGTGTCGACATTGAATACCTGCGGCAGGAAAAGTCTTTTCTCTTTATTGGTCAGCTGGTATTTGGTTTCCCAGCGGATGCGCGTAAAGTTGAGTACTTCCGGGAACTCCGCTTTTATCGTCGGTCCCATGGGGAACATCGACAGGGCCACTTTCTGGGAGGCTACCATCCCGGGGAATTTCTGCACTTCGTTGAGGCGGTAGATGTTTTTTGTATGCATCCGGTCGAAGCTCTTTTCATAAAAGACGAAGAGCATGATCACGATACAGGCTGCCATGCCGATGGCCAGACCGAGGATATTGATGATCGAGTAGACCCTGTTCTTGCGAAGGTTGCGCCAGGCGGTCTTGAAATAGTTCCTGAACATAGGCGATGTTTGAAGTGTGGCTGCGGTACCGCCATAACGATGCCGGTTTTCCGGCCAACTCCTAATCAATTAGTTGATGTATTGGGTCCCTGCAGGACTGTCCGGTTTCGATACAATTAGTGTTCAGTTTTACCGCTTCGCCGGTTTGGTCTATATTTCGGGCTGTAAACAAATCCGATGATAAAGAAAGCCTTCCGCTGGCTGACCCTGTTCTCCGTTCTGCTGATCATTCTTCTGCTCGTCAACGCCTATCGCGTCGCGCCCTGGCCGACGGGGGTTGCTCCGGTAAGCCTGATCCCGCTGCCTGACAGCGCCGTCCGGCACATGAGCGAGGCCATACAGATACCTACGGTTTCGGTCAGCGATTCTTCGGCTATCGATACGGTGGCATTTAACCGTTGGGGACAATTCCTGCAGCGGGCCTATCCCCTGGTGCACCGGCAGCTGTCGAGGACCGTTATCCGCCAGTTCTCGTATGTCTATGAGTGGAAGGGGCAGCGTCCGGGGTTGGCGCCCATTATATTGATGGCGCACTATGACGTAGTCCCCATCGAAGCAACAGCCGCATCGAAGTGGACCTTGCCTCCGTTCAGCGGGGCTATTACCGACAGCTGCGTCTGGGGACGGGGAGCTATCGACGACAAGAACGGCGTGATCGCAATCCTTGAAACCGCAGAAGCCCTGCTGCGGGACGGGTTCACGCCACCGCGGACCATTTTCTTCTGTTTTGGGCACGACGAAGAGATAAGGGGCCCTAGCGCCTCTGCAGTCGTCGAATACCTGAAGCGGCGGAATATCCATCCCGAAATGGTGCTGGACGAAGGCGGAGCCATATCGGAGGAAAAGAGCAGGGAGCTGGGCCGCCCGCTGCCTGCCATCGGCATCGCGGAAAAGGGCCATGTTTCTTTTGAGCTGTCTGTGCAAAAAGAGGGTGGTCATTCCTCCCTGCCGGCAAAGGAAACGGCCATCGATATCCTCAACACTGCTTTGTACCGATTGAAGAACAGTCCTCCCCCGTCACGGCTGACCCCGCCCGTGCGGGAGTTTCTCCGTCGCGTCGCTTCCTCGTCCGATAACTTAGGCCACCGCCTGGCTGCCGGCAATCTCTGGCTGTTCGGAGGCGCGGTGACCGGCATTCTGTCCGCGCAGCCGGAAGGCTATGCGATGACCCATACGACCATTGTCCCTACCGTGCTGGATGCGGGTGTCAAAGACAATATCATCCCTTCGACTGCCAGGGCCATTTTAAACTGCCGCGTGCTGCCCGGCGAGACCATAAAATCAACGGAAGACTATATCCGGGAGACGATAAATGATAGCCGCGTGGTGATCAAAGCCGTCAGCCGGTTCTCGTCGGAGCCTTCTTCCGTCACCAGCACGGGTTCGCCGGCCTTTCAACGGCTGACCGACGCCGTTAGCCGTACCGTGACCGCGGTTCTCCCTGCGCCCTATCTGGATATCGGGGGAACGGACTCACGCTGGTACCGTCAAATATCTGATGGAGTGGTGAATTTCTTCCCGATCACAGATGCGAAGGGGGCGCATGGGGTCGATGAACGGCTGTCCATCACCGACCTGCGGCGCGGCATCCATCTGATGCGTATACTGATCACGGAAAGCGGGCGGGAGTTCGGGAAAGCGTCACAATGAATCGTAAATTAGCGTAGGGATTGAAGGACCCGGTCTACAAGGCGCGCATGAAAGAAAATGGCATAGAATGTATTCAGCTGAACCTGCCGGACCGCGGATCCATTGAAGCGCTCATGGCCTACCTCAAACAACCCATCCCGCTGCAGTACTGAGCGGGGATCACTGAAAATAGTCCTCGATCACCTTTTGGGCCGTCTTCCATGTCAACGGCTTCTCCAGGTAGTCGAGCACGTTGCTGTATTGCAGGGCTTTTTCTTTGTCCTCCATCCGGGACGAGCTGGTAAGCAGCACGATCTTCGCCTTTTTGCAGACGGCCATCTTGTCCAGCCGGTTCAAAAAATCAAAGCCGCTCATGCGCGGCATGCGGACGTCCAGAAAGATGATGTCCGGACAGCTGTTCTCCCGTAGAAGGTCGCAGGCTGCGTCGCCGTCCTGTACAACCACTATCTCCCGCGCGGCATCCAGATCAGCAAGGATCTCCCTCGAAAGATAATTGGTCGCGGCGTCGTCATCGACCAACAGAATTTTGTTCACCATCGGCATTGCTTAGATAGATTGTAAAGGTTGATCCCCGACCGGGCTCGCTCCATATCTCGATCTTCCCGCCATAAGCTTCCACGATCGAATTTACCAAATATAAGCCAATTCCCATTCCTTCCCTGTGGGTATGAAAACGCTGGAACAGGCCGAACAGCCGTTCGCCGTAGAGCTGCAGGTCCAGGCCAATCCCCTGGTCCTTTATCGTCAGGACGATACGACGGTCTTCGACGGCGGTCGAGATATCGATCCTGGGGGTCTCCCCTTCCTTTGCATATTTTATCGCGTTGCTTAGCATATTCTGAAGTATGCTCTTCATGTGAAGGGAAGGGAAATAGACGTGCGAGCAGCGGGAAAAATCGGCCTTGATGACGGCTCCTGACGCCAGGATGGGTTCGGCCAGGCTTGTCCGCACCTCCTGCAAAATGCCTTCGAACCATATCTCTTCCCGGCGGACCGTGAGCGTTTTTTTGAAAGCGATCGCTTCGTTGAGCGCCTGTATCGTCTTCTGCGTCTGTCCTGCAGACTGTTTGAGCATCTCGAACAGCTCGTTGTGCGGCTCTTTTACCGCCTGTCGGTCTTCCATGAGCGTTAGCAGGCCATTGATGGTGGCGATCGGGGATTTCATATCGTGCGCGCTGATGATGGCGAACTCTTCCAGCTGGCGATTGGTCCGTTCGAGCGCCTTTGCATACGTCTCCAGCTGCTCTTTCTGCTCCACCTCCACCCTGGCGCGGGCAAGCTCGCTGCTTTTTTTCTCCATCCATTCCATATGTGCCCTTCGTTCGGAAATGATGGCCAGCAGGGAGCGGATGCGTGTGATCAGCTCGTCCGGATGAAACGGCTTGAACAGGTATTCGTCTGCTTTCGCCTCCCAGCCTTTTAGCATCGCCTCCCGGTGGGTCTGTGCGGTCAGCAGGACGACGACGATATTGGCGGTACGGGGGTCCGATTTGATAGCCGAGCAGAGCCCAATGCCGTCGAGCACGGGCATCATCACGTCGGTCAGCACGAGGTCGGGGAACCAGGAGCGGGCAACCCGCAGGCCTTCCCGGCCATTGCTGCACAGCTGCACCTGGCATAGCCCTTCGAGAAGAGATGCAATATAGCCGGCCAGCTCCTCGTTGTCCTCGCATACCAGCACTTTTAGCAGGAGCCCGTCACCGTTGCCGTTGTCTTCATCGGCCAGGTCTGTTGCGATGGCCGGGCGGAACTTTGGAACAAGCACCCGATGCCCGGGTAAGTCGGGCTCTGTCTCCGGATCGCCGACCGGTGTCACCGGACATTCCACGGTAAAGACGCTGCCTTTGTCGGGCTCGCTCGCTACGGATACCGATCCACCCATCAGCTCGGAAAACTCCTTTATCATCGCGAGCCCCAGTCCTGTCCCCTCGAACCGTCGCGTCGACGAAGATTCTATCTGTCTGAATTTCTGGAAGAGCAGGGGTATATCCTTTGGGGCGATGCCGATGCCGGTATCCTGCACTGAAAGCCGGAGAAGGCGATCGGTTATGGTAAGGCTGACAAAGATCTCTCCGCCTGCCGGTGTGAACTTGACGGCGTTGGACAGCAGATTGAAGACGATGCGCTCGAACAAATAGGGATCCAGGGTCATATAGGTGCCTTCGTCGCCCATCCGTACAGAAAGTGCGATCTCTTTTTCCTCGATCATCGGCTTGAAATCGTGCAGCACCTGGCGGACGAGCTGGATGACATTGGTAGGCTCCGGTTTTGCCTTGATCTTTCCCGCCTCGGATTTTGAAAAGTCGAGGATGCCGGTGACCATCTGCAGCAGCCGCACTGAATTATTATGCACGGTTCGCAGCAGGTCTGTCTGAACAGACGACAATTCTCCGTGCTTTCCGGACAGAAGGGACTCTGTCGGCGCAAGTATGAGGGACAGAGGCGTCCGAAGCTCGTGAGAGACATTTGCAAAGAAATCGCTTTTCACCCGCTCGGCTTCCCGCAGCTGCACCTCGACCTTTTTTCGCTGTTCGATCTCCGTCTCGAACTCCTTTTGTGTCTTTAAGGAGAAGGCCGACGGAAGCAATTTTACCGTGTAGAAGACCGTCAGCCAGCTGAGTATTCCCGTGATCAGGCGCGTCAGGGCGCTCAGGCGGTAGACGGGTATCCAAAAGATGACGGCGTCGAGGAAGTGGGTGGCGCCGCAGGCGAGGATAAAAGCGGCAAACAGGAAATACAGGCGAACGAATTTTATACCCTGTTTCTTTGAAAGATATCGGATGATAACGACGGGGATGCTGAAGTAGGCAGCCCATATTGAAAGATCGCTGATGATATAGACCCATCCGTGAAAATCGGTCCAGCGACCGCAGTGCCATCTTGGCGGCCAATCCGAACTGTCCAGAAGCTTACTGAAGAATTCCAGCACCTGATCCATACGGGATATAGGTTTTTAGGGTGACAAGTATAGCTGGAAGGTTGCTGTAAGGGGGAAATGCTTAACTAAAGTACAAATAAAATATGACGGCGTCTCAATTATTTAAACCTTGTCAGCAGCCGTTCGGCGGCCATCTCCCAGGCCGTGTGCGCGCCTTTCTCCCGGATCTCCTTTCCGGCCTGTTCGTTCATGCCGTTGGGTGTCGCCGCGTGCTGCGCGAGCGCCGAAAAATCGATCGGCGACGAACGCTGTGCCATATACGATAGCGACTGGAACAGGTCGGCGATATAGGTATTGGCGACGGCCTCGTCCACGCCGTGAGCGATGGTCCATTCGCTGAGGCCGCCCAGCAGCTCATAAAAGGGTGTGATCAATCCCGTCAGGGTCCATATTGCGTGCAGCTGCTCTTCGTCGGCGACGGGCAGGGGCTGGCCGATATGTCCAAACAATTCCGTCACGGTTGCGGGCGCGCGGAAGAGGGGTATCGGGCAGTTGTGTTCCATCACCGTCGGCAGGGGAATGGCCCGGCAGACGGCGCCGGCCGGCTGTACGACAGCCGAGAGGTCTGCGAACCGTAATAACGGGATCAATGAGACGACGGTATGGTGAGGACGGAAGGATAGCGTTTGCAGCACCTCTACAGCCACAGCTGGCCGAAGGGCGATCACCACAATGTCGCTGTGGTCGAGGACCTCCTGGTTGGAGCCTAACCGGCGGACATTTGGGTATTTTGCGGCGAGACGGATGGAGAGCGTTTCATTGCGGGGGGACAGGACGATCTCCAGGCCTGTAGCATTTGACGTATTCAGCCCTTCGATCATGGCCGAGGCGATCTTGCCGATACCGATAAATCCAATTTTCATAACGGCAAGATAGTCCATAAATACTTAGATTTAGGCTATGAACAATCGTCGGGACTTTATAAAGCATTCGGCATGAAGTCGTCGTTATTAATTGATGTTGTCTGCCTGCTGGCTGGCGTAGCTCTTATCATTTTGCTGACGACCCGGTACAAGGTACACGCCTTCTTTGCTCTTCTTCTCTCCTGCGCGGTGGTCGGACTTGGAGTTGGGCTTCCGCCCGACAGCGTTATCGCGACGGCCAGGGACGGGTTTGGGAATATCATGCGGTCGCTGGGTTTTATCATCGTCCTGGGGACGACCCTGGGGGTGCTGCTGGAGCATACCGGCGCCACTCGTGTCATGGCGGGCTATATCCTGCGCCGGACGGGCGAACGCCGCGCGGCGCTGGCGATGAGCATCACAGGTTTTGTTGTCGGGCTGCCTATTTTCTGCGATTCGGGATTTATCGTGCTCAGCGGGCTCAATAAGAGTCTGGCCCGCCGCAGCCATACGCCGTTGGTCATGATGTCGGTGTCCCTGGCTACGGGTCTCTATTCCGTCCACTGCCTTATCCCGCCGCATCCGGGGGCGGCTGCTGCAGCGGGTGTTATCGGCGTAGACTTCGGCAGACTGATCCCTTATGGCATTTTCGTGGCCATCCCCGCCGCCATAGCAGGATATGCCTGGGCGCGGTTTGCGGGACGCGGGGCTTCCATCGGGACCGATGAAACCGTGGAGGAGGGCCCACCCGTCCGTGGAGCCGGTCCCTCGATCATCACTGCCTTCCTGCCGGTAGTTATTCCGATCACGCTGATCGGGGTGCGATCCTTCTTTTCCATCGAGAACGCCCATCCCTCTTCCACCCTTTCCTTCTTTCTCGCCCTGGGCGATCCTGTCGTCGCCCTGTCCATCGGGATACTGCTCGCCTTTGCCGGCGGCCGCGACTGGAAGCGGCATCACCTTGGGAACCTGCTGAGCGATGCGGTGGAAAAAGCGGGCAGCATTCTCGTCATCATCGGCGCGGGCGGGGCTTTCGGCGCTATTTTAGCCGCTACAAAGATGGGTGACCAGCTGAGCGCGTCCCTGCCGCTGTCGAGTCTCGGCATCTTCTTTCCCTTCCTGCTGACGGCATTGCTCAAGACCGCACAAGGCTCTTCGACCGTAGCTATCATTACCGCCTCTTCCATCGTCAAGCCCCTGCTGCCCGCGCTGGGACTGGCGGCCGGCAACGGTCCGTTGCTCTGCGTGCTGTCGATGGGCGCGGGATCGATGCTGCTCTCGCACGCCAATGACGCCTATTTCTGGGTCATCACCCGGCTGTCCGGCATTGGGCTGAAGGCGATGCTAAGGACGTATACTCCGGCCACCGCCCTCATGGGGATCGTCGCCTATGCTGCTGTCTATATCCTGTCGCGCCTCATCGGGTAAACTGTCAAGTTAACGGTTAAAATCGGGGCGGTAAAAGTCAAGAAATGACAAGCCGCCTTATTCGTCAATACTTACATTTAGGGTATGAAACGCCTCATCTTATCATTGCTTGTTATTTTTTGTCTTTCTGCCGCTGCGACAGCACAGGATGCTCCCGGCAACCTGGCTGTTGTAGCCACCGCCACCAGCAGCGGCCGCGCCAACTATGTCGTGACGACGCTCAACGACGGGCAGACGCCGACCCCGCCGGGCAATTCCCGGTACTTACGCCCCCAGACCCGCTATGCCAATCAGTGGGTCCAGTATGAATGGAAACAGCCCATCAGCACCCGCGGGATCGCCGTCTATTGGTGGGACTATACGAAGCACGCGACCCTCCCGGAAGCATATCATATCGAATACTGGGACGGCAGCGGCTGGCAGCCCGTCAGGAATGCCAGTGGCCTGGGGCTGCAGAACGATCAGTACAATATCACCAGCTTTGACGAGGTGAAGACCAGCCGTCTTCGACTAATAATGGATAGCAGCGACCGGTTGGTCTCGACGCTGGTCGAATGGAAGGTCTTTGAAACAAGAAATTCGCCTTCTATTGCCCCTATCGTCAGTGCCGGAGACGACCGGGATGTCATGCTCGATGGAAAGACCTATCTCTCTGCGGAGGTTCGCAGCGTTCATCCCATCACCGGGTCCAGCTGGACGAAGGAGTCCGGGCCCGGGGAAGTGAGGTTCAGCGACGCGACCAAAAAAGACGGCACCGCTACCTTTACGAAGCCGGGTGTCTATACGCTGAAATTTACCGCCTGGCAGGGTGATGCCCGGGCTTCGGCCCCGCTGATCGTAAAGGTCGTCACACCGCCTCCGGCCAAACGCCTCGACGTGGTCTATACCAAACACTATTCCATCGACAGCCGGCTCTGGAATGACCGAGCCAAGGCCATCATCGTCAACTGGATCCCCTTCTGTATCGCACAGTGCGAGCGCACCGACCTCACGACGGGGGAAGGGGGACTGGATAATTTCATCGAAGCGGCCAAGGCCCTGAGAGGCGAGCCGCACGGCAAGCACAAAGGATATGTGTTCAGCAATGCCTGGGTGCACCAGACCGTAGAAGCGATGTGCGAAGCCCTAATGGTGGACCCGAAAGGGGACCCCGAGATCATTGCGGCGCAGAAGAAGATGCAGGCCACATTGGAGCGCTGGATACCCATCATCCTCGCTGCCCAGGAGCCCGACGGCTATCTGCAGACGGCCTACACGCTGCGCGATACCAGCCGCTGGCACCACCGCTGGTCGCCTGAAGGACGCGGCAACCACGAAGGCTATGTCTCGGGATATTTTATCGAATCGGCCATCAACCACTATACGCTGACGGAGGGGAAGGACAAACGGCTCTATAATGCCGCGAAGAAATTAGCCGACTGCTGGGTTGCCAATATCGGCCCGGGGAAGATCGCGTGGTATGACGGGCACCAGGAGATGGAACAGGCGCTGGTCCGTTTTGGCCGATTTGTCAACGATATGGAGGGCCATGGTCACGGCGACGCTTATATCCAGCTGGCCAAATTCCTGCTCGACAACCGTAAGGGCGGCAGCGAATATGACCAGAGCCATGTGCCCGTCGTGGAGCAATACGAAGCCGTCGGGCATGCCGTACGCGCCATGTATACCTATTCCGGCATGGCCGATATCGCCGCCGAGACGAAGGACGTCGACTACCAGAGCGCCGTGCTCTCGCTCTGGGACAATATGGTCAACCGCAAATACTATATCACGGGAGGCATCGGCAGCGGCGAGACCTCCGAAGGCTTTGGCCCCGACTATTCGCTGCGCAACAACGCCTACTGTGAGTCCTGCAGCAGCTGCGGCCTGATCTTCTTCGAGTACAAGATGAACCTGGCCTACCACGACGCGAAGTACGCCGATCTCTATGAAGAGACGATGTACAACGCGCTGCTGGGCTCGCTGTCGCTGGACGGCAAGGATTTTACCTATACCAATGCGCTGGCGACCGCGCAGCCGCGCTATGAATGGCATGTCTGCCCCTGCTGTGTTGGAAATATTCCCCGCACGCTGCTGATGATGCCGACCTGGACCTATGTCCGTGGCGACGACGGACTCTATGTCAACCTCTATATCGGCAGCACGATGAAGATAGAAAAGGTCGCCGGTACCGACGTCGAGATGGTGCAGCAGACGGACTATCCGTGGAGCGGCAGGATCGATATGACCGTCAACCCGGCAAGGCCCGCTGAGTTCACGATGCACGTGCGTATCCCCAACAGGACGACGAGCGAGCTCTACAGGCCCGCTCCAGCCGTCAGCGGGCTGGTATCCCTGACCGTCAACGGCCAGCCCGTCAAGCCCGTCATCGAGCAGGGCTATGCCATCATCCGCCGGACCTGGAAGAAAGGGGACCGAATATCCCTCGAGCTGCCGATGAAGGTGCAGGAGATCACCGCCGACGGGAAGGTCGCGGCGGACAAGGGGAAGATCGCTCTGAGATACGGGCCGTTGATCTACAACGTCGAGTCGGCCGATAACCAGGATATCAACAAGTCTATAGGCAAAGGACCATTGAAGGCCGAGTTCGACAAGGATCTGCTGCACGGCGTGATGGTCATCAGGGGCAGCTGGGCAGACGGCTCTCCGCTGATCGCAGTCCCCAACTATGCCCGGATGAATCGTGTGCCTACGACGGAGACGCCCGAATCGGAGCAGGTGCTGCAGCCGACCCGCCCCAATGAACCGCCGCAGTATATCAGCAAAACACCGGTGTCGACCGTATGGATCAACCGATGATCTCTCCTGGTCGGAAAACCAGTTAAAATCAGTAAAGTATCGATCAATTCCCAAACAGCCCCATCGTACGGGGCTGTTTATATTTGGCGAACCATTTAACTAAGACTATGAGAAATTGTCTGCGACGTCGCTACGGCGTCCTTATGGCTGTTGCTTTCCTATCTCTGAAAGGCGCTGCCCAGATCTCCCCGGATCCCTACGTCCCCTGCCAGGAAATGCCCAACCTGATAGAGAACTACAATGCCGACCTGCGTTCGCTGGTGCGTTTCTATACGAGCAGCTATTTCGGAGGGCGCGGCGTGCAGGGAGGCAATTTCGTCCAGACCGAAGCTGGTTCGCCCGAAAAAAGAGCCAGGCTCAACATCCTGTACCACGACTACCTGGACCGGCTGGAGCGGCTCGACTTCAAGAGCCTTCCGCAGGAATGCAAGGTTGACTATATCCTCTTCAAAAGGGAGCTCAACGGCAAGCTACAGCAGGCGGCTGATGAGGCGATACTGTACGAAAAGATAAAAGGGTATTTTCCTTTCTCGGACAGCGTCTACGCCATCGAGAAGCAGCGCCGTCGCGGGCATACCCTCAATCCGGAGCTGCTGGCCAGGGACTGGTTCGACTATGCCAGGCAGATAACGACATTGAGATCAAAGCTCAAATCCGACAACATGTTGACGAGCGACGCGCTCTACGAGGCTGACCAGGTAACGGCCGATCTTAAAAGAGCCATCGCCAGCATCTATGAGTTCTACAACGGCTATGATCCGCTGTTCACCTGGTGGATGCCCAGACCGTATAAGCAGCTGGACGACGCGCTGGCCGGCTATTCTGCCGACCTGAAGGACAAGAATAAGAGCCTGGCCACGCCCGACAAGAGCGGTATCGCGGGACATCCGGTGGGCCGTGACGAGCTGGTGCGACAGCTCAAATACGAAATGATCCCTTACACGCCCGAAGAGCTGATCGATATCGCCAACAAGGAATTCGCCTGGTGCGACCAGGAGATGCTGAAGGCGTCGAAGGAGATGGGTTTTGGCGATGACTGGAAGGCGGCGCTGGAAAAGGTAAAGGACTCCTATGTTCCAGCGGGTCAGCAGCCCGAGATGATCCTGGGTCTCTTCAATCAGTCCATCGACTTTATCCAGAAGCATGACCTGGTAACGATTCCACCGCTGGCGCTGGAGACCTGGGGCATGATCATGATGACACCCGAACGGCAGCTGGTCAATCCTTTCTTCACAGGGGGCAACGAGATCAGCATCTCCTACCCGACCAATACGATGGAGGAGGACGACCGCCTGATGAGCATGCGGGGCAATAACCCCCATTTCTCGATGGCGACGGTACACCACGAGCTGATCGCCGGTCACAACCTGCAGGCGTTCATGAATGGCCGTTACCGTACGTACCGGAACTTTGGCTCCGGCTTCTGGACCGAAGGCTGGTCGCTCTACTGGGAGCTCATCCTCTGGGACCTTAAATTCCCCCGGACCCCGGAAGACCGTATCGGGTTCCTGTTCTGGCATATGCACCGCTGCGCCCGGATCATCTTTTCCCTGAACTATCACCTGGGCAAGTGGACGCCCCAGCAGTGCATCGACTTCCTCGTAGACCGGGTGGGTCACGAGCGGGCCAATGCGGCCGGGGAAGTCCGCCGGTCGTTCGAAACCCACTATCCTCCTCTCTACCAGCTGGCCTATCTCACCGGCGGCCGCCAGTTCTATGCCCTGAAAAAAGAGCTGGTCGACAGCGGCAAGATGAGCTATAAGCAGTACCACGATGCCATCCTGCATCTCAATGCTATGCCCGTTGAAATGATAAGAGCGATCTTAACCAAACAGCCATTGGAAAAAGACTTCACGACCAAATGGAGGTTCTACGATAACATCAAATAGAAAGCAATGATCCAAACAAAACACCAAAACTATCGACACTATCTACTGCAGAACGTCTCGCGCTGGCTTTTGCTGGTTGCCGTGTTCGTGGGGCTCGCAGGCGTCCCCGTGCTGGCTCAGACACAAAAGGTCGGCGGCAGGGTCCTCGATGAGGGCGGAAATCCGGTGAATGGCGCTTCGGTCCGCGAAAAAGGCGGCAGGCGGGGCACGGCCACCGATGCCGAGGGAAAATTCACGCTGCAGGTGAGACCAGGCGCAACGCTCGTGGTCACGGCAGTCGGACTCGAGGCGCAGGAGATCGCCGCCAGCGACAACATCGACATTCACATGAAAGGGCACAACGCGGCGCTCAACGAGGTCGTCGTCACAGCCCTCGGTATCCGCCGCGAGAAGAGTCAGCTGACCTATAGTACGCAACAGGTGAAGGGCGACGTGCTCACAGCGACCAAGGAAACTGGTGTCCTGAATGCGCTTGCCGGCAAGGTCAGCGGCGTACAGATCACGTCATCAAGTGGTCAGCCGGGCGCGTCCTCGCGTATCGTCATCCGCGGCACCAGCTCGCTGCAGGGCAATAACGAAGCCCTCATCGTGCTGGACGGCGTGCCCATCAACAACGCACAGAATGGCAACGCTGCCGGCGTGGCGACCACTCCGACCAGCTCGAACCCCAGCTCGGGTGTCGGCGGCACCAGCCGCCTGTCGGATATCGATCCCTCCACGATAGAAAGCATCAACGTCCTCAAAGGCTCGGCCGCCTCGGCGCTATACGGCTCCAATGCCGCAAGGGGTGTAGTGCTTATTACGACAAAAGCCGGCTCGCTGGACAAGAAGCCGACGGTCACGCTCAACAGCCAGTACTCCTTCGAAAATCCAATTCTGCCCGAGATCCAGACAAAATATGCCCTCGGCGACTCCGGCTTTAAATACTTCGACGGCGATATCCTCAAGGGCAGCACGGTCTGGGGGCCGCCCATCGACAGCCTCGTGAAAGTCGGCATCGTCAAATACAATAAGAACCCGATGAAGGCTTTCTTCACCACGGGACGTAGCTATACCAACACGGTCAGCGTCGGCGGCGGCGCCGAGAGAAGCAGCTATTTCTTCTCGTACTCCAACCTCAACCAGACGGGTATCGTGCCGACGACGAACTTCAAACGGAACGCCATGTTCGCCAAGTTCACCAACCGGATCACCGATCAGGTCACGGCGACGCTGCAGCTGAACTTTACGCTTTCCAACAACCATTCGATCCCTGAAGGGTATGACCTGACCGACCCGCTGTGGACGGTATATACTTCACCCGCCAGCTGGAACCCTCTTCCCTATGTGGATGCATCGGGCAACCAGCGGGTCTTCCGGTTCTCGCGGAACAACCCTTACTGGGATCTCTATAACGTCTACAACAACGGAAAGACCAGCCGCTTTATCCCCGTGCTGACCGTCAACTACCGGCCGGCCACCTGGCTGAGCTTTACAGAACGGGTCGGCGCGGATACCTATTCGCAACAGGCGGACTACTACGAGGCGCCCAGCAACACCCTCGGGACGGTCGGGGCGATCGCACAGCTGAGCACCAACTACCGCCAGGTCAACCACGACCTCATCGGCCAGGTCAACAAGCAGTTCGGTGACTTCGCCGTCAACTTCCTGGTCGGGAATAACATCAACACGGTCTACAACCAGACCCACCAGATCCTCGGGACGGGGACTTCGATCCTGAATTTTGACAACGTCACGAATGGCGCGACCATCGTCGGTAAGGAATACTACACGCTGACGCGCAAGATAGGCTTCTATGCCCAGGCCAATGTCGACTATAAGAAGTTCCTCAACGTCTCGCTGACGGGCAGGTACGACGGGACCTCGGTGCTCGCGACGAACAAGAACTTCTATCCCTATGGCTCCGCGTCCGCGGGCTTTATCTTCTCGGAGCTGCTTAAGGTCCCGGCCATCAGCTTTGGAAAGCTGCGCGTCTCCTACTCTGCCGTGGCAACGACAACGTCGGCGCCTATAGTCTGAGCACTCCGTTCACACAGGCCACCAGCTTCCCCTACAACGGACAGACCGGCTTTCTGCTGAGCTCGAGCCTCGGTAATCCCTACCTGGTCAACGAGACTACCAAGGAGAGCGAGGTCGGTCTGGAGATGAGCTTTCTGCACAACCGTGTCGGCTTCGAGGTCAGCTATTTCGACCGCCGTCACGATAACCTGCTGACGCAGAACGTACCGATCGCTGCGTCTACCGGCTTCAGCTCCACCAGCCTCAATTCCGCCGACATGACCAACAAAGGCCTCGAGGTGCTGATCAACGCCAGCCCTTTCAAAGGGAAGAATTTCGGATGGGACCTCACGCTCAACTACACACGCATCCGTAACAAGGTCACCCGTATCAACGGCGGGACGCAGCAGCTGAGCATCGGCCAGACCTGGGCCTTTGTCGGCATGCCCTATGGCGTGTTCTACAACTACGGGTATGCGCGGGATTCCGCGACCCACCAGGTACTCGTCGACGACAACGGCCTGCCCAAGATCAGCAGCGGCAATGTCATCATAGGGAATCTGCAGCCTGATTTCCTGGCGGGCATGAACAACTCCTTCTATTATAAGAACTGGACGCTCAGCTTCTTCTTCGACTACCGCAAGGGCGGCGACATCCTCAACTCGGACGACCGCTATGGCTTCTTCTATGGTACGCCCAAGGTGACGGAAAACCGGAAGGACCTGGTCGTAAAAGGCATCGTCGCCAGCACCAAGCAGGTCAATACAAAAGTAGTAACGGCAGAATCCTACTATCAGCGGCTGAATACCATCTATGAGGCGGCCATGCAGGATGGAACCTATCTCAAGCTGCGCCAGGCTTCGATCGGCTATAAGCTGCCCGCAAAGACGATCGCCAGGACGCCTTTCTCGCAGATCGGCCTGACGCTGACCGGCAGAAATCTCTTTATCGACGCACCCCATTTCACGGGCTCCGATCCCGAGGTCAGCAGCTATGGTACTGGCAACGGCTCGCAGGGCGTATACGGGAATACGGTTCCCACGTCGCGTTCCTTCAACCTGACGCTGAATGTGGTCTTCAAATGAGGGGCCGCAGGTTACAAATAAAAAAATTAAAAATGAAAAAATCGATCATCTATATCGGCGCGCTCTTTCTGCTGGCCGCCACAGGGTGTAAGAAATTCGTGGACGTCAACCAGGACCCGAACAATCCCCTCGCCGTGCAGGAGAAGATACTCCTTGCGCCTATTGAATACAATATCGCCCACGGTATCGCCTGTGGCGGAGAGCCCGACGCGGCCACGTACACGAACCATTTCATGCAGATCATCTGTTACAACCAGGTGGCGCTGAACTACGGAACGTATTACTTCGTGAACACGAACATGAACCAGACCTGGAATACGGCCTATCAGATCTGTCTCGAGAACCTGAAAGTCCTGCGGCAGCAGAGCGCTGCCAACGGCAACTCCAACTACACGGCGATATCGGAAGTGCTCACGGCCTATACCCTGGCATTCCTGACGGACCTCTGGGGCGATATCCCCTATTCGAAGGCGCTGCAAGGCGCGGGCAATTTCCTGCCCACCTACGACAAGCAGGAGATCATCTACGACAGCGTCCAGGCCCTCCTCGACCAGGCCGTCGCGGACATCGACAAGAAGGCGGGCGCGCCGGTGGGCCCGGACGACTATTTCTATAAGGGGAATATGACCCAGTGGAGGCGACTGGCTTACAGCCTGAAGGCGCGGTACTATATGCACCTGACCAAGGCTCCCGGACATAGCGCCGCGACCCAGGCTGGCCTCGCCCTGGCGGCGCTGCAGAACGGGATGACGGGCACTGCCGACGAATGGAAATTTGCCTATCCCGGATCGTCGACCTCCCAGAACATCTGGTACGTCAACATGCAGCCGTTATCGACGCTTGTGGCCTCCTCTGCGATCGTAGACACGCTAAAAGCCCGCAACGACCCCCGCATGCCCTTCCTGATCACCAAGTCGATCAATAACGGCACTTACACCGGACGCGCTATCGGCACCAACTCCATCGGCAACCTGCAGAGCTACTCCCTGCTGGGCAGCGCCTACTGCAGCGTCAACTCCACTGAATACATCATGCCCTATACGGAAGTGCTGTTCATCCAGGCAGAGGCGAACCTGATCCAGTCAGGGGTCGCTGCCGCGCAGCCTTTTTATACCAACGGGATCACGACGCATATGACCCGGTTAGGCGTCGCCCCCGCGGATATCAATACCTACCTGGCAGCCCGCGGCACCCTGCCTGCTACCGGGGCCATGGAGATGCTCATGCAGGAAAAGGTGATGGCGGATTTCCTGTCGCCGGAGAACTACAATGACTGGCGGAGGACGGGATCGCCGCACCTCAGCATCGTGCCCAATGCGCAGGCCCCCGCTATCCCGCGGCGGCTGATCTATCCGCAGACCGAGATCAACGCCAACCCGCAGCCCCAGCAGTCCGCAACCCTGGTGGACAGGGTCTGGTGGGACCAGCCGTAGGCCGGGGACCGGGACCGGGGAAACGACCATCGCGGATGGAAGGATCACCCCCGTCTGATACGTTATACTGATCATTGAAAGTCAATAGCCGGCAGTGAGCCGGCTATTCTTTTTTGTTAATAAAAAAAACATTAACAGATGTCGCAAATGGTACGGTTTTTCGTGTGTGTAGAACCGTTGCAACATCGTTAAAATCAATAACTTATATGAAAGTAAGTCTACCCTCTTCTCAGAGTAAACACTTAAAATGGATAGTCGGAACTGCTGTATTCCGACGAAAAACGCTGGGTCTTTTCAATCCTGTGACGCAATAAGACGTTGTAATCCTGCTAAGAATCCTATTTTCCTGTACTTAAAAGCTGCTCTGATTTTATCATGAAATTCCAGTTTCAGCCCGTAAAACTTTACACATTACTGATCTCTACGCTGACATCCATTACAGGCCTCCATGCACAGAACCTTCACATCTACGCTTCGCCGAACGGGTCGGCGACCGGTGACGGAACCTCTCCATCGACTCCTGTAAATCTCGACCGGGCCCGGGCTGTTGCGCGAGCCCACCAAACCCAGGCCTGTATCGTCTACCTCGCAAACGGGGTATACAAGTCGCTCAGCCTGGATGCAACCGACAACCGCACTGCGGCCGATCCGGTGGTATATGTATCGAGTTCGCCTCACGGCGCGGTATTCACGCCGGAGAGCTATCTTGACAGAAGCAAATTCCAGGCCATCCCCGACAGCATCCAGTCGCGCATCCTCAACGCCACTGCCAGGACGATGGTCAGGCAGATCCCGCTGCGCTCTCTTGGGATCGTCGATACGGCCCAGTGGCCTGCGCAGTTCGGCATCAGCGACCTGGTATCTCCGAAGTTCTACAAGGATGGCCAGCCGCTGCCTATGTCCCGGTATCCCGCCGCCAATGGCACGATGCCCATGATAAAGGTGGTGAACGCCGGCACGTACAAGTCGGTGCCCGGGGGAGTTTTCAAATATCAGGATGACCGCGCGAAATACTGGACAAAGGCTATCAATGACGGCGGCGTCTGGCTCGCCGGCAACTGGCAGGCGCAGTTCCAGATGGACGTCGTGCGTACTTATTCTGTTAGCACCGCAGACAGCCTGATCACCCAGGCGATAGGCATCTACGGCGGTCTCGGCGCCAAGCCCTATGGAAGGCTGGTATCCGGACAGGAGCCTTATTACGCGCTCAACCTGGTGGAAGAGATCGCGGCCGAGGGACAGTGGGCCATCAATTTCCGGACGAAGATGCTGTACATATGGCCGCCGTCGACGGGCACCCTCGCCTATTCCGGCAACAGCAAGTCGCCGGCGATCTCCGTCAGCAACGCCAACAACATCCAGTTCATCAACATCGACGTCCGGGGCGGCTCGGGCAACGGCGTCGAGATCCATGACTGCCACAACGTGCAGGTGGACGGGTCCCATATCAGCCTCTGTTCGGGCAACGGCGTGACGATCACCGGCGGTACCTGGTGTGTTGTACAAAGCTGTGATATCGATTCGGTCGGTGCAGGCGGGGTCATCGTCAAGAGCGACAACTTTACGACGGACCAGTTCAACGTTACGCTATCGCACCACAAGGTCATCAACAACCATATCTATTCTTTTGCGCGGGAAGCGCTGCTCTATTCCGCAGCGGTCAATACACAGGAGGCTGTTGGGGTATACGTGGCCTACAACAGGGTACACGACAGTCCCCAGGTTGGCATGCTCTACGGAGGGAACAGTAATACTTTTGAATTCAACGACGTGTTCGACGTGGTGAAGGTATATTCCGATATGGGCGCCTTCTACAAGGTGGAGATCGGACAGCTCTGGCTGTCGAGGGGCAACAAGCTGAACCATAACTATGCGCATGACGCGCTGGCCGCCAACGGATTTTACAACGACAATTTCTCTTCGGGCGACAGCACGGTCTATTGTATCACCGAAAGGGTTGCGGAAGGCTTCTTCAACCACCAGGGCTATTTCCAGGCCTATGCCAACAATATCTCGGTCAACACGCAGTATCCGGCGACCACCATGATCGAGCCTACTACCAGCCCCACCTTCAGCACTCATTACAATGCGCTGAAGACGATGTGGAGCAGCAGTCCGGCTTACCGGGCGGCCTATCCCGAATGCTCGGACATGATCAACAACGGCACGCCCAACACTTCCTTCTGGTCGAAGATATGGCCTTCCTTTACCGGCTGCGTCTATACCTGCAACCCCGGCATCCTGTCTTACAGCAATATCGATTCGCTGTTCAACAAGGACGGCACCACCAATAACACCTATGCCCGTACGGGAACGCCGTTCACGAAGCTCAACGTCTACTGGCAGGACAATTTCCGGCTCAACGGCGGAAGGACCTCTCCTATTCTTCCGTTCACGATGGACAGCCTGCTGAAGACCGGCGCCTTCAATCTTACGAAGGGCAAGGACTGGCACCTCAACCGCATCGGTATCCACCGGGATGAGTTCCGGACCGACGTGACAGGTCTGACGATCCCGGGCGCCGACCCCAAGATGAAGCTCGGCTATTCCAGCAGCAATGGTTTGAAGACCGGCGGCACGATCAGCCTGACCATGGGCATCAAGTTCCCGAATGCCGCCAATGTCATCTCGGCCACTTACTGGCTGGACAACGGCAAGGCGATCACGGGGCTCAGCATCTCGAAGAAGAGCATTGCCTATGACTCCTGCGTATACGTCGCCACGTGGACCAATGCTCCTGCCGGCACGCATACGATAAAGGTGCAGGGGAATGACGGGGACGGAAAGTTCTGGCAGTATTTCTCGAACACGGTCTCGTTCGCGGTCACTTCGGCCACTGCAGCTGCAGACTCGGCAGCGCCCACGTCCAGAGTAGCCAACGCCTTCAATGACAGCACCGCTGCAACGGCCGCCCGCAGCGCAGACAGCGCGAGAGCAGCCAGCCTCGACAGCCTGAACGCACTGTCGCTGACGCTGTATCCCAACCCGGCGAGGAGCGTCCTGAATGTCAGCTACAACAGCGCCTCTGCGCAGCAGGTGGACCTGTATATCTATGACATGCTGGGAAGGATCATGCAGAAGAAGACGGTAGACATGCAGGCCGGGCCCAATATGGTCAACCTCCAGGTCAGCGGATTGCCGACGGGCTCTTACCTGCTGACGCTACAGCCGAAGTTCAGCGCGGTGAATGCCCGACGATTTGTGGTCAACCATTAACGGTACTGCTATTTTACTTCCATAACATATGTTGCGACTGCGCCCGGCTCCAGAGCCGGGCGTATTCGTTTGCCCTTGTATTCGATCGTGAAGGTTTGGGCGGTATCTGTATTATTCAGGACGATCACTACGTTCTGGCGATCGGGCGTCCGGAAGACGACGTTGGGCAGGCTGTCGTCCGAATTGCTCATGATGCGCGTCGATCCGGGGCGTACGAATTTGGCGGCGTGCGCGATGATATAATAGCCGGGATTCCGGGTCACCTTGTCACCGTCGATGGTGACGCCACCCAGGCAGCGGTCGCATCCTCCGCGGTCGGTGTGGGGCTGGAGGGCCGGGTTGGAGGTGAGGTTCCATTCAATGACCGTCTTGCACCAGTTGCGGGAGGCGCCGATGATCAGCTTGCGGATGTGTTCGGGGATGTCTTTTTTGAAATCGCCGGGCGCTCCTACCCACTGCTCCGTAAAATACAGGTTCTTGTCGGGGAAGGCGTCGTGCACCAGGGAGAGCGAGTCTATCTTACCCGCATACAGGTGAAAGGCCGAGCCGTCGATGTACTGTCTTGCCTCGGGGTCCTTCAGGACGGTGATGGGATAGTCGGGCCGGTCGGCGTTATGGTCGTAGATGATGATGCGGGTGTCGATGCGCGCCCGCTGAAACGCGGGTCCCAGCGCGGTCTTTATAAAATCCCTTTCTTCTTCCGCCGGCATGAACATGCTGGGATTATTGCCGGGATGCAGGGGTTCGTTCTGAACGGTGATGGATTCTATAAAGATACCCTGGTCCTGCATCGACAGGATGAACTTCACCAGGTAGCTGGCGTAGGCGGAATAGTACTGTCGCAGCAGGCTGCCGCCCCTGGTGTCGTGGTTGGTCTTCATCCAGACGGGAGCCGACCAGGGGGAGCCCATTATTTTTATCTGGGGGTTGATCTCGATGATCTGTCGCAGCACGGGGACGACGTCTTTCAGCGTAGGTCCCAGGTCAAAGTGCGCCATGGCCGTATCGGTCCGACCCGCCGACAGGTCGTCATAGGAATAGACGTGGTCGCTGAGGTCGGAGGCGCCGATGCTGATGCGCAGATAGCTGATGCCGATATGGGTGCTGTCGGTCCCGAACAGCTCGCGCAGCAGAGCGGTCCGGGCGTCGGGGCTCATCTGCAGGAGGTGTTGGGCGCTGCCGTCTGTCAGGGCGAAGCCGAAGCCCTCCATCTCCTGGAGACCTTTGGATTCGTCGATCCTTATCACCGGACCCGTGACGGAGCCGTCCTTCTCGAGGCGCAGGTCGGGCTGCTGCTGAAAGAAGGTGTTGTGTCCCGGGTCGGTCAGCCATACCGCCACCGGTCTGTCCTTATCCTTGTCTTTCTGTGCAAAGCCGTATTCTGCTGAAAAAAAACAGATAGCAAAACCAAGCAGGGCCGATCTTCTGAACAATGCCATTATTGTATGATTAGGGTTGCAATAGAATGCGGCAGGCTTTCCGTGACGGCGGCCTGTCCTTTGACGATCAGGTGATAGGGCCATGCCTTGTCCGTGTCGTTCATGACAATGACAACCACGCTCTGGTCTTTGTTCACAAAAGCGGTGGTCTGCAGGGCGGCGCGGTTGGAAGACACCGCTATGCGGCGGGCGCCGGGACGGACGAACTTCGAGAAATGGCCGATATAATAAAACGCGTTGGTATAGATCAGCTGGCCGTTGCGGGTGTCGGCATGAACGGGCGCAAAACAGAAATTACCGACGTGGTTGGGGCCGCCGTGCTCATCGAGCAGGATATTCCAGTCGGTCCAGGCCACGGCTCCGCTGTTGAAGTCGTTGATCATGGAATAGCCATATTTTTCGCCGAGCGACCAGCCCGACAGGCTGTCGAAATCGAATTTCTCTTTGCAGCCTTCGGTAAAGATCAGGTTTTTGGAGGGGAATGCCTCGTGTACCAGCCTGAGGTTGTCGAACAGCATCGGCCCGCCAGTCCAGGTCTCGTACCAGTGGAAGCCGACCCCCCATATGTATTTTGCGGCGGCGGGGTCTTCCAGGATGGTGCTGGCCTGCTGATAGACAAGGTCGCGGTTGTGGTCCCAGCAGATCAGCTTTTTACTGCCCATGCCGGCCTTTTCCAGGGTGGGTCCCAGGTATTTTTTGATAAAATCGCGCTGCTCTTCTGCCGTATAGATGCAGGACTCCCATTTCTGGTTGGCCATCGGCTCATTCTGGACGGTCAGGCCCCAGATGGGCATGCCTTTGGCCTCGTAGGTCCGGATGAACTTTACAAAGAAACCGGCCCAGGACTGGGCAAACTCCTGTCGGAGGTGGCCTCCGTGGATAATGCTGTTGTTGTCTTTCATCCAGGCGGGCGGGCTCCAGGGGCTGACAAATAATTTCAGCTGGCCGCCGGCCGCTGCGATGGATTGTTGTATCAGCGGTATTTTGAACTTTTCGTCGTGCGCCACGCTGAAGGTCTTCAGCTGGGGGTCGTTGTCGCCGACATAGCTATAGCTGTCGCTGGAGAAATCGCAGCTCTGGATATTGGTGCGGGCAAGGGTATAGCCGATGCCTTTTTCGGGACTATAATAGGCCGTCAGCAGCTCTTGCTGCTTGTCTTTGGGCAGTTTGGCAAAGGTCTCCGCCGATGCGTCGGTCAGCGCTCCGCCGATGCCTTCTACCTGCTGGAAGGTCTTCGAGGCGTCCACCAGGACGAAGGGTTCTGTTTCCAGGGGCTGAGGATAAGAAGAGAATCTCAGGGTACCGTTCCGGGTCAGCCGGAGCTCGGTTCTGGCAGCAGTCGTATAGACGGTGGCTAATGTCATTTTTTTCGCCTGTCCGAAGGCCGCCACCGTGGTCAGGATGGTGGTCAGGGCGGACAGCACGAAAAGGCTAGCGTTCTTGTGCACGTTGAAAGAGAGTTTTAGGCGGGTAAAGTTAGGGGTTTTGTACACGCTACAAGGCGCAGTGCGTATGATAATTGACCAGGCGTATAGATTCAGTAGTGATAGTATGACCCCGGTACCGGTCTTCGATCGATGTGAGCATGGTCTCGATCTCCGCAGGGTCGGTCAGGCGCACCAGCTGTTTGAGATAGACGCCGATGTCCGGTATCCCCTTCAGGTAGTGGCCATAGCGACCCCGCATTTCGTTGATGCCCTGCACGGGGCCGTTCCATGCCAGGGCGCCTGCCAGGTGCTGCCGGCAAACGGCTACTCTTTCTTCGACACTGGGCGCAGGCAATAGCCGGCCGGTCTCGAGGTAGTGGCGGATCTCGCGGAATATCCAGGGATAGCCGATGGCTGCCCGGCCGATCATGATGCCGTCGATGCCATACCTGTTCTTATATTCGAGGGCCTTTTGCGGGCTGTCGATGTCGCCGTTGCCAAAAATGGGGATGGTGATACGCGGGTTGTTCTTTACTCTGCCGATGAGCGTCCAGTCGGCCTCGCCTTTGTACAGCTGGCACCGGGTACGGCCGTGTATCGTCAGGGCTTTGATACCCGCGTCCTGGAGCCGCAGCGCGACGGTTTCGATGTTCTTCGAGGCGTCGTCCCAGCCCAGCCGGGTCTTAACGGTCACGGGCAGCCGCGTAGCGCGTACGCAGGCGGCCGTCAGCCGGACCATGCGATCGGGGTCCCGGAGCACGCCGGCGCCTGCGCCCCGGTGAACGATACCCTTTACCGGGCAGCCGAAGTTGATGTCCAGCAGATCGGGTCCCGTGGCGTCCACGATCTCGGCGGCCAGCTCCATGCTTTCCTCGTCCCCGCCATAGAGCTGTATGCCCACCGGCCGTTCGCCATCGAAGATGTCTAATTTGCGGCGGCTGTGGATGGCGCCTTTTACGAGGCTCTCGCTGGAGATGAATTCCGTATAGGTAAGATCAGCCCCATAGGATCTGCAGACACCCCGAAAAGGTGGATCGCTCACGTCCTCCATGGGCGCAAGCAGCAAAGGGAAATCCCGTAGTCGTATATCTCCGATGGTTACCATACGTATATCTCCGAGGAGGCCGCAAAGTTACATGAATTGCTGCGAGCGGTGGCAATAAAGAATGGAATATGGCCGTTTAAGGCGAAACTCTTACTCTTTAAACCAATTTTACTATGAAGATCAAGTCTACTTCACTGTTTAGCCTCTTTCTGATCGTAGTCTCCACTACCTTTTTCACTACCAGCTGTAAGAAGAGCAGCGGCGGATCAAGCGGTATCTCGGCAACCATCAACGGCAGCGGCTTCAATCCCGGACAAACCCAGGCAGTCGACCTTCAGGGGCACATCACGGCGGCAGGGATATCGGTCAGCGGCAAGGATACAACTGGCATCGCCGTCGAGTTCAACGACACCGTCAGCGTGAACAAGGCGCAGGATATTTTTGCCAGCGACAATGTGATCGTAACCTATACTGCCAAGGGCGCCGTTTATGACTCCTGGAGCGACCATGCGCACGGTACGCTGACTGTCTCGACCCTGGACAAGACAGGCAAGAAGATTGCAGGCAGCTTCTCCGGTGTGCTCTACAACAGTTATGGGAATGGCAGCACCAGCGACAGCATAGTCGTCACCAACGGGACATTTAACATGACTTATACTTCCTATTAAACAGAGATAAACGCAATTAAAAAAGCCGGGTAGTCAAACTATCCGGCTTTATATTTTCAATTAACGCGGTGCCTTATTTCATCGTTCCTGTAATGAACATATAGGAGAGGAACATTACCAGGCCGAGGAATCCGATCGCTAAGAGGATCGTCAACCCGGCGTTGCCTGCAGAATGTGCTTTTTTCATATGGCGGATCTTTTTGTTGAAAAAAATCAAAATCTCACCTAAATATATGATAAAAAAACCGCATTTGCAAGGCCTATTCAGGACATCACCTTTGGTCTGGGACAAAAAATTGGATAAAAATAATTTTTTGCCCGGTCCTCATATTTGTCTGTGCGCGGAGCGCACGAACTGGACTCCGTCCAGTTAATGTTTTTCACTCATATAAAACACCAGATTACCCCCAGCCATGATCTCTTCGTGGGTGATATAGCGCCGGTTGATGGGCTGGCCGTTGAGGGTCACCTTTTTAACATAGACATTTTTGGGTCCCTGGCCCTTTGCCTCGATGGTAAAGGTCTTGCCGTTCTCCAGCCGGATGGTCGCCGCATCGACGGCCGGGCTGCCTAAGGAATACTCCGTCGAGCCGGGAGCTACCGGATAAAAACCCAGCGCGGTAAAGATATACCAGGCGCTCATCTGTCCGCAGTCGTCGTTGCCGCCCAGTCCATCGGGTGTGGGCTTGTATTGTTTTTCGAGGATCATGCGTACGCGCTCCTGCGTCTTCCAGGGCTGGTCGGTCCAGTTGTACAGATAGGCGACGTGATGAGAGGGTTCGTTGCCGTGTACATAGTTGCCGATGATGCCGTCGCGGGTGATGTCTTCCGTCTCTGCGAAGAACTTGTCGGGCAGCTCCATCGTGAACAATGAGTCGAGGTGGCGCACGAATCGCTTTTTACCGCCGAGCATTGCGATCAGCGCTGCCGGGTCGTGCGGGACGTAGAGGCTGTAGTTCCATGCGTTGCCCTCGATAAATCCCTGTCCGTTGGTGCTAAGGACGTCGAAGTCCTGCCGGAAGCTGCCGTCCGCCAGACGGGGGCGCATATAGCCGATGGAAGGGTCGAAGACGTTCTTATAGTTCTCCGAACGGCGCATATACGTTGCGTATATATCCATCTTCCCCAACTTTTTTGCGGCCTGGGCGATGCTCCAGTCGTCGTAGGCGTATTCCAGCGTCGTGGAGACCGAAGTGCCGTTGGTCCCGGCGGGGATATATCCCTTGTCGATATAGGCGCCAAGCCCTTCAAAGCTGCGGTGGTTGGAGGTGGCGATGCAGGCGTCCAGCGCCTGGCCGGCGTCGAAGGGTGTGTTGCCTTTGACGATGGCGTCTGCGATGACCGACACGGAATGATAGCCGGACATGCACCAGTTCTCGTTGGCATAGTGCGACCAGATCGGCAGCATGTGTTCGGCGCTCTGCTGGTAGTGCGCGAGGAAAGACCTGATCATGTCGGCATTCCGAGTGGGCTGGAGAATATTGAACAGCGGGTGCAGGGCGCGGTGGGTATCCCAGAGCGAGAAGGTAGTGTAGTTGACAAAACCGTCGGCCTTGTGGTCCTGCTGGTCGAGGCCGCGGTACGATCCGTCGGTGTCCATATAGACCGTAGGGTTGATGAAGGCGTGGTAGACGGAGGTATAGAAATTCTCCTTTGTGGCCTGATCGCCTTCGATGTGGAGCCTGCCCAGCTCGGCATTCCAGGCTGCCCTCCCCTGTTGCCTTATGCGGTCGAAGTCCCAGTCGGGCGCCTCCGTCCGGAGGTTGAGCAGCGCCCCGTCGGTGCTGACCGAAGAAAGCGCAAATTTGATCCCGAGCTGTTCGCCGGCGTGTGTCTTGAAATCAAAATACATCCGCAGCTGGCGGCCGGCAAGGTCCGGAAAATTGTGGTTCTGGTCGAACTTTCCCCAGAAACCACGATACACCTGCTTGCGGGAATAATTGCGGCTGCCGTATTGATAGAAGGGCTTGGAGAAGCTCATGGCGAAATACACGGTCCGGGTCCTGGCCCAGCCGCTGGTCTGCCGGTAGCCAACCACCAGCGTATCATTAACTACGCGTGCATATGTCCAGACATTCTTGTCCTCGTAGTTGTAGATGCCGTGCATCAGGTCCAGGACGATATGCGCCTGGTCGGTAGCGGGGAAGGTATAGCGGTGAAAGCCTACCCTGGTGGTTGTCGTCAGCTCGGCCAGGATGTTATAGTCTTCCAGCTTTACCCTGTAATAGTCGGGTTCGGCGACCTCGGTCGAATGGCTGAAGGCGCTGCGGTAGCCGGAGCCGGGCTGTTTTGAGACGCCCGGGTTCAGCCGCAGGTCGCCCGTCGTCGGCATGATCAGGAAATCGCCCAGATCGGAGTGCCCGGTACCACTAAAATGGGTATGACTAAACCCTACGATTGTTTTATCGTCATACTGATAGCCCGCGCAATATTTATAGACATCCGGGTTGTATTTCCCGTTGAGCTCATAGGGGATCGTGTCCGTATCCGGGCTCAGCTGCACCATGCCAAACGGGGAGGTTGCGCCGGGGTACGTATGCCCCATACGCTGTGTGCCGATGATCGGGTGAACATACTGGCCGAGATCATCGGTGGCGTTGGACTGTCCCTGGCAAAGGGCCGGGAGGGACAAGGAAATGATCCAGAGTAGTTTTCGCATGACTGTGATTCTAAAGATGATAGAGGATGAATGTTGATAAAATTCCTGTCTTTAATTTCGAATAAGGACGCAAAATAAAGATATGCCGGAATTTTTGGTACAGATTTGGTAATTGAGGGTTGGAAAAATAGAGGGAACTGGAAATAGTAGAATTACTAAGGCATTAAAAAACTGAAAAATGGACAAAAAAAGTTGACGCACATCGATTAAAAGTGCTATTTTGCAATAGCTAATTATTCATCTCCTATTCATTGCCCGCTGTGTGAAATCTTCCATAGCCTGGCGCCTTGGCATCACACACAACCCCCTCCCGTAAAGCCCCGTCGTAGCCTTCAATATTCCTGTAGAAGCGAACCATCTAAGCTATCTATTGCTTGCCTAAGGAAACGTCTCCAATGTGAGATCGACTGGCATATTCAATGAAATCAATAAATTAAATGACCCATTTAAAAAAGAACCCTTTTCTTTTAGTGTTATGCTATTTGTGTATTTTATCCGTATCGTGTGTTAACACCAAAAAGATCGTTTATTTTAATAACGTTCAGGACACCACGTTGAAAAGTACAGACGTGAATATAGAATCGGTCATTCAGAAGAACGACCTGCTCAACATTAGCGTTAGCAGTCTGAACCCTGAAGCTTCCCTGGTATTCAATCTCCCCAACCAGGCGGCGTCCGTGTCATCGCTCTCTGTTGCCACCAATCCCAACGGCATGTCAGGCAGCAGCGGCGGCAATCTGCAGCAGCCCATGGGCTATCGTCAGCGCCGAAGGGACCATCAAATTCCCCGTGCTGGGCACCATACAGGCGGCAGGTCTCACCAAAATACAGCTTGAACAATCCATAGCTAACAGTCTTACGGAAAAGAAACTGCTGACCGACCCAATCGTCAACGTGCGGTTCCTCAATTTCCGGGTTACGGTCCTGGGTGAGGTAGCCAGGCCGACGACGATCAACGTAGGCAACGAAAAGATCTCTATCCTCGAAGCGCTTGGCCTCGCCGGAGACCTGACGATCTACGGCAAGCGGGACAATGTCCTGCTGATCCGCGAGGACGGGCCGAACAAGATCATCCATCGCATAGACCTCAATTCCGAAAAGATACTCAACTCTCCTTATTATTATTTAAAGACCAACGACGTCGTCTACGTTGAGCCCAACAAGACGAAGGTCGCGAGCACCAGCCGTACCCAACAGTTGCTTCCCATTATCCTGAGTGGCTTATCGTTCATCGCTATAATAGTAACGTATGCGATCAGGCACAATTAACCATTAAAAGAATGACTATGCAAGTAACACAGAAGAGGGGAATTGAAGACAAGGATGGCAACCTGATAACCGGGCTGCTGTTCAAGTACCTGCCGTATTGGCCATTGTTCCTTGCGCTCCTGATCGTTTTCGGTGCGGGAGCCTGGCTTTATTTAAAGTATGCTACGCCTATCTATGAGGCATCCGCAACGATCCTGGTGAAGGACGAGAAGAAGGGCGTCGACGACGCCAACCTGATGGAGCAGCTGGATCTGTTCGGTTCGAAAAAGCTGGTCGAGAACGAGATCGAGGTTGTGCGGTCGCGCATGCTCATGCACGAGGTGGTGGAGAACCTGTCGCTGTATGCCCCGGTGATGGCCGAAGGTCCATTCAAAGACCAGTCGGCCTATCTCAGCTCGCCCATTACGATCGAAGCGCTGCATCCCGACTCGATCCGGGAGGTCCAGGGTGACCCCAAGGTCTATTTTACCTATGACAGCAGCACCAAAGAGGTCGTTATAAAAGGACAGCGCTATCCGCTGAACCAGTGGGTCCCGGTGGACGGCAACACGACACTCCGATTTACCGCTAACACCAACTATAGCAAGCCGGAAGATAAAGAAAAGCTTTACTATGTCCTGCTCAATGCCAGGGTCGTTACCGACGGCATGATGAGCGCCCTGAAGGTGACCCAGGCCACCAAGCTCTCTTCGGTCATCAATCTCAAGATCCGCGATGCTGTTCCGCGCCGGGGAGAGGACGTGCTCAACGGCCTCATTGCCGCTTATAACCGGGCCGCTATCAACGACAAGAACGCTCTCGCCTCCAATACGCTAAAGTTCATCAACGAACGGCTTAAGCTGGTGGCGGGCGAGCTCGATTCCGTGGAATCGAATATTCAAAAGTACAAGACCAGGGAGGGCATTGTCGACATCAGCGCCCAGGGCCAGCTATACCTCGATAATGTCGGGCTCAATGACCAGAAGCTCAGCGAGGTCAACGTCCAGCTGGCGGTGCTCGACCAGGTCGAACGGTCGCTGACCTCCGGCGCCAACCAGCCCGGGGTCGTTCCCGCGACTTTGGGTGTGGACAACCCAGCCCTCGCCTCCCTTTTGGGAAAACTATATGACCTGGAGGTCCAGTATGAAAGCCTGCAGAAGACGACTGCCGAGAACAACCCGCTGCTCACGTCGGTACGCGACGGGATAGAAAAGCTGAAACCCAATGTGCTTGCGGCGGTAAGGCTGCAACGGCAGAACCTCGAGGCGGGCAAGGCCAACCTCACGGGCACCAGCAACCAGTATGCTTCTATCCTGAGGAGGCTGCCCCAGAAAGAAAGGGGCCTGGTAGAGATCAGCCGGCAGCAGACCATTAAGAATGGCATCTACAGCTTCCTGCTGCAGAAAAGGGAGGAGACGGCGCTCTCCTATAATTCCGCTGTAGCGGATACGCGTATCGTAGACGACGCCCAGTCCGGCGTAAAGCCCGTCAGCCCGAAGAAGATGCTGGTCTACCTGATCGCCGTCATCGGCGCTTTCGGCGCGGGCGCTGCATTTGTGGCCATTCGAGAGGTCTTCAATCAGCACATCATCTTCCGCAGCGAGATAGAGGAATATACGAGCATCCCGGTCATTGGTGAAATTATGATGAACGACAAGGACGATCTTTTCGTCATCGAGGAGGGCAACAGGTCGGTCATTGCAGAGCAGTTCCGTCAGCTGCGTACCTCCCTGGCCTATATCGGCATCAACAGCCGGAAAAAGAAGATACTGGTCACGTCCACTATCCAGGGAGAGGGCAAGAGCTTTATCTCCGTCAATATAGCGGCAAGTCTCGCCATGACGAACAAAAAGGTGGTACTCCTGGAGATGGACCTACGGAGACCGGCGCTCAGCCCGATCTTCAATATCAGCAGGCAGGTGGGACTCACCAACTATTTTGTGGGCGATAAAGAGGCCGACCATATCATCAAGAGTACGACTGCCAATCCCAATCTCTTTTTCATTCCTTCAGGCGCCATTCCGCCCAATCCGTCGGAGCTGATCATCAACGGCCGCCTGGATGAGCTGTTAAAATACCTGGAGACCATATTTGACTATATCGTTATCGATACCGCCCCCGTAAGCCCTGTAACCGATGCGTATCTGTTGTCTCCCATGTGTGACGCCACCTTGTACGTGGTCCGCCATGGGGTCACCCCGAAAGCGTCTATCAAGATGCTCGATGCTAACATGCTTGTGCGCCCCCTAAAGAATATCGCGATCATATTCAATGGCGTCCGTAACCGTGGTTTCGGGCAATATGGGTATGGTTATGGCTATGGTAATAACGGTAACTATGGCTATTTCGAAGACAAGACAAAGAAGGCTAAGAAAGAAAGGAAGAAGGCAAAGGCATAATCGCCGATCTATTTCCTGCTAAAAGCCTATCACTAACACCCAACGCCGAAAATTTTTTATTACCCAAAAACCACCATGTGAGTGGAGTGGGCGAAGCCTTGCCATTTAAACCGAAAAATCTGAAATTATGATTCAACAGACTAAAAACTGGTATGTCGTCTACACAAAACCACGCTGGGAAAAAAAAGTAGCCAAACAGCTCGGTCAACGAAAGATCGAACATTATTGTCCACTGAACAGAGTACAGCGTCAGTGGAGCGATCGGAAGAAGATCGTTTTTGAGCCCCTTTTCTCTTCCTATGTCTTCGTTCATCTCGACGAGACGGAAATGCTTCCTGTACGACAGGCTGAGGGAGTCATGAACTTTGTCTACTGGCTTAGCAAGCCGGCCGTCATCCGCGAAGAAGAGATCATCGCCATCCGGCGATTCCTCAACGAATATGAAAATATCCGGCTGGAGAAGGCCGTCGTCAATGTCAACGACAAGGTTCGCATTACCGGCGGCCCGCTGATGGAAAGACAGGGCAATGTCCTGGAGATCCGCAGCAAGACAGTAAAAGTTTCCCTGCCGACCCTGGGCTACAATATCATCGCCGAAGTGCCGAAAACGAATATCGAGATCATCTCCTTGTTCGACCATCCGGTAACAGAAAGTAAAATCGTGTAATGGAAGTCGCACTCTCGTTCATTGACAAGGTAAAGGCCAAACAAAAGATCATCTTCAATTCCTTCTGGGTCATCCTCGACAAGGTCATCCGGATGCTCGGAGGGTTGATCGTAGGAGTATGGGTTACCCGGTACCTGGGTCCGTATAATTTCGGGAAGCTGAACTATGCCACGAGCATCATCGTCGTCTGTCTGCCCCTGGTGAATATGGGGATGAACAATATCGTGCTGACCGAGCTCATCCGGAGGGGGGGCGAAGGCAAGGTGTTCTTCACCTCCCTGGTCCTGAAGCTCTGCTCGGGCTCGATACTATTCCTGTTCGTATACCTGTTCTCCTTCACCCTGCGCGACGACCAGGTCACCCGTACCATTCTGATCATCTTATCGGTACAGTGTCTTTTTCAGTGCACGGATATCTTCGACCTTTTCAACCAGTCGCGTACCGAATCGAAGAACAGCGTGATCGCCAAGTCGAGCGCCTACATCGTGCTCAATATCGTCAAGGTCGTTGCCCTGCTGACCGGTTTCAGCATCGTCGCCTTTGCCGCTATGACCGTCATGGAGGTGATACTGGCGGCGATCATCCTGATCGTCTTCTATTTCCGGGTCTCGGGACAGACCACCGCCGGGTGGGTATTTGACAGGGCTTTTGCCCGCGAGCTGCTGTCGAGGTCCTGGCCGCTGATCATTTCGGATATCTTTATCACCTTCTACATGCGGCTCGACCAGCTGATGCTGAAGTCCCTGGCGGGCTATACCGAGGTTGGGCGCTACAGCGCGGTAGTCCGGATATCCGAGATACACTATTTCCTGGCGGGCGCCATCTGCGTCTCGGTCTACCCTTCCATCGTCAAGATGAAGGAGAGGAGCGAGAAGGACTTTATGTCGGGCTTTCAGCGACTGCTCAATATCCTGACCACGGTCTCCGTAGCGGTCGCAATTGTGGTCAGCTGTTTTGCGGGTCATATTACCGGCTTCCTCTACGGCGCGAAATACCCCGGCATCGGCCAGATCTTGTCCGTCCATGTCTGGACGGGGGTCTTTGTATTCCTTGGCGTCGGCGCCAGCAACTGGTTTATCATCAACGACCTCCAGCGGCATGTCCTGGTCTATACGCTGATCGGCCTGACGATCAACGTCATTCTCAATTTTATTCTTATCCCGCGCTATCTGAGCCTTGGTTCGGCTGTAGCGACGCTGATCGCACAGCTATTTGCTGCCGTTATCTGCAACAGCCTTATGAAGAAGACGCGGCCGATGTTCTGGCTGCAGATCAGGTCGTTCATGGCCCTTTTCAAACCATCTGTCAAAAATTATCTATAGTCGTATGTCGTCCTCAATACCTCCTGTCCTGATGATCGTTTTCAACCGGCCTGACCATGCCCGGAAAGTATTCGAAAAAGTAAAGGCTGTCCGGCCGCAGCGGCTCTATGTAGCGGTAGACGGTCCGCGGAAGTACCGCCCCGACGACGAGTTCCAGATCAGGGAGACGGTAAAGATCTTCAACGACGTCGACTGGCCCTGCGAGGTCATACGGCTCGTTCGTCCCGAGAACCTGGGCTGCAGGCTGGCGGTCAGCTCGGCCATCACGTGGTTCTTCAGCCACGAAGAGCAGGGCATCATCCTCGAGGACGACTGCGTCCCCGACGCTTCCTTCTTTATCTATTGTGACTATCTGCTAAAGAAATACAAGGACACGCAGACGGTAATGCACATCAACGGCGTGAACTTCCAGGACGGCCACTGGCGGGGCGAGGGGTCCTACTATTTTTCGAGGATCTGTCATGTCTGGGGCTGGGCCAGCTGGAGAAGGGCATGGGACAAATACGATATCAACATGGAGGGCATGGAAGAGTTCTTCGAGCATGGCCTGTATAAGAGCATCGCCAACTATAAGGAGGCTGGCGAATACTGGAAGAACGCCTTCACGCAGGTGAAGAACGGCCTTATCGACACCTGGGACTACCAGTGGGCGTTCTCTGTCTGGAAGAACAACGGGCTTAGCCTCAGTCCCAATTTCAACCTGATCTCGAATATCGGCTTTGACGAACACGCGACGCATACGCGCCGGTTCGATCCGAGGGTCTCGGACAAGCCGCTGGCAAATGCACACGCCGTCATCAAGGACCCGACGGTAATGGTGGCGGATTACTACGCCGACCTGTATTCGTTCAACAAGCTTTTTATCGGCTATCAGTCGGATATCGTCAGCCGCGTCAAGCGGAAGATACTCTCGCTGGCCAAATAATCATCATGCCGTTCAAGCTCAGACTACTGAACATTTTTTCTTTCTGCTTCGCCGCGGGAATACCCTTTTTCGACTCTTTCGAAATAGGCGGCCACCGGCTTGGCAACCTGCACCAGATCACCGTCGTGGTCCTGGCGCTGTATCTTTTCCTCGGAACGGGCTTCCTGAAGTATAACCCGTGGAGGAGTGTCAAGCTGACCTATGTCAAGTATTTCCTGCTCTTCAACGCCGGCATCTTTGCGTCTTTCCTGCTGAGCGGCTCGATCACCAGCCTCTCGGTACAGCACATGACCTTTTACTTTGAGCTGGCCTTTATATACCTGCTCTTCAGCGAGGTGATCTTCGACTCCACTACTGTCCGCAGCTTTTACTATGGCCTGACGCTGGGACTGGCGCTGTCGGTCTTCATCGGCGTCATGCAGTTCCTGAAAGTGCCGGCCTTCAATCTCTTCAAAGACGACGAGCTCAACGCCAACACCTCTTACGTTTCGGAAGGCGATGCCGTCGACGTGCTGCGCGTCTGGGGGCCGTTCGGGAATGCGCTCTCGTTCTCCTTCTATATCTCCGTAGCGGGGATGCTCTCCTTTTATTTCTTCCACAAGGTCAAAAAGCAGAAGCTTATCGCCTGGTGTGTGTTTGCGATGAGCATCCTGGGCATCTGTCTGACGATCTCCCGGATGGCGCTGTTCGCCTTTGTCTTTTGTATAGCGCTGGTCTACTATCTGTCTATCGACCGGCGCAGGCGAGCCCGATTCCTGGCCGTCGTCGTCGTCGTCGCTGTCGTCGGAGCTCTCGGTCTGAGCGCGCTGACCAGCGAAGACCCTATCCTCAGCCGGTTCGCTGCCTCGCAGGACGATTTCGTGACGGGTCGGCTGGCGCTCTGGGAGGTGGGATATAAGGTCTGGCTGAACAACCTTTTCTTCGGCACGGGTCCGGGCAATCTCAACGAGCAGCTATACGACAACGGCTGGCGTATCGTCGGGAAGGACATCATCGAGACTACGCCGGGGCATGTCGAAAACTATTACCTGACGGTGCTCTTCACCTTCGGGCTCGTTCCCTTCCTGATCTTTGCCGCCTATCTGACCAAGCTGGTCCAGGCCTGCTACCGGCTGCTAAAGGCGGGGCTCGCTGACAAGAGCCTGGCAGACGGCATACCCCTGCTGGGTGGCGTGGTCTGTCTTCTTTTAAATAATCTCATCAACCCTGTGATGAATTCCGATATCCGGATACAGCTGCTGATGGTCTTTCAGATGGCCATCTGCACGGGCATGTACCGGAAATACAGCACAACCCCCGAATATGAAAGTACTAGTGGATCATCAGATCTTTCTCTCCCAAAGGTTTGGCGGCATATCTAACTATCATTCGATCATCAACCAGACGATCAATGACGGTCAGGCCGAAGACCGGTCGACCATCCTTGCGCTGGGTTCGAACAACGAATACCTTGAAGGGAAGATGCCTTTTCTGAAGCCGTTGAACAAGCGCGGGAAAAAAGTGCTGCGGGCCATCAACGAGCACACTGTCAGCCGGATGATGCCGTCCTTCGACGTCTTTCATCCGAGCTACTACGACAACTATTTTCTCTCTGTGGCGGGCAAGCCGCCCTTCGTGCTGACCGTCCATGATATGATACCGGAAAGGAATTTCTACCACGACGAGATCGGTCTGACCCTGATCAGCAACAAGAAGAACCTTATTAACAAGGCGTCGCGGATCATCGCCATTTCCGAGGCCACCAAGATGGATTTGCTCTCTTTCTACGATGTCGACCCCGACAGGATCGACGTCATCCATCACGGTTATCCCGTGAATTTCGACCGGCTGCGAGCGCAGCCCACGGTTATGGATCGGCCCGCGCCGGCAAAGCCCTATTTCCTTTTCGTGGGCACGAGGCACGCCTATAAGAACTTCCCGTTCTTCATCGAAAGCATCGCCGGCTTTCTCCGGTCGGCAGATATGCTGGTGAAAGTAGTGGGCCCAATGGCCACCTCTGCCGAGCAGCAGCTGCTGGAAGCGCTGGATATAACGGAAAGGGTTGTCTTTTGCGGACAGGTTCCGGACAGGGAGCTCTTTCAGCTGTATCACCAGGCCTATGCTTTTATCTTCCCGTCCCTCGAGGAAGGATTTGGCCTTCCGTTGCTGGAGGCCGCTACTGCCGGCTGTCCGATCCTTTGCTCGGACATCGCCGTCTTCCGGGAAATAGCGGGCGACTCGGCCCTGTATTTCGACCCGCGGTCGAAAGAGAGCTTTGCCGGACAGGTACGGACGGTGCTTTCTGGCGAGTCAAAACGCAGCGATCTGATCGCGCGCGGCACGCGAAACCTGAAGCGCTTCTCCTGGGAAGAAGCGGCGCAAAAAACACTGGAGACCTATCGTAAAGTTCTATAGATATAGACAATAACCAATCCCCCGACTATGATCTGTTCTATTCTTATCCCTATCTACAATCGCCTCGCCGTCACCCGGCAGGGATTATCCTCCCTGTACGAGGGCCTGGACCGTTATCAGCAGGCCGGCGCCGGTAATTGCCGGTTCGAGGTCGTTGTGATCGATGACGGGTCAACGGACGGCAGCGCCGAATGGATCGCGACCAACTATCCTTCTATCCATATCTGCCGGGGAGATGGCAATCTCTGGTGGAGCGGTGCGATCAATATGGGGGCTGACTATGCTATCGACCGGCTGAATTCAGACTACCTGCTGCTCTGGAATGACGATATCCTCGCGGCGGACGATTATTTTGTCCGGGCTGCGGGTCTGCTGGCGGCCCCTCCGCGAAATACAGTTTTTGGCTCGAAGATTGTTGTGAAGGAGAATCCGGCAAAGACCTGGTCCGTAGGCGGCTTCTTTGATCGCGTCTGGGGCCGTTATGGTCTTCACACCGATGCGGGCGAGAGCCCGGACGGGTGGTTCGAATGTGACTGGCAGCCGGGTATGGGCACCTTCGTCCCCGTCGACCTTCTCCGGCAGCATGACCTGCGCTGGGATTCCGTAGTCTTCCCCCAATACCATGGCGACAGCGATTTCACCCTCCGCTGTAAAAGCAAGGGCATCGCCGTAAAGACCCGCCTCGACCTTCTGATTTACAACAGCAGCGCAACCTCTGGCCTTGGCAAGATCAATAATATGAACAAGCTGTGGCTGAGCCTGGTGAGCATGCGATCCAACTATAACCTTAGAAAAAGATTGCTGTTCTATCGCCGTCATGGCGTAATACCGCTGTCCTACGTGGGGCTTGGAAAGATGTATTTCATGTACTTCGGCTCCTTCTTTAAGCGTACTTACGTCATGCCGCTGCTGGCGCCGAGTACTGCTTAAACTCCGTTGTATGACCAATAAAGTATCGCTTCAGATCAATCTGTCAGCCACCGATCTTCCGCTCTGCCGCAACCTCCTTCAAAGGCAGATACATTTCTGGTATGAAGAGCTCGACGAGGTAGTCCTCTCGATAGAGTCGAAGAAAAGTTTTGGAAAGTTTGCCACTGATTTTGATAAAAATAAAAAAGCGCTGCTGGAAATGGTCGAACAGCTCAGCACCAGCTATTCGAAGGTCAGGTATCATTTTATCGACTATTCCGCCGGGCGGAATTCGGAGCTGGCCGACAAATTCTTTGATAAAGGAAGGATACCGGAGAAGGACTACCGCGGCTGTGCCTTTTATTCTTACCTGGACGGACTGGCCAACTGCCGCAACCGGTATATCATCCACCTCGATTCGGACATGCTGATCGGGGGCGATCCAAACTCCTGGATACAGGACGCGGTCAACCTGCTGAACTCAGACCACCGCTATCTGCTGATCAACCCGTTGCCGGGGCCGCCCTCCGCCGACTGCGAGCTCAAACAAAAATATTACAGCAAGGCGGGGCCTTATAAATTCTTATTTACGAAGATGTCGACCCGGGTCTTTCTCATCGATATGGACAAGGTCCTTGCGCACAAGCTCAGGCTGAAAAGGGCGCCGCTCAGGCTGAGATACATAAAGTGGTTCTTTAAGAGTGGCTGGAGATGGGGACATATGGCGCTGGAAGACATTATGTCAGATAGCATGATCCGGCGCAGTCTGCTGAGGGTGGATACCCTTGGCACCGGGGAAGGCCGGTCGGCCTATACTCTTCATCCGCTGTGGAAGCCAGCGGCCTTTATCGCTTCGATCCCCAGGCTGCTGGAAAAGATCGATCGCAACGATATTCCCGAATCGCAGCGCGGGTATTACAACGTACACAATGATTTCTTCAATTTCGAACTCGCCAAGTAAGGAACAGATGGTTTCGCGCCCCTACCGGGTGTATGTTTATCCCAATGTCAGTCAGCAGCTGATGGGGTCGAACAACCCCTATGTCCAGCGCCTCAAGGAGGCTATCGGCATGCACGAGCTGCAGATCGACGGCTCGGTCACCGACAAGGCTTTTCCTGATCTGCTGCGCGAAGGGCTGCGATCGGACGCGGTCGTCCTCAACTGGCTGGAGAACCTGCCGCTAAGGCGGATGGGCGTCCTGCAGTCGCTGATCGTGCTGGTCTATCTCCGTCTGTTAAAGCTGCGGGGCACCCGCATCATCTGGATCAAGCACAACAAATTCTCTCACAGCCGGAAATGGTTCGGGCTGACGAGGATGATCCAGGGCGCGCTGATCCGATGCGCGGACCATATACTTACGCACTCGCTGGACACGGGGCTTCCGCAGACCACCAGGCTGCACTACCTGCCCCACCCCAGCAATATCGGACCCGAAGCCATCCTTCGTCCCGGGCCGGAAGACCGGCCGGTCATCGATCTGCTGATCTGGGGCAGCCTGCTTCCCTATAAGGGGGTGCTGGAATTCCTCCGCTATGCTGCCGGCGACGAGCAGCTGTCCCGGCTGAATATTCATATCGCGGGCAAGAGCTCGGAGGAATACTGGCAGCAGCTGCAGCAGCATGCGGGCCCCAACGTGACGCTGGTCAACCGTTTTATCAGCGAAGAAGAGCTGGTGCAGCTGTTCGAGGCATCGAGGTTCATCCTGTTCACCTACAACAAGCGATCGGTAATGTCATCCGGCGTTCTTGCCGACAGTCTTGCCGCCTGCCGGAAGATCATCGCGCCTAACGTCGGCGCCTTTGCCGATATGGCCCAACAATACTCCTTTGTCTACCTATATAATGACTTTTCAGAGATCGCGGCCCTTTGCCGGGACCACTACGACGACTATCTGCTGGACTATGAGAAGGTCCGGGATTTCGTCGTCAGCAACTCCTGGTACAATATGGGCAGAAAGATCAAAGAATTGACGCTCCTACAACCCGGGCCGGCCAATTAAAATTCAATTTTTATGCAAAGGAGTACAATCTGTCAGCTTGCAATGCTGCTTATGTTCGTCGTATCTACCATCCGACTCAGCGCCCAGGGGGCAAACACCGTCAACTATTATGTGGCTCCTAATGGCCAGCAGGGGAATCCGGGGACTATTGACAGGCCTTTCCAGCGGCCCGAACAGGCCCTGCAGGCTGTCAGCGGGCTAAGCGGCGCGACAAACGCTACTATCTATGTGCGGGCCGGCAGCTATCCATTCAAGCAAACGTTGACTGTCACCGGCATGGGCGCCGGCGACAGCAAACATATCACCATCACCAATTATCAGAGCGAAAAAGTGTCTTTCACCGGCTCGCAGAAGCTCGACCCCGGAAAATTCGTCGTGGTCTCCGACGGGAATATTTTGAAGCGGCTACCCTCCGTGGCCCGGGGAAAGGTATACCAGATCGACCTGAAAGCCGCGGGCGTCAATGATTTCGGCCGGATGGCCCCTCACGGCTATAAGAACGTCCTGCCCGCGCCGCTGGAGCTGTTCTACAATGGGAAGACGCTGCCGCTGGCCCGGTATCCCAACGAGGGTTTCCTGCCGATCGGAGAGGTCTCTGACCATGGAGACAACAAGACGCACAGGGGTGCCATCTTCCAGACAGACGACTCGCATATTCGCAACTGGGGAACGGCAGACCAGGCCTGGGTATGCGGATATTTCGCCAACGGCTATTCCGACGACAATATGCAGGTGGCGTCCTTCGATGCGGGCAGCAGGACCATCCATACCAAGGACCCGGCCCTCTATGGCGTCTATAGCAGCACCGACGTCAGCACGAATATCCTTAAGAATGCAAAAGGCGTGAGGGGATTCTATGTATACAACCTGCTGGAAGAGCTGGACCAGCCCGGCGAGTGGTTCCTCGACGCTCCGACCGGCATCCTCTATCTCTGGCCTGCCGACAACGCGATTACCACGGCCGACATGGAAGTTTCCATGCTGAGGACGCCGATACTAACGGCAACCAACACCTCTAATTTCGCGGTCAAGGGAATCACCTTTGCGTATGGCCGGACCACCGGCATCAGTTTGGACGGAACAACCGGCACCATTATTTCGGATTGTGTTTTTAATGGTCTCGGGACGGTAGGCATTACGACTGCGGGGCCGGACAACAAGCCCCTGGGTAATACCGGGCTGTTCATCCGCGCCTGCACCTTTGAGCATACCGGCACGGGGGGTGTGATACTGGTCGGCGGTGTCCGCAAGACGCTTACGCCGGGCAACGATATCGTCGACAACTGCACCTTTACCGACTATTCCCGGCGGAACCTCACCTACTGTCCTGCGGTTTGGCTGATCGGCGTCGGCAACCAGGTGACCCACTGCGATATCCAGGACGCGCCTGGCCAGGCGATCATCTTCTATGGCAACGACCTGGTCATCGCCTACAACCATATCAAGCACGTTCTCTATCACATCACCGATGCGGGGGCTGTGTACACGGGCCGGGACCCTTCCACTACCGGGAACAGCATCACCTCCAACTACTTTGAAAATATAGGCAGTGACCTGGGGACGTCGACCACGGCGATCTACCTGGATGACGGGACCAGCGGTACCGAGGTGGACAACAATATCTTCGACAAATGCGGCACCGGCGGGACCTACAACTTTGGCGCCGTGCACATCAACGGCGGCACCGAGAACACGCTGAAGAACAATCAATTCATCGACTGTCAGCGGGCCTATTCCCATACGCCCTGGAAGGACCAGGACTGGAAAGACCTGATCTCGAATCCCGGCAAGCGTTCGAACCCCGATATCGATATGCGGTCGGACGTATTTCTGAAGAAATATCCCTATCTCAAGGCGATCGACGACACCGTCAACCTCGCCAAAAGGGAGAACCATACCTATAATACCGTGATGGTGCGCACGCCCGAGCTGGGCGACGGACAGGGTATGGTGAACAACAACGCCGTCAAAAGCGATGCCGCCCAGGGCGTTAGCGAGGCGAGAAGCAAAATAGGAAGAAAGGAAAAATAACCACATGTCCATACCAACAAGGGATACTGCCCCCATCCTCTTATTCGCGTATAAGAGGCTCGAAACCCTGCAAAATACCGTAAATGCGCTGGCGAAGAACGAGCTGGCTCCCCGGAGCGATCTTTTTATCTTCTCTGACGCGGGCCGGCGGGAAGAAGACAAGCCGGCCGTTCGCGCGGTCCGGGAATATCTTCAGACGGTAAAAGGGTTCCGCAGCGTCCGCATCGAAGAGGCGATAAAGAACCGGGGGCTGGCCAATTCCATCATCACCGGCGTAACGGATGTCATCAACAGCCATGGCCGGGTCATCGTCCTGGAAGACGATCTCCTCACGACGCCCAATTATCTGACGTATATGAACGCCGCCCTGGACAAATACGAACAGCAGTCGCGCGTCTTCTCGGTATCGGGCTATTCGTTCAACCTGGGTCAGCCCGACGAGCGCTCCTATCCCTGGGACGCGTATTTCACCACCCGCGGCTGGTCCTGGGGATGGGCGACCTGGAAGGACCGCTGGACGGATGTCGACTGGCAGGTCAGCGACTACGCCGAGTTCGCCAGGAGCGCCTCCCGGAGGCGGCAATTTGCGGAGGGGGGCTCCGACCTGAACCTAATGCTGAAAAGGCAGATGAGCGGTCAGCTGGACTCCTGGGCGATCCGCTGGTTCTATCACCAGTACAAGGTACAGGGCCTTACCCTCTACCCCATCCTTTCGAAGGTATACAACGACGGCTTTGACGAGCTGGCGACGCATACCCGAGGCTCCAACCAGCGGTACCGGCCGCTGCTGGACGAGACCGGGAGGAGTTCCTTCCGGCTGCCGGATACTGCGGTTGTAACGGATATGTACCAGCGCCGTTTTCAGGGGAAGCTGGGGATCCGTGCACGTATCCTGTCGAAATACCAGACCCTCATCAGCAATCTGCTCAAATAAGACAAGATGATCACCATTATCAAACGGCTGCGGGACCTCTACCTGGTGAAGATCAAATGGCGGCATTACGACATCGGTCCGGGGTTCCACGCCGGCGCAAGGGTCCGGCTCTGGGCAAGGGACAAGATAGCGATCGGCCGGAATTTCTATATCGGCAGGGACTCCCAGATCGAAGCCAACTGCATTGTCGGCGACAACGTCATCTTCGGCAACAAGGTGGCCGTAGTAGGCCGGTACGACCACTGTTTTCAGCAGGTGGGTGTCCCTGTGAGGCTGGCCTCCCAGATCAGGGACAGGGACTACCAGTGGAAGGGGCTCATGGAGACGACCGTCATTGGCGACGACGTCTGGGTAGGCTATGGCAGCATCATCATGAGCGGCGTCACGATCCAGGACGGCGCCATCATCGCCGCGGGCTCGGTCGTCACGAGGGACGTCGAGGCCTATAGCATCTATGGGGGCTGTCCCGCCAAAAAGATCAAAGACCGTTTTGAGACCGAGGCAGACAGGATCAGACATGTCGGTCTGCTAGCAAAATAATGTATTCAAATATGGGCAAAACTTTATTCACATGCAAAAATCACTGATCAGCATCAACATCAACACGGGCGCCTACAAGACCTTTGTCAATGAAGTAGTGGAAATGTCGGAGAAGAGATCCAGCTATACCTGCGTGGCCAATGTCCACATGCTGGTAGAGGCCTACACCAATCCCTCTTTTGCCAGCATCGTCAACAACGCCGACATGATCACTCCTGACGGCATGCCGCTGACCTGGGGTCTCAAGCTGCTGCACGGCGTGCGCCAGGACAGGGTGGCGGGAATGGACCTGCTGCCGGATATCCTCCGGGAGGCGGAGCAGAAGGCGATCCCCGTCTATTTCTACGGGGGCACGGAAAGGATGCTGGCGGCCATCGAGGACTATATGCCGCGGCACTATCCGAAGCTGCGCATCGCGGGGCTCTACAGTCCGCCCTTCCGCGAGATGTATAAGGAGGAGATCGATCTGACGGCCGAGATCATCAACAGCTCGGGTGCGAGAATAGTCTTCGTCGTGCTCGGCTGTCCGAAGCAGGAGCTGTGGATGTCCCGAATGAAGGACAGGATCAGGGCGACCATGATCGGCGTTGGCGGGGCGTTGCCCGTATTGCTGGGGATGCAGAAGCGCGCCCCGAGGTGGATGCAGCGCTATGGGCTGGAATGGCTGTTCCGGCTCTGCCAGGAGCCGAAGCGGCTCTTTAAGCGCTATGCGGTGACGAACACCATCTTTCTGGCGCTGCTCATCGTGGAATTTATCCGTATAAAGGTCTTCCGCCGAAAGCCGCGTTTTGCGCCGACCGAACTCAAGAACAACTAACACCTATATGCCGAAGAACACCCGGCTGGTACTTTTTTTTCTTCTTGTCGCCTGCACCGCGCGGGCGCAATACGGAGGTCTTTTCCGCGAGACCCCGCCGTCGCTCTTGCACGGCTCGGTTGAGGCGCAGGGTATCGTGACCGGGAAAGGCACCGTTCCCTTCTGGATGCGCAGCAACCAGTGGGGCAGCAATCCCCTGCCCGGCGCTTCGGGCGCCGTGATCGCCTCGGGATGGAAGGACTATGACAGCAGCACGACCAATTTCTTCGACTGGGGTGGCGGCTTCGAGCTGAGGGGCGACGCGGGCTCCGACTCCTCGCGTCTCCGGCTGATACAGGCTTATGTCAAAGTTCGGGGCAGCATCTTCGAGCTCAAAGCCGGACGGTTCAAAGAATTCATGGGGCTGGTAGACAGCTCGCTCTCGTCGGGCGCCTTCTCCGTCTCGGACAATGCGCTGCCCATACCAAAGATCGAAGGCTCTATTCCGGAATTCTATACTATCCCCGTCTTTGGCGGCCTCTTTGCCTTCAAGGGAAATATCGCCCACGGCTGGCTGGGGAAGATACCTGTCACTCCCAACAAGAATACTCCCAGCGCCACCAGCTATTTTCACCAGACGTCGCTGTATGGCCGGCTGGGCAAGCCCACCTGGCGACTGCACCTCTATGCGGGAGTCAATCACCAGGTATACTGGGGCAGCGAGTCCCAGATATATGGCAGCTCCTACTGGAAGCTGTCGACGCTGCAGACCTTCAAATACGTCATGTTCGGCAAGACCTATAAGGGGTCGAAGGTCGGGAATCATCTCGGCTCGATCGACCTGGGTCTGCAGTATGAGTTCCCCACGGTCAGGCTCTTCGTCTACCGGCAAAGCTTTTTCGACGAGGGCGCGATCGCCAAATTAGCCAATATCGCGGACGGGCTCAACGGGATCAGTCTGACCAACAAACAGGACGATATAAAAGTACCGGACTACTATCCTGTGCAGGGCTACGACAACAGCGGCTGGTTTCACTGGCACAAGGTCGTCCTGGAGCTATTCTACAGCGTCAACCAGGCCGGCTACCCCTGGTCGAGAAGGACGAAGTCGGGGGACGAGAACTACTATAACAGCAACTCTTATCCTGAGGGCTGGTCGTATGATGGCATGGGGCTGGGAAATCCCTTCATCACCCCGGCTTATACCACGCGTGCCGGCTTTCCAAATGTCAATTTCAACTATTTCAACAACAACAGGGTGACGGCCCTCTATGCCGCGCTGCAGGGTACGATAGCGCATGACTACCGGTTTACGGCCCGCGGGTCCTACACGCTGAACTACGGCACATTCGGGACGAGCATCTGGGGCTATTCCACCGGCAATCATTTTGTCCGTCCTCAGTTCGGTATCTGGCATAGGGTCAGCCAGCTTTCGGGATGGTTTTCAATAGAGAGGGATCTCGACCCGGGGTGGACAGTAGGCTGCGTCATCGCCGCTGACCGCGGAGACCTTTTTTACAACGGCGGGGGTTTTATCCTGCGCGTAAAAAAATCACTTTAAACTGTAACTTATGAACAGTCGTTATTCCAACTTATTCAGGTTCTTCTTTGTCTGTGTGGATCTGCTGGCGTTATACCTGGTACAGCTGTTCTTTCTGAGCTATATCCACCGGATCCCGGTGAGCGCGAGCTCCAAATACCTCCTGCTGTTCGTCGTGTCCAGCATGCTCTGGTTGCTGTGCGCCTATTTTACCGCGCTGTATATCGACAAGGGCGCCCTGAGCTTTGAGGTATTCGTGAAAAGGACGGTGCGCTGCCTTGCCGTCTTCTTCCTGGCGATGGTACTCTTCATCTTCTTCTATCACTATCCCTTCTCCCGGCTCTTCGTCCTGGCCAGCTTTATCGCGTTCAGCGTCCTGCTGATGGTCATCCGCAGCCTGATGCTGCTGGTCGCCTGGTCGATGAACAGGGTCAAGGGGCCGAGCAAGCGGATAGTCATCGTCGGCTACAACGAGGTGGCCAGGAAGCTGACCCAGAATTTCTCCATGCGGGAAAGGAATACGCTCGTGGACGGCTATTTCGAGGACCCGGCGCTGGTGGACCAGCTCTCTCCCCTGCCGATAATCGGGGATATCGACGAATGCGTTTCGTATGCGGTCAAGAACAATATCAACGAGATCTATTCCACGATCTCACCGGAGATGAACACTTCTATTTACGAGATGGCCCAGACGGCCGAACGGTCGCTGATCCGATTTAAGTTCGTTCCCGACTTCCGGTTCTATATCAACAGGAACACGCATATCGACTATATCGACGGGATGCCGGTGCTCTCTCTGCGGTCTGAGCCGCTGGAAGACGCCACCAACAGCATCAAGAAGCGTTTATTCGACATCGTCTTCAGCCTGTTCGTCATTGTCTTTGTCCTGTCCTGGTTAACTCCTATTCTCGCGATCCTGATCAAGCTCAATTCCCCGGGGCCCGTCTTCTTCGTGCAGCCGCGTTCGGGTAAGGATAACCGGCAGTTCAAGTGCTTCAAGTTCCGGACACTGGCCGTCAACAAGGAAGCCAATGTCCAGCAGGTGACGCGAAACGACAGCCGGATCACTTCCCTGGGCCGGTTTCTCCGGAAGTCCAATCTGGACGAGCTGCCTCAGTTCATCAACGTGCTGTTGGGAGACATGTCCGTAGTGGGCCCACGGCCGCATATGCTGGCGCATACCGAGACCTATTCGCGGCTGCTCGACGAGTTCATGGTCCGGCATTTCATCAAGCCGGGCGTGACGGGTTGGGCGCAGGTCAATGGCTTCCGGGGGGAAATAAGGGGGCAGGAGCAGTTGCGCAACAGAATTGGGCACGATATCTGGTATATGGAGAATTGGAGCCTGTGGCTCGACCTGAAAATCTGCTTTCTAACCGTCTACACGACCATTCGTGGGGACAAGAATGCCTTTTAAACGTATTTTATGAAGATAGCATATGTGACGACCTATGACGCCTCGGACGTACACAACTGGTCCGGGCTTGGCTTTCATCTCGCCAGCGCTTTGCAGAAGGAAAAGGCGGAGATGGAGTTCATCGGCAACCTGAATGTCCGTCACGACAATATCACCCGGATAAAGAGGCTGTTCTACAGCAAGGCGTTGGGGCAGCGCTATCAATACCAGCGGGAGCCATGGGTAGCCAGCGGCTATGCGGACCAGATAGAATCACGGATAAGCGCATCCGCCAATTTAATCGTCTCTCCGGGCTCCATCCCCATCGCACGGATACGATCCAGGATACCAACCGTCTTCTATACCGACGCGACATTCGCCGGCATGGTGGGCTTCTACGACGATTTTTCCAACCTCTGCGCCGAGACGATCCGCAACGGTAACCGGCTCGAGCAGGAGGCGCTGTCTTCGTGCTCGATGGCCATCTATTCTTCTGACTGGGCGGCGCGGACGGCGATCGAAAACTATTCCGTCGACCCGCGCAAGGTCAGGGTCATTCCTTTTGGCGCGAATATCGACTGCAACAGGACCAGGGATGATATAAAAAGGATGATCCAGGCCCGGCCTAAGGACGTATGCCGGCTGCTTTTCCTGGGTGTCGACTGGCGGCGCAAGGGCGGCCCGATGGCGCTCGAGATCGCGGAACGGCTCAACAAGGCGGGTCTGAAGACCGAGCTGCATATCGCAGGCCTTCGTCAGCCGCCGGTAGATCCGTTGCCGGACTTTGTGGTCGACCATGGTTTCATCAGCAAATCCACGCCGGAGGGGAAGGCTCAGCTCGAGCAGCTGATCGCGGGAAGTCATTTCCTCGTCCTGCTGTCAAAGGCGGAGGCCTATGGGCTTGTGCTGTGTGAGGCTAATTCGTTTGGTGTACCGGACATCGTCACCAACGTGGGGGGCATTCCAACGATCGTCCGGGATGAGGTCAATGGCAAGCTGTTCTCGCTGGAGACCTCGGCTGCTGATCACGCCCTTTATATCGCCAATCTGTTCTCCGACTATGACCGGTATGAAGAGATGGCGCTCTCCTCCTTCGAAGAGTTCCAGCAGCGGCTCAACTGGAATGTGGCGGGCCGGCGGCTGATGCAGATGCTCAGTGAGCTGTGACGGCGGCGGTGCCTTTAATGCTCCATTTATCGGCCAGCATCCGCATAAAGTACCCTCCCACCACGCTGCGGGCCTGAAATCCCACCTTTTTCCCGTCGGTCGTCTCGTGCCAGTCGCTGAGCGGCACCCGGTCGGGTGTTTCCGTCATAAACTTATATACCGGCTCGATCAGGGCCTGGAATTCTTCCGGCTGTGTCTGTCCGGCCAGCGTCGCTGTCCAGAGGATCCAGTCCGACTTTGTATACGTCTTCCGGCTGTCCAACGGCAGTCCGAAGGCGTTTTGTTTTTTCAGGTACCAGAATATCTCTTTTAGATACACGTCAGGGGGGAAAAGCTCCAGTCCCAGCAGCCGGTCCCAAACCAGGTTGTATTTCTGACTCCAGGAATCCTTTTTGTCGAAGGTCAGCGCATAGTGGTCCCCGGCATCCGCCATTTCCATCCATTTCTTCACCATATTCTTTGCGAGCTCGTCATACCTGGCAGCCGTGTCGGCCTGTCCCAGCAGCTGCGCCATCTGTCCATAGGCCCCCAGCGCTACGATCGCCTTTATGGAAAGGTTGGCGTTGCGGGCGAGGTGTCCGGCGAAATCGTCGGTACACAGCTGGTTGACGGGGTCGAAGCCGTTGATGGCCAGGTATTGCGCCCATTTCTGCAGGGTCGGCCAGTGTTTTTTTGCGTAGTCCGCGTTGCCTTCCGCCTTGGCGATGGCCGCCGTCAGGATGATCATGTTCCCGCACTCCTCGACCGGCATGTCCTCTCCGTAGGTCTGGCCGTTGGCCAGCGGGTAGGTGCCGAGGTCGTGTGCTGCAAAGGGCTTGGTCCATTTACCGCTCTCGCTGTAATAGAAATTGCCGTTCAGCATCCCTTCCAGCAGGACGGGATTATACAGCAGGTACAGCGGCGACGAAGGATAGGTGACGTCCACGGTGTTGATGCTGCCGTTGCTGAAGTTCTCCTTGGACAGGAAAAGCAGCTCGCCATTGGGGCTGCGCACCAACGCGTGAGCGGCGATACTCTGCCGGTAGGCGCCTACGCATAATTGCGCATAGTGCTGACCGCCAAGGGTAAGCGCCTGGGAATATAGTGTTTTATTGAAGGTGTCGCAGCGCGAGAGTATCTTGTCGTAGTCAGTATAGGACTGCTGCATCAGCTTTTCGATCGAGGCCTTGCCCTTTTGTTCGCTCCGCCACAGCGGCTCGAGGTTCTGTCCAAAGTACTGAACGGAATACCGCTCGTCATACCCGATCAGCACCAGCTTCTCCACCGGGTCCTCTCCTACTTTTACGGGCGTAAATGTCGTATTCAAAAAGATCGGCTGTTTTTTCTTTCCCTGTATGGACTGTACCGCGCCCTGGTCTTTTGGCGCCGCTACCAACAGCCATCCCCAGTCGATCCGCAGGTCGTCGCCTTTTTTGGCGAGCACCGGCTGTTCCTTCGTGCCGGCTTTCAGGAACGAGAGGCCGTCGGTCTGGCCTTTGTGGGCCTTGAGCTCCTGTCCCGGCTGGTTCACGGCCAGATCCCCCGAAACGTTGAAGAAAAGCTGTGTCGTATGGGCCGCGCCGTCATTGCAGCGCAGCCGGAAGGAAATATAGCTGACCGGCCGGGACAGCAGGTCGATGTCCTGCAGGAGCAAGGGCGACGTAAAGGTCAGAGACAGATCGATGCCGCCGCAGGCGAACTGGTATCTGGTCTGCGTGGGGTTGACGCTCACCCACTGCTGGTCGGCTGTTTGTGCCGTGTCGTTGTCCGGGGCGCCGAGGAAACGGTAAAGGACCCCGTCTACTTTTAAATACCCGATGAGGTCCTGGGGTTTTCCCGTCCAGTGCGAGGTCCTGGTGGACGCGGCCTCGTCCCCGAAGGACCATATGCTGAAATAGGGAGAATGAGTTATCAGGGGGTAGGCGGGCATGTGCTGGAGCTGTGCCAAAGCGAGCTGGGGCAGAAAAAATAAACAAAAGATAATTTTCTTCATATGTATCGCTGCTACGACGTGGCAGCGGGTAAATATATAGCATTTCTACCGAGAATTTCCCCCCTTCTACCGCCCTTTTCCCCCCGCTGCGGGTGTTTACCATTGGGCCCGGTTCTTATTTTGCTATTTTTACGATGGTATTACGCAACAATTCCAACTTTATGAGTCAAAAGAACCAACAAAACAAACCACCTGGCAGACCGAAGGGGCCCAACCTGTTTGCCCTGCTGAAGCCATACAAGGGGATGATCGTGCTGTTGATCGTCATGTCGTTCGCCAGCAACGCCTTTACGCTCTGGCTGCCGCAGATCATCAAGGAGGGGATCGATCTCTTCATCGCGAAACAGCCGGACACTACAGTTATTGTTTATAAATTCATAGCCGCGGCCATCGGGGTCTTTGTGTTCGCGTGGGGTACGACGTTCTTACAGACCTATGCATCCGAACGGGTGGCACGCGACCTGCGGACGCGTCTGGCCGAACGCATCTCGAAGCAGAACTACAGCTTTCTGCAGAAGACGAACCCTTCGCAGCTGCTGACCAATCTTACCGCGGACGTGGACTCCATTAAGATATTTGTCTCACAGGCCGTGGTCTCGCTGTTCTCTTCGGTCTTCGTGATCCTGGGCGCCAGCGTCCTCATGCTGACCATCAACTGGCAGCTGGCGCTCTGCGTGATCGCCATCATTCCCATCATCGGCTTTACCTTCTTTGTTATATTGAAGAAGGTGCGGGTCCTTTTCAAGGCGAGCCGCGAGGTGATCGACTGGCTGAACAAGGTCATCAACGAAAGTATTCTGGGATCGGCTCTTATCCGGGTCATCCATTCGCAGCAGCTGGAATACGCCAAATTCCTGGAAGCGAACGCCAAGGCGCTGGGACTGGGGCTGCGGATACTGAAGACCTTTGCCTCGCTGATCCCTGTGATCATCTTTACCGCCAACCTGGCCACGCTCACCATCCTCGCGCTCGGCGGGCACTATTTCATCACGGGCCGCATGAGCCTGGGGGATTTTTCGGCCTTTAACAACTATCTCTCGCAGCTGATCTTCCCGATACTGGTCATCGGCTTTATGAGTAACCTGATCGCGCAGGCTTCGGCCTCCTATATGCGCATCTCGGGCGTGCTCAACGCTCCCGATCCCATAGACGAGGGCACGCTGACCCGCGAGCTGCAGGGAAATATCGAGCTGAAGGACGTGACGCTTGCCTATGGGGAGAAGAAAGTGCTCAGCGATATCTCATTTGCCGTACGTGCGGGATCGAAGACGGCGGTTATCGGTCCGACGGCAGCCGGCAAGACCCAGCTATTGTATTTATTGACCGGGCTTAACCAGCAGGGTTCCGGCTCCATCGAATTAGACGGCCAACCGCTGGCCAGCTATAAGAAAGAATCGTTCTACGGCCAGGTCGGCTTTGTTTTCCAGGACAGCATCATCTTCAATATGAGTATCCGGGAGAATATTGCCTTCAGCGATACCGTCACCGACGAGGCGCTGGCCCTGGCGATCGAGACCGCCGAGTTGAGGGACTTCATCAACTCCCTGCCGGATGGGCTCGACACGGTCGTCTCCGAAAGGGGCACGAGTCTTTCGGGTGGGCAGAAACAGCGGATCATGCTGGCCCGCGCCCTGGCTATCCAGCCGCGTATCCTGCTGCTGGACGATTTTACCGCCCGTGTGGATACGCAGACCGAACAAAAGATACTCGCCAATGTCCGGCAGAACTATCCGGGCATCACCCTGCTGTCTGTTACACAAAAGATCGCCGCCATCGAAGACTACGAGCAGATAGTGTTGTTGATGGAAGGCGAGATGATCGCTGCCGGCACGCACGATCGCCTGATGGCGACCTGCCCGGAATACGTACAGATCTATCAATCACAAAGAAGCACAAGCCACTATGAGCAACACGAACTACAATCTTAATATCGTCACCGGCCAGGAAAAGAAGACGGCGATCTGGCCCGCGCTGCGGAAATTGATCGGCCTGCTGCCGGAACAAAGGGGAAGGCTGCTGCTCGCGCTGGTCTTTATGATCCTTTATGCCGTACTGACGATGGTGGCGCCGTTCATTGTCGGCGAGACCATCAACCGCTATATTCTCGATAAGAACCACCAGGATTTTTCGATGGTGCTGCGCAGCTGCGGCTGGCTGCTGCTGATCTATGCCCTCAACCTTCTGGCCGTCTATCTGCGGACCATCCTGATGGGGGGCTTTGGGCAGCACCTGCTGTACTCGCTGCGCAACGCGATCTTCAACAAGCTGCAGGAGCTGCCGGTGGCCTTCTTTTCGCAGAACAAGGCTGGTGACCTGATCTCGCGCGTCAACAACGACACGGACAAGATCAACCAGTTCTTCTCCCAGTCCCTGATGCAGTTCGTCAGCAGCCTCTTTATCATCGCCGGTGCCGGCGTCTTCCTGGTCATCCTCAACTGGCGATTGGGACTGGCGGCCCTCATTCCCGCCGCGCTGATGTGGATATTCGCGAAGTTCGTCTCGCCGTGGGTGAAGAAAAAGAACGCCGCCAGCCTCAAAAGCACGGGGATGATGAGCGCCGAGATACAGGAGAGCCTGGGCAATTTCAAGGTGGTGCTGGCTTTCAACCGCCGGGACTATTTCCGCCAGCGTTTTGCCGAGGCCAACAACAACAACTATTCCGCCTCTGTGGGCGCGGGCATCGCGAACAATGTGTATACACCCGTTTTCGGCCTGCTTGCCAGCATGGGCGCGCTGGTTGTGCTGGTCTATGGCGTCTACCTGATCACCATCGGACAGTTCACGGCCGGATTCCTGATCACCTACTTTATGCTCGTCAACTATTTCTACGACCCGCTAAAACAGATGGCTGCGCTCTGGGCCAACTTCCAGCTCGCCATCGCCAGCTGGGATCGTATCTCGCGGATATTGTCCCTGGAGTCTGACCTGGTGACTTTACCCCTCACTCAGGGAGTCGCTTCGCTGCGCACTGGTGAGGGACAAGCTGCTCCTGCCCTGCTGGAGTTCCGGAATGTCTCTTTCCGTTATCCCGGCAGCAAGGACGTGCTGCGCCACAATAGTTTTAGCATGCAGCGGGGCAAGACCTATGCGCTCGTGGGCCCTACCGGCGGCGGGAAGACGACGACGGCTTCGCTGATCGCCCGGCTCTATGATCCGACGGAAGGTGCTGTCCTGCTCGACGGCCGCGATATTCGTACGTATACGCCGGCTGAACGGACGAAGAAGATCGGGTTTATTTTGCAGGAACCTTTTTTGTTTACGGGAACGGTAAAGGAGAATATCCTCTACGGCAATGAGCAGTACAAGGACTATTCCGACGAAGACCTGACCACCGTGCTGGAGCGGTCGGGGCTCGAGATGCTTTTGAGTCGTTTTGACGAAGGGCTGGCCACCAAGGTCGTTTCCGCCGGCGAGGGCATCAGCCTCGGCCAGCGGCAGCTGATCGCCTTTATCCGGGCGGTGCTTCGCAATCCCGAGCTGCTCATCCTCGACGAGGCGACCGCGAACATCGATACCGTCACCGAAAAGCTGCTGGAAGACATCCTCCGGCGACTACCGGAGACCACTACCCGCGTCATCATCGCGCACCGCCTCAATACTATCGAGAATGCCGACGAGATATTCTTTGTCAATGCCGGTGAGATCACCCGCGCGGGGAGTCTGGATCAGGCGGTGGATATGTTGTTACAGGGAAGGAGGGTCAGCTAGGAAGCTGCCGGGTGAATCCAGGATATTCTCAGAATCCCTTGCTACCTTGAAATAAATTATTGTCATATGCTACGCCGGATCACCCCCTTTTTATCCCTCCTCTGTCTCCTTTTCCATACCGCCAACGCCCAGGAATTCCATGTATCGAAGACATTCAAGATCGGGAGCCCGGGCGGATGGGACTATATCGCCGTCGGGCCTGATCAAAAGATCTATGTCTCGCATGGCACGCAGGTCAATATCCTCGACCAGCGGACGGGCGACTCTGTGGGCGTGATCCCGAACACGACGGGGGTACACGGCATCGCCTTTGTGCCGGCGCTTGGCAAGGGATATACGAGCAATGGCAGGGCAAATAGCGTTACTGTTTTTGACCTCAGGACTGCGGCCGTACAGCAGCAGATAGCCGTAGGGCAGAATCCCGACGCGATCATGTACGAGCCCTATTCAAAGACGATCGTGACCTGCAATGGACGGAGCCATGACCTGTCGGTGGTCGATCCCGCGACGGGCGCCGTGACCGCCACCATTCCCCTCGACGGGAAGCCAGAAACGGCGGTCTCCGACGGGAAGGGCAGGATCTATATCAATATCGAAGACAAGAACAAGATAACGGTTGTGGATATGCGCTTAAAAACGGTTGTCGCGAGCTGGCCGCTGGGCGCGGAAGGTCCCACGGGTCTGGCCATCGACAATTCCACCCACCGGCTCTTCGCCGGCTGCGACAGGCAGCTGGTCATCCTGGACGCCGGCACGGGGGCCGTCGTGACCAAGCAGCCCATCGGGGACGGCTGCGACGGCGTGGGATTCGATGAGGGGCTAAAGCTCGTTTTTGCCTCCTGCGGGGAAGGGAAGCTCTCGGTCATCAAAGAAGAATCCGCCAATTCCTTTAAGCCCCTGGCCGACGTGCCGACCAAACGCAGCGCAAGGACGCTGGCCGTCGACTCGAAGACCCACAACATATACCTGCCCGCCGCCGATACGGAAAAAGCGGCCGCCGGCGAGCGGCCAAAGCAGATACCCGGCACCTTCCAGGTAATAGTAGTTACTAAGGGTTAAACCATAGGGAGCTGGTAAGGCATATGCATTTTTTCGTTATATTGTATGTCATAATCAAATGCATATGTCCTCCCTCGTCTCCTCCCCGGCTAAATACGGACGCCTGAAGAATTTTGTCAACGGCGCCTTTACTGTCAGCAGCGCAGCCCGCCATCTTTCCGTCGTCTCTCCGCTGGACGGGACGCCGCTGGCCGACATGCCCTGCTCTACCGCCGCCGACCTTGACGCGGCCGTCGCGGCCGCCCGCGCTGCCTTTGCGGGCTGGAGTCGCACGCCTGTGAAAGAGAGGGTACAGGTCTTCTTCCGGTATAAATACCTGCTCGAGCGGGACAAGGAAGAGCTGACCGCCCTCGTCAGCGAAGAGAATGGAAAGACGCGCGAAGAAGCGCTGGCCGAGGTCGAGAAGTGCATCGAGCTGACCGAGTTCGCCACCTCCCTGCCGCAGCTGATCGCCGGCGAGGTCCTCGAGGTCAGCAGAGGCGTGGAATGCCGCACGGAGAGGGTTCCGCTTGGCGTGGTGGCCTCGATCGTCCCCTTCAACTTCCCCGCCATGGTGCCCAACTGGACCATCCCCAATGCGCTGGCGCTCGGCAATTGCATGATCATCAAACCTTCCGAGAAAGTTCCTCTCAGCTGCGGCCGCCTGGCGCTGCTCCTCAAAGAGGCTGGTCTCCCCGACGGGGTCTTTAATATCGTCAACGGCGAGAGCGAGATCGTGAATGCTATTTGCGATCATCCCGGTATTGACGCGGTAACCTTTGTCGGTTCGACGAGGGTTGCGAAGCTCGTCTATCAGCGCGCCACCCAGCACCTGAAACGGTGTCTGGCCCTTGGCGGCGCCAAGAACCACCTGCTCGTGCTGCCCGACGCTCAGCCCGAAATGACCGCGCGCGACGTGGTCGTCTCGATGAGCGGCTGTGCCGGCCAGCGCTGTATGGCGGCATCGGCGATGCTGGCCGTCGGACCTACGGACGCCATCATCGAACGCATCTGTGAGGAGGCGCGCCGGGTCGTGCCGGGGAAGAACCTGGGCGCCGTTATCAATCGCGAGGCCAAAGAGCGCATCGAAACTTATATCACCCAGGCCGAGCAGCAGGGCGCAAAGGTCCTCGTGGACGGACGCGGGTATGTAGTTGCCGGCAAAGAGAACGGCACCTATGTGGGACCAACGGTCATCGACCATGTGACACCCGATATGGCCGTCGCGAGGGAAGAGATATTCGGACCCGTCATCAGCATCATGCGCGTATCGACGCTCGATGAGGCGCTGGCAATAGAGAACGCCAATCCGTATGGCAATGCGGCATCCGTCTACACGCGGAATGGGGGTATGGCGCGCCAGGTCATCGAACGGGCGAGTGCCGGCATGGTTGGCGTCAATGTCGGCGTACCGGTACCGCGGGAGCCGTTCTCCTTCGGCGGATGGAATGAAAGCCGGTTCGGCGTCGGCGATATCACCGGGAAGAGCTCGATCGAGTTCTGGACCCGGCTGAAGAAGAGCACGGTCAAATGGAATGCCGAGGCCGGCGTCAACTGGATGAGCTAACATCTTTTAAACTTATTTATATGGCGGTACCTTCTACCCTCTCAGAGACCCAGGAGATCATCCAGGACAACTTAGACTATACGCTTTTCTCCTGGAGCAAGCAGAAAGGCATCAACCCCATCGCCGTCCAGCGCGCTGAAGGCGTGTATCTGTACGATTATGATGGCCGGCGATATCTCGACTTCTCTTCCGGGCTGATGAACGTCAATATCGGCCACGGCAATCCCCGCGTCGCGGAGGCCGTCTACCGGCAGATGCAGGAGGTCAGCTATGTCACCCCCGGCTGTGTGACGAAGGTCAGGGGCGAGCTGGGGAAGAAGCTCGCGGAGATCACGCCGGGCAACCTGCAGAAGACCCTGTTCACGACGGACGGGGCGACCTCCATCGAGAATGCCATCAAGCTGGCCCGCATGTATACCGGCCGGCACAAGATCATCGCCCGTTACCGCGCCTTTCACGGCGCTTCCTACGGCTCGATGACGGCCGGCGGGGACCCGCGCAAACTGGCCGCCGACGGGCAGCAGGTTCCCAATATCATACACGTCGAAGACCCTTACTGCTATCGATGTCCCTGGGACAAGAAGATCGAATCCTGTCACCGGGAGTGCGTCCAGCATATTGAGCGGGTCGTTGATTTTGAGGGTCCTCAGAATGTTGCCGCCATATTAATGGAAGGCGAGAGCGGTACTTCCGGCTGCATCAAGTACCCGCCGGACTACCTGCAAAAGATACGCGCCCTCTGCGACAGGCACGGCATCCTGCTGATCGCCGACGAGGTGATGAGCGGCTTTGGCCGGACGGGCAAATGGTTCGCCTCGGAGCTGCATGGCGTCGTTCCCGACATGATCGCCACCGCCAAAGGCATTACCGCGGGCTATATACCTCTCGGCGCCCTCATCGTCACAGACAGGATCGCCGAGCACTTCAACGACCGGATGCTCTACCTTGGGCTCACGTATTCGGCGCATCCCGTGGCTTGCGCTGCGGGACTCGAAGTCCTGAAGATATACGAGGACGAACACCTCATCGAAAACGCCGCGGAAATGGGCCGGTATGTCGACCGGCAGGTGGAGGGGTTAAAACAAAAGCATCCCAGCATCGGTGACTTCCGGAATACGGGCCTGCTCGGCTGTATCGAGCTGGTGAAGAACCGGGACACAAAAGAACCCATGGCGCCCTACAATGCGACGGCCGAGCAGATGACCATTATGAACCAGGTGGCTGCAAGGCTGAAGAATCTTGGCCTCTATGCCTTCGTTCGCTGGAACTATGTTTTCATCGCGCCGCCGCTGAGCATCACGCGTGAGCAGATCGATGAAGGCCTTGCGATCATTAGCGACGCGCTGACGATCGCCGACGCACACACTAATTAAATGACTGACCTATGCCTGATAGCTCGCTATATAGCGAAGACCTAGCACCCGTCCCAACCGGCAAACGCACCTGGTCCACCTGGAATTATGCAGCGCTCTGGATCAGCATGAGCCTTTGCATCCCCACTTATATGCTCGCCAGCTCGCTCATCGGGGGCGGGATGAGCTGGTGGCAGGCTATAGGGACGATATTTCTTGGCAACACCATCGTTCTCGTGCCGATGATACTGAACGGGCGCGCGGGAGCGAAATATGGGATCCCATTCCCTGTTTATGCCCGGGCCAGCTTTGGCGTGCGCGGCGCCAACGTCCCTGCCCTGCTGCGGGCCATCGTGGCCTGCGGCTGGTTCGGTATCCAGACCTGGATCGGTGGATCCGCGCTGAATCAGATGGTGCGCCCCTGGCTGACCTCCTTTGATAGCCCGGCGGTTTGTTTTATTGTCTTCTGGCTGATCAATATGTGGGTGGTCTGGCTGGGTGTCGACAGCATCCGAAAGCTGCTGGTCTTTAAGGCTTTCTTTCTGCCGCTGGCGGCGCTGGCCTTGCTGGCCTGGGCGATCACGAGTGTTCCCGGGGGGTTGACGGCAATACTGAAACTGCCTTCGCGATTTGCCTCAACGTCTGATCTCTGGGCTTTCTTTATCCCCGGTCTGACGGGCATGGTCGGTTTTTGGGCTACCCTCTCGCTGAACATCCCTGATTTTACCCGCTACGCCACCAGCCAGCGGGCCCAGATAAGAGGACAGGCCATTGGGCTCCCGCCTGCTATGACCTTATTTGCCTTTATCGGTGTAGTAGTCACTTCTGCCACGACCATCATCTACGGCACGACCATCTGGGATCCCGTCGTGCTGGCGGGAAGGTTCGAAAGCAGGGTGCTTGTCAGCGTTGCTATGCTGGCCGTGGCTATCTCTACGCTGGCCACCAATATTGCAGCCAATATCGTGAGTCCGGCCAACGATTTTGCGAACCTGGCCCCGTCGCGTATCAATTTCCGGAAGGGCGGGCTGATCACCGGTGTCATCGGCATCCTCATCTGCCCCTGGAAGCTGGTGGCAGATCCCGGCGGATATATCTTCACGTGGCTGGTCGGCTATTCCAGCCTGCTCGGTCCGGTAGGCGGCATCCTGATCGCCGACTATTATTTTGTCCGCAGGCAACAGCTGTCCGTCGAAGACCTGTACCGCGTGAAGGGCGCATATACCTATACGCGGGGCTTTAACCGCGGCGCGCTGGTCAGCCTGGTGCTGGGCGTGCTGCCCAATATCCCCGGCTTCCTGGTCACGGTAGGTCTTGTAAATGCGACCGTCTTCCCGTCCTGGCTCACGGGGCTGTACAACTATGCCTGGTTTACCGGATTTTTCGTCGCCGGCGGCTGCTACTGCCTGTTCATGCTGCCGCGCACCGCTCATCAACCAAAAGAGGAGGTCAATTATGTCTCTGTTGATTAAAAATGGAAGAATTATTACCGCAACGGATGATTACCATGGGGATGTCCTGATCCAGGGTGAGACGGTCGTGGCGGTCGGCCAGGGGCTGGATGCAGAGAACGCGGATCGCGTCATCGACGCCAATGGTCTGCTGGTAATGCCTGGCGGCGTCGACCCGCACGTCCACCTCGACATGCCCTTCATGGGGACCTTCTCCAGCGACACGCATGAGACGGGAACGCGAGCCGCGCTGTTCGGCGGGACAACTACGGTCATCGACTTTGTCCTGCAAAAGCAGGGGCACTCGCTGCGGGAAGCCCTCACCGAATGGCAGGGACGCGCGACCGGGACCGCCGTCGGCGACTACAGTTTTCACATGGCCGTGACCGACTACAATGAGTCTACGCAGAAGGAGATCCGCCAGATGGTCGAAGAGGAAGGGATCAGTTCCTTTAAGACGTTTATGGCCTATAAGGGCGCGCTCATGATCGACGACCGCCAGATGACCGCCCTCATGCAGGAGGTTAGGAGACAGGGTGGCCTCGTTACCGTCCACGCCACCAACGGTGATATGATCGACTACCTCATCGCCAAACACCGCGCCGAGGGCAAGCTCTCTCCCCTGTATCACTACCTCTCCCAGCCCGAAGTTACCGAAGCAGAAGCTTCGAGCCGGTTCGCCGACATTTCCAACTATACGGGCTGTCCCGGCTATATCGTGCACATGACCTGTGAAGGGGCCCTGAATGCGGTACGCAACGCCACCCGCCGGAACCAGAAGGTCTTTGTCGAGACCTGTATCCAATATCTGTTGTTGGATGCGGGCTTGTACGAACGGGATTTCGAGGGCGCCAAATGGGTCATGAGCCCGCCCCTGCGACAGAAGAAAGACCAGGAGACGCTGTGGGCGGGCATCAACCAGGGACTGGTCAACGTCGTCGCCACCGACCACTGTCCCTTCATGTGGAAGCAAAAACTAATGGGCGAAGCCGATTTCTCCAAAATACCCAATGGCCACCCTGCCATCGAGAACCGGATGGAGCTGCTCTATAGCGAGGGCGTTCACAAAGGGAGGATCAGCCTCAACAAATATGTCGAGGCCGCGTGTACCAATCCCGCGAAGATCTTCGGTATGTTCCCGAGGAAGGGCACTATCGCGCCCGGCAGCGACGCCGACATCCTGATCTTCGATCCCAATCAACGACATACGCTGTCCGCCGCCACACACCACATGAACGTCGACTATTCCGCTTACGAGGGCTGGGAGCTGACGGGTAAGGTGCACACGGTATTGCTTCGGGGAAAGGTCGCCATCGAAAAGGACGAGTGCCTGGTCGGGAAGGGATACGGTCAGTTCATCCGCCGCGGCAAGGTGGGTAATTTTATATAAAAACAAAACAATCAGCAATGCCCAGAATCATCAGATCAGGACTCATCCAGATGAGCCTTCCGCGTACAGAAGGCGAAGGCAGCATCGACGAGATCAAAGAAGCCATGGTACAGAAGCATATCCCCCTGATCGAGGAGGCCGGACAAAGGGGCGTGCAGATCCTTTGCCTGCAGGAGATATTCAACACCCCTTATTTCTGCCCTGGACAGAACAGCGCCTGGTATGCGTCAGCGGAGACCATCCCCGGTCCGACGATACAGCGAATGACCGAGTATGCCCGGAAGTACAGCATGGTCATGATCGTTCCCGTCTACGAGAAAGAGCAGCCCGGCGTCCTGTACAATACCGCAGCCGTTATCGACGCCGACGGGACGCTGCTAGGGAAATACCGGAAGAACCATATCCCGCATACCTCAGGTTTCTGGGAGAAATTCTTCTTCAAGCCGGGGAATCTGGGCTATCCTGTGTTTCAGACCCGGTATGCCCGCGTGGGCGTCTATATCTGCTATGACCGGCATTTCCCCGATGGGGCGAGGTGTCTGGGACTGAATGGGGCGGAGATCGTTTACAATCCGTCCGCTACTGTTGCGGGCCTCTCTCAATATCTCTGGCAGCTGGAGCAGCCGGCACATGCCGCCGCCAACGGCTATTATATGGGCTGTATCAACCGTGTCGGCGAAGAGAAGCCCTGGAACCTGGGCCGGTTCTATGGGAGCAGCTATTTTGTCGACCCGCGGGGACAGATATTCGCGCAGGCCTCTGACAGCAAGGACGAGCTGCTGATCGCCGATTTCGACCTGGACAAGATCGACGAGGTGCGCAGCGTCTGGCAGTTCTACCGCGACCGGCGGCCCGAGACCTATGGCAGGCTGACAGAACTATAAAACAAATGGACGATGGCAATCAAGAATCATAGACTAACCGATGGGGAGTATTCCCGGAATTTTGAAGACATTCATCCTCCCTTCGAAAGCAGGGATGCCGTCCTGGTCGATGCCAACCGCTGCCTCTACTGCTATGACGCGCCCTGCACCAAAAGCTGTCCAACGGGCATCGATATACCTAAATTTATAAAGCAGATAACCACCGATAACGTCAAAGGCTCAGCGCATACGATCTTTTTGTCTAATATCATGGGCGGGGGCTGCTCTCGCGTTTGCCCTGTCGAGAAGCTCTGCGAAGGCGCCTGCGTATATAATTTACTGGAAGAAGAGCCGATACCGATCGCCAGGCTACAGCGGTATTCCACTGAGCCTGCGATAAGAGCTCGCTGGCCGCTGTTCCAGCGTGCAGAGCCTACGGGGAAGAAGGTGGCTATCGTCGGCGCGGGTCCTTCGGGGCTCAGCTGCGCCCATGTGCTGGCGCGGGCTGGTGTGGACGTGCATATTTTCGAAAAGGAGGAGAAGGGCGGCGGTCTCATGACCTATGGCATTGCGGCCTATAAGATCACGCCGGAGTTCTGCGAGGAGGAGCTGCAATACATCCTTTCGATCGGGGGCATCGAGATCCGGTATGGCTGCGAACTGGGGCGCAACCTCACGCTGGCCGGGCTGCAGCAGGAGTATGACGCTGTCTATCTCGCCTTCGGCGTGGGCCTTGCCCGGCGGCTGGATATTCCCGGCGAAGAGCTTCCAGGTGTCGTAGACGCGATAAAATTCATTTACGACATCCGGAGCAAGGGTTATCCGGACGTGGCCGTGGGCGATAAGGTGGCCGTCATCGGCATGGGGATGACCGCCATCGATGCGGCGACCCAGGCGCGGAGGCTTGGCGCCGGGGAGGTCACGATCGTTTACAGGCGGACACAGGAAGAGATGCCTTGTACGCAGGCTGAAATGGATATCGCCCTACTCGATGGCTGCCGCATTCTGTGGCTGGCGGCGCCACAGCGTGTGCTCGGCGATGCTGCGGCGGGTGTCACGGGCCTGGTCTGTTCCGTTATGCGTCTCGGCGAGCCCGACGCCAGCGGCCGGAGAAGTCCAGTAGACACCGGCGAGACCATTACCCTCGACGTGGACATGGTCATCAAGGCTGCGGGGCAGACGCCGTATGTGGAGCTTGTCGCCGGCTCGGGACTTGTCAACGACAAGGGCAGGGTCACCGTCGGGGAAGGCGGCAGCACGGGGCTTGCCTATGTCTTTGCCGGCGGCGACTGCGTCAATGGCGGAAAAGAGGTCGTCGACGCTGTACAGGCGGGGAAAGAGACGGCTTCTGCGATATTGCAATTGATCAACAGCTAAATCATCTTATCATGGCTGACCTTCGTACCGATTTCCTCGGCATCCGCTCACCCAACCCCTTCTGGCTGGCGAGCGCGCCTCCTACGGATAAAAAGATCAACGTGCTGCGGGCCTTCGAAGCCGGCTGGGGCGGGGTTGTCTGGAAGACCCTGGGCAGCCAGGTAAAGAATGTTTCTTCCCGATACTCCGCGGTCGACTACCACAACAGCCGCGTCATGGGATTGAACAATATCGAGCTGATCAGCGACAGGCCGCTGGAGATGAATCTGAATGAGATCAGGGAATGCATCCGGCTGTTCCCCGACAGGGCGATGGTCGTCAGCCTGATGGCGGACAATGACAGGGCCAGCTGGCACGAGCTCATCCGCAAGGTCGAAGACACGGGCGCCCACGGGCTGGAGCTCAATTTCGGCTGTCCCCACGGGATGACAGAGCGCGGGATGGGCGCCGCGGTGGGCCAGGATCCTGAGATAGCGAGGATGGTCGTGGAATGGGTGATGGAAGTGGCGACGATCCCCGTGATAACAAAACTAACCCCGAACGTTCACTCCGTCGTGCCAACTGGCCGCGCTTCGGTGGAAGCGGGCAGCAATGCGCTTTCCCTCATCAATACCATACAGTCGGTGACCGGCGTCGACCTCGATACTTTCATTCCCAATCCCAACGTCGCCGGGAAGTCCACGTTTGGCGGATACTGCGGCCCCGCCGTCAAGCCTATCGCGCTCAAGATGCTGACGACGATCGCGCAGGACCCGGTGACTTCGCGGGTTCCCGTCAGCGGCATCGGGGGAGTCAGCACCTGGAAGGACGCGGCGGAGTTCATGCTGCTGGGTTCGACGAGCGTTCAGGTATGCACTGCCGTTATGAAACACGGCTTTCGCATCATCAACGACCTCTGCGAGGGGCTCAGCAACTGGATGGATGAGAAAGGCTTTGCCCGCACTACCGATTTCATCGGCAGGTCGGTGTCTGCCCTCACCCACTGGGAGGACCTCGACATGAACTATCATATCGTGGCGAATATCGACACCGACAAATGCATCCACTGCGGGCTTTGCTATATCGCGTGCGAGGACGCGTCGCATCAGTCTATCCGGCTTGACCCGGGACATCCCTATAATACTTATACGATAAAAGAGGAGGAGTGCGTAGGGTGCAATCTATGCAAGCTGGTCTGCCCGGTGGACGGGTGTATCAGCATGGTCGAACAGCGCCATGGCGACGAATACCTCAACTGGAAGGAATACCAGCGGCGGGGCCTGCCGCTGAATGATCACTGATGCAACGTTGTTTTCCCCAGGCTTGTCAAAGGAGAAAACCTACGCTCCATGAAAGTTTTTGCTGCCTGCTGCGTCGCACTGTTGTTAGTGACGGCGAGCTGTAAGAAGAACACCAAAGGATCCTCTTCACAGAGCCTGCTGGGTACCTGGGAGCTACGCGCGAACCAGTCCTCCATGGCGCCCCTGACCACCTACCCTCCCGGCAATGGGAATCTTTTGATCTTCACCGATCATTCTTATTCGATCGAAAAGAACGGTCAGACTGTAAAGACCGGCAACTATACCATCGCCGAAGACCACAGCTTCAACGCGCTGGTCGTGCCCGAAGGTCAGTTCATCCACCGGATAGACTATCAGGACTCAGTACACCAGAAGGTGTTCTTTCAGATCAGCGACGATACCCTGACCTTTTTGAGCGGAACATTCGCGCTGGACAGCGGGGTCAAGCTGCAGTACGTGCGGAAGTCGAATTAATTACGATCGGTCTTCCGGAGCCAGTCCATGAGCGCTTCCGGATGATCCGTCTGCATGCCTTCGACGCCCTTCGACAGCGTCGCTTCCCATACGGCAGGTCCTTCGGTTGGGCTTTGCACGTCCAGCCATACCGCTACGCCTTTTTGGCGGACGAAGTCGAGAAGGGTCGTATCGTATACATTGTCAAGGACGTCGATATGGTGTTCATTCAACCAGCTGCCGGCGGCTTCGGCGCCATGAATTTCGTCCGGGAGACTGGTCATCAGCGGCATCGAAGGCGCGATCCGTCGCCATTGCTCGTATTGTTGCGTCTTGTTGAGATAGACCACTACCTGCTTTTCCATTCCGGCTTCGCAGATCTGGCCCCAGGTCTGCGCGACGTCGGCGTCTTTGAAGTCCAGGTAGATATTCATTTTCCCTTTGCAAAGCCGAAGCACGTCCCTGAACTCCGGGATATGGTTCGTATCGCGGACCCGCAGCTGTTTTAGCTGTGCGAGGGTGAGGTCGGCGACGCTGCCTTTTGCGCCGGTCATGCGGGTTACCGTGGCATCATGGCTGAGGACGAGCTGTCCGTCTTTTGTAGTGCGCAGGTCGATCTCGACATAGTCTACGCCGCAGGCGATGGCGTCGCGGATAGCCGGCAGCGTATTTTCGGGGGCGTGTGTGTGGTCGGCGCGATGGGCGATAATGACCCGCCTGTGCCTGGCGACAGGCAGCCGACCAGCTGCCGGCCCTTCAATGACACCCAGCCACCGTCCCATCCAGTAGGGCAAGAGCCAGATATCGCCGGCGCTCATTTCTGCGTGTCCCGCTCCCCTCCCGTCCAGGTCATAACGGTTGGAATTGTGCCGGCTCACCGGCAGCTCGTCGGGCGGCAGGACTTCGGTGATGGTCTGTCGACGGAAATTCGGTGGCAAAAACGTCAAATCCTTTCTATCACTGTTGCGGACGTCCCATTCGATAAGGTCCAGCGGGTATCGCTGCAGGTACCAGACGGCGGCGTCGAGGTCGAAGTGCTGAACGCCAGTGAGAGCCGTGAAGATATTCCAGGCTCCTTCCTTCTCGGGTCTTTCGGCCTGCCAGTGGTCGAGGATGGCGGCTTTGTATTGCGTACGCAGGCTGTCATTGAACGCATAGCGGTAGAGTCCCCAGTAACCCAGGAAATACATTTCGTCATCCGAGTGGTTCCAGTTCTCGGAGAGGCGCTGGCTCAGGTCATCCGCATCGGAAGGCGCAGGTGCGATCTGGCTCATCGGCCTCGCCAGGTTCTCCAGGTAGCCGTGTTTCTCCATCAGCTCAAACGCCTTGTCCCTGTAAACAGCCTTTCCGGTAAACCGGTAAGCGGTCTGCAGCATGCCAATGATATTGGAAGAATTGATCTTTCTGTCGCCGACCATCTTCGGTCTGGCGTTGACGTAGTCGGGGTTCCAGCGGCCCCAGGTGGTCGGCTTGCCATTCCAGTCGATCAGGTAAAGATCGTGCTCAACGATATGCGACATCAGCGCGTCCAGCAGCCGGATGGCTTTGTTACGGACGGCCGAATCGTCGATCAGCTCGGCAACGACGCCATAGGCGAAGACATGACCGATCGCTTCATCGCTGCTGGTGGTAGATTTCCAGTCCCATTCCGGGGAGGATGATCTTCGCCAGACCACCGTATCCGCAGACTCGTATCCCCGTCTGTCGAATGACCGGGAAGGGAAGCCTTTCAATGAATTGACCGTAAACAGCCTTTCCATTGCGTCGAGCGACTCGCGGCAGTTGTCCAGCGCCTCCGGCGAATGCGTCGCGGCGTAGCGAAAGGCTTCGGCGCCCAGGTACATGGACGTCCACAGCCCGTCGTTGTCGGAGTCTTCGACGCTGCCCGTGGACAGATCGCCGTCCTTCAGCCGAGCCAGCGTGGCATTAAATCCGTAACGGATATGCCTGTCCCTGACCTGCTGTTCGAAATAGCGGGCCTTGTCGTTTAGTGTCATGGCGTCGAAATGCAGCTCGCCCAGTCCCTTGTCAGTAAGGACCAGCACTTCATTACCCGGTCCGGCGGCGATATCGGTCACCCTGTCGGATGGCAGCCAGCGGCGGGACGCGAAATAGTCGAATTTACCGTCGCCGCGCAGCCGGAAGGCGCCCTGTGAAGAGCCAAACCAGGTTGCCCCATCCACACGACGGATGACAGTGATATCGGTACAGGGCAAGCGGCGTTGGACATCTCCGATGATCCGGCCTGTGGAACCGTCGAGCGTAAAATAGCCGTCATGGGTACCGACAAACAAGTCTTTCTCCACCGGCTCGAGACAGTTCAGCCCTTTCCTTTTGTAGATGACCTTCCATTTTATGTCGACCGGGTTCAAGGCCGATATGGCGCTTTCGCTCAGGACCCAATAGAGGCCGTCGTGGTATCGGATGTCGAGGACCTGTTCGTCCGAATGTCCTTCCCAGATAAGGGTGGTGTCTTTCCTCAGCTGCAGGGTATGTCCGTCGGTGAGCAGGAAGGAGAATTCCCGACCGATCGCAAGCGCCGTGACCCGGGGCAGGTTGTGCGAGTAGTAGAGCTTACCGGCCCAGGCGTTGCTGAAGACCGCTTTGTCGTCGGCGTAGACGAACTGCTGCCGCCAGATGGTGAGCGCCAAGGGCTTTCTGTCCAGCAGCGGGCGGTAGACCCTGTCCGGCGCGAGTTCTCCGGGGTGGAGTAAAGCCCCGCCGAAGGGCCTGAGCAGCCCTTCGGACGAGAGCACCTGTATGATGCCGTTGCGGTCGCAGGCGATCTTTTTCAGCACGATATTCGAAGGCAGCCGTTCGAATTTGACACTGTAGGACTGGAGAAAGGTGCTGTCCCGGTGGGGAACTTCCGTCCTGCCCGCGATCGTCGAAAGCAGGAACAATAAAAATAACCGTAGCTGTCGCATACTTACCAAGGTTTATTTGTCCCCTGCAGCAGCCAGGTCTTAGACCAGGCGCTATTCTTACCATCTGTTCCAACGAAGTTCGTCGACTGCAGCCTGTCGATAGCCGCGGCGGAATTGGCGGGGTTGTTCTGCAGCTCGGTGTTAAAATAGGCGAACCGCAGAGGAATGGCGCCCCTGTAGGATGCCCAGCCGACGGTCAGCGCCGGGAAGCCGGTCCTCCGCCAGTCCATATAGGCCTCGTTGCAGGCCTGCCAGGCGGCTATCCATTTCTGTTCGATGATCTGCTGCAGCGTTCCGTTGTAGGCAACCTTCGGTTGTGCGATATAGTCGTTGTAGCTCTTAACGCAGCCATAGTAGGCATTCACGTCGGACTGGTAGGCGCTGAAGACGGTCCATGCGTCGAAGGAAGCCTGGATCCCGGCATAGTACCAGTCGGAAGCAGATCGCCTGACATTCCAGCCTTTTTGGGCGGCCTCCGCCAGGTCAAAGCAGATCTCGCTGTAGGACGCCATCCTTTCCTTCAGCAGGGGACCGCTCGGCCTGTCATAGATATCCCTCCGGAGATAGGAAACGTAGCCGTTGTTGGACGTGGTTTGTGTGCCCGACCCGTTGATATTGTACTGGAAGTCGTTGTTGGCATAGCTGATGGGTATGCCTACATACACGGATGAGGTATCGTAGAGTCCATAGAGGCTGGATACGATCGCGCCGTAGGGCCGGTCGGTGGTATAGGTTGAAGGGTCGAACTGCTTGAAACGGGCAGCCGCAGCCGCGGCGGGATTGATATAACGAACCCCGCCCACCAGCACCGTCAGCGTCGTATTGTCGCCGGCAGCAAACTGGCTGGCGTCTACGCGCGAAGGGATGGAGACAGGCTGGGCCATCACGACGATGCGCGGGTCTTTCAGGTCTTTCAGCTTCATGGTCAGCGTGCCGCACATCTTATTCCGGTCGAAATTGCTCTGGTTTACAAAAGCGGAAGCCCACTGAAAGGAAGTACCCTTGTCGATGCCGGGAAAGGGCATGGCCCAGCTGTCGCCATTGCCGGTGAAGACGCTGTCCGCGATCGCTTCTACGCCTGACTGGACGTTCATCTTCGAAGAAAGCCGCATATAGTAGCGCAGCAGCAGGGAATAGGCCAGCTTCTTCCATTTGGTCGGGTCGCCGCCATAGAATACGTCCGAGCTTTTCGTGATGGCTGTGATCTCCGGGTGGTCAGCCGCCGACCCCTGCAGGAAGGGGATTGCCGCCTTGAGGTCGGAGATGACGCCATTGTAAATGCTCTGCTGGCTGTCGAACGCCGGGAACTGGTTAGCCGCACCGTCCTGGTCCCCTTTCAGCGACATGCTATCGGGAGCGTCGCCCCAGAAGTCGGCGATATTGCCAAAATTGAAGGCGCGTATGACCAGCGCCACACCCTGGTGGAAGCGCCAGCCATTGGCCTGCGCCTTTTGCAGGAGCAGCTTATTGTTGACCAGGATGGAGTAGTTCGCCGTCCAGTCGGTGGTCGCCCACTGGTACTGGCTGAAATCGGAGCCGAAGGCGTCCTGGTAGGACTGCTGCATGGCACCGGAAAGGATGCCATTGCCTAATGTACCATAGCTGGTAGCGGTAGACGTGAGCACGCCGGCCATGAGATAGTCGGGCGCCGCGTCCGCGGTAGTAATATGATTAGGGTCGTCGTTGAGAGAAGAGAGCTTTTTACAGGAATCCGTAAGGACGGCAAGCGCCAGCAAAATGCTTCCTATTCCAAATATTCTTTTCATCGTCTTGATTTATAGAGTTAGACTTAAAAACGAACGTTGAGCTTCACGCCCATCGGTATCGACCAGGGCATAATATTGTACCGTTCGATACCCTGCCTGAACTGTGAGCCGTTGCCCTGGGATGAGGTCTGGAACTGGTAGGCAAGCTCAGGATCGATGCCAGCCTTTGCCTTCGTCCAGATGATGATATTCCTGGTATAGACACCCAGCGAAATGCTCTGCAGCTTCATCGAGGTCGCCCATTTCTTCGGCAGGTCGGCGTTGAGGGTCAGCTCCCGCAGCTTGATATAGGAGGCGTCGAACATGCTCATGCGGGCGAATCCCCAGCCGGCCGTGACGGCGTCTTCATAGTAGTCGTATTTCGTCGTAGCCGGATCACCCAGGTTCTCAATATAGCCGCCGTTGCCGTCGCTATAGACACCGGGGAAGAAGGCGCCGTCGTTGATGGTGATATTGCCGTTGTTGGTATATGGGAAGCCGCCTTTCTCCGCGGTCGGGCCACCTACGAGCTTGAACTGCTGGAGGCCTTTGAACTTGATAAACTTGTCCGGGTTGGACTTAAGGTAGGCGGGGATATCGCCCTTATTGCCTTCGGGAATGGGGATGCCCATATTCTCCTGCCGGCGCATCGCCGCATCGGACTGCATATAGCGATAGGTCTGGGAGAAGAAGGTGCCACCGAGCCGCATATCGAAGCTCGCGGTGAGGGTGAATAGCTTATAGGACACGGAGGTCTGCATGCCCATCAGCAGCCTTGGGTTGTAGTTGCCGACAACCTCCTTGTGATTGAAATCGCCGTTGCCGACCTTTTGGTACGATCCGTCGTTGGCAAGGAGGGGGTAGCCATAGTAGGGCGAGCCCTTGTCCGTGACCGTTGCGATCTGGTTATCCCAGAGCTGCCCCAGCCTGCCGTCGCTGATGACGGGGCTGCCGTCGCCGTGGAAGGCGTTGGGGATGGCCTGTCCTTTTGCGTAGGTCCAGGCGCCGCTGTTGCCGTCCTGCCAGAAAGAGTAGTAGGGTACGCCGTTGGCGAGGGACATTATATAGGCGTTGTTCTTCGTATAGTTGACGCTGAGGTTCCAGGACCAGTCCCTGGTGGAGATGATCGTGCCGCCTACCTGCAGCTCGATGCCTTCGCTGCGGACGAGGCCGGCGTTGATCTGCCTGCCGGAATAGCCGTCCGAGGTGGGCGTGCTGATCGAAAGGATCTGGTTCTTGTTGTCCGACCGGTAGACTGTTCCGTCGAAGCGCAGCCTGTTGTGGAAAAAGCCAAGCTCGAGACCGAGCTCGGTGGAAGTGGCCTGTTCCGGCTTAAGGTTGGGGTTTTTTAGCGTAGACGAGATGGTCTGCGTCGTCGTATTGCCGTAGCTGTTGATGCCGACCGTACCATAGAGGTTGTAGGGGTCCGTGTCCTTCCCTACCCTTGCCCATCCGCCCCGCAGCTTGACGAGGCTGACGGCTTCGCCAAAATGGATCAGCTTGTTGAGCAGGAGACTAAGCGACGCAGAGGGATAGAAATAGGAATTGTTGTTGGAAGGCAGGGTGCTGGACCAGTCGTTGCGGCCGGTGAGATCGAGATACGCCAGGTCTTTGTATCCCAGCGAGGCGGTGGCATAGAGGCTGTAGACCCCTTTCTTCGAAGAGCTGGACAGGTTCCTCAGGTTGGCCTGTGCGATGTTGGAGACGTTGAAGAACTCCGGGGCGATGATGCCGGCTCCCGACGCAGAGTAAGCCTGCAGGTCGGAGGCATAGACGTACTGGTAGTTGCCGCCCGCGGACGCTGAGACGTCGAAGTCCGAAAAGTCGTTGCGATAGGTGACGAGGAAGTCGGTGTTGCTCTCTGTATTATAAATGTGCTCATTGTTGTAATACCCGTTCTTCTCGTAATTGTAGCTCTTGGAGATCTTTGTCTCCCTGTCTTCTGCATAGAGGTCCTGTGAATAACGAACGAAGGCGCTGATATGCGGGGTGAAATCGTAACTGGCCTTAATATTGCCGAAGATCCGGTTGCGGGTAAAGCTGTTCTTCACCTGGTTTAGCGTAAACCAGGGGTTGTTGTCACCGGTGCTGGCGGGATTGGGTACGGAGGGGTCCTGGTCGACGCCGACGGGCGGAAGGACCTTGCGCTGCTGGAGGCCCGGCGTCAGCCAGTAGTTCTTCAACTGGCGGACGTCTACGCTGGGGGAAAGATAGGCTACGTCCTCCAGGACGCCGCCGTTATTGCCGGCGACTACGTTGTCGGAGCCCGACCGGGTGTAGTTGATGGACGAGCTGATCTTAAAGGCGTCGCTCAATTTGTGCTCGATGTTCAGGGACAGGTTGTGGCGGGTGAGGCCCGAGGTAGGGATCATGCCCTTGCTTGAAGTGTTGGTATAGGAGAGCCGGTAGTTATCCTTGTCCGTCTGGTTCTCGATGGAAATGCTGTTGGCCGAGAGGATGCCCGTCTGCATAAAGCTCCTGAGGTTGTTGTGGCTGACCATGTCCTGTGCTGTGTAGTTGCCGCTGGCGTCCAAAGGACTATTCCACTGAATGGCCTTGATGCCCTGGTTCAGCGGGGTGCCGAAGCGGTAGGTGTCGGTGCCGGCGAGGTCGACGATCGTGCCGTTGTAGCTGTTGAAGCCGTTTGGCGTCGTATAGGGATCGCTGCCTACTGTGTAGTCCAGGTTGGTGGGAAGGTATTTATAAGGGAGGTCGAATTCGGTATTGCTGGAGACGGTGATGCCGAGGCCTTTGGACCGGTGTCCTGACTTCGTGGTGATGATCACGACGCCGTTGCCGGCGCGGGAGCCGTATAGTGCCGCTGCGCTGGGCCCTTTCAGGATCGTTACGCTTTCGATATCGTTCGGGTTGAGGTCGGATATCGCGTTGCCGTAGTCGACGTCGTTGTTGGAACCTTTATTAGTGCCGATATTGCTGAGCGAGTTCTTGACCGGTACGCCGTCGATGACGAACAGTGGCTGGTTGTCGTTGTTCAGCGAGCGGACGCCGCGGATCACCATGCTGACGGAGGCCGTAGGCGTGCCGCCCGTTGCGCTGATCGTAACGCCGCTGACCTTGCCGGCCATGCCATTCAGAACGTTCGTTTGTGCTACCCGGTTGACGTCGTCTCCTTTCATTTCCCCGACGGAATAGCCGAGGGAGCGTTTGGTCCTGGTGATGCCGAGGGCCGTGACGACGACGCCGGAGAGGTCCTGCGATTTGCCCGCCTCCAGGTTGATGGCGATATTGGTCTGTCCGTTGAGCGGATATTCCGCGGTCCTGTAGCCCACGTAGGAAAATACGAGGACCGCCTTTGGACCGGATACCGCCAGCTGGAAATTGCCCTGGGCGTCTGTGGTAGTCGCCCTGGACCTTCCTTTTTCGGTGACGGTGACGCCGGCCATCGGGCCGTTGTTATCCGAGACCTTGCCTTTTACGACCAGGTCGGCGGGCTGTCTTGGGGCGCTCTGCTGCTTTTTGACGGCAGGGGCGATAATGTAAACGTTGTTCACCTTTTGGAAGCTCAGTCCTGCCGGCGTAAGGACGTTGGAAAGCAGCCTGTCCGGGTTGGGCTCTTTTTGCCGGCTGACCGCGCCATAGACGACGGTGGTGGCGCGCAGCGAGTCGGCCTGGTAGCTGAAGTAGATGCCGTATTGCTGCTGGACCTGGCTCATGAACGTCTCGAGCGACATGGTCTGCTGGTCATTGGCCATTGCCGGGCCCGCTGAAAAAAGTAAAAGCAATAGCAGTCCCAGCGGCCTTTTGAAGGCCGGAAGAAAGTTCTTCGTACTCATTTTTTAATTAATTAGCTGTTAGTCATTCGATAGTAACCTTGTTATCCGACAGGGTCATTGGTATATGCAGTGTCTGTTCAAGAACAGGAATAAGCTTTTGTAAAGAGTCGACCGGCATTACGGCGCTTATGCGAAGCCGTTTGCTTTTTTCGTTGGTGAATCGCACTTCTACATTATAGTATGCGGAGATCAGCCGGCTGATATCCTCGAGGGTCGTCTGCTCGAAGCTCCATTTTCCGTCCGTCCAGGCGGAGTAAAGACCGGCATTTGTCTGAGAGGCGACGAGCGCCCTGCCAGCGGTATCGAGCCGCACCCTGTCTCCGGGCAGCAGGAAGACGGGTTGCGAGGGCTGGTAGGGACCGGTCACCTTGACCTTTCCGCTGATGAGGGTTACTTCCTCTGCTGCGGATCGTGCATTCACGTTGAACTCGGTGCCGAGGACGGTAATGGCAAGGGCGTGCGTTCGTACTACGAATTGGTCGAGTCCCTTTTTCACCCGGAAGAAGGCGTTGCCATCGAGCCGCACTTCCCGGCTTTTTGTTATGGTCAGGTCCGATGGGTATTCCAGCGAAGAGCCTGCGTTGAGGATCACCACGGTGCTGTCGGGCAGGACGACGGTCCTGGTCTCGGTGGGGCCGGTGTGTTGTGCCAGCAGGGCGACATTTCCTGCCTTTGTCAACGGGTTATGCATCAGCAGATAGACTGCCGCTACCAGCAAAAGCACGACGGCTGCGGCCATGGGGCGCCAGGGCAGGCGCCTCACGGGGACGGGCGGTTTAGTTTTTTTTATTTCTTCCAGGCGCAGCTGATCGAATATCTCCTTTTTCATCGATGCCTTCTCCTCTGTGCTGAGGGGCCCATGATAAATATTATGCAGCTCGGTCTCCACCAGCTGCCTGGCCTTATCCAGCACGGCTTCCCGGCCGGGATCTCCCTGTAGATAAGTCGCCCAGAAATGTTCCAGCGATTCGTCGGGTTCGGTCACCCACTGCCGGAAATAGCTGTCGTGGGCAAACTGCTCCGCGGAAAAGTCATTATAATAGTCGTGGAGATGCATCATCTATTAGAGATCAAAATGAAGAGACGATACTCAGCGTTTTGGCAAAAAATTTTCAGAAAAATAATTTTTTTACAACAGGAAGAGACAGGCCATGACGCTGCGGAGCTGCCGGATGGTCCGGAAGGCCAGGTTGCTGACGGACTGATAGTTCATGGAGAGTCGGTCGGCGATCTGTGCGTAGCTGAGGCCTTCATAATAATGGAGGCGCAGGATCAATTTTTGGCGGGTGGTAAGGCGGTCGATGGCGTGATTGAGCCGTTTGGCTATTTCGCTGTCGGTCTCCTGCGCGATCAGGCGGTCTTCGCAGCTGCCGACCAGCGCTTCCTCTATGAGGATGTGGTTGCCGGTCTGATCCGTCTTCAATTTTTTTAAAAGGACATTTCGCAGTACCCTGGTAAGATAAGCGAGGGGATACTGAACGTCGCCGATGGTCCCGCGGTAGTTCCAGAGCTCTATGAACGCCTCCTGGACGCCGTCGCGGGCCAGTTCGCGGTCGTTAGTGAGGCCCAGGGCTACGACAAACAGTCTATCGACGAATGCGTCGTACAGCTCACCAAGGGCTTCCGGATCGCCATTTCGCAGACGGCCCCAGCAGTTAGGGTCGAGAATTGGAGTTTTAGCCTTGACCATTGCAGGTCAAAATTAATATAAGTGCCCGGGTTGATCCCGGTTGCCGGGAAAGATTAATCAAAAAGTAATAAATGCAAAACCCCCGCTGTGCAGCGGGGGCTTGTTTGCTATTTCGTTGAGAACTGGTAGACCGTCGTGGTCTGGTAGGTCTGCCCGGGTTTTAATTCAGTCGAAGGGAAAGAAGGCTGATTGGGTGAATCGGGATAGTGCTGCGTCTCGAGGCAGAAGGCGCTGCGGTAGTCGTCCTTTTTACCGTTCTTTAACGGATTGGATCCGGTCATGAAATTGCCGCCATAGAATTGTATTCCCGGCTCTTCGGTAAGGACGTTCATGACGATGCCGCTCTGGTCGCCCTGTACGGTTGCGGCGAGGGTAAGGCCGTGGTCGCCCGCCGTCCTGTTGATAGCAAAGTTATGGTCATAGCCCTTGCCGTATTTCAGCTGGACATTGTCCTGGTCGATCCGTGAGCCGATGGCCGTGGGCGTGCGGAAGTCGAAGGGGGTATTGGCTACCGCCTCGATCTTTCCGGTGGGTATCAGGGTCGAGTCGACCGGCGTATACTGGCCGGCGTTGAGCCGCAGGGTATGGTTGTTGATGGTCCCGCTGCCCTGACCGTTGAGGTTAAAATAGGTGTGATTGGTGAGGTTCAGGACGGTAGCCTTGTCTGTAGTGGCCTCGTAGCTGATCTTCAACCCATTGCTATCGGTCAGCGTATAGGTGACCTTCACTTTCAGGTTGCCGGGGTAGCCTTCTTCTCCGTCTTTGGAGAGATAAGACAGCTCGACGCTATGGTCGTCCAGCTGCCTGCCGGTCCATACGACAGCGCCGAATCCTTTCTTGCCGCCGTGGAGGGAGTTGGGTCCGTTGTTCCTGGCGAGCGTGTAGGTCTTGCCGTTCAGCTTGAACTCGCCCCTGGCGATACGGTTGCCATAGCGGCCAACGATGGCGCCGAAGAACGTTTCCGGCTGGTGGATGTATTTTCCGATGCTGTCATAGCCCAGGGCTACGTCCGTGGGAGTGCCGTTCTTATCGGGGACGATCAGGCTGACGACGCGGGCGCCATAGTTGGTGATGGCGGCCGAAACGTTCTTATTCCTGAGGATATACAGGGCCGTTGGCTGGCCGTCGACGGTGTCCTTGAATTTCGTGCTGTCGGGCAGGGTTGCGGCGGGCGCCTTCGTGGTGGTCGAGTCGGCGTTGGCTGTTGCCGCCGGTTTTTCATTGCCGCCACAGGATGCCAGCAGGCTTGCCGCGCAAGCCAGGGAAAACAAAAAACGTTTGTTCATATAAGCAAGTGTTGATTGATTACGCTGATTACTCACCAAGAGATGTACCGTTCTCGATCTGCCCGATATAGACCTTCATATCCTTCTTCATGGCTTTCCGGTAGACCGGCGCCAGTCTTTCCACGAGACCGTCGATGGCCTCTTCCTTCACCAGGTTGATCGTGCAGCCGCCAAAGCCGCCGCCCATCATCCGGGCGCCGATGACGGCCGGGTCGTCCTTCACCTGGTCTACCAGGAAATCCAGCTCGGGGCAGCTGACGGCATATTTCCGGCTCAGCCCGTCGTGGGTAGCGAACATTTTTTGACCAAAGGCTGCTATGTCGCTCCTTTCCAGGTCTTCGGTCGCTGCGAGAAGGCGGGCGATCTCTTCCACTACGTATTCGCAGCGCTGGTTGACCAGGGCGTCGACGGGCGCAACATAGGTCTTCAGCATATCGGGGGTCACGTCCCTCAGGCTTTTTACCTCGGGATGATGGGCCTGTATGAGGCGCACACCCGCCTCGCACTGCTGACGACGCGTATTGTATTCGGAAGAAGCCAGGGAATGTTTGACATTTGTATCCAGCAGGACGATCCGGATGCCGGCCGTATCAAAAGGCACATAGGCATATTCCAGCGACTGGCAGTCCAGCCGGATGACGTGGTTCTTGCGTCCGAACATGCTTGCGAACTGGTCCATGATGCCGCACTGTACGCCGACAAAAACGTTCTCCGCGCGTTGCGCCAGCTTGACCATCGTCATCGGGTCCAGCCCGAGTCCGAACAATTGGTTAATGGCGAACGCAGTAGCACATTCCAGCGCTGCAGAGGAGGACATCCCCGCCCCTGGCGGAATATCGCCTCCGAAGACGCAGTTGAAGCCGCCGAGCTCATGACCGAGCGCCTGTATCTGCTGCACTACGCCGAGGATATAGTCCGGCCAGTGGAGGGAAGAAGGCGCAACCTTTCTGGCAGAGCCGACGAACTGACGGTCGAGGTCAAGCGACACGAGGTGCAGCTGGCCGTCAGAACGACGGCTGACCGCCATATATATTGCTTTATTGATAGCTGCCGGTAAGACAAACCCGTGGTTATAGTCCGTATGCTCCCCGATGAGATTGACGCGGCCGGGTGAGCGGACGATGAGGGGATCGGACTCCGCGAAGACGGTTCTGAACTTTTCTTTTACCCGGTAAGACAGAGATGGAGCGTTTTCGGTAGTTTTTATCGTATGCGAGCTGGTCTATACTATTCTATACATTATAAGCGTCAAATCTACACCTATTTTATCATTCGTGGGACGACGCTCAGGGAAAAATGTTAACCTCGCGGCGAAGTCCGGTGAACTGAACTCCCAGTCCGGGGCTGCGGGGTATCGTGACTCGTTCGGCGTTCATCTCCAGTCCTGTCCCGAGGTCGTCTTTCAGCAGCAGCGGCCCGTCCATATCCACGTAGTCGAGTTCCGGCAGCAGGTGCGCGATGGCTGCGCTTCCGATCGTGCTTTCGTTCATGCTGCCCACCATGACCTTCATGCCTTTTGACCGGGCATTCGCGATCATTCTCCGGGCAGGCGTGATGCCGCTGCATTTGGTCAGCTTGATATTGATGCCATGGAACAGATCCGCACAGGCGTCCACGTCCTCTTCCTTTACGCAGGATTCATCGGCGATCAGCGGCAGCACCGATTGGGCGTGCAGGCGGCGCATTCCTTCCCAGTCGTCCCTGGCCAGGGGCTGCTCGACGAACTCTACTCCCAGCTGCGCCAGCCGGGGAATGAGCTGCAGGGCCTCTTCCACGGTCCAGCCGGCGTTGGCGTCTACGCGGAAGACGGCGTCGGTGTGCTGGCGCAGGGCCTCCATTATGGCCAGGTCATCGGGCGTCCCCAATTTGATCTTATAGATGGGCCAGGGTTTCTCCTTCATCTTCGCCACCATTTTATCGACCGTATCGATGCCGATGGTAAAGTCCGTCTGTGGTCCGCGGGTCGGGTCCAGGTTCCATAGCTTATATAATGGTAGCTGGCGCATCTTGCCGTACAGGTCCCAGGCCGCCATATCGAGCGCGCAGACGAGGAAGGAGTTGTCGGGTATCAAATGGTGAAGATAGTGCCAGTAGCGCTGGGGATCCGTTATCGCAAATCCCTCGATGCCCGCCTTTTTGGCCTCCAGGTCGGCGATCATCTTTTCGACCGGTATATGATAATAGCTGATGGCCGGGGCCTCACCGTAGCCCTTTATTCCTTTGTGTTCGAGCTCTACGATCAGGGTCGGCTGGTGCGTCTTGGTGCCTCTGGAAATAGTAAAAGGGTGTCTGAATTCGAGCTGATAAGAATGATATGTGCAGATCATGGAGGCTAAGATACAGATTCTGCGGTTCCATAACCGGACAGAGTCCGGTTCGCACACGAGGCTCAAAGCCGAAGTGTGCAGACATTATGGTTTGGGCCAAAAAATTATTTTTGGTCAAAATTTTTTGGCCCACATTTAGTCTTCGGAAATTACGGTCCAACCGCGGGCTTCCACGCATTTTTTTGCATTTTTGAGAGCATTTTTCCCTTTCCGGGAAAGCCTTGCGGCGTGGCACGCCCGTAATGGACTGTTTACCAAATTATTATTTTTTGGCACCCTTTTGCCATAATCTGGTACAACACGCAATCGTACCTTATATGCAAAAGAATACCGCAGCCCTGATCCTCGCCCTCCTGATCTCTGCCACCGGAAGCCTCAAGGCCCAGATGGCAACCAGCACTTCCGCTACGCCGGCCCTGCTGCTTGCTTTCACCGGAAAGGCTCAAAACAGCGAAGCCCTGCTCGGCTGGACGATGGAGGGTCAGACCAACTGTAAATGGTTCGTCGTCGAGCGTTCGGGAGATACCGGCGGATATGATTCCATCGGTGTCGTGATCGGTATCAACAATGGCAACACCAACGACTTTACGTTCTCTGACGAACATATGCTGAAAGGGAACAACTACTACCGCCTCCGCCAGGTAGATATGGACGGCGTCCTCCGTTATTCGAAGATAGTTACTCTGACCAATACAGAAAGCAACGGCAAAATGGCGGTCTATCCGAACCCGGCCATTGCGGTGCTCAACTTCAACGTCAGCAGCCCCGCTGCAGAGCAGGTGATCGTACAGGTCTACAATCTGTCCGGCATCGTTCTGATGACCACCCAGCAGCAGCTGAGCGCCGGCAGTAACCAACAGTCTTTGGCCATCTCCGGACTGAAAAGCGGCAACTACATCCTCAAGGTGTCCAGCCGCACAGGGTCCAGCCAGTATGTGCAACCTTTTGTGAAGATTATGTAATGTAGAAGCAGAAACCTGAAATCGCAATCCCCAACCCTCTTACCCCTCTCCCTACGGCAGCCGGCATTCAGTTCTGAGTGTCTCGGCTGCCAACCTTTTTGGGGCATCCTTTCCGGAGCGGTTCGTTGTCCGGATCTTTCTATCTCCCGCTGGCCTCCACTTCCTCTTTGACCGAAGCGTTGAAATCCTTCTCTTTGATCAGCTCTTCCAGGGTCAGGTGCATCCGGTATCTCCAGTAATGATGCGGGTTCGCCGGGACATTGATCCGTTCGTCGCGGGGGTTCTCCCTGCGGAAGGTTTCGCTCATCCCCATGATATCCTGTAGCTGGAATATACACCAGATGGCGGGGCTGTGCAGGTGCTGCAGGACGACGGCCTTGTTGATCCAGGGCTCGCAGAACAAGGGCGCCTCTCCCCACTGGCCCAGCTCGTGGTTGAAGAAACGCTGGGTCAACGCCCTGTCCTCCTCCCACCAGCCACGGATCGTGCTCATGTCGTGGGTGGACGGCGTAACGACGGACAGATAGGGTGCTTCGGCGGGGTGAAAGAATTCCCGGGCCGGGTCCTTGGGCATGCGCTGTACTTCGAGGCTTAGGATGCCGAGCTGACGCATGACGTCGGGAACGCTGCGCGGCACCATTCCCAGGTCTTCTCCGCAGACGAGCATATTGGTAGCCCTCTTCAGCGCGGGCAGCTTGCGCATGGCCTCCTTTCGCCAGAACTCGTCCTGGCGGTTGTAGAAATAGTTGACATAAAGGTCTTTCAGCTGCTGCTGTACGTGCCATTCGAGGTGCCGGAAGGAAGAGGTATTCTCCATCGAGATGCGGAAATGGAATTGCTGGCCGCCGGAGCCTTCCGCCTCCAACAGGATCACGTTGGATACGAGGTCATATAGTCCCGTCTTAAGCCGGTTGGCGGGATCGGTCGACGGCTGCTGGCTGAAATGCGCTTCTATCTTGCGTTGAGTGTCGAAAGCGGCTTTCAGACGATATAAGCCATTCTCCCCGGGTTCCAGGTATGACGCCTTTATGGAGTCCATCTCTGATCCGAATATCTCCCAAAGGACGGCGTCGGTGATAAAGGGCCTGGTATAGCGGTCGTAGTCGAACCATATATTCCGCTGCTGGAATTCCACCCGGTGGACGGGGATGTCCGGCTCGAAATGGCCGAGTATACCTTCCACTATATCCATGGGAATGCTCCAGATACGGAAGAAGCCGAGGATATGGTCGATGCGGAAGGCGTCGAAATAGTTGCGCATATGGCCAAACCGGCGTTGCCACCAGGCGTAGCCGTCGCGCTGCATCGTGTCCCAGTTGTAGGTGGGGAAGCCCCAGTTCTGTCCCTTGACGGCAAAATTGTCGGGTGGCGCGCCCGCCTGCAGGTCCATATGATAAAGCCCCGGGTCTACCCAGGCGTCACAGCTGTACCGGCCGATCCCGATGGGAATATCGCCTTTGAGGACGACGCTGTGCTCGTGTGCGTAGTCCACCGCCTCCCTCAACTGAAGGTGGAGGTGATACTGTATAAAATAATGAAGAGCAATAGAATCGTATTGTCTGCTGCCGGGCGTCGTCAGCTTGCGGACGGCCTCCTGGTCGTACTTGCTGTGGGTCTTCCACTGGGTAAAATCGGGGGTATTATACTTGTCCCTGAGATGGCAGAAGGCCGCATAGGGCGCCAGCCAGTTCTCGTTGTCGGCAAAGAAGCTCAAAAATTCGGGGTCCTTCTTAAATTCTTCTTTCTGTAACTCGTACAGTTCTTTAACTGTCAACAATTTGATCTTTAAGACCTGTTCGTAGTCCAGTTCGTTCAGCGCGTTCAGCTCTTTCTGTTTTTTCTTCAGCGGCTTGACCAGGTCGGCATATTTCCGTCCGGCGCATTTCTCGAGGTTGAGATAGATCGGGTGCAGCGCAAAGGCTGAGATGGCGGCATAGGGATAGGAGTCCAGCCAGGTATGGGTAGCCGTCGTATCCTGTATGGGCAGCAGCTGGATCAGCCGGAGCCCGCATTTGACCGTCCAGTCGACGAGCAGCCGGATATCCGTGAACTCTCCCACCCCCATCGAGTGCTTGCTGCGCAGGCTGAAAACGGGTATCGCCACGCCGGCGCCCTTCCAGCTCGTATTAGGCAGGTGGACGAAACCGTCATGGATGATGCTCACCTTTCCTTTGCGGGCGTCTCCGGGCAGGGACCGGTTGGGACCCGTTTCATAACGGACGAAGCGCTTTTCCTTTTTGTCATAGACGCCGTATTTGTATTCGATGGGGAAAGCCTCGGGGGGAACGGACAGCGACAGTGTCCACCAGGCCCCATCGGGTGACAGAGGCAAGGGATCGGATTCATCCCAGTCGTGAAGCGTCGTCCCGTTGCCCAGCAGGCAAACGACCTCGTCTGCGTTCAGCAGGGGCGCTTTTACGAGGAACTGGTGTGTCGCCGGGGTTTTGGACCTGCTCTTTTTTGCCGGCTTGTGGCGCGGTAATAAGACCTCCTGAAATGGGTTGCTGTAGAAGACGTTCTCGAATTCCCCGGCATAGTTCCAGGTGTCGATGACCTGTACTTCGCTGATGGCGCCGGCCGGAAGGTCGATCATTTTGTCGTCTCCCCACTCTTCTGTCAGCGAGCCGTCTTCGTTGCGCAGGACATAGTGATAATGCAAAGGCTCTTCGGGTAATGTCGCAAGCACGAGGCTCCCGTGCCAGAACTCGCCGTTGACATAGTCGAGGGCAAGAGCAGAGTGGATGTTGTCGTTGCCAAGCTGCGGTATATTCCCTGTAACCAGGATGGACTGGCCGGGATGCGTGTAGAATCGTAAGTAAAAATCAATTTTCATGTCCCTGCAATGTGTAATTTTTACATTATATCTCTAAGATATACTATTTTTTAGCGTCTTTTAGCAATCGGAATAAAAAAACTATATGCGTGGAATTTTCCCTCTGAAACCCGAAGATATTCATTTTTTGACTTTAGCGAGTTTGCCCTGGATTGGTTTGGATCATTGCGAATTCTCCCGTAGCTTCGCACAAATTTGAAACTCAATGGAACAGCAGCAAAAGAAAAACACGTTACTATACTGGGTTTTGTTCGCGATCTCATCGGGCGCTTTCGTTTTAGCCGTTGCGTCACACTTTGAATACCTGACCCTGATCCTTCCCTTCGTTTGCACCTTCTTCGTCAAGGCGCTGGATATCATGTAAGCCAATTAATTTATTATAATATGCCGAATGCCACTTGACCTCAGGTGGCATTTTGCTTCTCAAGCCTATGTCCACCATTGATTTTTATACATCCACGCTTGCCGATTGCAAGGACCAGGTCAGGCGGCTGCGGGGAAAGATGAATGGCCTGGCCCTGGTCCGGCTGCTGCTTTTTGCGGGCTTTATCTATTCGATCGTCCTGCTGGTGCAAGGCTTCAGCCTGCCCCTGGTGGCGCTGGTCCTTGCTTTGTTCGCCGCCTTTCTGGTCTTCGTCAATCTCTATTTTCGCCGAAAGGACGAGCGTATGCTCTGGGAAAAGCTGGCCTGGCTGAACTCCAATGAGCTGGCCGTTCTGGACGGCGACCTCAACGGCTTTCCCGATGGCGGCGTTTATCTCGACTCTGAAGGCTACCTTGACGACCTCGACATCTTTGGAAAGCGCTCGTTCTTTCACGTGCTCAACCGCACGACCACCAGCCACGGTATGGAAGCATTCAGCGGACTGCTGCGCAACAGCCTGCTTTCTCCAGAAGCGATCCGCCGGCAGCAGGAGGCGGTCCGCGCCCTGGCGGGTCAGTCGTCCAAACGTCAGCTGCTGACGGCAAAGGGACTGCTGGCGGGCGAGGCAGCGGGCAACCTGGACAATATCCAGTCCTGGCTGGACAGCGCGCCCGTCCTCTACCAGCGGAAGGGGTTTCGTATCCTCATCAACGTGCTCACGGTATGTAATCTGGGAACGGCCTACTACTATTTGTCCAGCAACAACTATACCCCACTCCTGATCGGCGCCCTCATCTCCTGGGGCATCACCGGGTACTTCATGAAGTATATCAGCAAGCAGCACCTGCTGATCGCCCACAAGCAGAGCATACTCGACCAGTACGCCGGCATCCTCGGCGTATTCAATACCGTCGAGGTGGGGAACTCCGTGCTATTGAAAGAACTGCACGCGCAGACAGAAGATGCGCATAAGGCTATCCGTCAGCTGTCGAGGCTGACGTCATTCTTCGACCAGCGCCTGAACGTCCTCGTCAATATCGCGTTCAATACGTTCTTCTTTTACGACCTGCGCTGTCTTGCCGCGCTCGAACGCTGGAAGATCGCGCACCGGACCCGGTTCCCGCAGTGGATCGCCACGGTGGGTTCGATAGAATGTCTCAACTCTCTGGCGGGGTTTGCGTTCAACAACCCGGACTACAGCTATCCTGTACCGGTAGACAGTTCCGATCTTTTTATTACCTCTACCCGTCTCGCGCATCCGCTGATACCCGCTGACCGGCGCGTCGCCAACGACTTCTCCATCGGCAGGGAGGACAGGCTGATCCTCGTCACGGGATCGAACATGTCGGGCAAGACGACCTTCCTCCGGACGATCGGCGTCAATCTTCTGATGGCCCAGTGCGGCCTGCCCGTATGCGCCGCCAGCTGGACCTTTACGCCGATGGCGCTGCTCACCTCGCTGCGCATCAGCGACTCGCTGCAGGAGCAGACCTCCTATTTTATGGCCGAGCTGAAGAAGTTGCGCAATATCGTTCACCGCCTCGACACAGGCGCGCCGGCGCTCGTGCTCATCGACGAGATCCTCCGGGGCACCAACTCTGAGGACAAGACCCACGGCTCGGAGCTTTTTATCCGCAAGCTGGCCGGGCATCACTGTCTTTCGCTGTTCGCGACGCACGATCTGCTGCTGGGTCAGCTGGAAGAGGAGCTACCGGGCGTGGTGCGCAACTATTGTTTTGAGAGCGTGATCGATGGAGATAAATTACAATTCAATTATGAGCTGCAGCGCGGTGTTGCGCGTAACCGCAACGCGTCGTTCCTGATGAAGCAGATGGAAATCATATGATCCGCCGTCAGCCGGCAAAAAAAAAGCCCGCTCGATCCTGAGCGGGCGCTACGCTAATCATAACCTCACCTTAACTTTATCAGTAACCGAAACCGGTAACAATCTTCGGGTTCCTGCGGAGGATGCGCCGACCATTGCGGCGGATATTCCACAGCTGTACAGCTCCAAAGGAGCTTGTGCGGGGTTTGGCGAGGGCGAGCTCTTTTGCAAGGGTCTCTTTTACCTCGGCCGTGAGATTTTTCAGGATAGCAGGTTCCATTTGCACTTTAGTGTGCATTACATCACTGTTCATAACTATTCAATTTTACGTTTTCTAAAAATTTCCGGAGCAACTACGAAGAATGAGAAAAGGAAGCATCGTTGTGAGAAGTTCAACAGGCCTGGTGGCAAGAACCGGAATTCAACCGGTGATACTGGAATCGATCAGAACACGCGCTAGAACGTTTTAGTTGCTCAATTCGGGTGCAAAATTACACATTAATCTGGTATTTGCAAACAAAAAAGCCCCGAATTTCTCGAGGCTTTTTATCTATCTGGAAACCAATCAATTACTTAACTTCTTCGAACTCGGCGTCGGTTACATTCTCACCGCCGCTGCTCTGCTGACCGCCATGGGCTCCCTGGTCACCACCGGGCTGTCCGCCGGGCTGCTGGGTTGCTTTGTACATCTCTTCGGATGCGGCGGTCCAGGCGTTGTTCATCTCTGCGACTGCGGCGTCGATGGCTGTGACGTCTGCGCTATCGGGCTTGCTCTGAACGTCCTTCAGCGCGCTCTTCAGCTTGTTGAGGGCTGCTTCGATCGGGGCCTTCTTGTCAGCCGGAAGCTTGTCGCCGAATTCCTTCAGCTGCTTTTCGGTCTGGAAGACGAGGCTGTCGGCCTGGTTGACCTTGTCGACCTTTTCGCGGGCCGCCTTGTCGGTGGACTCGTTGGCCTTGGCTTCTGCCTTCATCCTTTCGACCTCTTCCTTGCTCAGACCGCTGCCGGCCTCGATGCGGATCTTTTGTTCCTTACCCGTGCCCTTGTCTTTCGCGGTCACGTGCAGGATACCGTTGGCGTCGATGTCGAAGATGACTTCGATCTGGGGGACGCCGCGCGGAGCGGGCGGGATGCCGTCGAGGTTGAACGTACCGAGGCTCTTGTTCTGAGAGGCCATCGGGCGTTCGCCCTGCAGGACGTGTATCTGTACGCCGGGCTGGTTATCGCTCGCGGTGGAGAAGGTCTCCGATTTCTTGGTCGGGATCGTCGTATTGGACTCGATCAGCCTGGTCATGACACCACCCATCGTCTCGATACCGAGCGAGAGCGGCGTAACGTCGAGCAGGAGCACGTCCTTTACTTCACCCGTCAATACTGCACCCTGGATAGCGGCGCCGATGGCCACCACTTCGTCGGGGTTTACGCCCTTATTGGGTTTCTTGCCAAAGAACTTTTCAACGATCTCCTGGACCTTGGGGATACGGGTCGAACCGCCTACCAGGATCACTTCGTCGATCTGGGAGGTCGAGATGCCGGCGTCCTTCAGCGCCTGTTCGCAGGGCTTCAGGCACCTTTCGAAAAGGCTGTCGGACAGCTGTTCGAATTTGGCGCGGGTCAGCTTTTTCACGAGGTGCTTGGGCACACCGTCGACGGCGGTGATATAGGGTAGGTTGATCTCCGTCTCGCTTGAAGAGGAGAGTTCGATCTTCGCCTTTTCTGCGGCTTCCTTGAGGCGCTGGAGCGCCATTGGATCTTTGCGCAGGTCGACGTTCTCGTCCTTCTTGAACTCTTCGGCCAGCCAGTCCATGACCACCTTATCGAAATCGTCGCCACCCAGGTGGGTGTCGCCGTTGGTTGATTTTACTTCAAACACGCCATCCCCCAGCTCGAGGATGGATATATCGAAGGTACCGCCACCCAGGTCGAATACGGCGATCTTCTCGTCCTTGCCGGCCTTGTCCAGGCCATAGGCCAGGGCGGCTGCCGTAGGTTCGTTGACGATACGGCGAACGGTCAGACCGGCGATCTCACCGGCTTCCTTGGTCGCCTGGCGCTGTGCGTCGTTGAAGTAGGCGGGCACCGTGATAACGGCTTCGGTCACTTCCTGACCCAGGTAGTCTTCCGCCGTCTTCTTCATCTTTTGCAGGATCATCGCCGATATTTCCTGCGGCGTATATAAACGGCCGTCTATGTCAATACGGACCGTATTATTGTCACCTTTTACCACTTTATAGCTCCAGTGTGTGATCTCGTTGGTCACTTCGTCATACCGACGGCCCATAAAACGTTTTACAGACATGATCGTATTGACCGGGTTCGTAATGGCCTGACGCTTGGCAGGGTCCCCTACTTTTCGCTCACCGTTCTTCAGGAAACCTACGATCGACGGGGTCGTGCGGCGACCTTCGTCATTGGCGATCACGACGGGTTCATTCCCTTCCATGACGGCCACGCAGCTGTTCGTCGTGCCGAGGTCAATTCCTATGATTTTTGCCATATTGTTTATCTGATTTTAAAGGTTTTCAATGTTCTACTTACCCGATAGCCTTGACAATCATTATGCCACGGCCCTAAAAATGCAAAAATGGCAGACCGTTGGTCAGGGTCTGCCATCCAAATCCTATAGTGTCTTTTTTGCGGCTTTTTTCCGGTCAGGCTGTCCGGTGACGTCGGGAGGCGATAATACCTGATATTTCGGGACCGGCGCCCTATCGGACCACTTCCAGGACCGGTTTCAGGGAATTCCCCCTGAAAACATAATCGGCCACCTTATCTACGTCCGGCGTAATGGAATTAAAGCTGATGCCCGTACCCGCCATTTTGACCATGCAGATGTCGTTCTCCCCATCTCCGACTGCCACAGAATCTGCCAGGCTGATGCCAAAACGGTGTAGAATGTACTGGAACATATTTGACTTACAATGGTCGTGCTCGCACCGGCTGAACCGGTCTTTGAGCAGCTGGGAGGGGATCCGGACCTCTCCGGTTGCCACGCTCTTTTGGAACTCGAGCTCATTTCCGAGGGTGAAGTCGAGTCCGAGCATGTTTTTGACGTGGTTGGCGATCGCGTGATAGCTGTCGCTGATGATCCCGCAGACGTAGCCGCGCACCTGCAGTTCCCGGACCACCTGCACGGCGTCCCCGATCAGGGGAATAGTTTCCACAACATTGATCATCTCAGCAAAGGTCCTACCCTCCAGCAGACGCGCTATTTTCTGGGTCTTGATGAAATTGCTTTTGGGCTGGGCCTGGATATCGCTCAGCTCTTTGGTGAAGCCGAAATGTTCGGCCGCTGCCTTTATAAAGCTTCCCTGCAGCAGCGTATAGTCCATATCGAAGACGATCATCTTCTTTGGCTGGCGGGCCATTTCCTTCAGGGCGAACTCTACCTGTTCGCGCATCACGTGTGGCGTATCGTCGTCCTGCCGTCTGCCGCCGTCGAAGATATTCACCCGTTTGAAGATGGCGTTGGCCACCTGTTTGGACATCCGGCCGAGGACGTGCAGGGGATGCCGGTCATTCTCGACCTCGCCTACGCAGACCTCTTTGATCCTTGCGTTGACATTGTGCATATCGATCAGCAGTCCGATATCGACCCCATAATCGTTGTCGAATTCGACCTTTTGAAGAATGGATTTTTTACCGGCGATCATGCCGCTGAGCGGCTGCTTGAACTGCAAAAGATGCGGAAAGAAGAACTCCAGCATCGGCTTGACCAGTATTTCGGCTACGCGACCGCTTTGCCGCTCGAAATAAGATTTTACGAAATCGGCCTCTCCCCGGACCAGGGGTTCTGCCAGCATGCCGACGACATCCGACTCGAAAGACGGCGTATCCGCTTCCAGGAACACCAGTATATCATTACCGGCCATCAACAGCCCTTCGCGCATCGAATCCCCTTTTCCCACATGGGTGCTGGTTATAACCTTCACCCCTTCCTCCTTCTTTGCTTCTGCGATCGTGTTGTCGGTGGACATATCATCGACGACTATAATCTCATTCACCAGCTCGCTGCGTTTTGCCTGGCGGATAACCTGGCGGATCGTTTTTTCTTCATTAAGAGCGGGAATGATCACTGTTACCATAGGCTTGTTGTTTGAGATCAGCATCTGTAAAGTTACGAAAAAGACACTGTGGAATCCCCTAAAATTGTGCCAGCAAGTTCCTGTAATTGTTTGAAAAACAAGAATTAAATTTGGTGGTAAAAAATTTAATGCTTACATGCCGATCGCCCCGGACACATATCGGAAGATTGTAGCCGCGAAAGTCTATATCGACGACAATTTTCAGGGTCCACTTGATCTGGACAGGCTTTCGCGGGAAGCCTGCCTTTCCCGCTATTATTTCCACCGACTTTTCACGCGTATCTACCGGCTTACGCCCCACCAGTACCTGACCCGCAAGCGGATCGAGCAGGCGCGCCTCTGTCTGGCCGCCCGGGAGCTTACCGTGACAGAAATATGCAATCAGGTTGGGTTCGAGAGCATCGGCTCTTTCAGCCTGCTCTTTAAAAAGGAGATGGGAGCCGCTCCCACCAGCTATCGCGACGAGGCCTGGCGCAGGGAACAGCAGACCCTCGAGCAGCCGCGGAGCTTTATCCCGCATTGTTTCATCGAGAATTGTGGGGTGGACCTCGGCGCCCCCTCCACCGTCTCCCAAAAAAGCAATTCTCAATAAGGGCTTCGGCCGCGGAAACCTTAGCTTTGGTCATAAACATATAATTTATGATCACCAAGCTCTCTCATGTTACCTTTTTTGTGCTGGATCAGGACAAGGCCTATGATTTTTATGTCGGTAAGTTGGGGTTCAAGGTCAACACCGATGCGAAAATGGAGAATGGCTTCCGCTGGCTGACCATTACTCCGCCGGATCAGCCTGATCTGGAGATAGCCCTTCTTTCCCCACTGGACGGTGGGATGCATTTTGACGATGAGACCCGCAACGCCTTTAAAGTATTGTTGGAGAAGGGGGCCCTCGGCGCCGGCGTCATGGATACCACCGATTGCCGGGCCACCTATGAGGAGCTGAAGAACAAGGGGGTGGCCTTCAAGTCCGAACCAAAAGAGCAGTTCTATGGGACTGAGGCGGTTCTGTCGGACGGGGTCGGCAACTGGTTTAGCATGACCCAGCGGAAATGAGCGAGGCTTGTTCTGCCGAAACTATAGGTCCGCTGCGTGAACCATTATTGGGCTGCGGCGCGCCTGCGTCAGTCGATCTGCCGGTTCTGCGTCTCGGTCTTGAAGGTAAAATTCTTTTGTGTCACGTAGCTGAAGGCCACTACGATGATGGTCGTGAGCACCTTGCTGACGGTTGGATAGATATGGAACTGCTCCACAAAGAGCTTGATGAAGATGTAGTTGAGCAGCAGGCAAATGAGCACCAGGAGGAAATACCGGAACAGCTGGACCCGGCCGTGCAGGGTCGATTCGGTGAAAACGATGTTCCGCGACAGGAAAAAACCAAGCGGGAAGCTTACACAGAAAGCGATGAGGATCGATGCGATGTGGGACTTGATCACCAGGAACCCCAGGTCGACGTCGTGCTTGTGCAGTATCAAGTTATAGGCGATGGCGTACATGACGATGTCCACCACCGTATTGGTTCCGCCACAAGCAGCATAGCGGAAGGTCTGTATGGGCATTACCCTGCTGAATGGAGGGTAAAAAAAATCTATAAAGGAGATGATGCTATTTTTCAATATCTGTGTCATGCCTCGTAAAACCGGGCAAATATACTACCAAATGGTCGTTTTCACGTTAAAAAAAAGCTACTATTCCGGCGACTATTCCGGCGGCGGCATCCTAATGGCGGGCGGCGGGGCAACAGGGGAAAATAAAGGGTAGAAATCAATTCCCCGACTTGCAGTACATTTGCAGCCATTAAAACAGTCAATGGACATCATCAGTCAGATCAGAACAGCCACCAGCAATGCCCTGAAAGAGAAATTTCAATTCGACCTGGCCCCCGCCGACATCGCCGTCAACGAGACCAAGCCGGAATTCGAAGGCGACTATACGGTAGTGCTGTTCTCCTTTGTCAAGCAATTGAAGAGGTCCCCGGAAGTCCTGGGCAACGAGCTGGGGCAGGCGCTGCTGGCCGGCAACCCGGAGCTGTTCTCCGCCTTTAACGTCATCAAGGGATTCCTCAATCTCACTGTGGCCGATAGCCGCTGGATCGACTTTCTGCGGACAGAGCACGCCAATGCAGCATTTGGCCGCCAGCCGGCCAACGGAAAGAAGGTGATGGTAGAGTATTCTTCTCCCAATACCAACAAGCCCCTCCACCTCGGGCATCTTCGCAACAACTTCCTCGGCTGGAGCATCGCCGAGATCTATAAAGCCGGCGGGTACGAGATCGTCAAGACCTGTATCGCCAACGACCGCGGCATCCATATCTGCAAGAGCATGGTCGCCTGGCAGCTGTTTGCC